>ERZ772870.1542-NODE-1542-length-15700-cov-14.552509_pt1 | contig 15700 bp, 10 predicted proteins | sample MGYA00511376_ERZ772870 | MGnify/ENA primary metagenome ERZ772870 (study PRJEB29015, sample SAMEA2737719) | human gut metagenome | biome: human gut; feature: human-associated habitat; material: faeces | place: China | collected 2012 ... | reverse complement strand
CCCTTCTTTTTTTCTTTACTGAAAAGAAAAAAAGAAGCAAAAAAAGAAAAGCTTATCGCCTACCCTTTTATAAAAAGGCAATGTATCACACGACTGGCAGTGTGATGCGATTAGATTACGCACAACAAAAATCCCCCGGAGGGGTAACAGGCGGCTGCTGCCGCCGTAACACTGCCCTTTTTGAACGTTAAATTGGGGCGAAAGGTCAGCGGCGACCCGCCGCTCGCCTACCCTTTTATAAAAACGGCAATGTATCACACGACTGGCAGTGTGATGTGCGATATGTAGTATATATAAGAATTACAGCGGTGACCTGCCGCATATAATAGAAAGGTACAAGTACAATATGATTACTGTTTCCAATGTCAGTCTGCAATTCGGCGGCGACACGCTGTTTAAGAATGTAGACCTTCAATTCAACCCCGGCAACTGCTACGGCGTCATCGGCGCAAACGGTGCCGGAAAATCCACGTTTCTGAAAATTCTCTGCGGTCAGCTCAAGCCCACCACCGGCGAGGTGACCATCCCCAAAAATCTCCGCATGAGCGTCCTCAAGCAGGATCACTTCGCCTACGACGCATACACTGTCCTGGATACCATTATCATGGGCAACCAGCGGCTGTATGACATCATGCAGCAGAAAGACGCTCTCTACGCCAAGGAGGACTTCACCGAAGAGGACGGCATCCTGGCATCGGAGCTGGAGGCGGAGTTTGCCGAACTGGACGGCTGGGAGGCAGAGGCAAACGCCTCTAAGCTGATCCAGGGTCTGGGTCTGCCGGAAAGTCTGCTCTATCAGCAGATGGCGGACCTGTCCGGTAACGAAAAGGTGAAAGTCCTGCTGGCGCAGGCGCTGTTCGGCAATCCGGATATCATCCTCATGGACGAGCCGACCAACCACCTGGACATTGACGCCATCGCCTGGCTGGAGGACTTTCTGTCCGAGTATTTCGGTACGGTCATCGTGGTTTCCCACGACCGCCACTTCCTTAACGACGTCTGCACCCACATCGTGGACATCGACTATACCAAAATCAAAATGTACGTGGGCAACTACGAATTCTGGTATGAGTCCAGCCAGATGATGCAGCGCCTTATCAAACAGCAGAACAAAAAGGTGGAGGATAAGATCGCCGAGCTAAAAACCTTTATCGCCCGGTTCTCTGCCAACAAGTCCAAGTCCAAGCAGGCGACTTCACGCCGGAAGCTGCTGGATAATCTGACCGTAGAGGAACTGCCGGCATCCAGCCGCCGCTATCCGTTTATCGGATTCGATATGGATCGGGAACTGGGCAAGGAAGTCCTTCAGGTCAGCGGCATTTCCAAGACGGTGGACGGCGTGAAACTGCTGGACAACGTCAGCTTTACCCTGGGACGCACCGACAAGGTGGCGTTTATCGGCGAGAGCGAGCAGGCGATCACCATGCTGTTCAAGATCCTTATGGAAGAGGAAGAGCCGGACGAGGGTACGTTCAAGTGGGGCGTTTCTACCTCTACTTCGTACTTCCCGGTGGACAATTCCGCTTATTTCAACGACAATGACGACTCCATCCTGGACTGGATCCGGCAGTATTCCACCGCAGACGAGACCGAGACCTTCCTCCGGGGATTCCTGGGGAGAATGCTGTTCTCCGGCGACGATATCTATAAGCCGGTAAAGGTGCTGTCCGGCGGCGAAAAGGTGCGCTGTATGTTTGCCCGGATGATGCTGTTCCACTCCAACGTGCTGCTGCTGGACAGACCTACCAACCACCTGGATCTGGAGAGCATCACCGCCGTCAATAACGGTCTGGTGAACTTCAAGGGCGTTGTTCTTCTGTCCTCCCACGACCACGAAATTCTGGAGACTGTGGCAAACCGCATTATCGAGATCACCCCGGACGGCTGCATCGACCGCCAGGGTACTTATGAGGAATACCTGGTCTGGAAAAAGGAAAACGGGAAATAAGGATAAGGCTGTTTCAAATCCTTTTGTATAACCCGGCACTTTCCGGACATACTGAAAGTGTACCGCCCGGCGCATTGATCCGGCGGTAACTTCCTTTAGAATTGGAGAGAACGTCATGGAGATCAAAAAGAAGAACAGCAACATCCACTGCTCCGTTACCCAGTGTAAGCACAACATGGTCAACGAGAACTACTGCGGTCTGGACTGCATCTGCGTGGGTACCCACGAGTCCAATCCCACAGTTCCGGAATGTACCAACTGCGATTCTTTCGTAAAGCGCAGCGGCGCTGAGGGCTGAGTCTAGGAATTCCGCCTGTGCGGTGAAAGCCGCCGGGAAAAGTGCGGCACCGCATTTTTCCCGGCTACATAGGGCTGGGCGGAAGAAATATCCGGCTGGTTTCGTCAAACTGCACAAAAAAACGGGTGCATAAAATTGCAAAACGGCAAAAAAAGGGGAAATCCCTTGTACATTGCATGGTTTTCGGGTATAATAAGAGAGTACTCAAGTTCCGAAGGAGGTAGAATTTTCATGTATGATAAAACGATGACGTTTTCTGTCAGTGATGAAAAAGAGATCGAGATGAAGAAAACGCTGATGCTTGTATATGATGCACTCACGAAAAAGGGATATAATCCGGTGAATCAGATTGTAGGCTATATCCTCTCCGAGGACCCCACCTACATAACCACGTATAATAATGCCAGAACGCTGATTCGTCACATTGACCGGGATGAGCTGCTCCAGGCATTGGTAAAGTCTTATCTGAATCAGTGATCCGGAGCGCATAGAACGGATATACAATAACGCATGGAAAAGCCGCACCGCAGGTCTGCGTACAAGCAGAAGACGGTGCGGCTTTTTGCTGTCCTCCCGTAAAAGACGATTGTGTGCGTCACGCTTTATCTACAGACCATTCCATAAATTCAAATAAGAATTGCACAGTACATTTGGTTTGTTTTATACATTCCGTCAATTGACAAAATATGCAAATCATGGTACACTGACTATAAGAAGGAAAATCGACCAAAAAGAACCAAACACACAAAAAGTGGGACGCCTATTTGTTGAACTATACAAATGGTGGCAAAAACCGTTGACGTAATTATATAAAAGTGCTATAATAAGAAGAGAAGATTTCGTGCGTTTTCCCACTTTGCATGGAGAGGATGGATATATCATGAAACGCATCCATAAAAAGATACTGGCAATTTTTACGGCAATATTGCTTGCAGTAACAACATTTGTGCTTGCAGGGGAAAAAACATTTTCAGCGTGGGCGGTGGACGATCTTGAGACCGTCGATGAGACCACATCCCAGACAGAAGGAAACATGGGAGATATTTATATCGGAAACGTGGAAATTCCGCTGGATCAGCTGATCCAGAATCATTATAAGGTCACAATTCCGGTAACTATGCCCAATAATACCGGTTTTTCGATCTTACAGTTTGGCGTAAAGTGGGACGTAACAAAAATGTCCGTCCAAGGCGCACGCTGTACCGGCGATATTCAGCTGCCTGTGCTGACGTTTTCGGATGACAAGCGGCAGATCTGGATGATGTTCCTGGAGGCGGACTGCAAGGAGACCAACCTCTGCTCGCTGACAGCACTGCTCAACAGCGATGTCAAAGTGGGCGATACCTTTACATTAGAGGGTGCATACAGCGACTATGCCGGAAACCCGGCGCAGTATACAGACCCGTCCATGAAAGCGCATGATGTCAACATCGTGTCCGGCTCGATCACCGTTGTGGACGATGTGGCATCTGAGGTAGACCTGGAGCTGGGCAGCGTAAAGGTCAGTATGCGTGATCTGGACGAACATGACTATATGGTAGAAGTTCCGGTCACAGCATCCAAAAATACGGGATTCTGTGACATGGTCTTTGGTTTCCGCTGGGACACCAGCAAGGTCACCGCAGAGCCGCCGTCGGGAGATACCCCGGAAGGGCTGTCTCTGATCCCGACCATTGACAACAAAAACGGCGTGGGGTGGATTCATGTCATCTCCAGCACGCCCTATACCGGGTCGGAGATCTGTACCCTGCGGTTTACGATTCCGGACACCGCAAAGCCCGGACAGTCTTTTGCCATTACGGGCTGTATGCAGAACGGAACACAGACCGCATCGGTCGCAAACCGTTCCGGTGCGGCAGGAACGCTTACCATACAGGACGGCAAGATCATGGCGGCATCCACACAGGCGGCCAATCCCTTTGCCTTCGGCAAGGTGGTGCTGCCGGAGATCAACGTGGCAATGGAGGATCTGGAGTCCAGCGACTATCTGGTCTCTGTCCCGATCACCATTACCGAGGGCAGCTGCTTTACCCAGCTGGCATTCGGCGTGAAGTGGGACACCAATGATCTGAGCATTGTCAGCTGTACCTGTGACGACACCAAAAATCTGGGCATGATGGAGTCCTATTATGAAAACGATGACGGCGTATGGCTGCAATTTTTGTATCGTGGGACATATGATGCCTTTACCGGTTCGGAACTCTGTACGCTGACGTTCCGGGTGCGCTCGGATATTTCTCTGGGCGACAAGATCATTCTGACCCCTTCGGACACCAGCGATGAGGGCGACAGCATGATGATCGTCAGCACCAAGGGAACATACGGCGATCTGAATATGCAGAAGGGTTCGATCAAGCTGGTCAGCCCCGATGAGCTGACTGCTGCGGCAACGGTGAAGATCGGCGATGTGGAAATCACCGAATATAATTTGTGGCTGAAAAGCTATCTGGTGGATATTCCCATTACATTGAATCGAAACAGCGGCATTTCCAGCATCTCTTTCGGTGTTACATGGGACAAGGGCGTAGATCACGCCAGCTTGCTGGACAGTACGGATATTTCCGTCCTGGGCGTAAACAGAGACTTTACCACAGACCCGAACCAGGCGTGGCTGGAGTTCAACTGTGTAGACCCGTCCAGCGGCTATGTCTATTGGGACAAGAACCTGGGCGTTCTCAAGCTGCGCCTCAGTGAAGATCTGAAAGCAGGAGATGTGATCACCCTTTCCGGCGTGAGCCTGTCTGCAGGCGGCGTGGTGGCGACGGTGGAATCCGCCGACGGCTCGCTTTCGTCTCCGGCGCTGGTCTCCGGTTCTATCCGCATTCTGCCGAATCCGGACACCACGGAAACCACACCGGCAGAGACCACGGAAACCACAACAGAAACCACCACGGAAACCACAACGACAACAACAACTGCCATAGAGACAACCACTTCTGCGGAAGAATCGACCACAGAAACTACCACTTCGGCGGAGACGACCACCTCGGAAAGTTTCACCACCGAAGAGACAACGACAGAAACCACAACGACAACGGAAACTGCGACAGAATCCGAGACGACAACCACAGTTTCGGAAACGACTGCGCCGGCAACTACCACAAGTCACAGCACAACGGTTCGTGGGAATCGGCTGAACCGCACGACGCTTACCATTCGTGCCGGACAGACCAGCCGGCTGGAATTCTATCCGGCGGACGGCAGCGGCGAGGACTGCGTCTGGCTCAGCTCTGACCCCAATGTGGTAAAGGTTTCTCCCACCGGAAATGCTGCGCAGATCGAACTGGTCGGCGGCAGAACCGGCACGACGGAAGTCACTGTGCTGTATGCAGGGCAGGTGTATTCCTGCCAGGTCACTGTCCTGGCGGCAGACACCCAGTCCTCCGGCGATGTGAACGGAGACAGCCAGACCGATCTGAGCGACCTGGTAACGCTGAATAAGATCCTGGTGGGACAGGTCGCCCCGGACGGGGATGAGAGCCAGAGCGCCGATCTGAACGGAGACGGCTATGTGGACAGCCGGGACGCACTGCTGCTGATGCAGCTGTTAATGCAGCGTGGACTGCTCAGCTAGGGCGGCGAATAAAAAAGATTTTATCACACTTGTTTTTCTTTATTTTTCTCTTTTCAATCTGTGAAAAAGCGATGCAGGGTTTGCACAAAAGCCTGTCCTGCACCGCTTTTTCATTTTGCCGTGTTGTTTCCATGCAATTTATGAGCGGCAAAGGGTATACTGTGATTGTCTGTAGCATCGCAGCCGGCGCTGTCGTTGACTTTTCGAAAAAATTGTGGTACACTAAATAAGGTAAGGCAAACGCATTTTGCCTGCAAATTCTGTGGAAGGAGGAATGGCTGTGAATCAGTTTCGTGTGGGACTGCGGCGGCTGACATCGCACTGGAAACCGCTGCTGCTGTTTGAACTGCTGTGGAAAGTGTTGACTGTGCTGGTGATCGCCCCGGCGTGTGCCGGACTCATCCAGCTTGCTATTCGTGGCGCAAAGCTGAACTATCTCACCACATCCAACCTGGTGAAATTTCTCCGTTCGCCCTGGACCATTCTGCTGATCGCAGTGATCCTTCTGCTGGCGGCGCTGTATACCCTGTTCGAGATCTCGGCAGTCTGTACCTGTTTCCGCCAGCCCCGGCAGCAAGGTGTTCGGGTCACGCTGGGGCATATGGTGCGCTCCGGACTGCATTCCCTGGTGCATTTTTTTCGGGGCGGCGGACCGCTTTTGGTGCTGCACCTGCTGGTGCTGATCCCGCTCATGCAGTTTTCGGCGACTTCCGGTATTTTCACCGCAATGGGAATCCCGGATTTTTTCGCCTATTATATGACGAAAAAGGAATTTCTCCTGCCCATCTATGTGGCGGTGATCGTCCTGTGCTGTCTGCTCTCCATTCGCTGGATCTTTTCCAGCGTGCTGTTTACCCAGAACCAGTGCAGCTATCGCAGTGCCAGAGCCGCCAGCGCCGAGCTGGTACGTGGACGTTTCTGGAAAACGTTTTTCTCCGTGCTGTTGTGGAACTGCTGTTATTTTGCAGTGCTGCTGGCATTTTTATGCCTTATCATGCTGGGCGTGCTGATGGTGATTCACGGGACGGGAAACAGCAATGTCATCACATCCCAGGCGATGCGCATTTTGAAACTGCTGATACAGCTGGTGCTGTGGAGCTTTTCGTTCTTCGCAACGCCCATCTGCATGGCGCATCTGACGGCACTGCTGGAAAAGCGCTGCGCCCAGCTGCCGGAGGTGGCCCTGCCGGAACCCATTCCTCTGAGCCGGAGCGCAAAGCCCATTCGCCGCAGCACAGCGCTGGTGACTGCCGGCTGTTTCACGGTGGCAGCCCTGGGGCTGAACCTGTCCTATGTGTACAGCGTGTTCACCGGCAAGGCGAATTTCCAGCTGACGCTGTTCCAGAATCCCACCGTTATGGCGCACCGGGGACTGTCTGCGGATGCGCCGGAGAATACGCTCTATGCGTTTTCCGATGCCATTTCCGTAGGTGCGGATTTCATTGAACTGGATGTGCAGCAGACCAAGGACGGCGTTCTGGTGGTGATGCACGACTCCAATCTGAAACGCACTACCGGCGTAAACAAGGACATCTGGGATGTGAACTATGCAGACATCCAGGATTTGGACGCCGGCAGCTGGTTTGACCCGGCGTATGCCAACGCACGTATCCCGACCCTGGAAGAGACACTGCAATTTGTGGACAAACGGGCAAAGCTGAACATCGAGATCAAGCCCACAAAGCACGGTTCGGATACCCTGGAGCAGGATGTGGCGAATCTTATCACGGAATATCACTACACGGATGCCTGCTATGTGACATCGTTTTCCTATGGTTCGTTGAAAAAGGTGAAAGAGGTGAATCCGGATATTCGCACCGGATATCTGATGAGCGTGGCATACGGGCAGTTTTACTCCCTGCAATATGCGGACGCATTCAGTCTGAACAAGGTGTTCGTCACCAGCCAGGTGGTCAATGCAGCCCATCAGCAGGGCAAGCAGATATTCGCCTGGACGGTGAACAGCGTGTCGGAGGTGCGCAGTCTGTGCAATCTCCACGTGGACAGTATCATCACGGACGATCCGGTCATGGTGCAGAATGTGGTTTCACGGGACAGCACCAGTGAGACCCTGCGGTCGGTGCTGGATTATTTTATCAATTAGGGTGTGCCTTGTGCTGGGATGCTGACATGGGATATGTAGGGGGCGATGCCCACATCGCCCCCTTAATTTCGGGAAACACTGTCCTAGGGACAACCCCCGAAACCCGTCCGGCGGAATTCGCTCGTGCCTCGCTGTCCGCCTCTGGCTGCGCAAACGCCTTTGTTTGCCTTTTCCTGTACTTGTAATGTTGACTTTCAAGATATTTCTTGTGCAGATGGTTTATGTTGTTATTATGGCGTTTGCCACGCAAAAGGTCTCCTCTTCTAGAGGAGATGCCCGACAGGGCAGAGGAGTTGTCTTGCCAATAAGTTCTCCCAAGAGTTATTCTTCTTTTTTTCTTTACTGAAAAGAAAAAAAGAAGCAAAAAAAGAAAAGCTTTTCGCCTACCCTTGTTCTGCAAGGCAACGTATTACACGATTGGCAGTGTGACTCCTCAGTCAAGCCTACGGCTTGCCAGCTCCTCTGCAGAGGAGCCTTATATCGAGATATCGAGTTTTCTAAACAAAAATCCCCCGGAGGGGTCATAGGCAGCTTGCCTGCCGTGACGCTGCCCTTTTTTGAACGTTAAATTGGGGCGAAAGGTCAGCGGCGACCCGCCGCAAAATCCCGCCGCATTCTGAAAGGAAAAAGCCGCTATGCGCCTATTCACCGCTCAGCTCCCCACACATGAAAAATCTCTGGAACACGCCGCCGCCTATGCGCTCCTTACCCATGCAGTAGAGGTCATTTACCATATGCCCTTACCCGATATCGCACGGGATTCTCATGGAAAGCCCTATTTTCCGGCGCACCCGGAGATCTGTTTTAACCTCAGCCACTGCCGTGGACTGGCGGCGTGCGGCATCTCTGATGACGTCCTGGGGGTGGACTGCGAATTTATCCGTCCTCTGCGGCCCGGCGTGCTGCACCGCTCTTTTTCGCCGGATGAATCCCGGTTTGTGCTGGAAAGCCCCGTGCCGGACGAATCCTTTTTCCGGCTCTGGACGCTGAAAGAATCCTTTGTCAAGGCGCTGGGAATCGGCATTTCCTATCCGCTCCACACGGCGGTTTTTGCCCTGGACGGCGAAACGGTCACGGCACACCCGGACGGCTGGCAGTTCTGGCAGTTCCGGCTGGAAAGCGGTCATGTGGTCTCCTGCTGTGTCTCGCCCGGGGATACGCTCCCGGCATTTCCGGAACATATCGCAATATAACGCCGCCTGTGGGTGTCGCCTTTGTAAAAAGTCACCCATAGCGGCTTTTTTTCTTTGTGTAGAACGCCAAAAATCGCCAAATACGCTGAATAGAAATGGAAAGTTTACATTTCATTATTTTCAGTATGATATAATGGACAACAAGAGGAAATACCAGTTCTGCCGAAAGAGGCAGATCGTCAGGAAAAGGAGAAGAATGAAGATGGAGAAAACCAAACAAAGACTTGCCGGGGATACCCACAGCGGCGCCGGTCTGCTGAGACGGATGGCGGCGGCAGTGGTGTCCGTGGTTCTGCTGGTCACCGGGCTGTCGCTGCACAGCGTGGTAAATGCGGAAACTTCCCTGCCTGTGCTGGAGACCGACGTGACCCAAGGCACGTCGGACACCACGCTGGTGGGCATACCGGGTACGTATATCCAGCAGATCAGCGAGGCGCTGGAACTGATAAACAGTTACCGGAAAGAGGCGTGCGACAACGGCTATCCCAATCCCAGCACCGGCGCAGCGCTGACCTCCTCGGACTATGTGCCGATCCAGTGGTCGGATGACCTGGAATACATTGCACGAATCCGTGCGGCAGAGAGTTCTCAGACCATGGGTCATGTCCGCACAAACGGAAACAGCTGTTTCAACATCTATTCGCCTAACGGGATGCGCTCGTTCGGCGAGTGTCTGGCGTGGAACTACAGCAAGAACGTGCTGGACGGTATCGAACAGTGGTACGAGGAAAAATCGGACTATCTGAACAACACCGGCGGTGTCACCGGACACTATACCAGCATGATCGACCCGAAAAACACCCGGGTCGGCATCGGCACATTTTATACCAAGCTGGCACGGTATCCGAATACCACCTGTGCGGAGTATAATTCTGTCGGTTCCGGAAATTCCCTGGACTTCACCTATGGGGACTGTGTGCAGAAGATCGAGGTAAAAACTGCGGATCTGACATTTCAGCCGAAGGGGCTGGAGGAAATGACAGTGGGTGAAACACAGACGCTGGAACTGGAAATGTCCTATCAGCAGAAAAAGGGATTCCTTGCGGAAGAACCGATTTCGGCAAGCTGGCGCTCTTCCGATTCCTCTGTTTTGACGGTCAGCGGCAATACCGTGACGGCAGTATCCGCAGGCACTGCATCTGTTATCGCATCGGTAAACGGTACAGATTATGCCGCAGAAGTGACCGTGAAAGAGGCATCTCAGACGACAACACGCCCGGAACTGACGGATGACGAGCTTTACCTGTCATTTCACAATGTAGAATTGTCACTGGAAGAGCTGGAAAAGGCAAATTATATTGTCAATATTCCGGTGTATGCCTCCAGAGATTTTAACAAGATTCAGTTCAGCGTGAACGCAGATGAGCGGCTGGTATTTGACGGCGCAAGATTTGGCGCACTGTCGAGTGTACACAGCAGTCTGATTGGTTCCCGTACCACGTGTGTGGTACAGGGAACCGCCGGAGGTGACATTGCGGCAGGAGACGCAGGCGTTGTCGCTTATCGCCTGCCGGAAGATGCACAGCCGGGCGATGTCTATACGTTGGAGACCACAGCAGAAGAGACGATGCAGTGGTCAGATGCCAGCGGCAATTCCGGCGGCATCCAGTGCAGCGGCAATGTTTCCATCACCATTACCGGCGGCAGCACCTCTTCTGCAACAGTGACTACCGCTACCTCTGCGCCGGAGACTTCCACCACAGTCACTACCACGACCGCAGAGGCGCAGAAACTCCACGTGGCACTGCTGGATGTACAGATCAGCCGGGAGGATCTGGAGAAGAACCAGTACCGGGTCAAGCTGCCCCTGTATGTGCCGGATTCGTTCTCCTCGCTCCGGTTCGCCGTCCAGACCAGCAGTCAGCTGAAACAGGTGGGCTGTGAGATCAAGGACTGTCACGTAATGTCTGCGTCCAGTGACGGCTATTCCAGCTATTCCGTTTCCAGTCTGACCGGCGAGGATGTTCCCGGCGGCGAGATCGGCTGGATCACCTTCCAGCTGCCGGAGAGTGCGGCTGCCGGGGATACCTATTATGCCGATGTGCTGGCAGGCGCATCCAGCGGCTGGAACCGTTCTGACGGCACTTCCGGCGGCATTACTACCGGCAACGGTTCTATCCAGATCGTAGACCACACCACCACACAGACCACGGAAACTACATCTGTAACAACGTCCACAGAGACCACAACCTCTGCCGCACCGGGAAAGAATCTGACCGTTTCCGTGGGAAATGTTACCGTGACCCCGGAAGAATTGGCGGCAGAAGATAACATCGTAGAGCTGCCCATTTCCGCAGACCGGTCGTATTCTACCATCGCTTTCGGCATCACCTGGGACAGCCGTCTGACCTATGTGGAGAGCGGCGCAGAAAAGGGCATGGGCATTGCCGGACAGGGTGACCGCTTTATCTGGTGGGCGAACAGCGCCGGCGGAAATGTGCCTGCCGGAAAGATCGGCTATGTCCGGTTCCGTCTGCCGGAGGATGCAGAGGACGGGGATGTCTATGTGGTGAACCTGTCTGCACGCTCTGCCGGCGGCAAGGATGCCCGCTGGACGGACAATCTCACCGGGCTGTCGGGCGTGCCGCTGACGGTGGGCGGTTCGATCCGGGTCGGTGCATCTGGGCAGACCACCACAGAGACGACAGTCTCCTCGGGGACCACAACCACCACAGCGGCAGTACAGAGCATCCTCTACGGAGATGTGAATGTAGACGGCAGAGTGGATATCACAGACGCTGTACTGCTGAATAAGGCGGTTTCCGGTGCAGTATCGTTCGACAGCCAGCAGCGGAGCAACGGAGACTGCGATGTCAGCGGCGAGATCAACGGTACGGACGCCATTCTGCTGATGCAGTTCCTGGCGCATATCATTGATACGCTGCCGGATCGGGGATAAGGCGTAATACAAACAGAACGAGCGGTTCTTCCCGGAGCGGAAGAGTCGTTTTTTTGTGTTATCTTGACTTTTCTGAAGAGATATGGTAAGATATATATGTTATCTTTGTGGTAAAAATATTTTGAAAAAATGAGAGGAAGATCTAACATGAAACAAAACACGATCTGGACAGGCGTTCTTGCCGTGGCATCGGCGTTTGCGCTGCTGCTGACCGGATGCGGAAAGTCACAGACTGCCGCCCGTGACACCTCGGCGAAACAGAACGAGTCGTCTTCGGCGGCTGAAACCTCTGCGGCAGAAGAGACAAGCCCGGCGGTGGAGCAGGCAGACTTTCAGCTGAAACCGTATGCCATGGACGGCGTGGGCTGTGCGGTGGAAGTGCCGGACAGCTTTGCGGCGGACAGCAGCAGGGCGGCGATCTCCGGACACCTTTCCTTTAATGGGACGGAGACCGATGACTGCATTGTGGCAGCTGTCTATGATGCCAAGCCGGAAGAGACGTTCGATGCGTTCCAGGAGAACGACCTGTTTGAACTGCTGACCTTTTCGACCACACTGCCCCAGGTGCAGTATTTCCGGGAAACGGAGATCCCCAATGCGGACGGTGTTTCCTGCAAGGCGTATGTGGGAGAGACGCTGGGGACAATTGCCGGGAAAGATGCGTATGTGACCATCCTGGCGGCAAACTGCCCGGAGGAGAACAAGCTGTTCGTCTTTTCCATGCGGGACATGACCGGTGAATTTCAGAACTACCGGGACAAGTTGGCAGACCACATCTATCTGAACCAGAACGGCTATGTGGTGGAAAACGACCAGCTGACAGATGCGCCGGAACCGGAGCCGCTGTCCTATTCCAATGATGCCATCGGCTATCAGATCAGCCTGCCGGAGGGCTGGGAGCGGCTGACGGATACCAGCAGTTCCTACGGGCTGGAGACGATAACCTCCAGTTTCGACAACTACGACCTGTTCTTGAACCGTGACATGGACTATGCGCTCATTGCAGCAAAGTCTATGAGCGTTTCGGATACGGAATTCTATGCCGCCATAAAACAGAACCAGTCTGCATGGGTCGGGGCAGGCGGAAATGAACTGGTAACCTCCAAGGAATGCACCGTGCTGGGCTATGCGGCATATCAAATGGTCATCAACCACAACGCCGGCGCTGACAAAACTTCCAGCGTGGCATGGTTCATCAACAAGACCGGCGACAATCCCGAAATGCTGGCGATCCGCTATTGCTACCAGGAGGACAGTGCGGCAGAATTTGCAGATACGCTGATAAACAGCATTACATTGCAGTAACGCTGCGGTCAGAAAGAACGACAAAAGCGGTTTTCCCCATGCAGGGAAAGCCGCTTTTTGGTGGTTGGACTGCCGTGGCGTCTGCGCAAACTATGACAAAGTTCCTTAAAAAGTTACAAAATAGATTTCAAAATTTGCCGGAAAAGGGTGCGGATTTCGTGAGATAGTCCCAGGATTCCACAGATGATTTTGTGCATATGTGCAAAAGTTCCGGAAAATCCGGTCGGAAAGTCTTGCAAAACGGTTACAAACGTGGTATAATAGCAATTGTACGGTGACCACCGCCCCGTGGACAAGCACTCGCTGGTCCGTGGGGAATTCACGTCTGCCGTCCGCTTTTGTCCGGTACACACGGACAGGGCGGGTGCAATGCAGGCGGCACACAAGTTCCAAGAGATGGCACATCTCGGGCGGATTGTCCGGACTGCGACAGATCCTCTGATCCGTCAGGACAATGCCGGCAGAGCGCAGTACACCTTTCCGCCTTCGGACCGGACAGGCGTGTGCCGCAAACTGTGTGGAATGGGAAATGATACTTCCCGTATTCCTGCGGTGCATTGCAGCGGCAGTTCCTTGCCGTACTGCGATGCAGCGACTGCTGTCAGCGCAAACACCACAAAGGAGCGTTTTTATGCGTAAAAAAATCATGGCAGTCGTTTTATCCTGTCTTACTATTATTGGTTTGGTCGTTTCGTCCTTTGCCGTATCGTTTTCGGCATCTGCGGTCTCCGTGGACGAAATGACAAAAGCCGCTGTACAGATCATCTCCCGGAGTGAGGGTACTTATGGTACAATCAACCGGAATGACAACGGTGCGGTCAGCATCGGTATGTTACAGTGGCACGCCGACCGGGCGCTTCAGCTGATGCGTTCTATCGCCAATGCGGACACCGGTTCGGCACAGTCGATTCTGGGCAGCACCTTCTATAACGAAGTGATGACTGCCTCCAGCTGGAATTCCCGGACGTTCTCTGCGGCAGAGGGTACGGCAGCGTCAAACCTGCTGACCACTGCGGCAGGCAAGTCCAAGCAGGATGCGCTGGCGTACAGCGATGTGCAGGGTTATATCAGCGCTGGTCAGAATCTGGGCATTTCCAATGCCGGCGTTCTGGTCTACTATGCAGAGCTGTATAACCGGGGCATGGGCGTAGCGAGACGCATTCTGAATGCGGCTGCAAACGGAGGCGCTTACAGCAGTGTAACGCTGTCCAAGCTGCACAGCACGGCGCTTGCCAACAGTTCCAGCTATTACACCAGCCGTCTGAACAATGCGTACAACACCATTGTTTCTCTGGGCTGGGGCGATGCTGCGGCAACGCCCGGCGGCGACAACGGCAGCAGCGGTGCAGATACCTCTGACTTCTCAGAGAGCTATGCCGGTACATATACGGTAACTGCATCTTCGCTGAACGTGCGCAGCACACCGTCTACTTCCGGCGCAAAGGTCGGCACACTGCCAAGCGGTGCAAAGGTGACCGTATCCTCTGCCAACGGCAGCTGGGCAGCGGTTTCCTACAACGGTATCAGCGGCTACTGCTCTATGGATTACCTCAAGCAGGAGGCTGCACAGACCACAGCGCCGCCGCAGACGACTGCACCGGCAGAGACGACAACTACCGCAGCACCTTCGGATGCCAACTTCAGCGAAAGCTATGCCGGCACTTACAGCGTGACTGCATCTTCTCTGAACATACGCAGTGCGCCGTCTACGTCTGCCTCTAAGGTGGGCAGCATTCCCAACGGTGCAAAGGTAACAGTCACTGCCGCAGACGGCAAGTGGGCGGCGGTTTCTTACAACGGCGTCAGCGGTTACTGCTCCATGGATTACCTCAAGCAGGAGAGTGCGCAGACCACTGCGACCACAACGGCTGCACCGGAAGAGACAACTACAACCACTACAACTACAACTGCCGCACCGGATACCACGGCACCGGCAGAGACCACCGCAGCGCCGACGACTACCACTGACATTGACATGGGTCGTGTGGACGAGAGCTATGTTTCGCTCTACGGCGATGTCAACTGCGATGGCACGATCGATATTCTGGATGCCGTTCTGCTGCAAAAGTATCTGAACGGCAGCGTACAGCTGAACTACACGCAGCTCGCCAATGCGGACTGCCAGAAGGACAGTGAACTGGACAACACGGATGTAACTGTGATTATGCAGTATCTGCTGAGAAGTTTCACTTCTCTGCCGGTTGCATAACACGACAAAACAATAAGACAGATAAAACGACAAACGCTGTACCCGGAGTGATCTGGGTACAGCGTTTTTGTGTTAGGATGTGTGTGGTTGTGTAGGGGAGTGATAGGATTCGAACTTGCTGCCTTTGTCAATAAAAAACTGAGCCACCTCGCTAATAAAAAAGTGAGCCA
>ERZ772870.1539-NODE-1539-length-15744-cov-5.954299_pt1 | contig 15744 bp, 9 predicted proteins | sample MGYA00511376_ERZ772870 | MGnify/ENA primary metagenome ERZ772870 (study PRJEB29015, sample SAMEA2737719) | human gut metagenome | biome: human gut; feature: human-associated habitat; material: faeces | place: China | collected 2012 ... | reverse complement strand
TTATTAACCAAAATATATGTATTTATGTATCTAAAAGATATTATACGAGGAGTGATTTTCCATGAATAAAAGGATTCTGATCATAGGAGGCGTGGCAGGCGGCGCTTCGGTAGCAGCCAGAGCAAGACGTCTCGACGCGGGAGCAGAAATCATTATGTTTGAGCGTGGCCAGCATGTGTCCTTTTCCAACTGTGCTCTTCCCTATTATCTGTCAGGAGTAGTGGGAAACAGTGATGCACTGGTAATGATGTCCCCGGAAAAATTCAAAAAGTCTTACGATATAGACGCACGGGTTAACAGCGAAGTGATGGCTATTAACCGTGACAAAAAGACCATTGAGATTAAAAACACGCTGACCGGGGACATACATGAGGAGGCCTACGATGTTTTGGTTATGGCTCCCGGCGCGTCACCTGTAAAGCCAAGAAGCATCGGCGGAATTGACGGAAAAAATGTGTATACAGTCCGTAATGTGGCAGATATTGTTCACTTAAAGGATGGACTGGAGGCCGCAGGAGCGGAGAACACAGCGGTTATCGGCGGTGGCTTTATCGGAATTGAGGTGGCTGAAAACCTTGCAAAGGCGGGGAAGAAGGTTACTGTGGTGGAGGCCATGAGCCAGATTCTGGCGCCCTTTGATTACGATATGGTACAGATGCTTCACAAGGAACTGCTGGACAACGGCGTGTCTTTAATTGTGGATGATGGAGTAAAAACCATTGAAGAGAAGCAGATTACCCTTGCTTCCGGCAAGACGGTGCCAGCGGATGCGGTTATTCTGGCTATTGGTGTAGCGCCGGAGACGGGGCTTGCGAAAGCAGCCGGACTGGAGATCGGAGAGACCGGCGGCATTTTGGTGGATCACAACTACCGCACAAGTGATAAAAATATTTATGCGGTTGGTGATGCCATTGAGGTCTTTGACCGTATGACCGGGAAACCTTCACGTCTGGCTCTTGCCGGTCCGGCCTTGAGACAGGCGCGGGCGGCGGCGGATGCGATGTATGGGATTCCCAATGACAACAGAGGTGTCATCGGTTCCTGTGCACTGCGTGTATTTGGCTTAAATGCAGCAGCAACCGGTCTTAATGAGCGGAATGCCCGCAAAGCCGGAATTCCCTGCGATTCTGTTTATGTGATTCCAGGTGACAAGGTGGGAATTATGCCGGGAAGTGCACCTATGCACTTTAAACTGGTGTTTGAGGTCCCAACCGGAAGGATCCTGGGTGCTCAGGCCATCGGAAGAGGAAATGTGGACAAACGGGTGGATGTGATTGCAGCCATGGTTTCCATGAATGGCACCATCCGGGATTTAAAGAACCTGGAGCTGTGTTATTCACCAGTATTTGGCACAGCCAGAGATGTGGTAAATCAGGCGGCTCTGGTGGCTGAAAATATTCTGTACGGACGTTTCCGCCAGGTTCCGGTTACACAGGTAAGAAGCCTTGTGGAGGAACAGGCGTTCATTGTGGATGTACGGGAAAAAGGAGAGTATGAGGCCGGACATTTGAAGGGTTCTGTGAACATTCCTTTAAGTGAGCTTCGCGAGAGAACGGATGAAATTCCGAAAGACCGTCCGGTATACCTGCATTGCCGTTCCAGCCAGAGAAGCTACAATGCGCTGATGGCGCTTCAGGGACGGGGATATGAGAATGTGGTTAATATTTCCGGATCATTCCTTGGAATCTGCCTGTATGAGTACTACAATGATGTGGCCATGGGGCGGGAAAAAATCGTGACGGAATATAATTTCGCATAAATATTCTGATATTTTTATACAACTTTCAGATTGACGCAGAGTGTGTGTTGGAGTAAGTTTTTATGAAAAACGCACATTCTGCGTTTTTCGCTGTTGTCACGTGTCTGAAAGAAGCTACCGGCGACAGAACCTGCGAATCGGCAGACCAGACCGATCAGTTTTTAAGCAACAACAGACGTAAAGTTCTTGATGGTAAAGGTAGGATTTCTCATGAGCAGGCTATTGAAAAGGGGTGGTATTTTTTTTTAGGGGCAGTTGCTATTGAACGATGAGATGTGTTACTATAAAGAAAGTGTTAAGATATCAGGGATTTTGGGGGAAGAAACTTATGGAAGCAATACTGATGCGGGCTGGTTCTTTTATGGCTGTGATCATCTTGGGGTATGTTCTGAAAAAAGTAGGATTTTTTAAGGAAGAAGATTTTTATGTTATGTCAAAGATCATGGTGAAGATCACACTTCCTGCATCCATCATTGTCAATTTCTCACAGACAAAAATGGAGCCATCCATGTTTTTACTATGCCTGTTAGGTTTTGGCGGGGGTATTTTATATATGGCTCTTGGATGGATCATGGGTGGAAAAGATCCAGATGAAAAGGGATTTCAGATCCTGAATCTTTCCGGCTATAGTATCGGAAGCTTTACCATGCCATTTACCAGCAGCTTTTTTGGACCTGCCGGTGTAGTTGTTACCAGTCTGTTTGATACGGGAAATGCCGTGATCGCTTTAGGCGGTTCTTACAGTATTGGTGCTATGGTTAAAAACAGGGAAAAGAAATTTTCATTTATCCCACTGTGCAAAACACTTCTCTGTTCAGTTCCTTTTGATGCTTATCTTTTCATGTATATTTTATACTGGCTTCATCTGTCACTGCCGGCACCTGTATTAAACATTGCACAGCTGGTGGCAAATGCAAATGCTTTTCTCGCCATGCTTATGTTAGGTGTTGGATTTAAGTTGTCAGGAGACCGGACACAGATGAGCAAGATCATGAAAATGTTAGGTGTCCGCTATGGAGTGGCTGTTTTAACAGCAGCAGCATTTTACTTTCTGCTTCCTTTTTCCCTGGAATACCGTCAGGCTCTGGCAGTGCTTGTGTTCAGTCCTATTGCCGCAGCAGCGCCTGCATTTACGGCAGATCTGAAAGGGGATATTAACCTGGCAAGCGCGGTAAATTCTCTTTCCATCATTATCAGTATGGTCTGCATTACCTGTGTTCTGATCGCAGTTTTATAGAAATGATGGATATATGTTGTAGTTACTGTTCATGCGTTGCATGACCAGCAACGGAATTTGCCGTGGCTTCGCATTTAAATACGGCAAATTCCCGCTACCACTACGTTATCGTACGGCACTTTCGGTTCCAAAAGTGCCTACCATGTACAGTAACTATGTTGTATACAAAATGAACACCTTGTATGCAAAATAACTTTGAAATAGCGCAGGTTTGTGTTATGATGATACCAGGGTCAAAAGGTCTAAAATCCGATGCAAGCTTGCTTGCGGGAGTGTAAAGCACGTAGCAATTCGGTATCAGAGGGGGCAAAAGATCATAAATACAGCCTGTTTAATACAGGTGGGTTATTACGGAGGACAGAAAAAATGGAAGCGATCCTGATGAAAGCAGCTTCTTTTATTGCAGTTATTATTTTAGGATATGGATTGCGGAAAGCTGGATTTTTTAAAGAAGAAGATTTTTATGTATTGTCAAAGATCGTGCTTAAGATCACACTTCCTGCATCTATTATTGCAAATTTTTCACAGGCTGAGATACAGCCTGCCATGCTTTTGCTGTGTCTTGTAGGATTTGCAGGCGGCGTGCTCTACATGAGCCTTGGATGGATCCTTGGAGGGAAAGACAGGGATGAAAAGGCATTTCATATCCTGAATATGTCCGGTTATAATATTGGAAATTTCACCATGCCATTTACCGCCGGTTTTTTTGGTCCTACAGGTGTAGTCATCACCAGTTTATTTGATACGGGAAATGCGTTTATCTGTCTGGGAGGTGCTTACAGTGTAGCTTCTATGGCAAAAGATAAAAACAGCAGGTTTTCTGTGGGCCCTATTTTGAAAACACTGATAAAATCTGCGCCATTTGATGCATATATCGGTATGCTCATCCTTTCCCTGATCCATGTTTCTCTTCCAGCACCTGCTGTCAGTATTGCACAGCTGATCGGAAATGCCAATGCGTTTATGGCAATGTTAATGCTTGGAGTTGGTTTTAAGCTTTCAGGCGATAAAAAGCAGATCGGAAAGATCGGAAAGATCCTTTCCATACGTTATGGTGTGGCAGTGGTGGCATCATTGATGTTTTATTTTGTTCTTCCCCTTCCATTGGAATATCGTCAGACACTGGCGGTACTGGTGTTCAGCCCTATTGCAGCAGCAGCACCTGCGTTTACCGGTGACCTGAAAGGGGATATTGGTCTTGCAAGTGCAGTAAATTCTATTTCTATTATTATCAGTATGATCATGATCACAACTGTACTTATTTTTGTACTGTAAATAATGAATGATGGAACAATTCTGCGAAAGCAGACTGGATTTTTGAAGAAAAGAGAATAAACGGGGAAGGAATGGTTATAATAGGATTATCACCAAAGAGAAAATATTAATACTTATCCTCCCCTTTTTAATACCTTGTCTGTTGCCGAAGTGCAGCAGATAAGGTATTGTATTTTCTGGCAAAAACACGGATAATAGACACGAACATAGTACATCAGGGTAAATGAGAGGATAAAGGACATATGAAATTTTATCTGGCTCCCATGGAAGGGATCACAGGATACATATACAGACAGGCATACAACAGCTGTTTTAAGCCTATGGACAGGTATTTTACACCATTTCTGGCACCGAAGCATAAAAGCGGTTTCAGCAGCAAAGAATTAAATGACATCCTTCCAGAGCATAATCAGGGAATGGAGGTCATTCCCCAGATCCTTACATCAGATCCGGAGGATTTTTTAGATACAGCGGTAAAATTAAAGGAATATGGTTATACAGAGGTTAATCTGAACCTGGGATGTCCTTCAGGTACTGTGGCAGCCAAGGGAAAAGGCGCCGGATTTTTAAAAGATACTGAAAAGCTTGCCAGGTTCTTGGGAGAGGTCAGTGAGGGAATGGAACGGGAAAATCTTCATTTTTCCATCAAGACCCGCGTGGGGGTGGAAAGTGAAGAAGAGTTTCAGACTCTTTTAGGTCTGTACAACCAGTGCCCATTAACAGAACTTATCATCCATCCAAGAGTATTAAAAGATTTTTATAAATACAATGTGCGGATGAATGCTTTTAAAGAGGGATTTGAAAAAAGCAGACATTCTGTGTGCTATAATGGGGATATTTTCCGAAGGAAAGACTATGACCGTCTTGTAAAAGAGTATCCGGATCTGGATAAGATAATGATGGGACGGGGGATCATGATGAACCCATTTTTAATGGAAGAGATCGCTGACGGAACATCCCAGAAAGTATCTGGAAAAATGTCTGCCGACAGGAAGGCAGACCGGCTGGAGAAATTCCACCGTCTGCTCTGTGACGGATATACCCATGTTATGAGCGGAGACAGACCGGTATTGTTTAAAATGAAAGAACTGTGGGGATTTCTGATCCATTCCTGTCCGGAAGAAGAAAAGCTTATGAAGAAGATACGCAAGGCACAGCACCTTGCAGAATATGAAGGGGTGGTATCAGAACTGTTCTGCCGCATGAGAGAGCATGAATAAGGGCATGAATAAGACCATGAGAAAAATTTATTGCCCTATAAAATGGAGGGAGCCGGCAGAAAAGGGGGGAATCTGCCGGCTTAGGTATGAAAAAGTGTCTTCCTGTATGGTAAAAGGTCTCATCAACCTTACAAGTAATAATATACAGGTAAATTGTGGACAAAGTTTGAGCAGACGATAAAGAAAAAATAAAATTCCTGAAGGGAAAATAAAGAAATTATGAAAGACTCCGACGGAAGCAGATAAGGAGAAAAGCTATGTATGATAATCTGACAAAAGACGATATTAAAAAAATGCAGGAAGAAATAGAATACCGTAAGCTGGTGGTGCGCAAAGAAGCATTGGAGGCAGTAAAGGAGGCAAGAGCCCAGGGGGATTTAAGCGAGAATTTTGAATATAAGGCAGCAAAGCAGGACAAGAACCGTAACGAGAGCCGTATCCGTTATCTGGAAAAAATGATAAAAACAGCCCGTATTGTTTCAGATGAGTCAAAATCAGATGAAGTAGGTCTGGGCGACCGGGTGGAATTATATATTCCGGAAGATGATGAAACAGAAAGCTATAAATTAGTGACCACAGTCCGGGGAAACTCCATGAAAGGACTTATAAGTATTGATTCTCCTTTAGGAAAGGCGATCAAGGGCCGCAAAACAGGAGATAAGGTGTATATTAAAGTAAATGACACCTACGGATATGAGGTGGAGATCCGTTCCATCGATAAGACAGCTAAAGAGGAAGAAGACCAGCTGCGCAGCTATTAATTACCAGTACATCGTTTCGTAAATAACTGTACTAGAAAGGGCGCCTTATCACAGAAAGGCAGGAAATGATATGGGCAATGATATGGACAAAAAGGGAATACTGACTGTGCGGATGATGGGAACCATATCAGTGGAATATGAAGGGGAGTTTTTTCCTATAGGGACTGCTCTTACAGGGAAGATCCTGCAGCTTTTTCTGATCCTTTTGTATGCAGGAAAGAAGGGAGTGGGCAGGGAAGAGCTGTTAGATGCATTTTACGGAAATGGAGAGTATGCTAATCCATCCGGCAGTTTAAGGGCAGCAGTTTTCAGGCTGCGCAGATTATTAAAAGAAATGCTGCCAGAGCATGAGTATATCTGTACAGATGGCGGTATTTACCGGTGGGATGAGGGAAATGTGACGGTTTCCATTGATGCCAGAAATTTTGAAAAAGCAGCTCAAAGTGCTCTTGCAACAGGAAAAAAAGAGGAGCTGTGCCACGCCTGCAGTTTGTATTACGGGGAATTCCTTTCTCAGATGACAGGAGAAAAATGGGTCAATGTGATCGGTGTAAAATACCAGGAGCTGTATTTTAAATGCCTGCGCCTGGCAAGCCGGCTTTTAAAGGCAGACCGGGAATATGACAGGCTTTTAAACTTAAGTACAGCAGCCAGCAGGCTGTATCCTTATGAGGAATGCCAGATGATGAAGCTGGACTGCCTGATCGCTTTAAAACGGTATCAGGAAGCCATGGAAGTTTATAAACAGGTGGTCGTCCAGTATTTTGAAGAACAGGGGCTTCCGCCTTCTGAAACCATGCTGCAGCGTTTCCGCCTGATGAGCGGTCAGATCCGTTACACTTCCGATATGCTAAAGGACATTGAAAATACCTTAAAAGAGAGGGAAGAAACCCAGGGACCTTATTACAGTACATACCCTTCCTTTATTGACAGTTACCGTCTGGTGAGCCGCATGGCAGAACGTTTTTCCTTTGAATATACATTATTCTGCATTACTCTTGTAGATGGAAAAGGAGCATTGCTGGAAGGCAAAATGGTGCAGACGACATCTGAGATGTTAAAAAATGCCATAGGAGAGAGTCTGCGAAAGGGAGATCTGTTTACCTGCTACAGCCCGGTCCAGTATCTGGTCCTGTTAAATGGAGCAGGCCAGGAACATGTCCTGGCCGTGTGTGAACGTGTGGAACGTAGTTTAAAGCAATGGGAAAATGGAAAAAAGATCAATTTTAGTCATCAGATCCTGGGGTTGGCACCATAGCGTCCTTCCAGATATTGTTTACCATAGGCTTCATCATTTCTTGGGATGAGGCCATTTTCTTTTTTATAAGAAGAAAGTGGATAGAGAACAGCATCCGTTCCTTCCGGGCGGCAGCACAGACAGATCTCGTCTCTTCGCATAACAGCCGGATTAAGGATCGCTGTGTTATGGCTGGTAAATACTAACTGCGCATGATGAGGATTTTTCTCATGATCCTGGTACAGAGACAGGATAAAGCGTAGCAGATGAGGATGGAGCACGTTATCTAAGTCATCGGCTAATAGAAGACTTCCCAGACGCAGGCTTTTTACGACTAACGGGATCAGGGTAAGCAGCTTTCTGATGCCTGTGGATTCTTCATTGAAAGAAACAAAAAAGGTATTTCCATCTGCTTTCCCATGGGTCAGGATCAGGGATGGATCATCGAAGCCCTGTTCTTTTGTAATGGAGTAATCTAAAATATCAATATCCATAGCCTGGAGCAGACGGCAGATGACCTGACGTTCTTCTACTTCAGAGGGCAGATCCGGGGCTTTTTTATAGTCATGTTCCCGGAAAAACAGAACCTGGCTGAACCAGGATGCAGCAGCTTTTGCACATTCAGAGGAAGATTTTGGGTCAAGATAGCGTAAAAGAGAGACCCCGGCCGGGAGAGTGGAAAAATCCATTTTCCCGGCTTCATTTCCAATATGGAGTTCATTTGCTTTGCGGGCAAAAAGAACGCCGGCATCATCAGAACCGGGTTTGCCGTAAAACATATTTTCTTCCAGGACAGCGCCTTGTTTTACATCAAGCTGATAACGGAAGAGAAAACCATTTCTGCGAAAAAGCAGGTCAAAACTTAAAGGAAGCTCTCTGCATGTATTATCCAGACGGCAGTAGGAACGGACGGAAGAGGTGATAAGAGAAAAATCACCTGCAGCCAGACGACATACATTCCAGAGCGCCTCTAATATAGAAGATTTTCCGCAGCCGTTTGGACCGTAAAGGGAGATAACAGGAAGAAATGATTCGCCGTCTCCCTGCGCTGTCAGCAGAGAAGCTTTGTGTTCATTAATAGGAGCCGGAAAAAAGTCCAGCAATGTTTCATTTTTAAATAATCTGTAATTTCTTAAAACAAACTGATTCAGCATACAAACCTCCAAAATGCGAAGATGTGAGAAAAAAACTCATCGAAGCGAATTATAGCATATGTAATAAAAAAATACAAGAACGACTGAGAAAAAAACTCATAGAGTCTGTAAATTATTTGAAAAATTGAAAATTTTTTGAAAATATAAGTCCATATAACGCCTGGTATAACGCTATCTCTGCTATGATAAAGATAAATGAAAGTATAAACTGAATGACTGTGAAACGGGATTCAGGAAGTACTGGAGTTTGGCAGGAAATGGGGCCTGCACAAAATTCAGAGAGAGGAGAAACAGGGTATGAGAGGACGAAGCAGACGCAAGAAACGAACGGGAAAAATGGTTAGTTTACAGAAGCGTTTCCTGGCATTTATGCTGGCATTTGCCATGATCTTCACCAATGTGGGAACAGATCTGCATGTCAGCTTTGCAGCATCAGGAAACAAAGTGGACTTTACCATTGGCGGTGCTGACCTGGTGGATGCCATCCGTCAGGCCATCGAAGACGAAAATGTGGTATCACAGGACAGCCTGGATTTTACCGACGGTGCCACAGAAAAGTTTGAAGCACTGTTCTTTGGAGACGGAAAGGTATATGAAGTCTATCCGGACATCCAGGGAGACAGCATGGAGGCAGAGTTAAGGGTATTTGTAAAGCTTCCGGCTGATGCAGATGATACGTACATGGTAACAGGAGAGGAAGAGGTTTATTTCCTTTACGTAAATAACGGGGAAGATACCATCAGCTGTTCTACAACTGTAACAAGAACAGAAAACGGAAAAGAAAAGGAAAAGACCACCAAACGTATTACCATAAAGAGTTATGAAGATAAGTTTGGGGATGAAGAAAGAAACATTATTTCCAAACCTGCAGAAACTGCTCCGGCAGAAAAGCCTTCAGAAGCAGTGAACGAAGAAACAACAGAAAATGTTGTAAATCCAACGGATGCAGAAAAAGAGACCACAGCTGCTGAAGAAACCGCAGAAGTTCCGGAAACTAAGGAAGATGTGGAAGAAAGCAAAGAGCAGCCGGAAGAGACTAAGGAAGAAGAGACTGAGGCAGCAACAGAAGCTCCAGAGGAGATAACAGAGCCTGAGACTGAGGAAGCAGCTGAAACGGAAGCAGCAGAATCTGAGACAGAAGCTTCTGAACCAGAGGCAGAGGCTCCGGCAGAAGAACCGGCGCAGGAAGGTGAAGTAACAGCTTCTATTTCCAGACATGGTGTACCGTTAGTTGCCATGAAGGAAGATGTAGCAGATGCAGCAGATGGGGCAGAGCCAACAGAACCGGAAAAGGAAGAAGCAGCAGAGGCTACAGAGCCGGTCAAAGAAGAAAAAGCGGAAGAACTGAAAAAGGAAGAAGCTTCTGAACCAGAGACTGCACCTGAAACTGAGGCAGAAACAACTGTAGAAGAGACTACAGCAGAAGAAACCACAGCAGAGGAAACCACAGCAGAGGCAGAAAAAGAAAGCAGACCGGAAGGCTCTGCAGCAGAAGAAACCACAGCAGAGGCAGAAACTGAACCGGAAGTTCCGGCAGGCCCGGGAGAGACAACTGTACCAGAAGAGACCCCGGAAAGTACAGAACCGGAAACAGAGCCTGCACAGCCAGCAGAAACAACAGCGGCTATCCCGGAAACATTACCAGCACCACAGCCAGAAGCACCGGCAAAAACAGCAGATGACGGAGATCTGGTAGGTATTGGTTACTGCAGTACAGCGAAGGTTTATAAGAGTACACTGAATGCATTGCGTGTATTTGATTCTGAAATTGTACTTTCTGCAGAAGTTGCAGGAGCAGAAGGCGTGACAGTGAAGCTGACAGCTTTAAGCGATGTGCTTCCTGAAAATGGCTATATTGAGGCTAATGCAGTAGAGGATGAAGATCAGCTGGAGCTTATGAAAGCAGCTGCAGATGATATATTAAAAGCTGAAAACCGCAGAGTAACGGATCTTTTTGCAGCAGACATCACTCTCTACAATGAAGATGGAGAAGCAGTTCAGCCAGACGGAAGTGTAAAAGTTACTTTTGAAGGAACCGCCATTGGAAATTCCGGCACCAGAGTCCTTTACATGGGTGAAAATGCTTCTGATACAGAAACATATGATGCACAGATGATAAAAGCTGTAGCAGCAGACGGTGATGCAACAGCATTTATGACAGATCATTTCTCATTGTATGTAACAGCTGATACAGAAGAGATCATCTGTCATAAAGTAAATTTCTATTATAAAGATGCAGAAGAAAAAGATGTGCTTATTTCCGGTCCGCAGTACGTGGAAGATGGAAAAGCAGCACAGGCGCCAGCAGTGCCGGATCGTGATGGATACATGTTTACGGGCTGGGATACAGATTTCAGTAAAGTAACTGGTGATATGAAGGTTTATGCTGGTTATGCACCAATAGCCGGTCAGGTACGCCTTACTGTAAATTATGTGTACAGCAATGGCAGTCTGGCAGCACAGCCGTGGGTTTCTCATGTAGAATCCGGTGTTCCCTGTAATCTGACAGCAGAATCTCCTGCAATCCAGGGATTCACACCAGATCAGACAAGTGTATCCTTTAATGATGCATATACAACAGACCAGACTGTGAACGTTACCTACAAAGGTGCAATAGTTAATTACACAGTAAATCATTATCTGTTAAATGTAGATGATACAAAGCCAGATACACCTGCAGATACAGAAAGAGTGCTAGGTGAAACCGGACTGACAACTGCAGCCACAGCAAAAGAGTATACAGGATTTACACCACGGGCTATCAGTCAGGCAACTGTAAATGCAGATGGAAGTACGGTAGTAGAGATTTTATATGAAAGAAATTATTATACTCTGACCTGGAATACAGGAGAAAATGCTTCTTATATTGCACCTGAGCAGGTACGCTATGGTGCAGCCGTAACAAAACCAGACAAGGATCCGACAAAGGTAGGCTATGAATTTAAAGGCTGGGAAAATCTTCCGGAGACCATGACCATGACCATGCCGGCAGAAGATCTGGTAGTTACTGCGAAATGGGAAGCAGCAAAGAGAGCTGCTTACAAGATCATTTACTGGACGGAAACTGTAAAAGAGGGTGTTTACACTGTAAACCATGTGATAAATAGAACTGGTACAGTGGGAAATTCTATCCCGAATGGAAGTTATACAGTACCGAAGGGATATCAGACAACACCAGTAGCAGGAAAAACGGATGGTGATGTGAAGATAACGGCCGATGGAACGGCAGTTAAGAATGTTTATTTTGCAAGAGCTACGTATACCATTACGTTTATGAGATGGAACAGTCGGAAGTGGAAGTGGAAGGAAGATGAAAGTTTAAGGATCACCGCCCGTTATGGTGTAGACGTATCTGCGAAATGGGAAACCGCCTGTGCAGATGACGGCTGGGGACCAAATTCTTCTGGAAATATACAGTATACGCTTTTAGCGAATATGCCAGCTGAAAATCTGACCATGTATGAAAAAGATGCAGGTTCAGGTAAAAAGATTATTTACTATGTGGAAGGGTTAGATGGAGAACGAACAACGTACAGGACATTTGAAGCTTCAAGTAATGTACATTTAACTAAAGAAGATCAGATGTCAATTACTGGATTTACGTATTCTGACTGGAAGCAGTATAATGAATGGTACGAAGAACCTGTTCTCTGGCTCTATTATACCAGGAATTCCTATAATCTTCGCTTTGAGAATTGTCAGCCAATGGATCCGGAAAGCATCAAATTTGAGGCAAAACTGTCCACAGGCAAACCTTCCCGAGATCCAGGAAGACCTTCATATGTAGATTCTGATTATACATTTGCAGGCTGGTATCTGGATCCTGGCTTTAAGGAACCGGTAAATTGGAATGAGACCATGACAGAAGATGGACTTACCATCTACGCAAAATGGGAAAAACCGAAATATACAGTTGATTTCGTAACTAATTGTAAAGAAGAAAAAGCTAGTATTACCAGGGAAAAAGGTTTTGTTTTAACAGAAGAAGAACTGGCAGCACCGGACAAAGCAGATGATGAATTCCTCGGCTGGTATACTGACAGCGCACTTACAAAGAAGTTTATTCCAGAGTCACAGATCGTAAAGGATACAACTTTATATGCAAGATGGAGAAACTCTGATACAGTCACATATACTGTGAAATATATGTGTGGTGATGTAGCGATTGCCGATGCGAAGCAGCAGACTGTAATAAGAAATTCCACAGTAAGTGAACCTGCTGAAACAGTAGAAGGATATTATCCTGAAACTTTATCCATCAGTGCAATGATCACAAAGGATGGACAGGAGATCATATTTAAGTATAGAGCAGTACAGAGCTGGACTTATACAGTTAAATATTTACTGGAAGGCACTGAAAAAGAGGTACCTGGAAGTACATTTGAAACAGGTACTACCAGTGACCAGAATGTAATGATAACCTTTAAGACATTTGAAGGATATACATTAAAATCTGATCCAGTGCAGAAAGTAACCCAGGAGAATCAGGTAGTTATTTTCTACTATGTACCTAAGACTGCAATTTATCATATACAGCACTGGTATGAAAGACCGAATGGTGAATTTGGACTTCGCTATATTGATACATTCAATACAGCAGCAGGACAGTCCGTTACAACAAGAGGACAAGAAATACCAGTTGATGGATTTACGCTGGATACAAGTATTGCTGGAACAGTAACAGATGGTACTACAAATATTCAAAATGTATTATCCCTGAAGCTGTATTACACCAGAAATACCCATCAGGTAAGTTATCAATATGAAGGTGATGTTCCAACAGGTGCACCGGCAGTTCCTGATGTAGCAAATCATAAGTATCAGGCACAGGTTACAGTAGCAGAAAATCCGAATGTAACAGGATATATTTTCATTGGCTGGACGGCAGCAACTGAAAACGGAACAGCAGTGACTACTACAGGCGGCAAATTTGTAATGCCGGATGCAAATGTGGTACTGAAAGGTTCCTTTACAGCAGCAGAGCAGAATTATAGGGTGAAATATCTGGATGAAGATAAAAATGTTGAAATCCGTGATATGTCAGATCCAAGGGATGCACACTTTGGGGATGAGATCAAAGGTTATACAGAGAAAATTGAAATCAGTGGATATACTTTTGTAAGAGCTGATGACCTTACAGTAGGAACAGACAATGAACAGAACATTGTAAATGTATATTACAGCAAAGATACTAATGAGGATGATATCCCGGATAAGTATCAGATCACATTCACCTATGTATCAGCAGATGATGATAAAGGAACTGTGACAGGAACAACAAGTGAGATTGCTACTGTTTATGAAATCTTCAGAGACAGTGAAACTGGTGAGATCACAGAACTTGGCCCACAGACACCTCAGCATCCAACCCAGCCATCTACTGTAACACCAAAAGACGGTTACAGATTTGAAAAATGGCAGCAGGATGATCTGACATTCTTCAATAGTGATGATGAGCTGAGAAATTCTGAATACCTGGAAGATCAAACATTCATTGCACACTTTACTGTAAGAAGAGATCTTCATTATGAGATCCATTACTTCTATGAAGATGCCAATGGCGTTGTAACAGAAGATACAGCAGCAGCGATTGTAAGTGATATCGGTGTATTCGGAGAAAAGATCCTTACGACTACAGTGCCAAAAGAATCTGAATTTAACGGAAAGCATTACGTTCTGGAACGCATTGAAGGAGCGGATAAGCAGATCGGTCTTGATCCTAAGGAAAATATGGTAAATGTATATTACAGTATGGACGAGATCGGAGAAATTGATCCAGATGAGCCAGACAACATTCCAGATAAGTATCAGGTTACTTTCCAGTATATTTCTGAAGATCCATCTTATGGAACAGTAAGCGGTAAGGTAAAAGAAGTTGTTACCAGACCTAAGAATGCAGATGGTACCTACAACATGACTGCACCGGTTCATCCGAAGGCAGAAGTAACAGTTGCAGGAATCGGAAATTATAAGTTTAACCGCTGGTCTGATGGAAATACGAACTATAGCGCAGCAAGTGAGATCGCAAAAGCCGGATTTATCGCAGATACCACATTTACCGCATATTTCAGCTACAGTGGCGGAAATAGTGGCGGCGGTTCATCAGGTGGAGGCGGTGGCGGAAGCCACAGATCAACTATCTCTAATACAAGCGGAGGTCCTGGTGTTACTACAACGATCACCCCGGGAGACGTACCAATGGCAGAATTACCAGAGTCACCGGCACCAATCGTCATTGATGATGGTGAGATCCCGATGGCAGCACTTCCAAAGACTGGCCAGACCACTGTAAAAGCAGCACTGACCATGATGTTCTCAGGAATCTTCCTTGCATTAACTGCAATCGGAAGGAAAAAGAAAGAACAGGATGTATAGAAAGAATATCTGAAATAAAGAAAATATTCCCAAACTCATAAACATACCCTGTTAGCGGAAAGCTCCGGTCGGAAACGGCCGGGGCTTTCTGCGTATATAACATACTAAGAAAAAGCGGGAACACAAAGGGAAATAGGCCTGGAGGATAAAATGGGAGGGGCATAAATGTATTGCAATCCACTGTGTCATGTGCTAAAATGAACATGAGCAAGGTATCTGGAATAATTCTAAAATATTATTAATTCAAATCTAAGCTGGTTTCACCAGTATCTGAAAGACTCTTTGCTTAAACCCAAATTAATTTAAGCAGGGAGAGCGGATCATAAGCAGTATCTTCCTGCGACATTACACGAAGGAAGGACAAATACCCTTATGTTCTCCGGTATCTTCCTTGCACTGGCAGCTATGAGCAAGAAGCATAAAGAAGAGGAATCCTAAGTAACAAGGATCATGAGAGTTTCAAGCAACAAAATAAGTCTTAAGTGACTGATAAGAGCCGCACACTGGCAAAAAAAAGCAGTGTGCGGCTTTTTTTTGATTTGCTTTTTTTGCGTTTTTACTATTGACTGCGGGTTTATTTCTTAGTATTATAATTATTAGAAAAGATAAATATACAAAACATATATATTAGTAAATCTAATATATATTATTCAAAAGGAGAATGAAAGATGGCTAAGGTAGGAATTGTAATGGGCAGCGACTCAGATATGCAGGTTATGGCGAAAG
>ERZ772870.1515-NODE-1515-length-15999-cov-3.590943_pt1 | contig 15999 bp, 21 predicted proteins | sample MGYA00511376_ERZ772870 | MGnify/ENA primary metagenome ERZ772870 (study PRJEB29015, sample SAMEA2737719) | human gut metagenome | biome: human gut; feature: human-associated habitat; material: faeces | place: China | collected 2012 ... | reverse complement strand
AAACAGAAGAAATAGTTTCTAATACAAAAAATAAAACTGAATCTGCTAAAAAGGAAATTAAAAAGTTTCAGCCTGGTGATATGATTTTGTGTAGATGCGTTAGACCTAATAAGGTTATATTCTACTCTTCTAAAACAGATACTCGTTATGAGTTTGGCGGTTATGGAGATTTAAATGAGGTAGATTATTCTGATTTACTTAAATTAAAATCATCAAGAAGTCCAGTGTTATTCCAGCCAAAAATTCTTATAGAGAATGAAGATTTAAGAGAACAGTGGGCAAGAGATTTAGAGTCTGTATTTCATGAATATGAGGGGGTATATAATACAGAAGAAATTTTTGAAAAAACACCAGATGAATTTGAAGCATATTTAAGAAAAGCTTCAAATAGTGTAAAAGATCTTGTGCGACTTTGTGCAATCAATCTTATCAGACAGGAAAAATTAACAGACCTTAGATTAATCAGAATTATAGATGATGTATTAGGTACAAAATATAAAGAATTTATTTAATTTGGAGGTGTATTATGACAAGCTACACCGATATATTTAATATTTTTCTGAATAAAATTTCTGATATAAAATTATTAGATATGGATGATAATGACATTAATCAAATGCTTACTTCTTGGATGACAAGTGCAATTTCCAAAATAAAAAAGTGTAAATCTGATTTATCTACCAAAGATGACGAAATTCAAGTATTCAATGATGATTTGCTTGATATTGAAAAAGAAATCATAGCGACTGCTATGGTCAAGGAATGGCTTGAACCACAATTAAACTCCACTCTTTATACCAGTCAGTTCTTTGGTGGTAAAGAAGAAAAATTTTATGCACAAGCAAATCAATTGGAGAAATTACAAGCACTTTCACGAAAGGTACAGCTCGAAGCACGAAAACTTGCCCGTGATTATTCATATCAGACTTTTATTGATGAAAATTTGAGTTAGGTGGTGAGTTATGGAAAGTAAATACGGAGATTTCAAAATAACTCAAATTGTAGAGCATAAACAAGTATTACATGATAATATTCTTGCATTATTGTATATGAAAGAAGAAAACTCACCAACATTAGATTGCTACTTTTCTTCTCTTCTGTGGAGATTAAGTGGCTATAATGAGATTTTTGGTAATCAAACAGTTATGATTGATATAATGTCAAATCTCGAAGAAGCACGGATTGAAGCGTCTAATGATAATTGTGATTTCAAAAAATATAGAAAACTCGTGCTTGACTCCTTTAATATGATTGATAAATTAAAGGAGGTTTAGATTATGAGTATATATGACATGCATAGAAAACGTATGCGTTTACAAGGTAATAATATTGGACAGATTCATAAAAATCAGTCTGATGAAATTATGGAACAAACTTGGGATAATGATATCCAGAGTAAAATCTGTTATATTTATGATTTCTATCATGATGATCAGCCACGATTAGCTGAAGGTATGACATATGAGAATACAACTAAAACACGCATAGATGCAAAGTTTATCGTTAAGTCATATCAGTCTATGGATAAAGACCAAGTAGATTATTATATCCAGTTTAAACCAACACAGAAAACACATTTTTCTGAAGGTGATGAACTCTACTATTTTGAAACTGATTATCGTAAAAAGTATCATAATGATAATTTTATTGGCTTATTCATTGATATTCCGAATGATGAAAACATCTATGAAAAATGGATGATTCTTCGTACCGAACCAGCAAATCAATTTCCAAAGTATCTAATTCTTAAATGCAATTATGAATTGATGTGGATTGAGAATAATGGAACAGAAAAAATCAAGCGTAGAATGTGGTCTGTTTTAAAAATGCAAAGCAGCTACAATAGCGGGCTTTGGACTGATTTGCGATTCACTTCACAGGAAAACCAAGATAAGGTATGGCTACCATTAAATCCTATCACTGAAAAAATTTGGTATACAAATGAATCATCAAAGAATATGCGTGTACTTGTTAGTTCTTTTACTGACAATGCAATAGCCTGGCAAATCAGTAAGGTCGAAAATGCTCAACCACTTGGGGTTCAGAAATTAACTCTATATCAAGATTTCTTTGACCAACATCGAGATTATATTGAGAAAGACGAAAATGGTAATATTATTGGCATGTGGGCTTCATATTTCGATTCAGAAATCGCCCCAACAGATCCATCTACTCCAAACACTCCCCCATCTTCTATTACAGCAAGAATTTCAGCATCCACCTCAACAATCAAAGTAGGTGGCTCTTATAAAAATCTCACAGTAAATCTATTCAACGATTCCAATGAAGATATTACAACTGAATATGCTGATGCAACCTTTACATGGACTTGCTCTATTGATAATGAAGACTGGACAGATAAAGTAACATGGCGAGTTGGTACAGAGTACAACCAAAAGAAAGTAAAGTTTCCTAACGACACTTCCGTTATCGGCAAAATATTGTCTGTTAAATGTAAAATAGTTAAGGATAACTTGCCGATAGAATCTGAAATTTTGCCGTTGGAACTAACTGAGTAAGGAGGTGTTGTATGGCAGAAAAATTAATTACAAAGAATGATTTGTTAAACAAACTTCGTGCGTATAGAACTACTCCTGATGATGAAAATATTCAGTATAAGAAAAAGATTGAAAAAGCATTTATGCTTAATCCATGTCTTTTATATGCACTCAATGAGAAATCATTAGAGTCTGAACTTTTCGATGATGATGGAAACATCAATTGGGAATGGAATGAAGAAGCAAAGGAATATGAACCTCTTGGAGAATGGGATAGATATTTTGGTGGAACATCCAACATTCGTCCCTATCTATTTATTCCTGATACTCAACCAGAAGTAAAACATTATATCTGTTATCAAGTGTCTTTTGATGAGATGCCTCGTTACCAAGATACATTAAAGTATACGAATATTACATTTACTATTTTTGTGCATGGTAATGACAGAGATGATAAATTAACTGGCATTCCAAGACATGATCTTATTGCCTCTATTATAAGAGAACGATTTAATTGGTCAAATATATTTGGGATGCAGACACATCTTGTATCATCAAAGGAATCTACTACAGATAATAATTATCTTGTTCGCACTCTTGTATTCCAAGTTATTGACACTAATGGAATCGTAAATACGACCAATGGAAAAACAAGTTTGAGCAATTACCAGTTAAGGCGGTGATATTATGGCTAATATATCGTCTGGTGCATTGGATGCAATTCAAACCGCTACTATTGAAGAAAATCAAAAGAAACAAAAACTTTCTAATGATAAATATCATTTTGATAAATTAAAACTTTTCTTTGGTGAAGATTATTATGTACACGGAATTAAAATATCCCAACCAACTATAGGTGATATTTTAGATATTGGTGAATCAAAATTTTATACTGCTATCTCCCCATTTATTAACAATTCCACTTCGATTCGTCTTATGCTATTTAATCTCGGTGTAGAAAATTGGTGCAAGGTAAAAGATATAGAGGTATATAATCTATTATCTCAAATTCCAGAACAAGACTATTCTCCACTTCGTTTGATATTTCATGATGTAAATTTCCTAGACTATAAAATTGTTTCTTATACTGATGAAAATTCAGAAGAACAATTTGGGTTATATAATCCAGAGTCTAATATTCTATTGTCAGAAAATGAATATATGAAAATTGCTGAGTATATCAGAACCATTATGAATATTCATCCTAAAGTAGAAAAGGCAAAAGGAAGAACTACTAGAGATTGGATGAGACAAGAAGATCAAATGAACTTATCTATGAAAAAACCAGATGATAATTCTGAGTCTAATCTTCTACCTATTATTTCAGCATTGACAAATCACCCTGGTTTTAAATACAAACTTGAAGAATTAAAACAAGTAAAAATATATCAATTTTACGATGCAGTTCAAAGGCTTCAAATATATGAGCAAACCCATGCATTGATGGGTGGAAGTTATTCTGGATTCTGTGACACAAGTAAAATTGATAAAGAACAATTTAATTTTATGAGAGAAATATAGTTAATTTGAACATCTATTTGGATGTTCTTTTTTTATACAAATTTTTAATAATTTAAGGAGGAAATAAAATTATGGCATTTAAGATTGGTGACGTAATTATTGATAGAGCGCAGTTTGGTTATGGTGCTACTAAAGCTGGTGTCCCACTGTATGCTCTTACTCAGCTTAATAATTTTAATATTGATATTACTGCTGATTCAACAGACGTTAATGATGCAAGAGGTAATCTTGTATATAGAAAGTACACAGGTAAGAAGGGTGATGTTACTGCAACAAATGCATTCCTTAATCTTGCTGTAGTTTCAACTATTGCTGCAACAGATGCAGAAATTGCAACAAGTGATAATGCTATTGAAATGCCTATTCTTACAACTCTTAAAGCTGGTGAAACACTTGATCTTTCAGAGGACTATGTTGATGGTTCAGCAGTTGTATCTGGTCTTGCAAATGGTGCGCTTGGCAAGGAATATAAGATTGCTGCTTCCCCTGAAACTGCTACAAAGACTGAGTTTGGTATTGCAACACATGTACTTACTCCACCAAAGGCAGACGATGAAACAGAGTTCTTTGTTAAGTATAAGAAAAAGGTTAAGAGTGGTGCGAAGGTATCTATCACTGGTAATAAGTTCCCTAAAGCTCACGAACTGTTTGTTAAGGCACTTGCAGTTGATCCATGTGATAAGGAAAGCTTTAGAGCCGTTGTTATCCACATCGCTTCATTCATTCCAAGTCCAGAGGTAACAATTGCACTTGAAGGTGGCGACTCACAGACTATGGATTATAAGGGTTCAATCCTTACTGATACATGTACAACTGAGCAGATGATGGTAGAAATCTACTTCATTGATGAGCCAGAGGAAGCCTAATCTGATATCAACCTAATCAATTATAAGAGTGGTAGTCCTTACTATCACTCTTCTTTTTAAAGGAGGATTACCTTGAGTAAGGAAAAGATATGTGCTGTTTGTTATAAGTCATATGAGTATTGTCCCGTCTGTGGAAAAGATAAGGATAAGCCTACTTGGATGTTCACATTCTGTAGTGAAAATTGTCACGACATTTATCTTGTAACATCTTCTTATGCCACTCATAAGCTGACAGCAAACAAAGCAAAAAATAGATTAGATAAACTTGATTTATCTGGATTAGATAATTTTGGTGGAAGTTATCAGAATGTCATTACTGATATAAACGAAAATGTAGTATCAGATAAGATTGAAGAAAACCTTATACAGGATTCTATTTTAACAGATGCAACTGATAATTCAACTAAGAAAAATATAGATAAGTATGAAAAGATTAAGTATTCACCTAAAAAGAAAGGGTGATGCAATTTGAATAGTGATTTTAGAAAATTCTGATGGGAATATGACATTACTATTCAAATGTTATATTCCCATTTTTTTACGGTAATACAGATAAAGGAATGAAAGGAAAATGATAAAAACTAATTTAAAAACAAGAGATTACTTTCCACACGAAGCAGTTAGGATCGTTAATCCCAAACAGTATCTACTATATATTAAAAATAATGTATATCCAGTTGATATGTATACAAGTATAGATGATAAAACAAATAATGTAATTTTGGCAATGATATTTCTTAAAGCAGACACTACTGAAGTATATAAAAAGTGGTGTAATTATGAGTTAGATTAGGTAGGTGATTGTATGTATCTGGACTACGCAGCTACTACCCCATTAACTCCACAAGTTGAGGATTATATAGTATCACTGTTGGACATATATCAGAACCCATCTTCAATGTATCAATCAGGTGTTGAAACTAAGAAAATTATTACCACTGCAAGAAATAATGTAGCAAAATTCATTAATGCAGATCCTAAAGACATTATTTTTACGTCTGGCGGTTCAGCCAATAACACACTATTTATAAAAGGTTATACTCAGAAAAACGAATGTAAAGTATTATACTCTCCTACTTCACACAAGTCAGTATTGAAATGTGTGGAATCATTGAAATATAAATGCTCACTTAAAGTCGATTACACAGGAAAAATAGATATTCAAGATCTTAAAGAATGTCTATCTATGGATACAATGAAGAAACTTGTAGTCATAGAATATGCTAATTCTGAGATAGGAACTATTCAAGACGTGAAACAAATTATTGAAATATGTCACTTTTATAATGCAGTGGTCTATGTAGATTGCACAGGTTCAATTAGTCAAATTCCTATTGATGTGAAAATTTTTGATGTTGATGGTTTGGGCTTTTCCGCACATAAACTTGGAGCGTTAAAGGGTACTGGTGTTTTATATAAGAAGCCATCCATAGAGCTTGAACCTCTTATATATGGTTCACAAGAACAGGGGTTATTTGGTGGTACTGAAAACGTATTAGGTATAGCCGCACTTGGTAAGGCAATTGAGGATTATAACTACTTTCCTATTACATCTGAGAATAGAGATTATGTTCATGATTATATCATTAATAATATAGTAGATTCTCATATTATAGGTGCAGACGTTGATAGTCGCTTACCACATAATTTATATGTTTGTTTTGATGGTATTGAAGGTGAATCACTGATGATATTACTGGATATGGCAAATATACAGGTGTCAACTGGTTCTGCATGTGCATCAGGAGATTTAATGCCATCTTCTACTCTTGTAGCAATTGGATTAGATGAAAAACTAATACATAGTGGTATTCGTATGACATTTAGTGGGTATGAAACAAGAGATGAATTGGATTATTTATGTTCCAATCTAAAACAATGTGTAGAGATGTTAAGAAAATTAAATAAGTAACTATAAGGAGAACGGTTTTACCGTTCTTTTTTGTTTGGAAAGGAGAATTGATTATGAAGGATATATTGAGTAGCCTCGATTGGACTACAATTCTTGGTGTTATATGGACAGCGATTATACTTCCTGTTGGTACTAAGATTCTTACATCGGTGAATAGATGGCTTGAAGCAAGAAAGTTAGATAAATATGGTCAAATCCTCTACGAAGAGGTTAAAAAGGCTGTTAAGGCAGTTTATGAGTCTGTTGTCAAGGATATCAAAGGTACAGATGAATGGACAGAGGATAAAATGAATGAAGTTAGGGAACTTGCTAAGACTAAGATACTCCAAGCACTTCCAACAATTGTATACAAGGTACTGAGTGAAGCGAATGATGATTTTGGTGATTACCTTGATTCGCTTATTGATACAGCTCTTTATGACGCAAAGCATGAGGGGGTGTAATTATGGCTAGTATGAATGGTATAGATATTAGTGCATGGCAAGAAAATATTGATCTTGCCAAAGTTCCTTGTGATTTTGTAATTGTGAAAGCAACTGAAGGTACAGGATATACAAGTAACTGTTGTGTAAAACAGTGTGACAAGACTCTCAAACTTAACAAGTGTCTTGGACTTTATCATTATGCTAATGGAGGGAATGTTAAGGCTGAAGCAGATCGTTTTCTATCAGTTGCGAAGAAATATGTAGGTAAGGCTATATTTGTCCTTGATTGGGAATCGGGCGGTAACTCTCAATTTGGTAAAAATGATTATGCTTGGTGTAAAGAATGGTGCAATTATGTATATAAGAAGACTAAGATTAAGCCGTTTATTTATATACAGAAATCGGCTATGAATTCTGTTAAGAATGTAGGTGCTCCACTTTGGATTGCCCAGTATCCAGATTATAATGAAACAGGTTATCAAACTACTCCTTGGAATGAAGGAGCTTACTCATGTGCGATTAGACAGTATAGTTCCGTTGGTAAACTAAACGGTTATAATGGACATCTTGATCTCAATAAAGCATATTTTGATAAGGCTCAGTGGAAGAAATATGCTTCTAAGACTGGCGTAATATCAAGTATTTCAAGTATTGTCAGACCAATCACTAAGCCTGTAGCTTCAAAACCAGTCACATCTTCTACTTCTTCTATCATAAAGAAGGGACAGACCGAAGCGAATAAGTTTGCTGGATGTAATATTATTGTTGATGGTATTCGTGGAATTGAGACAAAAAAAGCTGCTGTTAAGGTAGTCCAAACAGGACTTAATAAGGATTATGGTGCTGGTCTTACAGTAGACGGAATTTGGGGTTTTGCTACTGATGCTGCATTTGGTTCGCATTATGTTAAAGTGTCAGAATGTCAATGGATGGTTACAGCACTTGAAATATTATGTTTACTTAAAGGTAAAAATCCAAAGGGTGTTGAGTATCCTGGTGTGTTTGGTCAAGGATTAAAGAAAGCTTGTGGAACATCGAAAGCTGTTAAGAAAACTTTCAAGGACTTATGTTCTTAGAAAGGTGGCTTGAATGAAATATATAGAAGCTGTATTTAATCAAAATTATATAAGTGTTATCCTAGCAGTGTTTTTATTATTATTTGCAATCAAAGAAATAATTGATCTCATTTCTTATTTTAAGGAGAAGGGACGAATTAAAACTGGTTCTGAACAGGACAAAGAAAATGTTGAGAATAGACTTGTAACTTTAGAAAAACATGATAATTGGCAATACAAAGAAATATCTAAAATGTCAAAGGGTATAGACGATATAAAATGTCAACTAACTGAAAAAGAAAGAGCTGATAAAGAGCGTACAGTTGCGACATTAAGAAATCAGTTATATGGATTACATACAAAATTTTCTGAAAAGGGTTATGTTGACAATTCTGGATTAAAAACTTTTACGGAGTTAGGAAAAATTTACGAAGCCGCTGGGGGCGATGATATTTACCACGAAAAATTGAAACCAGAAGTGTTAAGTTTGCCAATTAAGGACGATTGAATATTTCTACCACAGTAAAAATTACTCATATTATAATATATTACATAAATAAAATACATTTGTACATATTAATATTATGAGGAACAAAGTGTGGTATTATCGAAATCAAAGAGGATTAACATTACAACAATTGTCAAAGTTAACAGGTTTGTCTGTTGCGGCTATTAGCAAAATTGAAAATGACAACACTAATGATATACTTCTCAAAAATGCCATTGTCCTATCTCGTGCTCTCAAAGTTGATATGTATGAATTATTTTGCATACCAAAATAAGGAGGGGATAACATGGATAGGCAATATTACAATGTTATATGTGAAGAGATTTCAATTTTAGGAGGAAAGGTTATTCACATTGACAAGAATGTTGGTAGTTTGGACGAAGTTCATGAAGTTGTTAGTGAAAATGTTGGTAAATATCCTAATGGTAAATGGGAATTATACCCTATGATAATAGCAATGTAAAAATTAAATAAATATGTTTTGGAAAGAGAGATTTCTTCGGAGATCTCTCTTTTTGTTATGTAAGGAGTGAAAGGAAATAGTACAGAATCCAGGAAAGATTTTTGAACAGTCGATTAAAGATTCTGTCCCAAATACGTGTTGGATTTATCGTTTCAGGGATAATGCAGCATCGTTTGGGAATGGAAATAATACTAGATTTGCTAGTAGTAATATTTGTGATTATCTTCTATTTGATGATGATTCAAGGACATTATATTTGCTCGAATTAAAATCAACTCAATCAACAAGTCTGTCATTATCAATGATTAGAGATAATCAGATTAAATCTCTGCAAGAAGCAAGTGAACATAATCTTGTCGCAGGATTTATTTGTAATTTTAGAAACGAAAACAACGACACATTCTTTATAGAAATCTGTGATTTCGTAAAGATGATGGAGAATATAAATAAGAAGTCGTTTAATATTAACGACTTGAAAATTAATAATGCTATTCCAATAGATAGTAAAAAGAAACGAACTAGATATACATATGACATTCAGAAGTTTGTCAACGAGTCACATTTGTAAAGGAGAAAAAAGAATATGAGACTTTTAGAGTTTGTAGAAAAGTATAACAACACAGCAAATAGCACATTAAAAGAACAGTTATTAAGTAAAATCAAAATCACCCCATACATTTCAATCATTAAAAAAGATGCCTATGCTAAATTAATCGTAGATAAAACAACATTTGAGCAGGAAGCTTATGATGATAATGGTAAAACAAAATATCGTAAAACAGATAAAATCAGAGTAAATTCTGTCGCTCAGTATATACAGTTTTGCCGTGCAGTAATTGAATTATATACCGACCTTGAGATTGACGAGGATGATAAAGGCTTTATTAATGGATATGATGCACTCAAATCATCTGGCTTACTTGATATTTTAATGGTTGGTTCTGATAAAGCTGATCCACTTATTCCTATGAGTGAATTAAGTGAATTTAAGACCATTCTAACAATGAAACAGTCAGATACTCAGTTTAATGAGACAACTACTCAGGCGTTTATTAGCAAGCAGATTGGAAGGATTTCTGATTTGGCAAATGCTACTCTCACACCACTTATGGACGTTGTAAGTAAGAAACTCGATGAGATTCCAAAAGAAGATTTAGATAAGGTTGTTGAATTTGCTAAGAAAGGCAATTTCAAAGAGGTCTAAGTAAATTCAAATTTCTTGTGAAATAAATAGGCTCTATGCGTGTCACAGCGTATAGAGCTTTTCTTATGGAGAGTGGTTATACTGCTCTCCTATTTTAATGTTCCAAAACGGAGGTGATACAAAATGGCTGTTCGAGCTACTGGAATAAAAATAAATGATAGAGAATTGAAAAAGTTCGCAGATAGATTAACAGAAAAATACGTGGATAGATATATCTCTGCTGGTAATAAAGCACAAAGAGAAATTCGAGAAAAGTCTACTTTGGAATGGTTTATTGATAGTCAAGGCACAATGGTAAACTCATTAGATTACACACATAAGCTTGTACAGAAAAATGGTAAAGCTATCATATATTTTACTTCATATGTCGATATAAACCAGTTTGAAAGGTTATCTACACAAAATGATAGTTCTATATATAGATGGAAAAACAAATATAGTGCTTCAATTGATCCAGCCTCATTCTTACTGGATCTACAATGGAATCAAGGAATACATGGATTGCCTTTGGCTTGGTCAAGACCTAACCCTCTGTTTGGAAATAGAAATATTGGAAGTGGAAATTCGTGGACTAATCCATATTTCAATCAGGGCGAAAGTCTTGAATCTTATACGAGAGATCGTTTCAAGAAAGATTGGGAGTCCACTGTAAATAAATATGTAAAAAGATAGGAGGTATTTGATATGCCAGATAATGTAGCTGCTTCGATGACCGCCAGTATTGTGTTGGATAAATCTGATTTGCTTGCTCAGATATTGAAAGGGTTATCCGAAGGACAAAAAGAGTTACAAAATAATAAACTTGAAATGTATTTTGACTTTTCTAATTCAAAGAATCAAGCAGAATTTGAAAAGGTGATTCAAAAATATAGAAAGCAATTATCTTCACAAGAATTTGTTGTGCAGATAAAAGATCAAGGAATAGATGAGACTGTTAAGAGTTTGGATAAGTTGATAGAAGTTGTTAAATCTCTTGCTTCTGGTAAGGCATTTGGAACTGGTTTAGGTAATGGAAAAGGTATTGGTAATTCAATAGTTGATGAAAAACAACTCAAGACAGTTATTAATTTATTCGAGAAAATGGAATTTCATCTTGGATCAATGCGGAAAGTCATATCTGATGTTGGCGATGGTGACGAGTTCTCACCTCTTTTAACTATGATTAACAAAGTAGATTCTTCTATTTCTGAGTTAGCCAAGAAAACATCTAGTCTAAGTTTGAATATGAATTTAGATTTTGGCTCAGACGATAAAATGACTGCCGAAGTTCAGTCAAGGACTGCAAAATTGTTACATACTTATGAGAATCTGTTTAACAGACTAAAAATGTCAGGTACTCTTGATTCTAATATGCAAGGTTATTTTGATAATTTCGACATTAATCAGTATGATAACATGAATGCTAAAATTGCTGCATATAAGAATTTCATTACTGAGATGAGAGAAATGTCCAAACAACAGTTTGGTAAAGATTATTTATATTCTGATATAGAAAAATCTTATTATTCAGCAGTTTCTGGTGCACAGCGTTCTTTGAATAATATAATCAAATCTGAAAACACTTCTAATAATTCGATAGAAAATCTTTTTGGTAAAACTGATCTTTCAGAAGTAATTAGTCAATTGACAATTATTGTTAATAAACTTGACGAAATTTCTAAATCTGCAAATAATTTTACAAATGTATTCAAGAATGGACTTGATGTAAACACTTCTATTCAGGAGGTCATTGATCTTACTAATCGTGTTAAGGAACTTGAAACTGAATTAACGAAGATCAAGAATGCCACGCCTGCTAGTGAAACGAATATTTCAAATGGAATGAAAGACGCATTTCCTGATAAAGATATTTCTACATCTGTAGAGTCTGCTACTAATTCCATCAAAGAAGAGAATAATATATTAGAGCAGAATACTCAGAAAGTTAAAGAAAATACACAAGCCAAGGAACAGAATGCCAATGTAAACCTCAATAAATATGATAAACGTTTGGATTCTTACAATGGTAAGATTGATAAATATCAAGCCACTATTGGCAGATTTAATGATGGTGGTTGGACAAGTGATACATATTTAAAAAATGTACAAGCTGTACGTGATGCTGTCAAACAGTATGCAACTCTTCTCGACAATATAAAGACTAATCAAAATGGTATCGCTACTGATGAGAATATTCAAAACTTAGACAAGTATGAAAAGAAAATCAAAGATACTATCGCTACTGTTACTAATATGTCGGCTTCTGAAAAGGGATATAGTCAATTAGCAGGACAAAAAGAAATTGATAAAATCAATAAAATACTTCGTGAAAATTCAGCAATGTCTTCAGAAGCAAAAGCTAAAATTAAAGCATATAAGCAAGAACTTATTTCTGGGAATCCTAGTGTCAATTTGGAAAAAATACATGGCGAAATAATGAAAATTGTTAACGCTGAAGAACTTGCTGGTCGTGCTGGTAGAAGTTTCTTTGATACTTTAAAGAATAGCGGATTCCATCAATTAGCTGCTCAGATGGCAGGTATGTTTGGATTTTATGATGTTATTAATCTTGGTAAAAAAGGTTTTAATGTTGTAAGGGAACTTAATACTGCTCTTACAGAAATGCGAAAAGTATCTGATGAGACTGTTCAAAGCTTGAAAGATTATCAAGCTACTACTTTCGATACGGCAGATGCGGTTGGTACAACTGCAAAACAGATACAAAATTCCACAGCAGATTGGATGCGTCTCGGAGAATCAATGAATCAAGCTGAGGAAAGTGCAAAGGATGCCAATATTCTTTTAAATGTATCAGAGTTTGAAGGAATAGATGAAGCAACGGAGTCTCTTGTATCAATGAGTCAGGCGTATAAAGATCTTGATAAAATGGATATAATTGATGTTCTCAATAATATTGGCAACAATTATAGTATCTCGACAGATGGATTAGCAACTGCTCTTAAAGATTCCGCAAGTGCATTAGTAACTGCAAACAACGATCTTAATGAAGCTGTTTCGTTAACTACGGCTGGTAATGCTATAACTCAAGATCCATCTAAGGTAGGGGCAGGTTTAAGAACGATTTCTCTTAGATTGGTTGGTACAGAGGAAGCCAAGAAGGAGCTTTCAGATTTAGGCGAAGAAACAGATGGAATGATTACAACCGTTTCTAAACTTAGAGATACAATCATGGATGCAACTAAAGCCGCATCATCAGATGGAAAAGGTTTTGATATTCTTGATTCTAATGGAAATTATAAAAGTACATATGAAATCATGCAAGGATTGGCAGATCTCTATGACGATATTGTAAAAAAAGATAAGGAATTAGGGACAAATAACCTTAATCTTTTGTTGGAGACAATCGCAGGAAAAAACAGGTCAAACATTGCCGCAAGTATTCTTCAGAATGGAGATATGCTTCGTTCTGTGTATGAAGATGCTCAAAATTCAGAGGGATCGGCAGAAAAAGAATTAAACTCTTATCTTGATAGTATAGATGGCAAAATGGCACAATTAGAAAATCGTGCCCAGGAATTCTGGTTTAAAGTGATCGACTCCGAAACTATCAAGAATGGAATTGATTTATTATCCACACTTCTTAAAGGTGCTACTGATTTTGTAGATACAGTTGGGTTGTTGCCTCCTATTTTCACAGGAGTTGCAGCAGCATTTTCATTTAAAAATGTCGGTAGGGATAAAATGTATTCCCTCAGTTTTTGAATATGCCGACAACATACATAATTTACTCTGGATACAGAGGTTTAAAGTATGTTATCCGTGAGATACACGGTGATAAATAAATAATTGGAACAATAATCGGGAACTGCGTACAACGGTCTGGTAATGCAGACGTATCACCACTCTCCTATTATGGCGACATAATTAGGTTCGTAAAAGCGTGACGCTCAAAGAATCCGATGGGATAGATTTCTCTGAGATAAGCCCTCACAGTAGCGACAACTTCCACATCAAGTTATATGCAACGATGCTTGGTGAATATGCGCTCGGTACTACCTGACATAACAGGGTGAATCTGAATAATTCACATAAATGCAGAAACTTATCTTCTGTTGTTTGAACCAACTGTTCCTTGGTAGATAAGATGGAACGAAATCAAGTAAATCTCGATTTCATGCAAATTTTGTCATATGAAAATCATTGAAAATCAAGGCTTTTTGAACTATACTATTTTCAAAAAGTTAGTCAGGAGGTCTATTATGGCAAGAGGACGTAAAAATCTCACATTAGATGAGCAATTAACAAAAATTACAACTGAAATCGAAAATATGGAAACTTCATTAAAAGAAATGAAACAGGCAAAGAAAGAACTGGAAGATCAAATTCATCAGCAAAGACTTTCTGAGTTGGACGAGTTGATTCAGGAAAAAGGATTAAGCTTTGATGAGATTAAAGAAATGTTGAGTAAATAAGTGATTTTATACAAAAAATTTTCTTCTTTTTGGTGACATTTTTTATGTGTTACAATATATAATATAAGTAAGAAATCAGAAATGGTTTTGATAAATACGCTTCACAATGTGCGACAAAGAAACATTGTTTATTCAAAAGCACTTCGCGATGTGTGCTTAAACATTACTTATTCAAATACGCTTCACAATGTGCGACAAAGAAACATTGTTTTAAGAGCTAATGTTAATACATTGGCTCTTTTACATAAGGAGAAAAAATGGATCAAAATGGAATGTATTATATCACTGATGACTTTAAATCTCTTGTGAAAAATCTAGGTGGTGAATGGAATGATAGAAAAAAGAGACCAGTTGTTTGTTTAATAAAATCAACTGAAGCAGATGGTTTATACTGGGCTATCCCTGTTGGAAAGATAAATCACAGAGATCAGCAAGCAATAGATCGAATTAAGAATTACATAAATAAGCCCAACAGAGATTTAAGGAGTTGTTATTATCATTTAGGTAGAACAACAAACAAATCTATATTTTTTATATCGGATGCAATTCCTATAACAGATAAATATATTTTAGAAGAACATAAAGGTTCTGATAATAATCCTTATATAATAAAGAATCCTATTTTATTGAACTCTTTATGTTATAAATTAAATCGAATACTTAATTTTGAAGCGTCAAATAAAAATTATTTCAGGCAGCATATAACAGATATTAAGAATTATCTTATTCAAGAATTAGAATTAGAAAAACAAAAAGAATCAGATATAAATAAAGACACCAACTAGGGTGTCTTTTATTATGTGGGAATTTTATTTATTACTACTCTTCTCTTATATCGCATTTGTAGTCAATGCATTTGGTTTTAAAGTGGAATGAGCTTTCCTTCCGTAACTTCTTCTTTCTTACAGATATTATAATTTTTACCAATTGAATAATTGTAACTACAAAAGTTATAATATCGCTGTAATTGCTCATAAATGAAACTACTGATTCTACTTTGTTCATATGTAACACCTCCTTAAAATATATAAATTGTTTTACATATAATACTTTCTCTATAAATTTACGAAGTTTTTCAGAAACATATGTTCTGATAGAAAAATGTCAACAATTGGTATATACTTACAAAAGAGGA
>ERZ772870.1509-NODE-1509-length-16053-cov-2.718027_pt1 | contig 16053 bp, 8 predicted proteins | sample MGYA00511376_ERZ772870 | MGnify/ENA primary metagenome ERZ772870 (study PRJEB29015, sample SAMEA2737719) | human gut metagenome | biome: human gut; feature: human-associated habitat; material: faeces | place: China | collected 2012 ... | reverse complement strand
GCCGCAAAGCCGGCGCCGAGATCAACCGGGTGGCGGAAGAAAACGCCGACCTGTTTACCTTCATCTATAACATGGTGATCAAAGACAAGGCGATCGAAGATGAAAAACGCGGCTTTAAACTGCCGATGTCTTCCCGCAATATGTCGGAAAACGTTTCCGACCAAATGGTGGAAACGCTGGCCGAAACGGTGCGTGCCAACTATAAGAACATTGCTCACCGTTTTTACCGGCTGAAAGCCAAATGGCTGGGCGTTGACAAAATTTCCTACTGGGACCGCAACGCGCCGCTGCCGTTTGCCGACGATACGGAATATGACTGGGCGGAAACGGTGTCGGTGGTGTTGGACGCATACAAGTCTTTTTCTCCGGAACTTTACGAAATAGCCAAAGACTTCTTTGACAACGCCTGGATCGACGTGCCGCCCCGCGACGGCAAACGCAGCGGGGCCTTTTGCGCGCCGGTCAGCGCCGGAGCTCATCCTTACCTGCTGCTCAATTTTGCCGGCAAACGCAACGATGTGCTGACTTTGGCGCACGAGTTGGGACACGGCTGCCATCACCAGACCCGGGTTAAAAACGGAGAATTGAACGAATATTCACGGATGACGACCGAAGAAGTGGCTTCGGTGTTCGGCGAGATGATCACCTTCCAGTCGATGGTTGCCAAACTGCCGGACGGACCGGAAAAACTGGCGCTGATCGCCTCCAAGGTCAGCGACATGATCAATACCGCCATCCGTCAGATCGCTTTCCATTTCTTTGAAAGCCGCGCCCATGCGGAACGGAAAGACGGCGAACTGAGCAAGGAGCGCCTGTGCGAAATATGGCAGGAGGAAATGGCCGCCAGCTTGGGCGAGGCGGTGGAAGTCGGCGAAGACAGCCGCTTCATCTGGTCGCAGGTCGGGCATTTCTTTTTCCTGCCGTTTTACGTTTATGCCTATTCTTTCGCCGACTGTCTGGTCAATTCGCTTTATCAGGTCAGCCGTGAAGGGAAGGTGGAAAACTTCCCTGCCAAGTATCTGGAAATGCTTTCCAAAACCGCGATTACCGATTACGGCGAACTGCTGGCGCCTTTCGGCCTCAATCCGAATGATCCGGAATTTTGGAACGAAGGCTTAAGCCTGATTTCCGGTTACATCGACGAACTGGAACGTTTGGATGCAAAGCTGCAATTCTGAAATATTTGTTTTGAAAAAATTGACAAAAAGCCGTAATCCTGATATTATTATTTATAATAACAACTTAAGAGGAAATATATCATGAATAAAGAAGAGCTTGCCAAACATTTGTCAAAAAATGACGGGCTTGACCGGGGCGGAGAAATCCGTACGGCCGCTGATGAAGACGGAAACGTATTCGTTTTTTCCGAAAACAAGTACGGTTGTCCGGTAATCGACGTTCTGGTCGAAGGGCAAGGAAACGGCATATTTCAAAACCGGAAAAGGCGAGATTACCGTTTATGAGGAAACCGGCCGCATGCTTGAGGAAATGGATCCCCGGGAAGCGGCAATTTCCGGCAGATGGTATCCTGAAACGGTGCCGGTTCAAAAGGAGGTGCCGGACGTTATGACCGTCCAGCTTATGAAAGGAAACGACAAGCTGGGATCTTATTACGTCGGCCATGACACGACCAAATCGGGCAGGGAAAGCCTTGGACAGTTGATTTGGAAAGAAGATATCGGAAGTTATCATAGCGACAGCATAAATGTGGAACTGCTGAGAAAAGCGATTGACGCTTATAACGATCCCGAAGGTTTTGCCCGCAATGTCGAACGCATCAAACAAGAGAGGGAAGCCGCCAGACAGAAAGAAGTGCAGGACATGGCGGTCATGCAAGAGTTTATGCATTCCGTCCGCGGCGGTATGGAATAAGCTTTTTCCCGCGTGACAAATAAAAATCTCCCGCCGAAAAAGCGGGAGATTTTTTGTGTACCGAAAACCCCCGGCCAGGTCGAGGGGATCTTTTTTATGGTTCGAACGTAACACTGCCGGCGGCAGCAGGGAGACGCAGACTTTTCAGCCCGGTCGTAAGGCTTGCTGAGCTTGAGCCGGGCGTTTGAGTTTCGGAACGGTTAGTGCCGCTTGCGTAAACCGGCAGAAGCTTATCATCGAAAGCCCTCGGTCGGGTCTTCTTTTTTGCCCGAAAACGATCCTTTATCTGAAGAACAGTTCCTTGGTGATCCGTTTTGATTCCTCAAGATAGTGCTGGGAAGCGTTGGGCGCACCGAGATAGGAAAGCGAAAAGTTGGTGATCAGAAAACCGAACGGGTTTTTCAGCGCGTCTTCGTGCGTCCGTCCTTTGAATTTGACGAACCGCAGACGCATCACCGCCCGCCACAGGTTGACGTCGGGCGTGGGGTTTCTCGGCATATAGTCGATGGTGCGGAACTGGGTTTGCCACAGGCCGGTGCCGAGCGGGCGGATCCAGTCGATTTCCACGTCGCGCATCATGCTTTTGCGGCGGAATTGCAACATGTTGAACTTGGCGTCGTAACGGGTGAATTCGTCGAAAATGAACGGCGAGGAATACCAGTAGACGTAAGAACCCGGTCCCCAGCGGCGGATCAGTTCGTCATAGTCGTTGGTAATGAGATAACGCAGCATGATGTAGTTGGTAATGTGTTCTTCGTTGATCAGGTTGCCGACCGGATAGTTGATTTCCATCGGCTGGGCGCGTTCGATCTGGCTGAAGTAGTGGTCGATGTAAAACAGCTGCGGCGAGCTGGAGCGCTGAGGCAGCATCACGTAAAGCGCGCTGGCCAGCATTATGTTGAAGCAGATAGACATTGAGGCGATGATGACCAGAAAGCGCGAAGTCCACAGATAACGCCGTTCCGGCATGGCGTCCACGTGCACCTGTTCGGGAAACAGGCCGAGCTTGTCGGGGCTTTCTTTTTCTTTATATTTAAAAATGGTGTTAAAAATACTGAACATCGGCGTTTTGTTAACCTCAAAATAAATCTCTTTCCCTAATTTTATACATCAAAGTTGTCAAAAATCAAATAAATACTATTAAATGAGAAAAAAATACTACCAACTTCAAAAATATTAGTGTAAACATATAACTGTATCTTTTGTGCATAAAGGGTTTTTACTGATGAAAAAGCTATTGATATCTTTGTTGGTTCCGGTTGTGTTCGCGGCTTCCTGCGGGCAGAACGGCACCGTAAGTTCTCCCGATCCGGCCGGGTATAGTCCGGAAGCCGTCCTTTATAACGATTGGGACCGCGCCGTCCGTATTGACGTCGACATGCAAAACATGTACGTCAGCACGCCGACCAAAATCGAAAAGCCGATCGACCTCTACATGTCGATGGCCCTGGCGCTCAAATACAACTATACCCGCCGGCTGATTACTTACGAAGACAGCATCATCCGCGCCGGCCGTTCGCCGGTCAACCGCCTGCCGGAAATCGTCAGCCACGCCGGCTACATCAACGACACCAACTCCAGCATGAGTCCGGATCTGAAAGTGGCCTGGAACATGCTTGACATTTCCATGGTTTACTGCCTCAGCCAGGACAAGGAGTATAAGGCGAGCGTCGCTTTTGAGGAAAGCCGCAAGGTTATTCACAACATTTTGCAGGAAACCCGCACCCTTTACTGGAAAACGCTGACCGCCCAGCGGCTGCTGCCGGTGATCGACGACATGACCGAGTTCATGACTTTGGAAGTCGACGACATGAACGCCAAAGCCAAAGAGCTGGAACAAAAAGGCGAAACGCCGGAAGTGGCTCAGCTGGTCAAGAAAAGACAATATATGGAAGCGATCAAAAACCTTTCCGCGCTCAAACGCGATATGGAAACGGCGCAGACCCGTCTGGCCAGCCTGATGGGGCTGCATCCTTCGACGGAGTTCAAACTGGTCGGTTCCGAATACGGCAATTTCGATCTGCCGAAAATCCGCAATTCGCTGGCTGATCTGGAATGGCTGGCATTGAGCAACCGTCCCGAACTGCGCGAGCACGACCTGGCGGTCAATGCCGAACGGATGAAGCTGATTATCAAGGACTTCAAGGATCCGGGGCTGAAAAAATACAAAAACGATCCGGACTTTTATAACCGCCTGTGGTCCAAGCAGGCCCGCGAACTCGGCATGAGCGTGTTTGAAGATCCCGCCAGCCCGAACGCTTTGGATATGGAGCATCTGCGCCGCCAGCGGATGACCGCCCTGATTTTGAGCCAGGTTTACGTGGCCTGGGCGCAGTATATGTCGGCGGTGGAAGACTACCAGATCAATATGGAAATTGCCTCCACTTCCGAAAACATTGCCGAAGACTTTACGATTGCCGACGGCAGCAAGGCTGAAAAGAGCCAGCTGGAAGCTTCCCGCGCGATCGAAGACGAGGTTAAGGCGTTCAAGTCCTATGCCGACTTGCAGGAATCTCTCGGTAACCTTTATGCCACCATCGGGCTGGATGCCATTCCGTATTACATGCTGAACGAAAAACCCTCCAAAATTGCCGTTTACCTGCGCAATACGCTGGAGAAATGGGGCAAGGGTGATTTTATGCCTGACAACCGTCCGTATCTGTTAAACATTCCGGCCAAACGTCCGCCGGTTAACCTCAGTTCCGATACGCTTTTGCCTGATGTCAAAGGCGAAACCGGCAAGAAGATTACGGTGAAAGTTCCCGATTCGGCGCTTGCCCGGATGGATTTTGAAGGACAAGTTATCAGCCGCGCCGGCACCATTGACGACAAGCCGCTGCCGAAATGGCTGACTTACAATGAAGAAACCCACACCTTCAACGGAACGGCCATGCCCGGACAGGAAGGCACTTATAACCTGAAAGTATACTTCAGCGACGAAAAAGGTAATGTGGCCTACATGACCTTTAAGATTACGATCAAGGAGGTTTACGTTCCCTCGCTGACGGTTAAGGGGCAGGTGCCGGGCAGTACCGCCACCGTGCTGAAACGCTGTGTCGGATCCAACTGCAAAGACGACTACATCATTGAAGATGCCGTCGGCAACGATATCCGCACTTCCGCTCAGTAAACGCGGTATCCGATCAACAAAAACCTCCGTTTTGACGGAGGTTTTTTTGATGTTTAGAGTGTCTGTGTAAGCGGGGGAATATCAGTCATACCGCCCCGGCCGTAATGTTTGTGAAACCTTGGGGCGGACATTTGAAGTTCAAAATGGCTGATGCCGTTTACATAAGCCGGCGGATGCAGGTACTCCGCCCCGGCCGTAAGGCTTGCGAAACTTTTGGGCGGGCGTTTGAGGTTCAGAATGGTTGATGCCGCTTGTGTAAGCCGGCAGATACAGGCATACTGCCCCGGCCGTAAGGCTTGCGTAGCTTCAGGCTGGGTGTTTGAGTTTCAGAATAGTTAATACCATTTGCATTAGCTGGTGGAAGTTTATGGTTTGAACGTCTGCGTAAGCGGGTGGATGCAAGTATTCCGCCCCGGCCGTCAGGCTTGCGAAGCTTTTGGGCAGGGCGTTTGTGGTTCGAAACAGTTAATACCATCGGCATCGGCTGATGGAAGTTTATTATGTTGTTTCGTGTCTTTGGTGTTGGTCAAAGAATTAAGCTTAAAGTAGATTTAGTCTCCGGTTTACTGGAGGATATTCATATGCGGAAGATGGAGATGATGGGTAGAAAATGTTAAAAAAATATTATCCGAAATTAAGGCAATGATTGAATTTAGAGGCGAAAAACACCTGTCGCAAAAAAAGGATCCTTTTTCTGTTACGAAAAAAATGATATCAAAAAATATCTTAAAAGTCATCTAAATAGTTATTTCTACACAATTTTATAAATATTAGTTTAAGCTGATTATAACCCTTTATTTTATTGTAAAAAAAGGATCGATAAAAAGAAGCGTTTTTGGGAATAACGGAATAAATTGTTCAATAACTATTTTAGAGGACTGGATATTATGATAAAAACAACAATAGGTTTTGCGCTGTTAGCCACGACTTTTTTGAGTTCTGCGGCAAGTGCGTTTGATATCACAACGGATGACCTACTTGAAAAACTTTCTAACTCTCCCAATGTCAGCTGGGAAGAAGTTGGGGAAGACAAAAAAGATGAAACAGATGTTATTGCCGTCAATCTCCCCAACGACCAAACCAAATATTTCCGGTATACATACAGTAAGCCGGACGGTTATGAAGTGATAACCAAACCGGAACTTATGTTACCGACAATTACCGACCCTTCAGAGCAAAACACTTATCAGACCGGCGGGGTGGCCGTTAACAATCCGGCAGGCAATAAATATGGTGACATTACCGGAAAAGTTTTTGCCAACAATAAAGTCAGCGGGAAACTAACAGGCACATCTAGCTATAATAATTTATATATTTTAGGCGGTGCTGTTTACAATGCCGGAGAGATAGGAGACATCACGGCCGATTTTATAAACAATTCGCTGACAGGAACAGAAGAAGGAAGCAACTCTCTATATCTCCGTGGCGGGGCGATTTATAATAGCGATACCGGTACCATCGGCAATATCACCGGAAATTTTATCGGTAATTATGCTTCAAAGGGCGCTGTCTATTCCGTACGGGACGCTGCCTATGGTGGGGCGATTTATAATGATGGTACCATCGGCAATATTACCGGAAATTTTATCGGTAATTATACTTCTTCCACAACGAAAACTGCCTATACCGGAGCGATTAGTAATAGCGGCACTATCGGTGATATTACCGGTAATTTTATAGCCAATCATACTCTTGTGAATGCCGGAGCGATTCTGAATGGCGGCACCATCAACAGTATTACCGGGGACTTCATCGGCAATTACACCAAACATAGTAATGGCGTTGGTAGCTGGGGTGGGACGATTTATAATAGCGGCACCATTGACAGTATTATCGGGGACTTCATCGGTAATCATATCGACTCTTATGGTATGGGAAATTCTGCGGAAGGCGGAGCTATTTATAATTCCGGTACCATCAATAGTATTATCGGCGACTTTATCGGCAACTATATTCAAAATGACGATAGCAGCAGTAACTTTATGCTGGGAGGAGCGATCAGGGCAGAGGGAGGCAGTATGACAATCAGTGGAAACTTTTTGTATAACTATGCCGTAAAAAATGATACGCAATCCATACAACGTCATGCTTTAGGGGGCGCCGTATATATCGGAGAAGGAGACAATCATCTGATATTCAAAAGCCGTGATCAAACTCTGTTTTTCTCCGGTAATTATACAAAAGATATAAATCGCGGCAAAAATTACAATGCAATATTTATTAATACATATTCAGGAGGAGACTCTAATCACATAATTAATTTTGACACCACCGGCGGCGGGGCATGGATCATCAATGATAATATTGATGGAGCAGATACCATAATGTGGGATATGGAAGGAAAAATTGATTATAGTAGTCATTATACCCTCACATTCAAAGGCGACGGAGCATTGAACGAAGATGGCTTAACCAACCAGTATATCTCAATCAACAATGATATTATCAATGCCGGTGTGGTGATAGTTGATGCCACCACTCTTCGTTTTGGCGCTTATCAGCATGAAGATCAAACTGCCAATAACTGGGACGGACACGGTCGTTTTATCGCTGCGCTTAATGCAGACGGCACTGCCGATTTAGATGCTGCCGCTGTCACCTCGCTGTCTTTGAACAACGCCGCTTTTGATCTCTACAATCAATATCAAGATACAGTCGAACTGGCAGGCTACAAGGCCAACAACAGTTTCTTGCATTTAGACGTCGACGTAGAAAATCTGACCGCCGATGTTTTGAAAGTCAACGGCAATGTTGAGGGAACGACTAAACTGGTACTTTATCCGACATCAGGTAAAGATATCCGCGGCGAGAGCATTTTGTTTGCCCAATCGGAAAATGACACCACCGGTAACGCCGATTCCTTTGCCGTCTGGCGTGTCTACCGCAGTCCTTATATGTTTGACGTTAAATACACCCAGACTGCAGAGAACGCTAACAAATGGGAACTGACCATGGGCGATGAAGCAAATGAATATGCCGGTGTGGAACCGGGCGAGCGTCCCAATCCGGATGTACCCGATCCCGAGATCCCGGATGTTCCGACCCCGGAAATCCCGACTGTCAACAACCGCAAAGTTGCCCCGGAAGTGATTGCCTACGGCGCTTTGCCGATGGCTGCGATCGAGCAAACCAGAAGCATGGTTGACAATGTAGCCAATCAAATCACCAACAACCGCGTTTATACCCGTTCTTGCAGCTTTGTCGATGCCTATTGGAATGGGGAACCGCATCAACAGTTGTGGGTCAACCCGACTTATTACACTTCCAACTATGATGCCCCGTTTGATATCGATGCCGATATTTGGGGTATTGAAGCCGGCGGCGACCTGCAGCATGACTTAAACAACAAGATCGGTGTGTTTGTATCTTACCGCAAGGGTAATTACGATATGAACGGCAATGGCAAGCATTATTACGCAACCATCGGTTCCGAGGTCGATATCGACAGCTATCTGGCCGGTTTATACTATCGCTATGATAAAAACAACTGGTATGGTTTCGCGACCTTGTACGGCGGTATCCAGCAGGCCGATATCAAAACCGACGACGGAATCAAATCCGATACCGACGGGGTTGAGTTCGGCGGCAGTGTTGAGGCCGGTTATGACTACGCGTTGACCGATACGGTTTATCTGACTCCGAGTTTGGGCGCCTTCTATACGCAGGTCAACTATGATGATGCGACCGACAGCGCCGGCAAGCGGGCTAAATACAGCGATCTTAGACAGATTGAACTTGAAGCCGGTGTTAAGCTGACCAAAGTCCTGAAAACGGACGACGGTCTGGCCAATGTCTACCTCAAACCGAGCATTGTGCAAACCTTTGTTGACGGTGACGAAGTCAACATCACCGGCTTGGGCAAAGTCAATACGCTTGACGATGACACGCTTGGCCGGGTTGAACTCGGCGGCCGCTGGGGCTTCACCGATCAGCTTTCGGCTTACGGCTGGGCCAACTACACCTTCGGCAGCGACTATGATGCCGCAACCTTTGGCTTAGGGCTGAACTACGCTTGGTAGTCATACCCCAAACAAAAACTCCCGGAAATCTTCCGGGAGTTTTTCTGTTATAGCAGATGATGTTTATTCGGCCACCGGTTTGATGTGCCAGATTTTGTCGGCATATTCCATTACCGCGCGGTCGCTTGAAAAACGACCGATGCGGGCAACGTTGCGAATGGCCGCCTTGGCCCATTCTTCGCGGTTGAGATAATCGTGTTCCGCACGATGCAGCGCCTGATTGAATTCGGCCAGGTCTGCCAGTACCATATAATAGTCGCGCGACAAAAGTTCTTCGTAGATCATCTTAAACAGCAATACATATTCTTTTTCGCAGAACATGTTTGAGTTGAGCGAATTCATGATTCGTGTGATATAATCCGAGCGGTCGTAAACCTCGTGCGGCTTATAGGAGTTGTTGGCATGCATTTCGGCAATTTGCTCTTCGCGCAGGCCGAAGAGGTAGAAGTTGTCTTCGCCGACGGCTTCGCGGATTTCGATGTTGGCGCCGTCATAGGTACCGACAGTTAATGCGCCGTTTAAGGCAAATTTCATGTTGCCGGTGCCCGAAGCTTCAAAACCCGCGGTCGAATTCTGAATACTGATGTCGGCGGCGGGGATCAGCAGTTCCGCCAGCGAAACCTTGTAATCGGGCACGAAGACGACCTTGATTCTGTCATTGACCCGCGGATCGTTGTTGACAACCTCGGCCACGTTGTTGATCAGTTTGATGATCAGTTTGGCAAAGTTGTACGACGGCGCGGCCTTGCCGGCGAAAATGTAAGTTTTCGGGCAGGGCGGAACGGCATTGTCCTTAATGATTGCCAGATAGTCGCCGATTACCTGAAGAATGGTCATCAGCTGACGTTTGTATTCGTGAATGCGTTTGGCCTGAACTATGAAAATGCTTTCGGTGTTGACGGCCACGCCGGTGGTCTTGAAGATTTTCTTGGCCAGCCGTTCTTTGTTTTCCTTTTTGATTTTCATAAAGTCGGCCACAAATTCGGGGTCGTCGACGAAGTTTTCAATCTGTTGCAGAAGGTCAAGATTGGTGATCCAGTCGTCGCCGATCTTGGACGAAATGAGCGTTGCCAGCGGTGTGTTGGCGTGATACAGCCAGCGCCGCGGAGTGATGCCGTTGGTTACGTTGATGAATTTTTCCGGCCACAGTTCGTAGAATTCCGGCACCAGGCGGGTTTTCAGCAATTCCGAATGGATTTTGGCCACCCCGTTAACTTTGAAGGAACCGACGATCGAAAGGTTGGCCATGCGGATGATCTGGTTGTTGCCGTCGCCCGATACGATGGAAACTTTGCCCAGTTTGTCCGGCCGGTCGCCGAATTTGGTTTTGGCAAATTCGATGAAGCGGCGGTTGATTTCATAGATGATCTGCAGATGCCGCGGCAGCATCCGTCCCATCATCCGGGCCGGCCAGACTTCCAGTGCTTCCGGCAGCAGGGTATGGTTGGTGTAGGCAAAAATTTTGGTAGTGACTTCCCAGGCGGTGTTCCAGGACTGTCCGTAAACGTCGATCAGCTGATGCATCATTTCGGGGATGGCCAGCGCCGGGTGGGTATCGTTTAACTGAATGCAGATATATTCCGGCATCCGGTGAAAATCGTTGCTCTTTTCCATAAAGCGGCGGATGATGTCCTGGATGGCGCAGGAAACGAAGAAATACTGCTGTTTTAAGCGCAGTTCCTTGCCCGATTCGATACTGTCGGACGGGTACAGCACTTTGGAGATGGTTTCGTTTTCGATTTTGTCTTTCAGGGCGTCGATGTATCCGCCTTTGTTGAAGACGTTGATGTCAAGCTGTTCGTCGCCTTCGGCCGAGAACAGACGCAGGTAGTTGACCGATTTGCCGTTGTAGCCGACCACCGGAAAGTCAAACGGAATGCCGTAGATGTGGGCAGAATTTTTCCAGATGAACATCGGTTCTCCGTTAGCGGCATACTGGGTTTCCACCTCGCCGTACATGGGGATGGAAATGCGCCGGTCGGGGCGGGCAAACTGCCAGGGCGAGTCTTCGCCTTCCCAGCTGTCGGCCATTTCTACCTGATAGCCGTTTTCAAATTTTTGTTTGAACAGGCCGTATTCATAGTTGATGCCGTAGCCGAAACCGGGAATGCCGAGCGAGGCCATCGAATCCAGGTAACAGGCGGCCAGCCGTCCGAGCCCGCCGTTGCCGAGCGCCGGATCGTATTCGGTGTCAAAGATTTCTTCCAGAGATTCCCACGGCCAGCCATCGATCTTGATGTTTTTTAAGATGTTGAACAGTCCGAGGTTATGCAGGTTGTTTTCGAGCGAACGGCCGATCAGGTATTCGATCGACAGATAATAAACCCGTTTGGAGTTGACTTTGTTATAGCGGGCGATCGTCTGGTACATCCGGTCCATGGCGAACTCGCGCACCGCGAGCGAAATTACTTTCAGCGCTTCTTCCTTGCTGATCTCGCAGGTGCGCTTGCCGATAAAATATTTGGTATAATGTTCGATTGAAAGTTTCAGTCTGGCTTTGTCGATTTCATTTAATATAACCGAATTTTCCTTAACCATTTTGTCTCCTGTTTCCTGATAATATTGGTTTGTCCGAAAGCATACGCGTCAATTGTTTGAAATATCGTTAACAAACCGGAAATTTTATCGTTTGTCCGCACGCTGTCGATTGTTTTTGCGGCGAAATATTTTAATTGCAATCGGTAAAAAATAGAATATAATCAGCAAAGCTAAAGTTAAAAGAGGGATTAATAATGAAAAGATATTTTGCATCAGTTTTGATGAGCAGCGTTTTGCTGTGCGCTCCGGCTCGGGCGGAAACGATTTTCGAAGCTCTGGGCGAGGCCTATAGCAGCAACCCGGATCTGCAGGCTCAGCGGGCCTACCTGCGTGCGGTTGACGAAAACGTGGCGATCGCCAAATCCGGTTTCCGTCCTACCATTGATCTGACCGGCGGCTATTCCGACATCCGCAACAACAACGACAGCGACAATACCGATGACGGCAGCCGGGCGTCTTCGATCGGGGCAAAAATCACTCAGCCGCTGTTTAACGGCCTGTCCACCTACAATTCGGTAAAAGCCGCAGACAGCAACGTGCGCGCCGAACAGTACAATCTGTCGAATTACGAACAGTCGGTCTTTTTGAGCGCTTCCGAAGCCTATCTGAACGTCGTCCGTGACGCGGCTATCGTTGATTTGCAGAAAAACAACGAAAAGCTTTTGAAAAAACAGCTGGACGAAACGATTGAACGTTTCAACGTCGGCGAGCTGACCCGTACCGACGTTGCGCAGGCACGGTCGAGTCTTTCTCAGGCAACCGCAAGCCGTATCAGCGCTGAGGGCAGCCTTCAGGTTTCCCGCGCGGTTTATAAGCAGGTTATCGGTAAACAGCCGGAAGACCTGAGCGAACCCGACAACATTCACGAGTTCCTGCCCGCGACTTTTGAGCAGGCGCTGGCTTATACGATGAGCAACAACTATGAGGTTCTGGCCGCCAAACGGGCGCTTGAAGCCAGCGAATACACGGTTAAGGCCAACTACGGCGCGCTGCTGCCGCAGGTTGCCGCTACCGGTGAAGTCGCACAGACGAAAAACGATCCCAAACACAGCGGTTTGAACGATACCACCGTCGACAGCGTCGAATTCGGCATCAATATGACGATCCCCCTGTACGACGCCGGTGAAAACCGTGCCAAAATCCGTCAGAGCAAATATACCAAATGGCAGGCTCACGAGCAGGTTCTGAGCGCCGAGCGCGCCGCCGTTTCCGACATCACCAGCTACTGGGAGTCGATGGTGGCCAACGATGCCATGATCAAGGCTCTGCAGGATCAGGTCAAAGCCAACGAAATTGCTCTTGACGGCGTAAGAAAAGAAGAGGCTCTCGGCAACCGTACGGTGCTGGACGTGCTGAACGCTTTTCAGCTGCTGCTCGATTCCAAGGTCGAAGTGGTTAAGGCGCGCCGCGAATATTATCTGTCGGCCATGCAGGTTATGCAGGCAATGGGCAAGCTGACGGCCGAAAACCTGAAGCTTAATGTTGAATTGTATCATCCGAAGAAATATTATAAGGAAACCCGGGGCAAATGGTTGTCCTTGTCAACGGATGATTAATACGGGAAAATAATATGGCAGAACAGGAAAACAAAGAACTCTCAATGGCCGAAATTCTGGCCTCCATCCGTAAAATCCTCGAGGAAAGCGGAGCGGACGAAGCTTTGCGCCGTAAGGAAGCGGAAGAAGAGGTGTTTGAACTGCAGCCTTCGATGATCGTCCGCGAAGAGCCGGCGCCGGCGGCAAAGCCGGAGATCCCTTCTGCCGTTCCCGGACGCCTGATATCGGAAGCCCGCAAAACAAGAGTTGCGGACGAAGAAACGGCGGAGGATTTTGCCGGTGCAAACCGGCACTTTGCCGCCGCGGAAGAGTTTTCCGCCGCCGGGGCGGACGGTTTTTCTTTGCCCGGAGTTATTGTCGGCCGGCCGGAAGAAAAAGCTGCCGCGGTTCGGGCCGAAGAAAATCCGGCCGAAGAAAAAAACACTCCGGCGGAAGAAACGGTTTTGCCGCCGGCAGTTTCCGCCGCGGAACCCGATGAGCGGGAAAAGGCCGCTCCCGCTGGTCGGGAGGAGACGTCGTCGGCGGATGTTTCCGAAGAAATCATCAGCAGTTTTACCCGGATGTTTGAACAAAACGATTTCCGCCGCCGTGCCGAACAGCCGGCTTTCGACGCCGATGCCCTTTTGCGCGGAATTGCCCGGCAGGCGGTTGCGGAAAAGCTTGATAACCGGATGCTGCAGGAAACGGTAAGGGAAACCGTGGTTCCGGTTTTGGAAGAATGGCTTTCCCACTATCTGCCGAAACTGGTTGCCGAAGAAGTTAAACGAGTGATGGTAAAGGCCGGCGGACGCTGACGGAGAATTTTCCGTCGGCGCCGGCCTCCCTGTTTGCTGCCCACGAAGCTGTGAAAACTTTGCGGGCTGTTTGCGTTTTTAGTGATGAAATCTGTTAAAATTGGAAAAATAATATGTTAGACAAGACTTACGATCCGAAAAACTTTGAAGAAAAAATTTATGCCGAGTGGGAAGCCGCCGGCGATTTCAAACCGAACATGAACAAAAACAAGGAAGCCTTTGCCGTCGTCATTCCGCCGCCGAACGTCACCGGCGTTCTGCACATGGGGCATGCGCTGGACGACACTTTGCAGGATATCCTTATCCGCTATAACCGCATGCTCGGCAAAAACGTTTTGTGGCAGCCCGGCATGGACCACGCCGGCCTCGCCACTCAGATGGTGGTTGAGAGAAATCTTGCCGCGGAAGGAATTACCCGCCACGATCTCGGCCGTGAAAAGTTTATCGAAACCGTCTGGCAGTGGAAGGAAAAGTCCGGCGGCACCATTTGCAAGCAATTGCGGCGTCTGGGCGCTTCCTGCGACTGGTCGCGGGCACGCTTCACCATGGACGAAGGCCTCTCGCGGGCGGTGCGCAAAATCTTTGTCCGCCTTTATAAGGACGGTTTGATTTACAAGGCCAAAAAACTGGTTAACTGGGATTCGAAATTCATGACCGCAGTTTCCGATCTGGAAGTTGTACAAAAGGAAACCGTCGGCAAAATGTACTATTACAAATATCCGATCAAAGGGGAAGAAGGCGAGTTTGTTCATATTGCCACCACCCGGCCGGAAACCATGTTCGGCGATACCGCGGTTGCCGTTTCCAAAGACAATGAAAAGTTAAAACATCTGATCGGCAAAGAATGCATTATTCCGATCATCAACCGGGCGATTCCGATTGTGGCCGACGACCATGCCGACCCGGAAAAGGGAACCGGTGCGGTTAAAATTACCCCGGCGCACGATTTCAACGACTTTGAAGTCGGCAAACGTCATAACCTGCCGCTGATCAATATCTTGAACCCGGATGCCACCTTAAACGAGAATACGCCGTTTGTCGGCATGGATACCCAAAGCGCGCGCAAGGCAACCATTGCCAAACTGGAAGAATTGGGCTTTATGGAAAAAATCGAAGATCATCCGATGGTCATCCCTTACGGCGACCGTTCCAACGTCGTGATCGAACCGATGCTGACCGACCAGTGGTTCGTTGACGCGCCGACGCTGGCCAAAGAGGCGATTCGCGCGGTTGAAGACGGGGAAATGCAGTTTGTGCCGAAGTCTTACGAGAAAACTTATTTCGAATGGATGCGCAACATTCAGCCGTGGTGCATTTCCCGCCAGCTGTGGTGGGGACACCAGATGCCGATTTGGTACGGTCCCGACGGCGAGATATTCTGCGAGGAAAACGAAGAGGAAGCACAGGCGGCAGCCGACAGGCATTACGGATCCCGGGTTGAGCTGACGCGCGAAACCGACGTGCTCGACACCTGGTTTTCTTCCGGCCTGTGGGCTTTTTCGACTTTGGGCTGGCCGGATAAAAGCGAATATCTGGACACTTTCTATCCGACTTCGGTTCTCGTTACCGGTTTTGACATCATTTTCTTCTGGGTTGCCCGGATGATGATGATGAGTATGTACGTAATGAAAAAAGTGCCGTTCAAAAAGGCCTATATTCACGGTCTGGTTCGCGACGAACAGGGACGCAAAATGTCCAAGTCCAAAGGCAACACCGTCGATCCGATGGAAATCATCGAAAAGTACGGCGCCGACGCCTTGCGCTTCTTTATGGCGGCGATGGAAACCCAGGGGCGCGACATCAACGTTTCCGAGGCCAGAATTCAGGGCTACCGCAACTTTGCCACCAAACTGTGGAACTCTGCCCGTTTCGGCGAAATGAACGAATGCGCGCTGCCGGCGGATTTTGACGAAAACGGCGTTAAGCACCCGGTCAACCGCTGGATTGTTGCCAAAGTTAAGGAAGCAACCGTCGAGCTGACCGAAAATCTTGACAACTTCCGCTTTTCCGATGCCGCCAATACCGTTTACCAGTTTGTCTGGGGGGCGTTCTGCGACTGGTATATCGAAATGATTAAACCGATTTTGTACGGCAGCAACGAAGAGGAAAAAGCGGAAACCCGCGCGGCGTTTGCCTGGGTTTTA
>ERZ772870.1471-NODE-1471-length-16564-cov-3.213641_pt1 | contig 16564 bp, 8 predicted proteins | sample MGYA00511376_ERZ772870 | MGnify/ENA primary metagenome ERZ772870 (study PRJEB29015, sample SAMEA2737719) | human gut metagenome | biome: human gut; feature: human-associated habitat; material: faeces | place: China | collected 2012 ... | reverse complement strand
TCATTTTTATTTCCTTGCGAGTAATTATCGGAGCTTGAACTACTTCAGCTATCTGATGGAATACAGCTGTCTGAAAACCTTAGCATGGAAACATCAGTGCAAGCTGTCAAAAATTTATGACAAATACCGGATTGGTGCAAAACGCTGGAGTATTCCCTATGAAACTAAAACAGGCAGGAAAGTACGTAAGCTCACAAAATTTAATGAGATTGATGGAAAATGTTGTGACGATGTGATACCTGCCATCATTACCATTATTGCAAAAGGGCGAACTACAATCGACAGCAGACTGAAAGCGTATCGCTGTGAACTGTGTGGTTATGAGGGAAAAGACAGGAAATATGAAGTGCATCATGTAAACAAGGTAAAAAATCTGAAAGGAAAAGAGCCTTGGGAAGTAGTTATGATTGCAAAGCGCAGAAAAACGCTGGTGGTATGTCATGATTGCCACCAAAAGATTCATCATGGATTAAAAAATGTAATTGAGCAATACAACGGCGAGCCGGGTGCATTGAGAGGTGCACGCCCGGTTCTGTGAGGGGACTGCGCAAACCTGCCATAGTGATATGATAAGGCGGCGCTTTCCTACTCTACCCGATCTCTTATGCGAACTTAAATTCAAGCTATTGGCAGTCCCATTTCTACCGCTATGGGCGCTTGCCGTAAAGGAGAGTGAACGATATGAACCCGAAAATCATGAAGCTCCGTGGGGAGCTGGAGAAGAACAAAGGCAAAATCTCCGATCTGTAAGGCCGCAACCGCGAGCTGGAAAAGCAGATTCGTGAGCTGGAGGACACCGATTGATGAAAAAGAGCTGGCCGACCTCTGGCAGCTCCTTGTCGGCAGCATGACGGGCGGCAGCGACGCGCTGACACCGGACGGTAATCTGACGCTGATCGACGATATTGGCACCAGCACCAAGGCAGGAAAACAGTTCATTACGCTGGAAAGCAAGAACGGCAATACATTTTACCTGATTATTGACCGTGACGATGAGGGCGAAGAAACCGTCCACTTCTTGAATCAGGTGGATGAGGCCGACCTGATGGCGCTGACCGGCGAGGAAGAAACGCCTGCTGTCTGCTCCTGCACCACAAAATGCGTGGCCGGTACGGTCAATACATCCTGCCCCGTCTGCGCGGTCAACATGACCGAGTGCGTGGGCAAGGAGGCAAAGCCCGAAGTCCCCACCGAGCCGACAGAACCCGCCGCCGAGGAACCGGAGAAAAAGAGCGGCATGGGCGGCATCCTTGTTGTTCTGCTGATCGTCGCGCTGGGCGGCGGTGCCGCGTTCTACATTTTCAAGCAGAAAAAGGCCAAGCCGCAGACCAAGGGCAGCGCCGATCTGGACGATTATGACTACGGCGAGGACGAATACGAGTTTGAGCCGTATGAGGACGAACCGGAACAGGATACTACGGAGGATACAGACGCATGAGATATTTCACCAATAATCCGCTGGAACGCCTGATGATGCAGAAGCCGAAAGCAGCGCGGGAGGACAGCCCTCCCGACGCTGCCAAGGAACACTTCTGCTACGGCTGCAAGCGCTTCGGACAGAGCTGCGTTCGCCCCTGCTACCGTGACGTAAAGAGAATGGAGGCTGCACCATGCGCCTTGTGATCGCCGAAAAACCCTCCGTGGCGCAGAGCATCGCCGCCGTGCTGGGTGCTAAATCACGGCATGACGGGTATCTGGAGGGCGGCGGGTACATCGTGTCGTGGTGTTTCGGGCATCTGGCAGAGCTGGCCGACGCCGCCGTTTACAATGCCGATGATGCCAAATGGACGCTGGCGGCGCTGCCCATCATTCCTACCTCGTTCCGCTTCATCGTCCGCTCTGAAAAGCAGAAGCAGTTTGACATTCTGCGGGAGCTGATGCGCCGGGAGGATGTGGCAGAGGTGGTCAACGCCTGCGACGCTGGGCGCGAGGGTGAGCTGATCTTCCGCACGGTTTACTGCCTTGCGGGATGCTCCAAGCCGATTCTGCGGCTTTGGATTTCCTCCATGGAGGATGATGCCATCCGCAGCGGCTTCCAGCAGCTTAAGTCTGGGCGCGACTATGACGGCCTGCATCAATCCGCCCTCTGCCGCGCCAAGGCCGATTGGCTGGTTGGTATCAACGCCACGCGGTATTTCTCCCTGACGTATGGCCGCACATTGAACATTGGGCGCGTCATGTCTCCCACGCTGGCGCTGCTGGTACAGCGCGAGGCGGAGATCTCCGCATTTGCGGCAGAACCGTTCTACACCGTCCAGCTCGCTTGCGCCTTCCCCGCCACGACAGGCCGAATGAAGGACAGGAAGGACGCCGACGCCATCGCCAACGCCTGCAAGGGCAAGGCAGTAACCGTCAAAAGCGTGGAGCGCAAGGAAAAGTCTGAGAAAGCGCCCGCGCTCTACGATTTGACCTCCCTCCAGCGCGACGCCAACCGCGTTCTCGGCTACACCTCTCAGCAGACCCTCGACTATCTCCAAGCGCTCTATGAAAAGAAGCTCTGTACCTACCCGCGCACCGACAGCCGCTATCTGACCGACGATATGGAGGGCAGCGTCCCCGGCCTTGTCGCCGCCGCTGCCGCTGTCTGCGGCATGGAGAAGCCTCCGACCATCTGCGCCAAGCAGGTATGCAGCAGTAAAAAAGTCACCGATCACCACGCCATTGTTCCCACCATCAGCGCGGAAAAGGTAGATATGGCCTCTCTGCCGCTGGGCGAACGCGAGGTGCTGAAGCTGGCGGCAAGGGGCTTGCTTCGTGCGGTGGATGAACCACATCGCTACGCAGAAACGGTCATTACGGTGGAATGTGCCGGTCAGAGCTTCACCGCCAAGGGAAAAACCGTCCTTGCTCCCGGCTGGAAGCGCTATGAGCAGGAGCAGGCAGAGGCAGCGCCCGCGCTGCCGGTGGTGACGGAGCAACAGACGCTTTCCGTATCTGCCGCATCGGTCAAGACCGGAAAAACCACGCCGCCCAAGCATTTCACCGAGGATACGCTGCTGGCCGCGATGGAAAACGCGGGCAAGGAGGATATGCCAGATGATGCCGAGCGCAAGGGCATTGGCACCCCGGCGACCCGCTCCGGTATCATTGAAAAGCTGGTGTCCTCCGGTTTTGTGGAGCGCAGGAAGTCCAAAAAGATCACAAATCTGCTGCCCACCTCCACCGGCACGGCGCTTATCACCGTTCTGCCCGAACAGCTCCAGTCTCCGCAGCTCACCGCTGAATGGGAGCACCGCCTGAAAGAGATCGAGCGCGGCGAAATCGCCCCGGACAGCTTCATGGATGGGATCGCCGCCATGCTACATGAGCTGGTGCAGACCTACAAGCCCATCCCCGGTGCGGAAGTCCTGTTCCCCTCCGGGCGTGAGGTAGTCGGCAAGTGTCCCCGCTGCGGAGCCGAGGTGACGGAATCACCGAAAGGCTTTTTCTGCGAGAACCGTGCCTGTTCCTTTGTTCTCTGGAAAAACAGCCGCTTTTTCACCGCCAAGAAAAAGGCGCTGACGAAATCTCTTGCCGCTGCGCTTTTGAAAAATGGCCGCGCCCCGCTGAAAGGCTGCTACTCGGAAAAAACCGGGAAAACCTATGATGCCGTCGTTCTTCTGGAGGATGATGGGCAACGCGCGGGCTATAAGATGGTGTTCGACAATGGCTGATGCGCCGCGTATGGATCACAAGCAGCTCCGCCGCGCCAAGAAGCTCATTCGGAAGCTCTGCTGCAATTACGATCACGGCAACTGCCTCGCGCTGGATGATGGAGAGCCTTGCGTCTGCGTACAGGGTATTTCCTACTCGCTGCTGTGCAACTGGTTCCGAAACGCGGTACTTCCCGCCGACCATGAGCTGCTGGCCGACGTGATGCGGGAAAGGCCGGGAAAGCGCTGCGCCGTCTGCGGTAAGCCGGTCTATTCTTCCTCCAATCGCACCAAATATTGCCCCGCCTGCGCCAAGCAGGAGCGTCGAAAGCAGGACGCCAAACGGAAGCGTAAACAATACTGGAACCTCCGCAAATAGAGACTGGGAAAGCCCCGTGCCGCAAGGCTTTTTCCATGCCGGATTGCAAGTGGCTGCGTCATTCTATCCGCAAGCGCAAAAACGGCCTCTATCTGCGGAGAATTGCCCCTGTGCAGGATGTGTTTTCTTCTGCGCAGGGGCGCTATTTTTTCTGAAAGGAGATCATCATGGCTGAAAAACAAACCAGCAAAGACCGGATGCGGGAGATCGTTGACAGCATCGAAAATGGCATCAAGGAGCTGTTCGAGAGCGATAAGTACCGGAAGTACCTTGCCACCATGAGCCGCTTTCACCGCTACTCGGTCAATAATACCATGCTCATCTATATGCAGCGCCCCGACGCCACCCATGTGGCGGGCTTCAACAAGTGGCGCGATCAGTTCGGCAGGAACGTCCTGAAAGGCGAAAAAGGCATTCGCATCATCGCTCCTACTCCCTATAAGAAAAAGGTCGAGGAAATCAAGACCGACCCCGAAACCAACGCGCCGATACTGGATGCAGACGGCAAGGCCATCATTGAGGAAAAGGAAATCCGTATCCCTATGTTCAAGGTGGTATCCGTCTTTGACGTGTCGCAGACTTCTGGAAAGCCCTTGCCCCAGCTTGCCGCCGATCTGAGCGGCAATGTGCAGCAGTATGAGGTTTTCATGGAGGCGCTGCGCCGTGCTTCTCCCGTTCCGATGGAGATAAAGCCCGTTGCGCGGGATACGGACGGCTTTTTCAGCATTAAGGCGCAGAGCATCACCATCCGCGCCGGTATGAGTGAGGTGCAGACGGTATGCGCCGCCGTCCATGAGATTGCCCACGCCAAGCTCCACGACTACGAACACATGACGGAGCTTGCGGACGATGGTGAGACGATCCTTGTCCCCGGCGAAAAGAGCCGCAACACCGAGGAGGTCGAGGCCGAAAGCATCTCCTATGCGGTCTGCCAGTATTACGGCATTGAAACGGGAGAAAACAGCTTCGGCTATATCGCCACATGGTCAAAGGGCAAGGAGCTGAAAGAGCTTCGCGCCAGTCTGGAAACCATCAACAAGACTGCCTCCGAGCTGATTACGGACATTGACCGGCACTTTGCGGAGATTTGCAAGGAGCGCGGCGTCAATCGTGAAGAAGTGAGCGCCACACAAACAGACGAAGCGCTTTATCTTGTGGATGGCTCGGTATATCTCCATGTGCAGCATACAGACGGCGGTTGGGACTATTCGCTCTACGACAAGGAAAGCAAAAAGCTGCTGGATGGCGGTGTTATTGACAGCAGCGCCATTGAAGATTCGCCGGTTGCATCTGTTGCCGGGGCTGTCCGAACGGAGGTATTTGCCATTCAGGGCATGACACCAACCAAGGTGACATTTGCAGATATGGAAATTCTGGAGGACTTGCAGGAGGCGCAAATTACGCCGCCCTTGGACAGCGAACAGATCACCGGCGCAGTCGCTGTTCCCACCGATGCGGCAGATAATATGCTCCCGGAGCTGGAACAGGCCGTCCCGATGCCTGACCCCACGCTGACGGTGGACGATATGCGCAGCTATGGGTATCTGGATAGCGATATGCTCCCGCTTTCCAAGGATCGGGCAGTGGAGCTGCTGGAACATGACATCACGGTTTATATGCTCTATCCCGACAACGCCGAGGAAATGGTCTTTGAAGCCGAGGACATCATCAAGCACGACGGAATGTTCGGCGTCACAAGACCGGATTGGGATGCGGTCAAGGGCCATATCCCACCCCGCGATGTGGAGCAGCGTTTTTTGAACAGTCCCACCGATGCTATGGCGATCTACCAACTGCGCCGGGATGCGCCGGTGGAGCTTCGTTTTGCCAATCTCGGCAGTCTGGCCGCGCCGCCTGACCCTGCCAACTATGAAGCTGTCTATACCCGTGAGGTGTACCCGGACGATGATACCGGCAGAATCCTTGAAAACTTCTACTACATTTTCAACGACGAGCGCCCCGGCGATTTTGTGGGACACAGCCTCTCCGTCAGCGACATCGTTGCGCTGAAACAGGACGGCAAGGTATCCTATCACTACTGTGACAGCATGGGATTTCAGGAGCTGCCCGCCTTTCAGAAACCGGAGAATTATCTGAAAGCTGCGGAAATGGCGATGGAGGACGATTACGGCATGATCGACGGCATTATCAACAACGGCCCCAAACAGCCCACCGTCGCCGACCTTGAAGCACAGGTCAAGGCCGGTATGTCCATCTCCTTGATGGATTTGGCAGAGGCGGCACACCGGGAAAAGAAGAAATCTGTGCTGGAGCAGCTCAAAAGCCAACCGGCCCAAGAACGTCCACACAAAACAGCGCCCAAAAAGAGCGCGGAAAAGGAGCTTTGATATGAACATCACCTTTGAAGAACGCCAGCTTATGAGCCTCTACAACACCGGCACCCGCACGGGCTTGATCGCGGCGCTGGAGGAAATGCGCGGCTACCTCGCTGCGGATGAAACGGAGCTGCGGGAGCTGACGGACAGCGCCATCGCAAAGCTGCGAGGGATGAGCGATGAGGAATACGACGCGCTTGACCTGTTCCCCGATTTTGAAAAGGAGGATATGGATGCCGAGTAAAGTACAGCTCTATGCGCAGATGGCAGACCGCACGGCGGAGCAGATCACGGGAAGCTACCAGAAGTGGACGGCATTTCTGACCACCGCCGCAAGGCTGTATAAGTACCCCTACAACGAGCAGCTCATGATCTTCGCCCAGCGCCCGGAAGCCACGGCCTGCGCGGAATACGACCTTTGGAATAAGCAGATGCGCCGCTATGTGCGGCGAGGCAGCAAGGGCATCGCCCTTGTGGATACCAGCAGCGACCAACCCAAACTCCGATATGTATTCGATGTTTCCGATACCAGCGGCGGCGAGAACTCTCGCCGCCCTTATCTTTGGGAATACCGGCAGGAGCATCGTGAGGTGGTATCTGCGGCGCTGGAGCAGCGCTTTGACGTTTCCGGTGAAAACGGACTTGCCGATCAGTTGGAGCGTGTGGCGGCGCAGCTTGTAGATGAATACTGGCACGACAATCGGCGCGATATTGTCGGCATCGTTGACGGTTCCTTTTTGGAGGACTATGATGAGTTCAACATCGGAGCCGCTTTTCGGAACGCCGCCGTTGTCAGCACCACCTATGCGCTGCTGTCCCGCTGCGGGATGCAGCCGGGAGATTACTTCGAGCATGAGGATTTTCTGAACGTCTTTGATTTCAACACCCCTCAGACCGTCGCCGCTCTTGGAACGGCCATCAGCCAGTCCAGCGAGCTGGTGCTGCGGCAGATCGAAGTCACCATCAAGAATTACGAGCGCGAGAAAATCGCGGAAAGGAGCGAAAGCCATGAGCGAACTGACCTACACCCGCAGCGGGGATTATCTGATTCCCGACCTGAGCCTGACAGAGCAGCCGCAAGCCCCGCTGGGCAAGTACGGCAGGATGCGGAAGGATTACTTGAAGGAGCATCGTCCGGTGCTGTGGAACAGCCTGCTGCTGTCCGAGAAGCTGTACCCTCATCTGCGGGAGATCGACGAGGCAGCGAACAACCGACTGGAACAGATGATGCCGGAGCTGATGAAGTCAGCGGGCGTGACGGAAGCGCTGAAAGCCAGCGACCCGATGAAGTGGGTAGGGCTGATGAACACGCTGAAAGCGCAGGCCGAGGAAACGATCCTCACGGAACTGGTGTTCAGCTAAATATGTTCGATGCCCCTGCTGGGGCGCAGATGTCCTTCTTCCCCTCAGAGGCAGAACAAATTCAATCCATCGCAGAAGCGGAGAGTGTAACACCCTCCGCTTTTTCTATGTTCATTTCTCAGGATGATATTGACCACATCCTGCGCGCGGGCGGTAATGCGGATGCAGCGCGGATGAAAATTACTGCGGAATTCTCCAAGCAAAAGCCTTTAGAGAATCGCACGGCATTTCTGAAAGCTCTTTACTACGGCGGCAACGGCCTGATTACGGATAACGTCAGGCTTTCCGCATGGTACGGGGACGATGGTATCCATATTGCAACCGGAGATACCTCTCGCTATCTTCGTTCTGCCCAAGTGATAGGCTGGGCAGATGCGGCGGAGCGTATTGAGGAGCTTCTGGACGGCGGCGCATTTGCCACCAATCTTGAGGTCACGGAAGCCCCGCGCTATGAGCGGCTGGGTATTGCTGTGGATGTCTGGAACCTTTATCACGATTTCTCGGATGAAGCAAAGTCGCTGGGGTATCTGTCCTGCTTGGGTAATATCCATAGCACCAGCTTTCCAGAGGAAACGGAGCGTCTGACGGACGATCTGCTGAATCCGGCGTTCCGGGATAGGCTCCTGTCGGAATACAAGGTATTCATGGACGCCTACCGCGAAAACCGTGCGCTGCTGCGCTTCCATTACCACCGGCCGCAGACACTTCTCACACGTTTGGAAGATCTGTCCCTTCCACGAAAGGAATTCCACTCCGATATGGAGGCTGTTCCAGCAACCGGCAGGTTTATCACCGAAGATGAAATTGCGGCTTCTCTTGCAAACGGAAGCAGCTTTGAGGGTGGAAAGACCCGCATCTATGCGTTTTTCCAGACTTCGCACACTCCCAAGGAGAATGCCGATTTTCTGAAAAAGGAGTACGGCATCGGCGGGCATACCCATGCCGTATCCAGAGAAAGCGGCAGCTATGAAGATCACGGCAGCAAAGGCATCACGCTGAAAAAAGCGGGCTGTGCAGATGTTCAGATGAATTGGAACAAGGTCGCTTCGCGTATCTCTGAGCTGATTCGGATGAACCGCTATTTTACACCAGACGAACAGGCGCTTTATGATAAGGCGCAGGCACAGGATGTGGTGCGAAACACCGCCTACGACAGCTATAACGCCATCAAGGAAGCCCACCCGGACAACATCGTGCTGTTTCAGGTGGGGGATTTCTTTGAAATGTACGGTGAGGACGCAAAACAGGCGGCGGAGCTGCTGGATATGAACCTGACCACCCGCAATATCCCCGGCGCTGGCCGTGTGGAGATGTGCGGCGTACCGTCGCACAATTTAGAGATGTATGTAGAGAAATTGCGCGATAAGTATGATGTGACGATTGCCGAAGCGCCAGACTTTAGAGGTGAGCGCCACATTTACACGCTGCGCTCTATCGACCATGAAGCAGAAGCCGCCATCAATGCTTATGAAGCAGAGTTCGGCGCGGACGGCACGAGGGTGTTCCGCGACCCTGCCGCCGACGCGCCGCAGCCCACGGTACGGGAGCTGTTTGACGGGTACAAGCTGACCGTTGGCAACGCGCTTTCCAAAGATACGGCTTTTGTCAATGCCTGCCGCAATTCAGACCGCCAGAACGCTTATCTGGAGGGTGCGGACGCTATCCGTCGTATTGTCACGGCATCTGATGATCTCCAGCTTGTCCGCCTGTACTTTGATATGCCCGCGTTCCATAACCGGCTGCATCAGGAGCTTTTGGAGGAACTGTATCCCACGCTGGCAGCGACGGTCGCACCCTCTCCCTATCAGATCACACAGGAGGACATTGACAACGCGCTTCTGGATTGGCACAACAACCTAAAGGGCAAGCAGGAAGTCGCACTATATATGCAGGCGCATGGGCGAGAACGCAGCACCGCCGCATGGCTGGCTGCAAAATATGGCTGGGAAGATAGCAAAACCCCCATGTATATCCATGTAGGAAACGCCGAGCCGGTGACTCTCACATGGGCGCAGGTACAGCGGCGGTTGGCACAGCTCATCCGCGAGAATAAATTTTACGATGAGAATGAGCGACTGCGGTTATTTTCACCTGACCGATACTCCATTCGTCTGCATCCCGGCGAGGGCGGAATTACCGGCATTTGGGATGAGGTGTTGGAACGGTTCTGCGGAGATGGGGAACAAACGCTCCGCTTTGCAGAACAGAATAACGCCATTGCTTACTTGGATGGCATCAAACGGGATATGGGAATTGAGCTATCCCCTCCGGCGTTTACAACACCGCTTGGCTATACCTATCATATTGGAGATCGCATTTCATCCATAGAGTTAGACCACATAGCAGCAGTCGGCGTTATCGCGCGTGTAGATGAAGATCACGTCTGGCACACGTTACCGAACGTACCCGGACAGGAACCTGTCAGCATCGACCGCAATTCCTTTGAACGCTACCTCGACACCAGATATTTCGAGGTTTCTGAACCGGAGCCGCAGCGCGTCATTGCGGCGCAGCACACAGAACAGCCAACCCCGGAGACGCCGCAAGCGGTTCAAAACCTTATGGGGCAGCGCGTGGAAATTGATGGTAAGCTCTATAATGTTGATTCCGCAGATGAAACTGTCGCGCATCTCAGCGTCGTTTCATCCTCCAGCGAGAGCAATCACGATCCGGAACACAGAACCGAACCGGTTTCTGCTGTCCTCACACGAATTGCAGATCAGGGTCGTGAGCTTGCGCCGAATATTTCGGCATATCAGGCACTTCGTGCAGAGCATCCCGAAAAGCTCATCGGTGTCCGTGTCGGAGAACGGCTGCTTTTTTATGGCGCGGATGCAGAACGAGCCGCCAGCGCTTTGAATCGCCGCCTGCTGCAACGCGATATTCCCGGTATGGGCGAAACCGCTGTGACCGGCTATGATTTTGGACAATGGGCAAGCGCCGCAAAGCGGCTGCTGGAGCATGGACACAGCTTCGTGTTTGCGCAGCCAAATGAAACCGACGGCTATGATGTTATCAACGAGGCCGATGCCAAGGAGTATATCCCCATTGGCATGGAGCTGGAGATTGACGGACGGAAGTTTGTCATTGACAGCGTAAATTTCGGCACGGATGAAGTATCTCTGCGCGATGTGACTTTTCAAAACAGGCAGGGCTTTCCCATCTTCCGCGCTGAACACATTGCGTTTATACGCTCGTTTGTTGAAGAGCAGGAACGGGAGCAGCCGCAGCCTGTCACCAAACCCGTCGCGTTCTATCCTGCCGAGAAAACGCACTTGCCCTACGACATAGAAATCCAAACGCTGCACATCCCGGAACCGGAGCATGACCCGCCCTCTGCGGAACCCGCCGAGCCTGAACCGCCTGCCATGAGCGAGGAAGAAGCTCTGATTCTGGAGCAGGAAGGACGCGCGGCGCTTTCGGAAATGGGCGAGTTTGTGCCTGATTTTGATGATGCCATCTCACAGGCCGAGATCGACGAGCCTCCCGCACACCGTCCTGCGGTATCTATCCCCGTTGACGGCGAGTGGCAGGGCTTTCCCAGCGTTGCCGCTGCGGAGCAGGCCGCTTACGCTGACTTCAAGGCGGCAAGCCACCGCGACGCGCAGAATTTCCACATCACCGATGATGCCCTCGGCGTCGGCGGCGCAAAAGCAAAGTTTCGGGCAAATATGGCGGCGATCCACCTCCTGCAAGAGCTGGAGTTTGAGGGTTTGCAGGCCAGCCCGGAGCAGCAGGAAATCCTCTCCCGCTATGTGGGCTGGGGCGGTCTTGCGGATGCCTTCGACGAGAACAAGCCAAACTGGTCGGACGAGTTTGCAGAGCTGTACGCCACACTTTCCCCGGAGGAATACGCTGCGGCCAGAGCCTCCACGCTGAACGCCCACTACACCAGCCCCACCGTCATCAAGGCGATCTATGAAGCGGTCGGCAATATGGGCTTCCAGAGCGGTAACATTCTGGAGCCGTCTATGGGCGTCGGCAACTTCTTTGGCCTGCTGCCGGAGCAGATGCAGGGCAGCAAGCTCTACGGCGTGGAGCTGGACAGCATCACCGGGCGCATTGCCAAGCAGCTTTACCCCAAGGCGGATATTACCATCGCAGGCTTCGAGACAACGGACAGAAAAGATTTCTATGACCTCGCCGTGGGCAACGTCCCGTTCGGACAATATCAGGTAGATGACCGGGCTTATAACAAGCTCGGTTTTTCCATTCACGACTACTTCTTTGCCAAAACCCTCGACCAAGTGCGTCCGGGCGGCGTGATCGCGTTTGTGACCTCCCGCTACACGATGGACAAGCAATCGCCCGAAGTCCGCAGGTACATCGCGCAGCGGGCGGAGCTGCTGGGTGCCATTCGTCTGCCCAACAATGCGTTCCGCGCCAACGCCGGTACGGATGTGGTTTCGGACATTCTCTTTCTCCAAAAGCGTGACCGTCCCATTGAGATCGAACCGGATTGGGTACACCTCGGCCAGAACGAGGATGGCTTTGCCATCAACCGCTATTTTGTTGACCACCCGGAGATGATTTTAGGCAGGCAGACCTCCGAAAGCACCCAATACGGCAAGCAGGATTTCACCGTTGTCCCCATTGAGGGGCTGGCACTTGCAGATCAGCTCCATGATGCCGTGAAAAACATTCGCGGCGCCTATCAGGAGGCGGAACTGCCAGAGCTGGGCGAGGGCGAACAGATCGACACGTCCATCCCCGCAGACCCCAATGTGAAAAACTACTCCTACACCGTGGTGGACGGCGAGGTGTATTACCGGGAAAACAGCCGCATGGTCAAACCGGAGCTGAACGCCACCGCCGCCGAGCGTGTCAAGGGCATGGTCGCGCTGCGGGATTGCGTGAATGAGCTGATTGCCCTGCAAATGGACGAGTACAGCGCAGAAAGCCGGATTCAGGAAGCGCAGACCGAGCTAAACCGCCTCTATGATGCGTTCTCCGCAAAACATGGCCTAATCAATGACCGTGCGAACCGTCTTGCGTTCTCTGACGATTCCTCTTACTACCTCCTGTGTTCACTGGAAGTGCTGGACGACGACGGAAAGCTGGAGCGCAAGGCGGATATGTTCCACAAGCGCACCATCAAGCAGCAGCGCAGCGTAGATTCTGTGGATACCGCCAGCGAAGCCCTTGCTGTCTGCATCGGAGAAAGAGCCTGCGTCGATCTCGACTTCATGGCCTCCCTCATGGGCGGCAGCGAGAAAATCCCGCAGATCGTTGAGGATTTGAAGGGCGTCATTTACAAGGAACCCAACAGTGGTCCGTTTGACTTGCAGGACGGCGGCGAGCATTGGGCAAAGGGCTGGCAGACGGCGGACGAATATCTCTCCGGCAACGTCCGGCAGAAGCTCCGCACCGCGCAGCGTGTAGCAGCGCACGACCCATTCTTTGCCGGGAATGTGGACGCCCTGATTGCTGCCCAGCCGAAAGACCTTGAAGCCAGCGAGATTGAGGTGCGGCTGGGTGTGACATGGCTTGATAAGAAGTACATCGAGCAATTCATGTATGAAACCTTTGAAACGCCTCGCTATCTGCGCGGACAGATCGAGATCAGCTATGTCCCGTACACCGCAGAATGGCAGGTTTCCCGCAAGAGCATGGTGCGCTACAACGACGTGGCGGCATTCACCACCTATGGCACAGACCGCGCCAGCGCCTACCGGCTGCTGGAGGATGCGCTGAACCTCCGCGACATTCGTATCTACGATACCATTGAGGATGCAGACGGACGGGAGCGCCGTGTCCTCAACGCCAAGGAAACCACCCTTGCCGCGCAGAAGCAGCAGCTTATCCGGGATGCGTTCAAGGACTGGATTTGGAAAGACCCGGAGCGGCGCGAAACGCTGGTACGGCAATACAACGAGGAAATGAACAGCACTCGTCCCCGCGAGTATGACGGCAGCCACATCGTTTTCTCCGGTATGAACCCGGAAATCACCCTCCGAGAGCATCAGAAAAACGCCATCGCCCATGTGCTGTACGGCGGGAATACGCTGCTGGCACACGAAGTTGGCGCAGGAAAAACCTTTGAAATGGTAGCCTCTGCGATGGAATCTAAGAGGTTGGGACTGTGCCAGAAATCCATTTTTGTCGTGCCGAACCATCTGACGGAACAGTGGGCGTCCGAGTTTCTGCGGCTCTACCCTTCGGCCAACATCCTTGTCACTACCAAGAAGGACTTTGAAACCCACAACCGTAAGAAATTCTGCGCCCGTATCGCCACCGGCGACTATGACGCCGTTATCATCGGCCACAGCCAGTTTGAGCGTATCCCCATTAGTCCGGAGCGGCAGGAACGGCTCCTTCACCAGCAGATTGAGGAAATCACCGATGGTATTCAGGATACCAAGCTCGCAGGCGGCAACAGCTTTACCATCAAGAGCTTGGAGCGCACGAAAAAGGGGCTGGAGGCGCGGCTGAAAAAGCTGCAAGCCAGCGACCGCAAGGATGATGTGATTTACTTTGAACAGCTCGGCGTAGACCGGCTGTATGTGGACGAGGCGCACAGCTTCAAAAACCTGTTCCTCTACACAAAAATGCGGAATGTAGCGGGGCTTTCCACCACCGACGCCCAGAAATCCTCGGATATGTTCTCAAAGTGCCGCTACATGGATGAGCTGACCGGCGGGCGCGGCGTGGTATTTGCCACCGGCACCCCGGTTTCCAACTCCATGACAGAGCTTTACACCATTCAGCGCTATTTGCAGCATGACCGGCTGCAAGAGATGGGTATGGGCCACTTCGATTGCTGGGCAAGCCGCTTTGGTGAAACCACCACCGCGCTGGAGCTTGCCCCGGAGGGAACCGGCTACCGGGCAAGGACGCGCTTTGCAAAGTTTTTCAACTTGCCCGAATTGATGAATCTGTTCAAAGAGGTCGCCGACATCAAAACGGCGGATCAGCTCCACTTGCCCACGCCGGAGGTTGCGTACCACACCATCGCCACCAAACCCACGCAGATCCAGCAGGACATGGTGAAAGCCCTCTCGGAACGAGCGTCCAAGGTACACAGCGGTGCGGTCAGCCCGGATGTGGACAATATGCTCAAAATCACCTCGGACGGACGCAAGCTGGGGCTTGACCAGCGCATCATCAATCCCATGCTCCCCGACGAGGAAACCACCAAGGTCAATCAGTGCGTGGCGAACATTCTCCAATACTGGCGCGACGGCGAGGAGGAAAAACTGACGCAACTTGTGTTTTGCGACATTTCTACGCCAAAGACCACGCCCTCGCAGCGGGCGGCAAAGGCTTCCCCCGGTACGCTGGACAGCCCGGAAATCCATGCGCTGGAGAGCGCGATTTCATTGGAGGAAAGCGCGGAAACGCCGTTCACGGTCTATGAGGATGTGCGCCAAAAGCTCATTGACGCCGGTATGCCCCCAGAACAGATCGCGTTCATCCACGACGCCAATACGGAGGTCAAAAAGCGGGAATTGTTCGCAAAGGTACGCAGCGGTCAGGTGCGCGTCCTGATGGGCAGCACGGCCAAGATGGGCGCAGGAACCAATGTGCAGGATCGTTTGGTCGCACTTCACGATTTGGATTGCCCGTGGCGTCCCCGTGATCTCACGCAGAGAAAAGGCCGTATCGAGCGTCAGGGCAATCAGAACAAGCTCGTTCATGTCTGCCGCTATGTGACCGAAGGGACGTTTGACGCCTACCTCTGGCAGACCGTTGAGAACAAGCAGAAATTCATCTCTCAGATCATGACCTCAAAATCCCCGGTTCGCTCCTGTGAGGACGTGGACGCTACGGCGCTGTCCTTTGCGGAGATCAAAGCGCTATGCGCCGGTGATCCCCGCATCAAAGAGCGCATGGATTTGGACATCGAGGTGTCCAAGCTCAAAATTATGAAGGCAGACCACAACAGCAAGCAATTCCGCTTGGAGGACAGTCTGCTGAAATACTTCCCGGAAAAGATAGAGGAACACAAGGGCTTTGTTCGTGGGCTGGAGGCGGATATGCAGACCCTCGCGGCGCATCCGCTCCCGGCAGAGGGCTTTGTCGGCATGGAGATTCGCGGCGACCGGCTCACCGATAAGGAAAACGCCGGTGCCGCGTTGCTGGATACCTGCAAGGAGGTCAAGGGCAAAGACCCGGTACAGATCGGCAGCTATCGCGGCTTTACCATGTCCGTTGCTTTTGATTCCATGTGGAAAACGTACACGCTGACGCTGAAAGGCCAAATGACCCATCGCGTTGAACTCGGTTCGGATGCCAGAGGCAACCTTGTCCGCATCGAGAACGCGCTGGATAAAATGCCGGAGCGTCTGCGCAGCGTTCAGGAGCAGCTTGAAAACCTCTATAACCAGCAGGCGGCGGCAAAGGCCGAGGTCGGCAAGCCGTTCCCGCAGGAGCAGGAGCTGGCTGCGAAAACTGCACGGCTCATTGAGCTGGATATGGAGCTGAATCTGGACGGCAAGGGGCAGCCGCAGCCTGAGCAGGCGATTGCAAAATCGACGCGGCCTTCCGTTCTGGACAGGCTGAAAGCGCCGCCTGTTCATGGCGCACCGGAAAAGCCCCACAAGAAAGAAATGGAGGCACGATAATGAAAAATCTCCCCGTTTACAAGCACCCGGCAGCCTACGCCAGAGAGCATGACGAGCTTGCGGCCTACCGCGCTTCCAATCAAGCGAACACGGCCTGCAAGGAAGCGATTGAAACCGCCATCCGTGACCACTACCGGGATAACCGGCTGGATGCAGCGGCAGTCGATCAGGTGGTGCAGCAGTTCGGCTATGACCGCGCATTTCATATCCTTGCCATCACCGTCTGTCAAGCAGATTGGGACAGGCGGTATTCTCCCGACAACAGGGTTTGGGCAAACGCCATGTCCATCC
>ERZ772870.1457-NODE-1457-length-16697-cov-22.229540_pt1 | contig 16697 bp, 13 predicted proteins | sample MGYA00511376_ERZ772870 | MGnify/ENA primary metagenome ERZ772870 (study PRJEB29015, sample SAMEA2737719) | human gut metagenome | biome: human gut; feature: human-associated habitat; material: faeces | place: China | collected 2012 ... | reverse complement strand
CAACCAAGAGCAACAGAGTTATATCTGGAGGGTCTGCAAACAAAAAAGGCTGTATTCCGTTAGGAATCAGCCTTTTAGTTTGTGGACCAGCCTGGGCTTGAACCAGGGACCTCCAGATTATGAGAACGATAAGATGATAGCCTACGATAGTCTGTTTTATTAATCTTTATTGAATATCAAGTAGTTGCAAAATTCGCTATCCTCTATGAAACTCACTAAATCCCCCTAACTGAAACCGTTTGTTTACGCATTGTTTACGCAGAAACAAGGGAATAAAACTGTCAGATTACCCATCCAGAGTTATGCTAAGCTCCTTTGACAAATACCAAATATGGTCTTCTGGCATAAGGCATGATGTTGTCACAAATAATTTTGAGGTTTGCGACAAAAAATGTATTAGCACTATAAACATAGATAGCAAGGACACTCTGACACTTTTGATGCCAACTATGACATAAAACGGGGTCATTTATATGTCGACTCAGACACCAACTTGGACACTTCTAATGCCAACTTAGACACTAACTCTGACACTTTTAATCCAAACTCAGACACCAAACTTAGACACTCAGACGCAGGTTTGTGACTCAGACACTTTCACATCACCTTTGACGCAAACTGAGTGAACTCTGATTCAATATAGTAAAAAGAAGTCTCTATTTATTGTTGTTTTTCTGCTCAGATATAAACAAAATGAATTTAAATCATTATCTTTGCAATATAAATTTGATTTTATGGAAGATATAAATCGATTAAAAATTGTATTGTGTGAGAAAAAGCGCACTAGCAAATGGTTGGCAGAACAAATGAATGTCAATCCGTCAACCGTTTCCAAGTGGTGTACAAACACGTCACAGCCGGATTTAAGTAGTCTGTTGAAAATTGCAGATTTGCTTAAAGTAGATATTCGAGAATTAATAATTCGAGAATACAAAACATACTTTATATCCCAAAATTTGCAACAAGTAAATTCCTAATTCATATGGATAAAATAAAAAAAGTAGAGGAATTATCTTTAGAACAATTCAAAAAAACTTTGATAGAGATAATTTCTAAAGAAGGTTTCATTAATATAAAAGATAATGACAGTTCTATAGAGGCTTATTTGGATAATCTAATGAGTCCTATTACGAATATATTTATGATATTTCCATTCTCGTTAAGTGGAGATGTTGACATTGACAGAATTTGCATGATTATAGAAAATGAGCATGTAAAATATTCTGCAAGTAACGTTACTATCGTATCGAAAAATCATATTTCTAAGGGTTTCCAAGATGAACTAAATTCAAGAATTTCAAATTTTAGAATCAACTATATAGGTCGAGATAATTTGATAGGGTTAATAGATAAAGATTATCCTGAATTATGGAAGCATGATGATATTTCTCTTCTAAAATACGAAAATGATTTTGCAGAAAATGTCAAGCAGGAGGATCAATTAAGACGTTTAAAACTGCCGACAGAAAAATGTCAAAAATTACTTGATATTTATATTAATCCCCAGTTGTTTTCTTATGAAGAAGACTCAAAAACTCATACTCTTACAAGGAAACGAGCAGATATAAATATGCTTGTAGAAGAAGAGCATCCAATTATGCTATCTGGTGATTCTGGAACGGGTAAATCCTCATTATTAAAAAGAATCGGCTCTATGATGATTTTAAAAAACGAGGAGAGTCATATTACAAAATTCCTTCCTGTTTATATTACCGCGTTTGACTTGCTGAAAAGCAATTTGTCTATCAACGATGTTGTTAAGAATAAAACTCAAAAATTTTTCAAAGATAAAAATATTGATAATTTATTTACAGATTATAAAATATGCTTATTAGTAGATAGTCTTGATGAATTTGAAGTAACTGATCAGAACAAAGTTCTCAGTCAGTTACAAAATCTATATGACACAAAAGGAGTAAAATATCTTATTGGGACAAGAGAACCCGAACGAATTGAGAAAAATTTCACTGGAAAGAAAACCAAATCTTATGAAATAAGCAAGTTTAATTATGAACAAATAAAGAGGTTTGTAAGTGCATTCTTCTCTGGAGATGAGTTTAAAACAAATAATTTACTTGACGCATTAAGGGAAAACAAAATTATAGAAAGGCTTCCTATAACCCCACTTACTCTTTCACTAATTTCCATATTATATGATGAAGCAGATTTTGAGATACCTGCAACAATAACAGATATTTATGACAATTTTAACGATTTGATTATTGGCAAGGCTGTTGTTTCCAGCAAGGTAGAATTTATAGATGTATCTTTTAAAGAGCGTATATTATCATTATATGCTCTATTACTTATGGAAAGAAAAAATCATCAACCTCTTTCTATAGATGAGTTTATATCATATTTTGCAAAGTATTATGAGGGAAAGACATTACCAATAAAAGACGCACAACTAAAAGATGTATTAATGTACTTGATACATAATACAGGAATATTATATATCAAAGAAGAAAAATGGATTGCTTTTACTCATGATTCATATATGGAATATTATGCCGCTGTCGAAATTTTTAAATTCCGAAGAGAAAAAGAATTAGACCTTATAAATAATTTCTTTGATATTCAGTGGCAAAATGTAGCCGTTTTTTATGCGGGCAAGACAAAAGATATGCCCGATTTTGCAAATAAAATCAACGAAAAACTATCTAAAAGCAATAGATGGAATGAATATATTTCAGGCATTCAAGGATGTGGATATTTATTGCAAGCTCTTTATCAAACAGACAATATTATACGAAGAGATTTAATTTTGACGGCTTTAAAATTGGTGTTAGAATCAAATGATGTTTTAAAAAAAATGTCTTCTGATGACAGCCCCTTATTTAGAAATTACCGAATGCCAATATTGCATTTGATGAACTTTATTCATTTCTATGAAATGTTTAATTCAATAACATTGAAAACTCCACTACAACTATCATATCAAACATTAAAATTGGAACTGGATAGAATCGTTACAACAGAAACAGCGGATAGAAGTTTGATTCCTATTGTTGGATACAAATTATTGGAATTGGCATTTACATTAGACTCCAAAAGAATTAATGATTCCAGTGCGTTAGAAGAAATAGTTCTGCATACGGAGATATTAAAAGATCCTTCGTTAAATATTATAGCCCAATTTACACTAGACTTGATGGGTAAAGTTGGATACAGAGAGATGCGTGAAGAATTGAAAAAGAAATATCATACACTGTCTTCTCCTCTGAAAGCATTAATTGACAATCCAACTTCAAAAAATCGTTTTTCTGTTTTAGATACAGTGACTGTAGATCGTAAAGTGAAAATATTTGTGGAAGGCAAAACCGATGCGCAAATTTTAGAACATGCATTTATGGTCTTAACTAATGGTTGTACACCATATTGGAAAATTACTGTTGCCACCCAAAACGGGAAAGATGGTTCATCTACTATTGTCTCAAAAGAGTTAGATGCAGCATATGGATATAGTTCTGATTATAATACTGTTATAGGTATCTATGATCACGATGCGGCAGGATTGAGAGAATATCGTGGATTAAACAAAAATATATATCATGAAATAGAGAAGAATTTAATTAAAAAACATGAACATGCCGAAGTATACGCAATTACGCTTCCTGTTCCTGGTGAGATGAGTCATTATTTGCAAGACAAGCAAGAATTTAATATGTTTGAGATAGAGCATTATTTTGGTTATGACTATTTAAATGACAATATGATGATTAAGAGGACTGCTATACCAAACATCTTTGAAATTCTCTCAAATAAAAAAACGTCTTTCGCGACCAAAATTTGCAAAGTAAATGACCCTAATACGTTCCGGTATTTTACAGATCTGTTTAGAATAATAGATAGAATTTGCAAAATAGAAATAAGTTATATAGTATGAAGCAGTTTAGTGAGGCAACCCGGGTGCAGATGCCTGCAATGGTTCATCTTACCCGAATAGGATATACTTATTTCGGTAAATTGAGCGAAGATAAGAATGGCACAGTCTATGACGGTGACACAAATATTCTGTTGCCAATTTTTGAGCAACAATTCAAAAAACTGAATCCAGGACATGAGGGAGAATATCTCCAAGTATTGAGAGACATTCGCAAAGAGTTGAACGATGATGACCTCGGTCGTGGTTTTTACAACCGCCTTAAAGCCATATCTCCTGTAAAACTGATTGACTTTGACAATATCGAAAACAATACTTTCCATTTTACAGCTGAGTTTACCTGCAAGAATGGTCAGGATGAGTTCCGACCAGACATCACCCTGTTTGTAAACGGACTGCCGCTTTGCTTTGTAGAAGTAAAAAAACCAAATAATCATGGTGGTATGCTGGCAGAAAGCGCACGGATGAACAAAGAGCGTTTCCCGAATAAGAAATTCCGTCGCTTCATCAATATAACCCAACTGATGATTTTTAGTAATAATATGGAATACGATGCGTTGGGTGGTATCGTACCCATACAAGGGGCTTTCTATTGTACAGGCGCACGCACTTATTCTCCATTCAATTGCTTCCGTGAGGAAAACCCAAGCGGCCAGAAAATTGCCCCATACCATTGTGATTATCCATACAAGGAAATAGACAAGGCTGCTGAGAAGAAAATACTGTCTGATTACAACTGTCAGGTAATTCATACCAGCCCTGAATATCAAACGAATCTCGATTTCAATACGCCCACAAACCGCATATTGACTTCCATGTGTTCGCCAGAACGCTTACTGTATATCATTAGATATGGTATCGCTTACGTCCGCATGGAACGAGAGGTGGACGGCAAGATTGAATCTACCGACCAAAAGCACATCATGCGCTACCAACAATTGTTTGCATCGTTGGCAATTCGTAAGAAACTTGCCGAAGGTGTGAAATCAGGCGTAGTTTGGCATACACAAGGTAGTGGAAAGACAGCCTTGTCTTATTATCTGACTTATATTCTCAACGACTTTTATTCTAAGCAGAACAAGGTAGCCAAATTCTATTTCATTGTTGACCGTCTTGATTTATTGGAGCAAGCCACACAGGAATTTGAAGCCCGTGGACTGGTGGTTTCAACAGCTAACACAAGGGCAGAACTGATGGAGCAGTTCCGCAGCAACCAAGCACAACAAGGAACAAGCGGTCAAGCTGAAATTACAGTCGTGAATATACAACGCTTTGCAGAGGATAAGGAAAAAGTACGCATCAATGATTATGCTACAAATCTGCAACGTATCTTCATTCTCGATGAAGCACACCGTGGCTATAAGCCCGGTGGATGTTTTCTTGCCAACCTTTTTGAAGCGGACACTGATGCAATAAAGATAGCCCTCACGGGTACTCCGTTGTTAAAAGAGGAACGTGCAAGTTGCAAGGTCTTCGGCACTTACCTGCATACCTATTATTATGACAAGTCCATTGCAGACGGTTATACGCTGAAAATCATTCGCGAGGATATAGAAACATCCTACAAAGAGCGACTTTCGGACGTGTACGACAAGCTGGACACATTGGTGCAAAAGAAAGACATCCGCAAATCGGAAATCATAGAGCACCCCAGCTATGTGAACGAGCTGGCTCACTATATCATGAGGGACTTGAAAGAGTTCCGTAAGATACAAGGAGATGATACATTAGGCGGTATGGTCATCTGCGAAACCAGTGAACAAGCAAAACAGCTTTATGATGTATTCCAAGAGGAGTGGCAGAAATACCAACCAAAGCCTATCAAGATAAAGCTCCTTGACGGGACGTTTGTGGTAGGTGAACCCGAAGTGGATTACAAATCAAAGTATAGACCACTGAAAGCCGGAATCATTCTCCACGACACAGACGACAAAGAAACCAGAAAACAGATAGTCAAGGATTTCAAAAAGAATATGACCGTGGACATCCTTATTGTCTTCAACATGCTATTGACTGGTTTTGATGCACCTCGTTTGAAGCGTTTGTATTTCGGTCGCAAGCTGAAAGACCATAATCTACTTCAAGCCATTACCCGTGTAAATCGTCCATATCCCGGAATGCGTTACGGATTTGTCATTGACTTTGCCGACATTAAACGTAACTTCAAAGAAACAAACGAGGCTTATCTGCAAGAGTTGAATCGTTTTAACGATGTGGATGAAACGGGTGACGGCAATGCTACAGATACTTTCACTCAAGTGATTGAGGACAAGGACGAGATTGTGGCACAAATGAAAAAAGTACGCCAGACCCTCTTCGATTATTCCTACGATAATGCGGAAGAGTTTTCTTCGGAGATTTCCACGGAAGAAGACAAGGCTGTTCTGCTTGACCTAAAACAGGCTTTGGAATCTGCGAAAAATATGGCAAACCTCGTGCGTACTTTCGGCGATGAGGACATGAAGGAACAATTCGCTAAACTTGAAATCACGAAGTTGCCTCAATTGCTTTCCGAAGTACAAAGGCGTATTGGCATCATCAACCAAAAGGAAGCTTTTAGCATCGGTGATGAAACAAAGACACTAATCAATGAGGCGATGATGGATATAGAGTTCACCTTCTCTAAGATTGGACAGGAAGAAATGCGCCTTATTTCAGGCGGAGCGGAGCTGAAAGAGAAATGGCAACGTACCATTGCCTCGTTTACCCAGAACTTCGACCAAGACGATCCTGAATTTATGTCGTTGCGGGACGCTTTTATGGAACGCTTCAAGGAACATGGTTTTGTGATTGACAGCATAGCCAAGTTCAACGAAGAGACTCAGGCTTTGGATGAAATCATAACCCGTTTGCAGGACCTGCAAAAACGGAATAACGCTTTGGTGAAGAAATACAAGGGAGATGAGAAGTTTGCCAGAGTACACAAGCGCATCCGTGAGGTAAACAAACAAAGGGAAGAGAAAGGGCAGAAGCCGATGTTCTCATTCCTTGATGATGAGATTGTAGCCATTCTCAATATTATCAAAGAGGATGTGGATGCTAAAGTATATGACCGTAACGATATTCTGAAAAAGGATGCCTATTTTGGGCGCACGGTAATGGCTCTTATCAATGGGTGCTTGTATCATTTTCCACAAATAAAGCCGGAAATGGACGATTATAAGTTCATCCAGCAACGAATTTCACAACAATATATCAATCAATACAATGCCACATACGGCATGGCTTAAAAAGAAAGAATTATGTCAGATATAAAAGAAAAAACATTAAAGCTCATTGACGGACTGAAAGCGACATGCCAGTCTTACGGTATGGGCAACGATGGCAACGAATATAAGATAATCACTCAGGTGTTTCTCTATAAATTCTTGAACGACAAGTTTGGCTATGAACTGAAAAATGCAAAAAGCGATATTGCCAAAAAATTGACAGGGAATGTGAAATGGGAAACGGCATACGAGAATCTTTCGGATGATGAGCGTATGCTTATCCAAAGTGCCATTTCGCCAGATGTTCCTATGCTTGAGCCTTATCATCTGATAGCCAATCTTTGGAACCAGCAAAGCAAAGGAGATTTCGATACAATCTTTGATTCCACGATGACAGACATTGCGGAGCAAAATGCGGATATATTCTCCACGCAGACTACGGCCAACACAAAGATTCCTTTGTTCGAGGCTCTTACTCCGTTTGTAACGGACACAGCACAACGTGCGCCTTTTGCTCGTGCATTGGTGGATAAACTCGTAAACTTCTCCTTTGAAGAGGCATTTGCACAAAACTACGACTTCTTCTCCAGTATATTTGAGTACCTGATAAAGGATTACAATACAGCCGGAGGAGGTAAGTATGCGGAATACTATACCCCTCATGCAATTGCCACAATTATGGCTCGCCTTTTGGTGGGTGACAATGCCGAACTTCATAGTATGGAATGTTATGACCCATCAGCAGGAACAGGTACTCTTCTGATGGCACTTAGTCACCAGATTGGTGAAGACCGTTGTACTATCTTCTCGCAAGATATTTCTCAACGAAGCAACAAGATGCTAAAGCTGAATCTGCTGCTTAATGGGCTTGTCTCTTCGCTTGACAATGCCATTCAAGGCGACACTCTTGTCAATCCTTATCATAAGAGCGATGATGGACAGCAACTGCGCCAGTTTGACTTTGTGGTCAGCAATCCGCCCTTCAAGATGGATTTCTCAGATACAAGAGAAAAGATAGCTGCCATGCCAGTACGTTTCTGGGCAGGAGTGCCTAAAGTGCCCGCAAAAGACATCGACAAAATGGCTATCTATACATGCTTTATTCAGCATGTTGTTAATTCACTCAAAAAAAATGGTAAAGGAGCCATTGTTATACCTACAGGATTTATCACTGCAAAAACTGGTGTTGAAAAGAAAGTTCTTCACAAGTTGGTGGATGATAAAATTGTATATGGTTGCATATCAATGCCTACAAATGTATTTGCTAACACTGGTACGAATGTCAGTGTCTTATTTTTAGACAAATCAGCAACCACAGACAAGGTGATTCTGATTGATGCCAGCAAATTGGGTGAGGAATACAAGGATGCCAATGGACTGAAAAAGGTACGTCTAAACGATGAGGAGATAGAAAAGATTGTCGGCACATTCCAACGCAAGGAGGCCGTAGATGATTTTTCTGTAGCTGTTACCTACGATGAGATTAAGAAAAAAGGATATTCGCTCTCAGCCGGGCAATATTTCGACATCAAGATTGATTATGTAGATATTACCGAGGAGGAGTTTAACCAACGTATGGCTAACTATAAGCAAACCCTTTCCGAACAATTTGCAGAAAGCCATCGTTTGGAAGAAGAAATCATGAAACAGTTGAATGCTTTGCAATTCAACGTAAATGTAGGTGACAATGAGTAAAGAATTGACCATCATAGACAAGGACTATACCCAGTGGGTAGAAGATCTTAGTGTGCGTTATCGGCAAAGTCAAATCAAAGCCGCCGTAAGAGTAAACCGAGAATTGCTCAAGTATTATTGGGAACTTGGTCGAGACATAGAAGAAATGCACGTTGAAGAGCGTTGGGGACAGAGTGTCATTAAGAATCTCTCTGTGGATTTACAACTCAAGAATCCGAATTCAACGGGGCTTTCTCGTACCAACATCTATTATGCAAAAAAATTCTATTTGCTTTATTCTCAACACCTAAAAATTGTCCCACAAACTGTGGGACAATTAGAGGATGAAAATGCGCCACAATCTGCGGAAGACTCTTCTGAAGTTGTCCCACAGCCTGTGGGACAATTGAAAGAGATGCTTTTTTCAATACCTTGGGGACACCATCGTTATTTGATTGACAGATATGGAACTGAACCAGAAAAGGCTTTCTTTTATGTAAAAAAGACAATGAAAGAGGGGTGGAGTCGTGATGTGCTTCTCAACTTTATGGACTCAGGACTATATGAACGAGAGGGCAAGGCCCTGACAAACTTCACACGTACATTGCCAGACGAGGCAAGCGACCTCGCACAAGAACTGACGAAAGACCCTTACAATTTTGCCTTTACAGGAATCACAAAACCCTACAACGAGCAGATTCTTAAAGATGCTTTGCTGGCCAATATATCGCAATTTTTATTGGAACTCGGCACGGGATTCGCCTACGTTGGAAAAGAATATCGGCTTCAAATCGGGCAAAAGGAAAAGTTCATAGATTTGCTTTTCTACAACATAAATTTGTCATGTTATGTGGTAATTGAAGTCAAAATCGGCGAGTTTGACTTTCAAGACTTGGGACAGTTAAGCGGTTATGTTGTTGCATGCAACCATATCCTTAAAAAAGAAGGACGAGACAATCCAACAATTGGTTTGCTCATTTGTCGTCAAAAGGATTCATTACTTGCGCAATACGCATTGGAGGGAAGTAATCTTCCTTTAGGAATATCTGAATATGAGTTATCTAAACTCTATCCAGAAAAGGTGGATGGAACAATACCAACGATTGAAGAGATAGAAGCAAAATTGGGCAATAAAGATAAAAGTTGAAAGAAAAATATGATAGATTATGATAAAATAATCGAATATATGACCACTATGGGATTGAATGCGAATGGTGGTTTTCAGTTGTCTGCATTTGCGATAAATGAAATGTTAGGCAATCATTACTCTATATCCGAAAAAGACTTGCACGATGGTGTAGAATGGCTAAAAGCTAAGATGAAAAAAGAAGTTGAAGAAAATCCATATTGGACTACAGAGCATAAAGAAGATGTAAAAAATGGACAAGAATACTTTTTGAATTGCTTTGAACATGAAGCTAAATCATATCTAAAAAATCAAAATAGATTATTATGATTTTGACGAAATATAAATTGGGAGAAATCCTTGATGTTACAAGAGGTGCAAGTCTCAGTGGCGAGTATTACGCCACTGAGGGTGAATATATCCGTCTGACTTGTGGCAATTTCGACTATCAGAACAACTGTTTTAAGGAGAACAAGTCCAAGGACAATCTTTATTATGTCGGAGACTTCAAATCTGAGTTTCTAATGGAAGAGGGAGATATTATTACCCCTTTGACAGAACAGGCAATAGGCTTGCTTGGTTCTACTGCCATTATTCCTGAAAGCGGCAAATACATACAAAGTCAAGATGTAGCAAAGATTATCTGCAAGGAAGACTTGTTAGATAAGGATTTCGCATTTTATCTCATATCCTCCGCCCTCGTTAAGCAACAGCTAAGTGCTGCTGCCCAACAGACTAAAATTCGTCACACTTCACCTGATAAAATCAAGGATTGCACAGTGTGGATTCCCGAATTATCTGAGCAAAAACGCATCGGTAAGTTATTGCGCTCCATTGACCGCAAGATAGAACTTAACCGAGCGATAAATCAGAATTTAGATGCGATGGCTAAACAACTCTACGATTACTGGTTTGTGCAGTTTGACTTTCCTAATGAGGAAGGTAAACCGTATAAGTCAAACGGTGGCGAAATGGTTTGGAATGAGAAACTAAAGCGGGAAATTCCAAAATACTGGGACTGTCAATCAATTAAAGATTTTATGAGAATCTTTACAGGGAAGAAAGACGTATCTAAAGCGATTCCTGGAGAGTACAAATTTTTCTCATGCGCTCCTGAGCCAATTACGTCAAATGAATACATTTATGATGGATATGCCATCTTGGTATCGGGTAATGGAAGTTATACAGGGCGAGTTGGCTTTTATAAAGGAAAATTTGATTTATACCAAAGAACTTATGCTTGTGTATTAGATGAAGAATCACACGATATTTCTTTCTTTTATTACACATTAAAATACTTATTCCAACCTATTTTTAGTGGAGGTAGACATGGTTCTTCTATTCCATATATTGTATTAGGAGATTTGGCTGATTTCAAATTTGCATATAGCAATAGCGTGGTAAAACTATTTGTAAATGTTGTAAAATCTATGTTTGATGAGCAACTACTGAGACAGTCAGAGATTGAGGCTTTAGCTAAGCAACGTGACGAGCTTCTGCCCCTTCTGATGAATGGTCAAGTTTCGGTAAATTCTGATTTATCTGCTCATTAAGGCGAATTTTAGAATCAATATTCATAAACAATGTGCCAATGCTTTCTTCTGAACAAGAAAGTGTTGGCATTTTGTATCTTAGGATTTGGTCTTTGTCTCCACGAGGCATTTTACTTCCTTTCGCTCCTTGCATCACATAGTCAAAAAAAGCATCTTGAAGTAATACAGCATAAAGGAAACTTGGTGAATGTCCTTCCTTTGCTCTGAACACCAGAACATCTGACGAAGCTCCACCATCAATATCTGCAAACCAAACTTTTTTAAGATATGGTCTGATATTCGCTATTAAAACATCACCTCGTTTGTAATGAGCGAGACTACAAGGTTGTGGCGGAAGATTAGTTGCTATCTCCCGTCCTTTTTTGTTTTGTAGTATGCAGTCTGTAGTAACATACTCGTTTAACGAAATATCGTTACTACTAATCTTGTCTGTTACGTAATCTGCTATTGATGATAATGTAGTCATTTGCATCCTATTTTGGATGCAAAGTTACACATTTTCAAGCAGAATCCTGTACGATAGCTTATCCCAAGTATTTCTTATGGGCTAACTTTACATTGTTTTGGTTCACAATGGCATAATGCAGTGTAGTATCTATACGCACATGACCAAGCAGACGTTGCACCTGTTCGATGGGCATACCTTTGTCAATAGCCATAGTTGCAAGGGTACGACGGAACTTATGTGGATGAACCTTTGGCATAGAAAGGGTCTTCCCTAATTCCCGGATTCTCACTTCTACACCGCTAATTGTTAAGCGTGTATGAGGCAAGTGGAGGGAAACGAATAAAGCAGGATTGTCATCTGTGCGTTCATCAAGATATTGCTGCAAATGTAGTTTGGTTCGGGCATTGAAGTAAACAACACGTTCTTTGTTACCCTTGCCAAAGACCACGCATTGGCGTTCATGAAAGTCAATATCTTCACGGTTCAATTTTACCAATTCACCCACACGAATGCCTGTGGAAGAGAGAATGTCTATAAGGGCAAGGTCTCGTTTGTTGGTGCAACTATCCCGCAGTTGCTCCAATTGCTCATCAGAAAGCACCTCCTTAACAAGTGAATCCGTCTTAACCTTATGGATGCGTCTAACGGGACTTTTGGCAATATAATCTTCATCTTCCAACCATGCAAAGAAGCTGGAGAAGATGCGTCTCATGTTGTCTATGGTCACTTTACTGGATTGGTGCTCTTCCTGATAATCGGATAGATAGGCTCGAATATCTGATGTTGTTATATGACAAATCGCTACTGAAAGCGTAAGTAATAATCGCTCAATAGTATTACGGTAATATGCCAATGTCTTCTCTGAGCACCCCTCTATCTTCTTTGCCGAAATAAACGAGCTTAGAAGATGCTCATTCTCTTGCGCTTGTTGTTTGGAACAATCTTCTTTTTCGACTATTTCTACATTATGTAACTCTGATGCAAGCACAGCTTTAAGCCGTGCCATTTGTCGGCAGTCCAAGTCACGCTGCATCTCCGCAACTATTGCCTGAATGATGTTTTCTTTCATAATTCTGATGTTTATGTTCTTATATATAATATAAAGGACAGCTAAATCAGAATTTAGAGGCGATGGCAAAACAGCTATATAACTACTGGTTTGTGCAGTTTGATTTTCCCAACGAGGAGGGCAAGCCGTATAAATCAAGTGGGGGTGAAATGCTTTGGAATGATAAGCTGAAACGCAACATTCCTGTTGGCTGGCATTGCGGGAACCTCTTTGAAATTGCTGTTTTTACAAATGGTTTGGCTTGTCAGAAATTCAGACCAAAGGATGATGAAGTGCCATTACCTGTCATCAAGATACGAGAAATGCACGATGGTATTTCTGTTGACACTGAAGAGGTAACGTCAAATATACCAGAATCAGTAAAGGTGTATAATGGTGACGTGCTATTTTCATGGTCGGCATCACTGGAAGTTATGCTCTGGGCTTATGGGCTTGGAGGACTTAATCAGCACATCTTTAAGGTTACATCTGCAAATGATTTCCCGAAATCATTCTACTATTTTCAACTTTTGGATTATGTCGATGTATTCAAGAAAATGGCAGAAGCAAGGAAAACAACGATGGGACATATTACGCAAGACCATTTACAACAAAGCACAATCGCCATACCTGATAATAAAGATATTGCGGATAAATTTGAGGAACTTATATCACCAATCTTTAAGCAGATAGTGAAGTTGCAAGAGGAAATATCAAATTTTATCAAGCAGCGTGACGAACTTTTACCACTTTTAATGAATGGACAAATAACAATAGAATAAAAATGCCTCGCATACTCTACAAATATTTAGATATGGTTGGCGCAAAGTGCATGATTGGTAACCAGAATCTCCAATTCACTAATGCGTCTCAACTGAACGATCTTTTCGATTGTCATCCAAAACTAATTGACTACTCAAATGTACCTAATACTAAACTTCAAGGATGGATACCTAAGGAATGGTGGATAGAGAAAGAAGAAAACGATGCACTCAATTTGCGTAATGATACATGGCTATGTAGTTTATCAAAAATCAATGATTCATTACTCATGTGGAGCCATTATTGTTATAACCATAAAGGTATTTGTATTGGACTTGACATAGACAAAGTGTTGGAATCTGTTCCACCAATGTTTGGTACAATATATCTTGAACCGCTTGTTCTTGATGTTCAATATCAGGATATAATAGAGCGTCCTAACGCATATCATACCACAAAAGATTTATTCAGTTATCAATGGCAGACAAAAGCAAAGGAATGGGAATATGAGCAGGAGGTTAGATTAGTCATACCCAAACCAAGTCCAATATATGCAGCATTTACTCCTCAACAGGCAAAGCTGACAAAGGAAATATGGGATTGGCGTGAGATACGCCACTATATGCCACTGAAAGGCGAATGCTTTGAGTCTATCTATTTTGGTGTCAACATAGATGAGCAAGAGAAAGAAAAAATAATTCAGTTTGTTCGTAAGAAACTGAACCCACACATCAATCTTTACCAAATGCGTGTATATGCCGATGCCTTTAGGATACAACCAGAATTTATCAAGCCTCTAAATTCTGATTTATCAACGTACATAATTCTGCCTTTCATTTTGCTTATACAGAAATACAAGAGCATAATTTAATTTGCTGGTAATTTGCTGGAAAGTTATAAAGCGAAAGTAACTCGATGTAAATCAGATACAGCTTAATTTGCTGGTAACTTGCTGGTAAGCAGAATAACCGCCATAGACAGACTGTAACAGGGGCGGAAGGCTGTCCCTGTTAGTTTTATGTGATACAATACACAACCAGTCCCAACCCCATTGTATAAACGAGCAGGAATATCACCAAGACTTTCATCCAGAAGTCCGAGTACCAAACGCCTTCATTCCGTCTGAGGATTTTGCGCATATTGGCCTCATGTTCGGTGATAAGCCTTGTTTGCTCGGAACGATGATTTGCCAATACCGAAATCCAACTTTCTACAGAATGGTCTATGAGCTGCCGAAGTTTGACAAGTTGTTCTGGAGTGAGCGTTGTCTTGAATTTAGTGTCTCGTTCAGCTTTTACAATTGCATTGCAAATGCCGTTGACAATATTCTCACAACTGCCAGCTATCGCTTTGAGCGCACCCTCAATGTGACATTCGGCAGCGATAGCTTTCTCCAAATCCTCATTGAACTTTATCAGCGTTTCTTTTGCCTCTCTGATTTCTACGAGAAGTCTATCAATTTCTTGTTTCTCTGACTCAACTTGCTGGTTGATTTCAACTTTCTCCAGCATGTCATTGACATTTATAGGCGAAGTGCCCCTTGATTTTCCTATACCCATGTTCTTGATATTATAAAAGTGATTTATCTGTGAAGTCCTCTCCTGCGTTTGCACATGCTGTTTGCCATTCGTGCGCAACGGCGTGCCCATTCAAGTTCATCCTCATCCTTGTCTTTTCCCCAACCTCCAGTGTCAGAACCGCCACCGCCACTTGAAACAGCTATACTGGTAGCAGCATCCATATATCCTGCAAAGAGTAAAAGAGCCGTGTGTTGTATCTCTTTAATCTTAGCTAACGGATGAGCTTCCTCCAAAGAACAATCTTGCCGGATGATATTGTCAGCGGCTTCGGGTATCTCCACATGGTAGCTGTGATATTCGTCTGTCGCTATATCATAGTACCTTATAACAGGCTGTGGAGCCATCTTGGGTTGTACAACAGAATCAGCGTTGGCTGTCTGTGTTTGTTGAGGAATAGATTTTGTTGGCTCGGATTTCCTTTCCTGCTGATGCAGTTTTGCCCAAGTAGCCTCTATCTTTGATGGAGTCAGATTTCTCCCGATACCCAACACGGATGATTTATAATTTGAGTTACCCCGTTTGACTGAATAACCATAAACTTTTCCCTTATCATTTTCTTGTATATGTACTTTGTACCCCCGTTTTGTCAGTTCTATTTTGTATTGTCGCCAACTGAATTTGTCCATCGCGCGAAGTATCTCCATGCAACAGTTTGAGATTTCCTGCCTATGCCGTATGCCGATTTCTTTGGACTGTACCCATCCTCGTTTTTCGTTGATGATATTCGCAGCCATGACTGCCCTCTCACCAATCTTATGACTATCATTTATTTTTCCATTCATATCCACACGGTTGGCATCAATGTGCAGGTGGAGAATGCCACTTTTGGAATCACGATGCAGAGCGGCTATGTATTGCGAACCTTTGAGATTGGTCTGCTTTGAGGAAGCCCGTTTGGTCTTTTGGGAAAGGTCTATGGAATCGAATACCCGGATGAACTCATCTGCCAAACGTGCCCAGTCGTCCATTGTCCAGTTTCGGCTCTCTGCCTCGGACGGGGAAATTTCAATTCTTATCACGTTTCTGCCAAGAGGTCTGCCCTTGTTAATTTTCTCGGCAAACATCTTTTGCACGAGCATCATCCGACCGTACATCGCTTCCGGTGAAATGTCATCGGGCAACAGGTTGGCTTTGACTATATCCGCTCTGTCTTTATTGACAGAATACCTTATGGCATTTGCGCCATGCGGTATGGTACTGGCTTTTGCTATCATAACGGGTAAGGAAATTTATTCGGTAAGATAATTCTCTATTTGGCTCCAGCGGTTAATTAGTTGCGTGGCAGCTCTCATCCATTGTTCCACAAACCGGGTATCGCTAAAATACATTGCACGTTTATCCGCTTGAATGGACTTTACTGCTGCCGCAATACGGATAAGGTCGCCCCTTGCATCCGTCAGACTGCATAAGGCTT
>ERZ772870.1451-NODE-1451-length-16764-cov-2.811599_pt1 | contig 16764 bp, 15 predicted proteins | sample MGYA00511376_ERZ772870 | MGnify/ENA primary metagenome ERZ772870 (study PRJEB29015, sample SAMEA2737719) | human gut metagenome | biome: human gut; feature: human-associated habitat; material: faeces | place: China | collected 2012 ... | reverse complement strand
AACACCTCATGTTCAAAATAGCTCTCCATATATGAGAAGTTCACAATTATCGATACAAAAAATTAAATTTAATCAAAGTGTTATTTGTATGATTCTTAAATCGTTAAGAAATTTTAATCTATTATTTTTTTAATATTGAATTAATGCCTGTTAATTTTTTCTTTAGAATAACAGTATATTTTTTAAGCTTGTTATTCATTGGTTAAGTAATAAATCTGGAAGTTTGTCTTTGTTTTGAGGCTAATGAGTGGTTTTACATAACCGCCTCTATACGCTGTTGATGAATAGTTCTTATGAATAAAGATATCCAGTTCATACTTTAAGTGAAAATTGATAAAGTGCGATTCGTATTGTCTTTTATTCTAAAGACATCGAGTGTAGTTAATATTCCTTGTAAAAACAGGGATAAACCGAACTAGTTAAAGTTTTTATTATGTTCCCTGCATCAGCGGGGATAAACCGGACTTGTTATCATTTTTTAAGTTGTCGAACTTATGTTCCCCGCGTCAGCGGGGATAACCATTCAGGTATGTTCAGGCCGGGCAGTTTCCCGCCCGGCCTTCCTCACTTACGCATTCGACCAGCTCTGGATCGAATCCACATTCCCCAATTCCCCATGCATCACTTCATACGATTTTTTCAGGATCACATCAGTGTGCTTGGTTAGGTCTTTGAAAATGCCTTTATTCATCGCGTCGTAGCGTTTGGCATTGTTCTCAACAGGCATAAAGATATCTTTCACGCGAACCATTTTGTCGACAGCCGTTGCGTAATCCGGGTATAGCCCCAGACCTACCGCTGTATTAATCGCTGCCCCCAGGCTTGCACAACCGTTAATGGCGTTACGTCGTGCCGGAAGGTTGAACACGTCGGCAAAAATCTGCATAAACAGATCGCTGTTCGAACCGCCGCCAGTAATGATCACATGCTTCGCAAAGTGATTCATTTCATTACACATATTGTCGTAATTGTTCTTCAGCGTCAGCGCCACGCTTTCCAGTATCGAACGATATATCCATGCGTAATCCATGCTGGAATCAAAGCCGATCATAATCCCGCGTTTGTACGGTTCCCACGGATTGGTCAGCCAGTCCAGCACCGTCATCAGACCATTACAGCCTGGCGGCACACAAGAAGCTTTTTTGTTGAGTAAATCTTCCGGTGAAAGATCCTGCGCCCTGGCATCCTGAATTAACGACTCGCCTAGCATGTCGCGCAGCCAGCTCACCGTCCACATGCCTTTGCGAATACCGTAACCTTCATACAGCAATGTTTGCGGAATAGAAGACATAATCGGCCAGTACGCTACTGGATCTTTCGGCAGTGCTTTGCCGTTCATCATCAATGCGATGTAAGTGACAAGAGAAATTACCGCCGTTTCATCATCCAGTAATCCGGCCCCCAGAGCTTCTACCGGTTTATCACTGGTGGTACAAACAACCGGCAGTCCTGCCGGGAAATGTGTCGCCAGCGCGGCTTGTGGTGTGATATGTCCGAGGACGGTGCCAGGCATTTGCACATCAAACAGCATATGACGGGGGATATTAAACTTCTCCATGACTGCGGCATCTTCACTCCATGCCCAGCTCTTATAATCCACCGACCACTGACCAAAATAGTTGGCGATATTGTCTTTAAACTCGCCGGTTAAGCGATGCGTCAGATAACCCGAAAAAGAGGTGACATACGCCACGTCAGGATTCGTATGTTCGTAAGGGCGTGTAACGCGTGCATCCTGCCAGCTAATCAACGGCGCAGCAGGCGTGCCATCGGCTTTCAATAACGCACGGCAGCAACGGATGGAGCCCAGACCAATACCGACAATATCTTCTTTATTTCCGGCAAACTGACTCATCAAATCGTGACCGGCAAAACATAATGATGCCCATAAATCGTCGTCAGGATGTTCTGCAGTATCGGCATCTGGCGTGTGCATCGGCTGCAATAAGCCTTTGCCTTCGCAAACCACGTTACCTTCCAGATCGTACATCACCACTTTTGTGCTCTGACTTCCGCCATCAATCCCTATGATGTATTTCTTCGACATGATTTTTCTCCTGTAATTTTCCTGGCTTACTTGCTGCTAGCCATTGCGGGGGCGCTATCAGCAGTACGAATTTTTTGGAACAGCAAAAAGGTAAAGACAATCACCATGACAAGCGCCGCCATGCCCATCAGCCACATATTGCGGTAGGCTTCTGCTGCGGGCAGGGTGTCTTGCCAGTGGCCGATAATTGGGTAAACGAAGACATCCGGCAGGAATCCAATCACCGAACAAATACCTACCGTGGTGCCCATAATGTAAGACGGTGTTCTCGCTTCGCCAGGGCAGGCCCAGTACAGCCCGCGTGAGGCGTAACAGGTGAATCCCAGCAGTAAAATCAGGCCAATCCCCATCGCGACCGATTGCGGGTTAGAGTTCGTGACGAGCAGGGCAGTTAACGCCAGCAGGCCGAGTACGGAAAGGATTTGGATCACGCGGGTAGGGGATTTCACTTTGCTGTAGGTGGTGATTATGCCGCCAAGTGGGCCGCACAGCGCGCGGAAGATTTTGTTGATCACAATCCCCATGTAGCTCGCCGCCACCAGCGACATGCCGTACATTTCGGTCAGATAGTTGGTGGAGTAACTCAGAATGGCGTAGATGGTGAAGACGCCAAAAATCACCATGCTGCAATACCAGGTGGTGCTGATGCGCAAAACGGCCAGGATGTCGCTAAGCTGGAATGACTGTTTTTCTTCGTTGTTGGCACTGCGCAGGTTGTTGTTATCGCTAACAAAAAACCAGCACAGAATCCCCAACAAGATGTAAACCACACTATAGATGATAATGACCGTTTTCAGGCTGGTGCTGTCATCCGGTGCAAAGCGAGAAAAGACCCACATGGTAAACACCGCCAGCGACATTACACCGACGCCGCGCAGCCCTTCCATCCAGCCCATAATTTTCCCTTGCTCACTATGATCGCCCAGCAATGAGGCGGCTTTAATCGACACCGACCACAGCATTAAAATAGTGGTTATCGCAAAGGCGACCTGAATACAGAGCATTACCCACAGCGGTGGATACGTTGCCATTAACAGACCCAGTAATCCGGTAATGATCATCGCGGAAGTAATCATTTTGCGGTGTGAAAATTTATCGGCAATAACGCCGCTGGGGGCATAAAGAATAATAGCCGCAATACCAAAGGTACTCATTATTAAACCTATCTCGGTATTGCTGAATCCCATAAATTTCGCCATGGGAATTTGATAAATATAACGTAAATAAGCCAGGTCAAAACTAACGCCGCCGCTAAAACTAATTATCGCGAGGGTTATCCAACGGCGATATGAGTTGTGTTGCATATCGTATTCCCATTTGTAATAGACAAAAAAAAGAGAAAAGTAAGCCGCCCTTTCAGGTGGATTACTTTTCTCAGGTCTCTAGTAATTGCAATAAGAAATAACATGGAAAGCAGAGGTGTTGTGTGAGAGTAATCACGCTTCTGCTTTTTAAAATTATTTGACAATACGAATATCACACTGTGATTACGATCACATTAGCAGTTATGCCCTTATGCTAAAAATTATCTCCAGTTACCAGAGATAATGAGAAAGGTAACTTCCCTCTCGCGGGGGAAGTTACCTTTCTTTTTTTTTGCCTTACGGAAATTGGAGCTAACTATGTCAATCGAATCTCTCAATGCGTTCTCAATGGATTTTTTCTCCCTGAAAGGTAAAACCGCAATTGTTACCGGTGGGAATAGCGGTTTAGGCCAGGCATTTGCCATGGCGTTGGCCAAAGCTGGCGCAAATATTTTTATTCCAAGTTTTGTCAAAGATAACGGCGAAACAAAGGAAATGATTGAAAAACAGGGTGTTGAGGTGGACTTCATGCAGGTGGATATCACCGCAGAAGGCGCACCGCAGAAGATTATCGCTGCTTGCTGTGAGCGTTTCGGTACAGTTGATATTCTGGTAAACAATGCCGGTATTTGTAAGCTGAATAAGGTGCTGGACTTCGGTCGTGCCGACTGGGATCCGATGATTGATGTGAACCTGACCGCCGCATTCGAGTTAAGCTATGAAGCTGCAAAAATTATGATCCCGCAGAAAAGCGGCAAAATTATTAATATCTGTTCATTGTTCTCTTACTTAGGTGGACAATGGTCACCTGCTTATTCTGCCACTAAACATGCTCTTGCCGGATTCACCAAAGCTTATTGTGATGAATTAGGGCAATATAATATTCAGGTAAATGGTATCGCCCCTGGCTATTATGCAACAGATATTACGCTGGCGACACGCAGTAATCCAGAAACCAATCAGCGCGTTCTTGATCATATTCCGGCAAACCGTTGGGGCGATACTCAGGATTTAATGGGTGCAGCCGTATTCCTCGCAAGTCCGGCATCGAATTATGTCAACGGGCATTTATTAGTGGTTGATGGCGGTTATTTAGTGCGCTAATCCATAACGGTGGTTTCTGTTTTCTCTTATTAATGATTATTCCATTTTTATTATCAGGAAGGAATTACTATGTCTTTATCTCGCGCAGCGATTGTCGACCAGCTAAAGGAAATTGTTGGTGCAGATCGCGTAATTACCGATGAAACAGTATTAAAGAAAAACAGTATTGACCGTTTTCGTAAATTTCCGGATATTCATGGTATTTATACTTTGCCGATTCCGGCAGCGGTCGTAAAACTCGGTTCCACAGAACAAGTCTCCCGTGTGCTGAATTTTATGAATGCGCACAAAATTAACGGTGTGCCGCGTACCGGTGCTTCCGCCACCGAAGGTGGGCTGGAAACTGTTGTAGAAAACTCGGTGGTGCTCGACGGTTCCGCCATGAATCAAATCATTAATATTGATATTGAGAATATGCAGGCGACGGCGCAATGTGGCGTTCCGCTGGAGGTGCTGGAAAACGCGTTGCGTGAAAAAGGTTACACCACGGGGCATTCTCCGCAGTCAAAGCCGCTGGCGCAGATGGGCGGCCTGGTAGCAACCCGCAGTATCGGGCAGTTCTCCACACTCTACGGCGCAATCGAAGATATGGTCGTTGGTCTGGAAGCAGTATTGGCTGATGGCACCGTCACACGCATTAAAAACGTGCCACGCCGCGCGGCTGGCCCGGACATTCGTCACATCATCATCGGCAACGAAGGTGCATTGTGCTATATCACTGAAGTAACAGTGAAAATCTTTAAATTCACCCCGGAGAACAACCTCTTCTACGGCTATATCCTGGAAGACATGAAAACCGGCTTCAACATCCTGCGTGAAGTCATGGTGGAAGGGTATCGTCCGTCGATCGCTCGTTTGTATGACGCTGAAGATGGCACCCAACACTTCACCCATTTTGCCGACGGAAAATGCGTGCTGATCTTTATGGCTGAAGGTAACTCTCGCATTGCGAAGGCGACGGGCGAAGGGATTGCGGAAATCGTTGCCCGCTATCCGCAGTGCCAGCGCGTGGACAGCAAGCTGATCGAAACCTGGTTTAACAACCTGAACTGGGGACCGGATAAAGTGGCTGCCGAACGTGTGCAGATCCTCAAAACCGGCAACATGGGCTTTACCACCGAAGTGTCCGGCTGCTGGAGCTGCATTCACGAAATCTACGAAAGCGTTATTAACCGTATTCGTACCGAGTTCCCGCACGCCGACGACATCACCATGCTGGGCGGTCATTCCTCTCATAGCTATCAGAACGGCACCAACATGTACTTCGTCTACGATTACAACGTCGTTGACTGTAAGCCGGAAGAGGAAATCGACAAGTACCACAATCCGCTCAACAAGATCATCTGTGAAGAAACCATTCGCCTCGGCGGTTCGATGGTGCACCACCACGGTATCGGTAAACATCGCGTTCACTGGAGCAAACTGGAACACGGCAGCGCGTGGGCGTTGCTGGAAGGGCTGAAAAAGCAGTTCGATCCTAACGGCATTATGAATACGGGTACTATCTATCCGATTGAAAAATAATGTGTCAGGCAGCGTTCCGCGATGACGGGGCGTTGCCTTTTCGGCTTCTCAGGCGAGAAGCCGTTCTTATTACCGGACAATGAAGGGGTAAAGATGAACACTTCACCGGTGCGAATGGATGATTTACCGCTTAACCGTTTTCACTGTCGAATTGCTGCGCTCACTTTCGGCGCACACCTGACCGACGGTTATGTTCTCGGCGTCATTGGTTACGCCATTATTCAGCTTACGCCCGCCATGCAACTGACGCCGTTTATGGCGGGAATGATCGGCGGCTCGGCGCTCCTTGGTTTGTTTCTTGGCAGCCTGGTTCTTGGGTGGATCTCCGACCATATTGGTCGGCAAAAAATCTTCACCTTCAGCTTTTTGCTGATTACGCTTGCCTCGTTTTTACAATTTTTTGCCACCACGCCAGAGCACCTGATTGGCCTGCGCATTTTGATCGGCATTGGTCTGGGAGGCGATTACTCAGTCGGTCACACCTTGCTGGCTGAATTTTCCCCGCGCCGCCATCGCGGTATTTTACTGGGCGCATTCAGCGTGGTGTGGACCGTAGGCTATGTGCTGGCAAGTATTGCCGGACATCACTTTATTAGCGAAAGCCCGGAGGCCTGGCGCTGGCTGCTGGCATCGGCAGCTCTGCCCGCGTTGTTGATTACGTTATTACGCTGGGGAACGCCAGAATCACCACGCTGGCTACTGCGCCAGGGGCGTTTTGCAGAAGCTCACGCTATCGTGCATCGCTATTTTGGTCCCCATGTTTTACTGGGCGATGAAGTGGCAACGGCGACCCATAAACACATCAAAACCTTGTTCTCTTCGCGTTACTGGCGGCGCACGGCGTTTAACAGCGTCTTCTTTGTCTGCCTCGTAATCCCATGGTTTGTGATTTATACCTGGCTGCCAACTATCGCCCAGACTATTGGTCTGGAAGATGCGCTGACTGCCAGCCTGATGCTTAATGCGTTGTTAATTGTGGGCGCGCTGCTGGGATTAGTTCTGACGCACCTGCTGGCACATCGCAAATTTTTGCTGGGAAGTTTTTTGCTGCTGGCGGCAACGCTGGTAGTAATGGCCTGTTTGCCTTCCGGCAGTTCATTAACGCTGCTGCTTTTTGTTCTCTTCAGCACCACCATTTCGGCAGTCAGTAATCTGGTGGGCATTTTGCCTGCGGAAAGTTTTCCTACTGACATTCGCTCGCTGGGCGTCGGTTTTGCCACCGCCATGAGTCGGTTGGGGGCGGCGGTAAGTACTGGCCTGCTGCCGTGGGTGCTGGCGCAGTGGGGAATGCAAGTCACCTTATTGCTCCTGGCGACAGTGTTGTTGGTTGGTTTTGTTGTGACCTGGCTATGGGCACCAGAAACTAAAGCCCTCCCGCTGGTGGCGGCGGGAAATGTAGGAGGTGCGAATGAACATTCTGTTAGCGTTTAAAGCCGAACCGGATGCCGGAATGCTGGCGGAAAAAGAGTGGCAGGCGGCGGCTCAGGGTAAAAGCGGACCGGATATTTCGCTACTGCGAAGTTTACTCGGTGCTGATGAACAGGCCGCTGCCGCGCTGCTGTTGGCGCAGAGAAAAAACGGTACGCCGATGTCTTTAACCGCGTTGAGCATGGGGGATGAACGGGCATTGCACTGGCTGCGCTATCTCATGGCTCTTGGGTTTGAGGAAGCTGTATTGCTGGAGACGGCGGCAGATCTGCGCTTTGCGCCGGAATTTGTCGCTCGCCATATTGCCGAATGGCAGCATCAGAATCCGCTGGATCTGATAATTACCGGCTGCCAAAGCAGCGAAGGGCAGAATGGGCAAACGCCATTTTTGCTGGCGGAAATGCTGGGCTGGCCCTGCTTCACCCAGGTGGAGCGTTTCACTCTCGACGCGCTGTTTATCACCCTCGAACAGCGTACTGAACATGGGTTGCGTTGTTGCCGGGTTCGCTTGCCTGCGGTGATTGCCGTGCGTCAGTGCGGTGAAGTGGCCTTGCCAGTACCGGGAATGCGCCAGCGAATGGCTGCGGGGAAAGCAGAAATTATCCGTAAAACTGTTGCTGCCGAAATGCCAGCGATGCAGTGTCTGCAACTGGCAAGAGCAGAGCAACGACGCGGAGCGACGCTGATTGATGGGCAAACGGTAGCAGAAAAAGCTCAAAAGCTATGGCAGGACTATTTACGCCAAAGGATGCAGCCATGAATATCGCAATTGTGACAATAAATCAGGAGAATGCCGCAATAGCAAGCTGGCTGGCGGCGCAGGATTTCAGCGGTTGTACCCTGGCGCACTGGCAGATTGAACCTCAGCCTGTAGTGGCGGAACAGGTGCTGGATGCGTTGGTGGAACAGTGGCAGCGAACGCCTGCGGACGTTGTTCTCTTTCCGCCGGGAACGTTTGGCGATGAACTGTCGACCCGGCTGGCCTGGCGTTTACATGGTGCAAGCATCTGCCAGGTGACTTCGTTAGATATTCCAACCGTAAGCGTGCGCAAATCCCACTGGGGAAATGCGCTAACGGCGACGCTGCAAACAGAAAAACGCCCGCTATGCCTTTCCCTGGCGCGTCAGGCGGGAGCAGCGAAAAACGCCACGTTGCCCTCTGGAATGCAACAACTGAACATTGTCCCGGGTGCGCTTCCGGACTGGCTGGTTAGCACAGAGGATCTGAAAAATGTTACCCGCGACCCATTAGCTGAGGCCAGACGGGTGCTGGTGGTGGGGCAGGGCGGAGAGGCAGATAACCAGGAAATCGCTATGCTGGCAGAAAAGCTGGGAGCCGAAGTGGGCTACAGTCGGGCGCGAGTGATGAACGGTGGCGTTGATGCTGAAAAAGTGATTGGTATTTCCGGACATCTGCTGGCACCTGAGGTGTGTATTGTTGTTGGCGCTTCTGGCGCAGCAGCGTTAATGGCGGGCGTACGCAATAGCAAGTTTGTGGTGGCGATTAATCATGACGCCAGCGCTGCGGTATTTTCACAGGCAGATGTTGGCGTGGTTGATGACTGGAAAGTGGTGCTGGAGGCACTGGTGACAAACATTCACGCAGATTGCCAATAACGTGTTGCCGGATGATCCTGCCTACGGTTCTGGCCTGGGGACTTGTAGGCCTGATAAGACGCGTCAAGCGTCGCATCAGGCGCTGAATGTCGGATGTGGCGTGCGGCCTACAAATCAAACCAAATTCAATTGGTTACGATTATCCCGTCAAAGTAATTTTTTCGCTAACGTCCAGACCCCGGTATTCGTGGTGGAAAGCGCCACGACACCCGCGTTAATCGCATTACGCGCATCTTCTTCATCGCACACCAGCCCACCGGCAATCAGCGGTTGGCGGATTTTCTCTGTCACCCAGCCCAGCACTTTGGGCATACAGCCTGGCAGGATCTCAATACAATCCGGATTCGATTGCGCAACTTGCTTATCAATGTTGTGAAACGAAATTGAATCAACAATAAACAGGCGATGAATACAGAAAAAACCTTCCGCTCTTGCCGCTTTCAACATTGAGGCTTTGGTACTGATAATGCCGTCCGCCTCGGTCACCAGTTTCAAAAACTGAATAACGACTTCTTTATTTGACGCGCCTTCCAGCAAATCAACATGAATAAAAGCATATTTCCCGGCGTTCTTAATCTTTTTAACGATATTACTGATGGTGCAGATATTGCCGTACAACACGGAAATAAATTGGCATTCAGAATCGATTGCCAGTTGCAGGCTGGCATTATCTTTAACGGCAGCAATCACCGGATTCTGGCGGAGCAGGTGTAAGAGGGGCATAAATTATCCTTATTATTTATCCAAAGCGGTAGGTGATGCCGAATCCGGAAGGCGGATAGCGCCACTGTTGTAGTGTTGATTCGTCGCACAGCAAACGGCAGGTGCCACACTCCAGGCAACTGCGATAGTCAATACGTAAGTCACCTTCCGGTGTGAGCGAAAAAAGACCTGCCGGACAGGCGTTAATCAACCGTTCTGCCGTCTGGCGCTCAACGGAGTCAGCCGGAACAATGTGCGGCGCATCAGCAACGCGCCAGAGATTACGGGCTACAGACATCGCAGACTCCTGATAACATCGCCCGCCAGATGCCACAGGCCGTGACGACGTAAATGATGCCAGAATAACTGGCGCAGCGGTGGAACAGGTTTATCACCCTGATCCCATAAATCGCGGGAAATATCCTGCATTAACGCAGGCCACGTACGGTACCATCCCGGGCGTTGCAAAAGCGCCGGAACATGCTGATAACGCTGTAGAACATCCCACAGCAGGCTGCGCTCTACGTTGTGATGATAAAGCGGAAACAGATTTTGCGGCTCGCGGTGCTGGCAGGCGCTTATCAGCGTTTGTGCCGCCGCCTGCGCGCCAGTCAGCGCCATATCCATGCCGCGCACGGAAATTCCGGTATTGACGCAACTGCGCAACGCATCGCCCACCAGCAGCCAGCCGTTACCGGCGTATTGCACCGGCATACTGTGCAAGCCACCTTCTGGCACCAGATGCGCACCATACTCCAGTGATTCCGTGTTTTTGATAAGCGGGCGCACTGCCGGATGCGCTTTAAAGCGAGTCAGCAGCTCGCTTGCCGGAACACGGCTTTGCGTAAGGGAAGAGAGCGGGCAAACAATCCCTAACGAGAGCGTTTGTTGATTAGTATAAAGAAATGCGCCGCCGGGTAAGTCATCACAGATCCCGCCGCTGAACAGCAACGCTGCGCCTTCGTTATTCTCCAGATGAAAACGTTCTTCAATAGCGGATGTTTCAGCGACAGCACTTCTTTGATCCCCAACGCCATCGCTTCGCCAGCAGGACGAGTCACTAACCCGTGACGTTCAGCCAGGACGCTGTTGGCACCTTCTGCCAGCACCACATAACGGGCGCGGAGAATATCGTCACCACAAATAACGCCACAGACTCTGCCGTTTTCTTCATACAGTGCATCCACCGTCGCTCCGGGGATGCATTCGACACCTTCTTTTTCGGCTTCGGCAACCAGCCACGGATCGAATCGTGCACGTAATACACTCCAGGATTCACCGCCGGGCTGTAAGCTGGAAAACGTCGTTACGCCATCGGGCGTTAACAGGGAAAGGCTTTCGTGAGTGATGCGTCGTTCAAGAGGCGCGGTCAGATGAAATTGCGGGAGGAGTTCCGCGAGTGCATGGGTATATAACCGCCCGCCGGAAAGATTTTTGCTGCCGGGGATTTCAGCGCGTTCCAGTAACAAAACGGATAAACCCGCTCGCGCGCAGCGTAACGCGCAAGCGGTGCCTGCAATACCGGCACCAATAATAATAATGTCGCAGTCGTCTTCCATGTCATGCCCCAGATATCCAGAACACAACACCCTAACATAGCGTTACTTAAGGGAAATTGACCGCCGACACACTCTTATCATTCGCCGCGATAGATACAACCTGCGGTGCAGGTTTCTTTTACCATCACCGCACTTAACAGCGGCACAACGGGTTTAACCTGATCCCAAATCCATTTTGCTAAAACCTCGCTGGTTGGGTTTTCCAGACCTGGAATATCATTGAGATAATGGTGATCGAGGCGCTCGTAGGTTGGTTTAAACGCCGCTTTTAGTTCAGCGAAATCGATAATCCAGCCCGTATGCGGATCGACTTCCCCGGTAATTTCCAGTCGCACCATAAAGGAATGCCCGTGCAGGCGACCACATTTATGCCCTTCCGGGACGTGTGGTAAGCGGTGAGCGGCTTCGAAGGTGAAATCTTTAAATAACGTGGTGGACATCATAATTTCTCTACAGGACGATAAAACCGCCGTAGAGTACCGGAAAGGCTGTTTTTTCGCATTATCTAAAACGACTTTGTTGCGCAAAATCGCTGATTTATCTTAATGATTGGCTAAATTCATTTGTTTTTCATTAGGTTGGTTAATCTATTTTGTTGTTAAAGACTATTGCTAAAACAGGTTAGTCGATTTGGTTATTAGTTATCGCTATCCCGTCTTTAATCCACACCGTTTGCCCCGTTAACCTTACCTTCTCTTCTGTTTTATGGGCGCTGACAGGGCGCAGAAACAGCTTTGCTTACTGGAACATAACGACGCATGACGACACAGGTCCCACCTTCCGCGTTGCTTCCGTTGAACCCGGAGCAACTGGCACGCCTTCAGGCGGCCACGACCGATTTAACTCCCACCCAGCTTGCCTGGGTTTCTGGCTATTTCTGGGGCGTACTCAATCAGCAGCCTGCTGCGCTTGCAGCGACGCCAGCGCCAGCCGCAGAAATGCCGGGTATAACTATTATCTCCGCCTCGCAAACCGGCAATGCGCGCCGGGTTGCTGAAGCATTACGTGATGATTTATTAGCAGCAAAACTGAACGTTAAGCTGGTGAACGCGGGCGACTATAAATTCAAACAAATCGCCAGCGAAAAACTGCTCATCGTAGTGACGTCAACGCAAGGGGAAGGGGAACCGCCGGAAGAAGCCGTCGCGCTGCATAAGTTCCTGTTCTCCAAAAAAGCGCCAAAGCTGGAAAACACCGCGTTTGCCGTGTTTAGCCTCGGCGATAGCTCTTATGAATTTTTCTGCCAGTCCGGGAAAGATTTCGACAGCAAGCTGGCGGAACTGGGTGGTGAACGCCTGCTCGACCGTGTCGATGCCGATGTTGAATACCAGGCTGCTGCCAGCGAGTGGCGCGCCCGCGTGGTTGATGCGCTTAAATCGCGTGCGCCTGTCGCGGCACCTTCGCAATCCGTCGCTACTGGCGCGGTAAATGAAATCCACACCAGCCCGTACAGCAAAGACGCGCCGCTGGTGGCTAGCCTCTCTGTTAACCAGAAAATTACCGGGCGTAACTCTGAAAAAGACGTTCGCCATATCGAAATTGACTTAGGTGACTCGGGCCTGCGTTACCAGCCGGGTGACGCGCTGGGCGTCTGGTATCAGAACGATCCGGCACTGGTGAAAGAACTTGTCGAACTGCTGTGGCTGAAAGGCGATGAACCTGTCACCGTCGAGGGCAAAACGTTGCCTCTGAACGAAGCGCTACAGTGGCACTTCGAACTGACCGTCAACACCGCCAACATTGTTGAGAATTACGCCACGCTTACCCGCAGTGAAACACTGCTGCCGCTGGTGGGCGAGAAAGCGAAGTTACAGCATTACGCCGCGACGACGCCGATTGTTGACATGGTGCGTTTCTCCCCGGCACAGCTTGATGCCGAAGCGCTAATTAATCTGCTGCGCCCGCTGACGCCGCGTCTCTATTCCATCGCCTCCTCGCAGGCGGAAGTCGAGAACGAAGTACACGTCACCGTTGGCGTGGTGCGTTACGACGTGGAAGGCCGCGCCCGTGCCGGTGGTGCCTCCAGCTTCCTCGCGGACCGCGTGGAAGAAGAGGGCGAAGTCCGCGTATTTATCGAACATAACGATAACTTCCGCCTGCCAGCCAACCCGGAAACCCCGGTGATTATGATTGGCCCAGGCACCGGCATCGCGCCGTTCCGCGCCTTTATGCAGCAACGTGCTGCCGATGAAGCGCCGGGAAAAAACTGGCTGTTCTTTGGCAACCCGCACTTTACGGAAGATTTCCTCTACCAGGTGGAGTGGCAGCGCTACGTCAAAGAGGGTGTGCTGACGCGGATCGATCTCGCCTGGTCGCGCGACCAAAAAGAAAAAGTTTACGTACAAGACAAACTGCGCGAACAGGGCGCGGAGCTGTGGCGCTGGATCAATGATGGTGCCCACATTTATGTCTGCGGCGACGCTAATCGCATGGCGAAAGACGTTGAGCAGGCACTTCTGGAAGTGATTGCCGAATTTGGTGGCATGGACACCGAAGCGGCGGATGAATTTTTAAGTGAGCTGCGCGTAGAGCGCCGTTATCAGCGAGATGTCTACTAATGAGCGAAAAACATCCAGGGCCTTTAGTGGTCGAAGGAAAACTGACAGACGCCGAGCGCATGAAGCTTGAAAGCAACTACCTGCGCGGCACCATTGCGGAAGATTTAAACGACGGTCTGACCGGCGGCTTTAAGGGCGATAACTTCCTGCTGATCCGCTTCCACGGCATGTATCAGCAGGATGACCGCGACATCCGCGCCGAACGTGCTGAACAGAAGCTGGAGCCGCGCCACGCGATGCTGCTTCGCTGTCGTCTGCCGGGTGGGGTGATTACCACTAAACAGTGGCAGGCGATAGACAAATTTGCCGGTGAAAACACCATCTATGGCAGCATTCGCCTGACCAACCGCCAGACGTTTCAGTTCCACGGCATTCTGAAAAAGAACGTCAAACCGGTGCACCAGATGCTGCACTCGGTTGGTCTTGATGCGCTGGCGACCGCTAACGACATGAACCGTAACGTACTCTGCACCTCGAACCCTTACGAGTCGCAGCTACACGCGGAAGCGTACGAGTGGGCGAAGAAGATTTCTGAGCATCTGCTGCCGCGTACCCGCGCGTATGCGGAGATCTGGCTCGATCAGGAAAAAGTCGCCACCACTGATGAAGAACCGATCCTCGGCCAGACCTACCTGCCGCGTAAATTCAAAACCACGGTAGTGATCCCGCCACAGAACGATATCGATCTGCACGCCAACGACATGAACTTCGTGGCGATCGCCGAAAACGGCAAGCTGGTGGGCTTTAACCTGTTGGTGGGCGGTGGGCTTTCCATCGAACACGGCAACAAGAAAACCTACGCCCGCACCGCGAGTGAGTTTGGCTATCTGCCGCTGGAGCATACGCTGGCGGTGGCCGAAGCCGTCGTGACAACTCAGCGTGACTGGGGTAACCGAACCGATCGTAAAAATGCCAAAACCAAATACACGCTGGAGCGCGTGGGGGTTGAGACGTTTAAAGCGGAAGTGGAGCGTCGCGCGGGGATCAAATTTGAACCGATCCGTCCGTATGAGTTCACCGGACGCGGAGATCGTATTGGCTGGGTTAAGGGCATTGATGATAACTGGCACCTGACGCTGTTTATCGAAAATGGTCGCATCCTTGATTATCCGGCGCGTCCGCTGAAAACCGGCCTGCTGGAGATCGCGAAGATCCACAAAGGCGATTTCCGCATTACGGCGAACCAGAATCTGATCATCGCCGGTGTGCCGGAAAGCGAGAAAGCGAAGATCGAGAAGATCGCTAAAGAGAGCGGGTTAATGAATGCCGTCACGCCGCAGCGTGAAAACTCAATGGCCTGCGTGTCATTCCCGACTTGCCCGCTGGCGATGGCGGAAGCGGAGCGTTTCCTGCCGTCTTTTATCGACAACATCGATAATTTAATGGCGAAACATGGTGTCAGCGATGAGCATATCGTGATGCGTGTAACAGGCTGCCCGAACGGTTGTGGTCGCGCGATGCTGGCGGAAGTGGGCCTGGTGGGTAAAGCGCCGGGTCGCTACAACCTGCATCTTGGCGGCAACCGCATTGGGACACGTATCCCACGGATGTATAAAGAAAACATCACCGAGCCGGAAATCCTGGCGTCGCTTGATGAACTGATAGGGCGCTGGGCGAAAGAGCGCGAAGCGGGTGAAGGCTTCGGCGACTTTACGGTGCGTGCGGGCATCATTCGCCCGGTGCTCGATCCGGCGCGCGATTTGTGGGATTAACCATCAGCCCGGTCTTGTAGGCCTGATAAGACGCGTGAGCGTCGCATCAGGCAAGGCAAACAGTGAGGAATCTATGTCCAAACTCGATCTAAACGCCCTGAACGAACTGCCGAAGGTAGATCGCATTCTGGCGCTGGCGGAAACTAACGCCCAACTGGAAAAACTGGACGCTGAAGGCCGCGTAGCCTGGGCGCTGGATAATCTGCCCGGTGAATATGTGCTTTCTTCCAGCTTCGGCATTCAGGCGGCGGTGAGCCTGCATCTGGTGAATCAGATTCGCCCGGATATTCCAGTGATCCTCACCGATACCGGTTATCTGTTTCCGGAAACCTACCGCTTTATTGACGAGTTAACGGACAAACTCAAGCTCAACCTGAAAGTGTACCGCGCTACCGAAAGCGCGGCCTGGCAGGAAGCACGCTACGGCAAACTGTGGGAACAGGGCGTTGAAGGCATTGAAAAGTACAATGACATCAACAAAGTCGAACCGATGAACCGGGCGCTGAAAGAACTTAACGCGCAAACCTGGTTTGCTGGCCTGCGCCGCGAACAATCCGGCAGCCGCGCCAATTTACCGGTGCTGGCAATTCAGCGTGGCGTATTTAAAGTGCTGCCGATTATCGACTGGGATAACCGAACTATTTATCAGTACCTGCAAAAACATGGCCTGAAATATCACCCATTATGGGATGAAGGATATTTATCGGTCGGTGATACCCATACAACCCGTAAATGGGAACCTGGCATGTCGGAAGAAGAAACACGTTTCTTTGGCTTAAAAAGGGAATGTGGATTGCACGAAGGGTAAATATTGCCGGATAAATTAAACGCCTCTGTCAGAAATGATGGGGGCGTTTTTATTTTGCGAGCAGTATTCCTGATTTTAAACGTGAACGCCGCGGGAAGAATTATCAGGTATAGAATGGCGTCGGGTGCTTGAGGCTGTCTGGCGTTAAGCATTCGCGAGGTTCCAGATGGACAAAAGCCCCAGGCGATATTTCTATCAACCTGAGGCTTACGTTCGAACCCAAACAATTCGAATGTTAGTCTCTTCTTTGCAGGGAGGCAAGACATGTGTATATCACTGTAATTCGATATTTATGAGCAGCATCGAAAAATAGCCCGCTGATATCATCGATAATACTAAAAAAACAGGGAGGCTATTAATGGAACCTTTTAAATATATATGCCATTACTGGGGAAAATCCT
>ERZ772870.1426-NODE-1426-length-17112-cov-24.737410_pt1 | contig 17112 bp, 7 predicted proteins | sample MGYA00511376_ERZ772870 | MGnify/ENA primary metagenome ERZ772870 (study PRJEB29015, sample SAMEA2737719) | human gut metagenome | biome: human gut; feature: human-associated habitat; material: faeces | place: China | collected 2012 ... | reverse complement strand
TTTACCCTTACACCTGTCTTTTCCTCGATGATCTTCTGGATTTCATTATCATCATTCATTTCAGATCCCGGTACAGCAAAGAATGCATCAAACTCTTTCGCGCTTCCAGTTTCAGTGCCACCTTTTTTGCCACTATCATTGCCACATCCGGCAAACAGTGTTGCTGCCATGGTAGTCACAAGCAGCATGCTTACAATTTTTTTTCTTCTCATATTGTAATGTCCTCCCTTTTGATAACTTAATTTTATACTTTTTAAGTTTTCAAACAATCGGAGTAACTATAGTCAAAAACAGGGTAAACTATAGTTTCTAGAAAAAACTATAATTTACCCTGTTTTGCAGTAATATATATTATTCTCCACTTTGCATCTGGCGTCTGAAGCGCGCCGGTGTGCAGCCTTTTACCTGTATAAACCTGTTCACAAAATAATCCATATCATGATATCCGACTTCCTCTGCTATCTGTATTATCTTCTTATCAGTCCTAAGCAGAAGCTCTGCCGCCCGTTCCATCCTGTAATTGTTCAGATAATCCTTAAAGGACTGTCCGTATTTTTTTCTGAAAAGCTGCCCTAAGTATGCACTGTTTACATAATACTTCTCACTCAGGCTCTTAAGCGTGATGTTCGTGGCATAATTGTCTCTTACTTCCTTTTCTACCATGCCGATCACACCTCTTGACACATTTTTTCTAAGCTGCGACAGATAATCACCATACTCACAGCAAAATCTGGTCATATGCGCACGGCTTCCCCTCTCAATACCGGTCTTAAAGCTGCTCTCACTTATGAGTCGCAAAATCTCCTGCTGATTTACATTATCATCCTGCTCACTTGCCAGGTGTATGAACTGAAACAACAGATAATTAATATTTAAGTTCATGCTTTCCCCATTCATACCCATGCTGGACATCTCATCATAAAATTTGGCAACTGCATTTCTTATCTCAAGATGGTTATTCTGTTCCACTGTCCTAAGCAGCTTATCAAGACTATCTTTACAAAGCACTATTCCATCTGCCGATATCTTTACTTCATCCTCATAGTAATATATGCTCTTTACTATGCGAAAGCCCTGAAACGACCTGAGCATACATGCATTGCCGTATGATCTGGCTATCTTTGATATATCTGATACTTTTCTTCCGACCAGCATAACTATATTCTTTTGTGTATTATCACATATATACCTTCTCAGATCCTCCAGATATTTTCTCTCGGTTTTTGCGGCTTCCTCTGCCATATAATCTGAGAATATAAAGCCTATGTCATACACTTTTTCATTTACCGATACATCAAATACACAATGTGCCGAATCAGCCCCCAGAAAAGCAACACAGCTTTCGTACATCTTGCGCTGTAAGCTTCTCATATCACTATCGAGTATCTCATCACCTGCCGGAAGCTGCTCCATCTGTATTTCAACATACCTTGCTCCACCCTCACACCTCATATTTTCTTTTACATAGTTCAGGTTTACTTCATCATATTTGCCCTGTATCAGAGATATCAGGTGTCTTGCAAGGTATGCCTGTTTCATCTTTTTGTTATCCTCGTCGATCTTGTTTTTCTCGTTTTTGAGCACAAGAACCTTGTTTAGTACCTTAAGCAGCATCTCCTTATCCACCGGCTTTAGTATGTAATCCGTACAGTCATTCTGCATGGCCTGCTGCGCATAGCTAAAATCTGCATAACCGCTTAATATCACAAAATATACATCTGATTTTTTATCTTTTCTCAAAGTCTCAAGCAGCTCAAGTCCTGTCATCTCCGGCATCCTTATATCGGCTATGACCAGATCCACATTCTCATTTTCCAGAAACTGCAGGGCTTCCTTTCCATTTGAGACCGTTCCTGCTATCTCAAATCCTTCATTTTCCCAATCAATGATCACCTTAAGCCCCTGCATTATGAAAGGCTCATCATCCACCAATAATACTTTAAGCATTTTAAATCTCCTATAAATATGTTTCCGGTATTTTTATCATCACAATCGTACCGCAGCCTTCCTCACTGTCCACATCAAATACTGCTTTAGATTCTGTTACCATTTTGATACGCAGGCAGGCATTTATCACGCCCACTCTGCCACCGGTCTTTAACATATCGATATCTGCATTTTTCATGTTACTTTTCATTTTTTCAAGAGCATCCGGATCAATTCCGCTGCCTGTATCCTCAACCTCTATATGCATGAACCCGGCTTTTTTGAATATACGCACAAATATCCAGCCCGGAGCAGCTTTACTTTCTATGCCATGCACACAGGCATTTTCAACAAAGGTTACAAGCGTAAGTTTTGGCACCTGACATTCCATGCAGTCTGCTTCTATATCTATGTTATAGTTCAGTCGCTCGCCAAACCGGTATTTCTGCAATGCCAGATAGGCTTTTACAAATTCACATTCCTTTGCAACGGTTACAGCATCATTTCCCCACTCCACATACTGTCTTTGCATGATGGCGAGTTTTTCGACCATATCAGCCGTCTCATTTTCCTTTTTCAGCAGACTGTGCATTCGTATGCTCTCAAGCGCATTAAACAGAAAGTGCGGATTTATCTGGCTGTGCAGTGCAAGAAGCTCTGCGTTTTTCTGACTTACAAGCATCTCCTGCTCTTTTAGCTTATTCTTATATACAGTCTGGATCAAGTCATTTGTGCGGCTTACCATCCTGTTGTAATTTTTTATCATGCTGCCGATCTCATCTTTGCTCTCCCTGTCAGTCATAGATACAAGCTTTTCGCTGTCAACTGACTTAAATACCTTTGAAAGCTGTAATATCCTGCTCGTAAAGGAATGGTTAAAGATACTGAACAGACAAAGTGGAAAGAATACATTTATAAGCATCAGAAAAACAATAATCGGTGCATTGTGCATAAGCATGCTCCATATATTACTGCGTGTCTTAAACACATATATATCAAGATCACAGCCATACAAAGAGAGCTTCTGCCTGTATACGGAGTCGCTTATTTTCCCAATCGCCTCCAATGTCTTAAATGGTTTGTTGACTCCACTGTAGGCCCCATTTGACAGCACTATGTCATCTCCATGGCAGATAAGCACTTCATTATCATAATTCATATTCTTAAGAGTACGCATCATGCTGCCATAATTAAACTCTATCTTGAGTACCTTTTCGATATCAGATGAGTAAAAATCCAGCTTTTTCATATAAATCATATGTCTTTCATCTGACAATCCGGCTACGCCTTTTTCATATACAAAAAAGAGTCCTCCGCTTTCCTTCTGCTCCAGAAGTCTGTAAGAATCCGTATTTCTTACAGCAGACATATCATTTACTTTTCCGCCATTTACTATTGTAGGATTGTCAGCATACAGGAAAAATACTATATTGCTCATTCCAAGTGTGTTTTCAAAAAGTGTATCCTGAAAGAAGCTCTGATACTCTGATACATACTCAGCAGAGCTTGTGTATTCCTTTGATATAAAATCGTCTATGCGCTTGCTGGTGTAGATACTCTTAGCTGCCTCTTCTGCGTTATTGACCATGCTGTTCAGATTATATCCCACAGCACTTGCTATGCTCGACATTTCATGTCTGCTGCTTTCTTTTTCAGCATTTTCTACGATGGAAAGCACCACTGCATCAGTCACTATGAGCGGCAGCATGACACAAAGTACATAAAATATGTAGAATTTTTTTCTGAGTGAATAATCATCAAGCTTTCTCTCAATGGCATTCCATATTGGTCTTCTCATAAACATTTCCTCTGAAATCACTTAAAGGAGCCGACATATGTCCGCTCCTAAAGTCTGTTTTAACTTGTCATTAATTATAAAATAACATATTTATTATTAATAATCTACCCCTGTTTTCTCTCCACATCTTGTAATCTCAATGCATTCTGTCCGCTTGCCTGTGAGCTTTGTGCTTCTGTCATCAGGCTGCTGTCCTCCTGCGGATATCTCATAAATCCCCGGCACAGCTACACAGCTTCCATCCTCTTCTATCACAGCAAAGTCCCTTGGCGAAAGAGTCAGCTTTACTTTCTTAGTCTCATATGGCTCAAGCTTTACAACCTCAATCCCCTTTAGCTGATATCCCGGCTCATACTCTGCAGCATCAACGTGCCTGATATAGAGCTGAACTATCTCATTTACAGTATATCTGCTGTCATTTGTCACATTTACAAACACCTCGACAGGTTCGTTTACATCACTTTCTGCTTTATCCACTGACAGTCCATCATAGTTTGTCTCACCATAATGCAGTCCATATCCAAATGGATATAACACATTCTCATTTGTATAGCGGTATGTCCTGTGAGCCATTGAATAATCCGTAAACTCCGGAAGATTTTCGGTGCCCTGATAAAATGTAACCGGCAGTTTTCCACTCGGACTATACTCTCCAAATATAGCTTCTGCAACAGCCTTTCCGCCTCTGGCTCCCGGATACCAGCTGTCTATAATGGCATCCACATGCTCTTCTGCCCAGGAAAGATCTATCGCACTTCCTGCTGACAGCACAAGTATTACCGGCTTTCCTACTGCTGCAACAGCCTCTAAAAGTTCCTCCTGAAGTCCCGGAAGCATAAGCCCCAGCTTGTCACCGCTTGCATATTCATTTCCGGCATCACCCTCTTCACCTTCTATAGTTGCATCAAGTCCAAGACACATTACGACCACATCTGACTGTTCTGCCATGATGAGGGCTTCCTTAAATCTGTCCTTTTCCTCTGCAAGTCCCTGTACTTTGTCCTTGTACAGATGGCAGCCCTCTGCATAAAGCACTCTTGTATCCTCTCCAAGATATTGCTGCAATCCCTCAAGTGGAGTGATATATCTTGATGAGGTACCATAATAATTTCCTATAAGCGCATCCCTGGAGTTGGCATTTGGTCCGATAACCGCAATAGTTTTAACATTTTTTCTGTCGAGAGGCAGGAAATTGTCCTTATTCTTTAAAAGTACAAGACTTCTTCTGGCAGCCTCCACAGAAAGCTCCACATGCTCCTTACATTCTACAACCTCATACGATATGTCCTCATATGGCGATGGATAATCCTTCATCATGCCCAGACGGATACGCACCTCCATCAGCCTTTCTACTGCTGCCGTGATCGCCTCGTCTGAAACCAGTCCCTTGTCATAAGCATCCTTAAGATGTAAAAATGCACTTCCACAGTTTAAGTCACAGCCGTTGTTTACAGCCATAGCAGCCGATTCCTCAACTGTATCCGTCACATGATGGTGTTCGTGGAAATCAAGTATTGCCCAGCAGTCTGACACCACATGACCTTCAAATCCAAACTCGTCACGCAGTATATCCTTAAGCAGTGTCCTGCTTCCGCAGGCAGGTTCTCCATTTACCCTGTTGTAAGCTCCCATGACAGCCTCAACCTTTGCATCCTTTACGCATCGCTTGAAGGCATACAAATATGTATCATACATATCATGCTTTGATGCTTTCGCATCAAACTCATGTCTTATGGCTTCCGGACCGCTGTGTACCGCAAAATGCTTTGCACAGGCTGCCGATTTTAAGTGATCCGGATCATCTCCCTGCAATCCCCTTATATATGCGCAGCCAAGCTTACCTGTCAGGTACGGATCTTCCCCGTATGTCTCATGTCCCCTGCCCCATCTTGGATCTCTGAATATATTTACATTAGGTGCCCAGAAGGTAAGTCCCTTGTATATTCCGTGATCACCCTTTTTTGAAAATTCATTGAACTTTCCACGACCCTCTGTTGATACAACATCTCCTATCTTTTCTATCAGGTCAGTATCAAAAGCTGCCGCAAGACCTATCGCCTGAGGAAATACTGTAGCAACACCGGCTCTTGCTACTCCATGAAGAGCCTCATTCCACCAGTTGTATTCCGGTATCCCCAGTCTTTCTATAGCCGGTGACTCATACAGCATCTGACTTATCTTCTCATCTATTGTCATCTGCGATACAAGTTTTTTTGCATATTCCATAGTTTTTTTACTCATAGTGACTTCTCCTTTAATTTATATAATGATTTTACCAGATTCATGCAGTATTTTCTTTCTAATTTTTGCCCCACAATGTTCAAAAATTGCTATTTATGCTATAATAACTATATTTACGCAAATGCGCATAAATATCAGCCGTATGGAGACAAGTATATATGATCGAAAATCTGAATGGAATACATGAGACAGTAAAATATAAAGAAAACAGCAATGTAAAGCTTTTTATAAATGTTGAAGTAGAAGATTATCCCATTCACTGGCATACTCCCATGGAGATTATCATGCCGCTTGAAGGCAGCTATACAGTGCAGATTGGGGATGATTTGGTACATCTTAATGAGAGTGATATTATCTTTATAGCTTCCGGTGTAAAACACAGGCTTATCGCACCTGACACCGGAAAAAGGCTTATCCTGCAGATTGAGTGGTCTGCTGTCTCAAAAATAAAGGAATTAAATTCCATACTTACCCTTATAGCCCCTGCTATAACGCTAACCCCGGAAACTTCCGGTAATATCCACAGCAATATCCGTAAACTGCTGCTTGATATAGCAGATGAATACCAGACCGACTCATTTCTATCAGAAGCCGTGATCTACTCCAAAATGCTTGAAGTACTTGTCCTTATTGGAAGACATCATACTGCCAGCAGTTGTCATTTTAATGTCGGCAGACACAAGCAGCAGGAATATCTGGAGCGTTTTCTGTATATCTGTGAGTATATCGATACACATTGCACTGAGGACATAACACTTGATGAAATCGCAAAAATAGCCGGATTCAGTAAATATCACTTTACCCGGCTATTTAAACAGTTTACCAATAATACCTTTTACAAATACTTAAATCAGAAAAGAATAGAACTTGCCCTGACCTTTCTGGCTGATCCCAATATATCAGTCACCGAGGCTGCAATGCAGTCAGGCTTTGCAAATCCATCCACTTTCATAAGGGTGTTCAAAGCTGAAAAGGGCTGCACCCCGACTGAATTCCGCAAAATGTTTACTGGGTGAGCATTATGTATGAAAAATCTGCATAGTTATCACTATTGCTGCCATTTGAGGATGCATACATACCGACCGTACAGCCCACAAAGCCACCTGCTTCTTCTGTGGTATATGGCAGCAGACTTATTTTTTCTGCGACTTTTACGCTCTTTTCGGCCGTACCTATCCATATAGATGCTTCCTGTTCCTTACAGATCATACATATATTCCACAGTGGATTTTTTTCTGTAATGCTGTACTCCATAATATCTGCCACTGCTATCTTTTTGTCAGTTCCCTTAATATGTGTAGTCACCACAAATACCAGCCTTCCGGCTTCCATTGTTATCTCAGCGCGAAGATGATTCTCATTGTTCTGGAAAAGTACAAGTCCTGCCGTCTCATTATCCGACTGTGGGATAAAACGCACTGCTGTCTTTACCGAAAACTCATAGCCCTTCTGTCTTAGTCCAAGAAATGCGCTTGTGCCAAGATCAGCGATCTGCTCTTTGTTTGTGTACAGTCTCAGTACTCCCGGATTTTCCTTAAGGGAGTAAAAAGACTCGTTGCGTTTTCCTATTCCAACCAGCCTCTTATCAGGCTTGGCTTCGCAGAAAGTTATAAAATCATTTTCTGATATCTCATCTATAAATCTGCACTCTTCAAGCGGTATATCTACCGTATCCTCAAGATGTCCTATCCCGGGTGCTATTACCGGCCATTCGTTTTCCCATATTGTTTTTGCAATAAAGGTCTCCCTGCCCATGCTGCTGTGCTTTTTGCATGGTCTTGACGCAAGCATGACCACATACCAGTTTCCGTTTATATCATCCACCAGATCACCATGTCCTGCATAGATGACCGGATAATCCATTCCCAGATTTCTGTGTGTAAATATCGGATTTCTCGGACATCCTTCAAACCATTTAAAAAGCTCCTTGCTTCTTGCTATCGTTATACTGTGCTCCGGTCCAGTGCCGCCCTCTGCATGCATCAGATAATAATATCCGTTTATCTTGTAGATATGTGGTCCTTCCGGCCATATGCAGCCCTTTACAGCACCTTTCCATATGGCCATGCTCCTGCCCTTAAGCTTCATGGTTCCAAGATCAAGCTCCTGTATCCATATCTCCCAGTCTCCATTGTAACGTACTCCTTCAGGGTTTGGGCGTGTGCCACAGTAATAACATCTGCCGTCATCATCAAAGAAAAGGCTTGGGTCTATTCCGACTGCTTCTTCTCCCAAATAATACGGATCAGACCACGGTCCTGCCGGATCCTGCGCTGTCACTATAAAATTGCCGCCATGCGATACGTTGGTCGTTATCATATAAAAAGTTCCTTCATGATATCTTATGGTCGGTGCAAAAATACCTCTCGATATTTCTTCATTTTCCACGCATAGCTGCGATGGTCTGTCAAGTATATTGCCAATCTGCTCCCAATGAGCCAGATCCCGGCTATGAAATATGGGAACACCCGGTGCATACACAAAGCTTGATGTCACCAGATAATAGTCTTCCCCGACTCTGCATATTGATGGATCAGGATAAAAACCTGAAAGTATTGGATTTTTTGCTGTTACCATGTCTCTTACCTCTCATTTCCTATAATACATATCCAAAGCCCAGTATCGTAAACTGCTTGTCTCTGTCTTCCTCTGCAATTTCAATTCTTACAACATGATTTTCACTGGTCTTATTGTTAAATATTATTGCCGCATTGCAGTGCTGCCAGTTATTGATATGTGGATCAGCCGTAAAATGATATTCTCCGTCCACATATACCTTCGCCTTTCCCACGTTTACTTCTCCCGAATCCTTAAATACAAGGAGAAGTGCCCTGCACTCCATCTCAAGCTCGAAATACACTTTTTCCCTGTTTAATGTATTTTTTGTGCCATCATACATCCAGTTATACGGGAATTCCGGAGTCAGCGAAAGCTGATCATCCATCTCAACGCTTTGCAGCTGTGTATCTGTCGAATCGAAACCACCCTCGTCAATATATGCCTTTGCATATATATCCTTTTTGTCGAGCAGTCTTATATTTTCAAAGCTGTTTCCTATTACCGGTGCAAGATTTAGGTTTTCCTGCAATATTTTTTCCTCTGTCAGTCCCAGTTCAAATGCATTCAAACTTGCATGCCCTGCCTGATCTATTTTTTCAAAAAGATACTCTATGCAGTCTGCCATGACGGAATGGCCTGCATTGCTCGGATGAAACATATCATAGAAAAACTGATTTTTGCTTATTACCCTTCCCTCGTCATTTTTTAATGCAAACTGAGGGGAAACCGCATCCAGCACGCTTACCATAGGCAGATCATAGAGCTTTCCAACCGGGCTTAGGCGGTCTTGAAGGTTCCAGTCATTTGCAAATACGGAAAAAAGCAATATGACTGCCGGTTTCCATGGCAGATTAAGTACTTTACGTACAAGGCTTTCATAACAGTCACCCTTTGTCTCATCCCCCTCATCATTTACAGCAAATTCAATAACTACTATATCAGGCTGCTGTCCGTCTCTTAGTACATCCCTGTCAAATCTGATCATTCCCAGCTCCGATGGTGTGCCACCCACACCGGCTTTTATGAATTTCACATTATTCTTTGCAGAAAAACGCCTCTGGAAAAGCTGATAGGATTTGTATGCGTAGCACTCTGTATTTATAGGTGTCGCACCTGCTCCCTGTGTGATAGATCCACCGATGTATGCAAGTGTTACCTCTTTTCCGGCTCTTGTCTTTTCGATGGCTTTTCTTATGCGGTATACATTTCCCATATTCATAAGCGAATGGCTTACCATGCTGCAGTATTCATCAGAGTTCATATCCACCTCTGTTTCCTCAATATCTGCCGGAGCCTCATAGCCGTCATTCAGATACAGCCTGACACTCGCTTTTCCCATGATATCCGGTGTATTAAATATGAACTTTATCTGTCCCGGTATATCATCATCCGGTGTCCACTTATAATCTGACAGGTATATCTTTCTCTCCATTCCATCGCCTGTCAGCTTTACCTTAAGATTAGTACCGCCTCCGTACAGGTCCTGCTTTCCGTACATCTGAAACACAAATTCGATCTGTTCGTTTTGATTATCTGTTTCCACAGATACACCTATGCTGTGTACAAGCCTGCCAAAACCTTCCACCGTCTCTAACAGCCCCAGTTCCTCTTTATTTTCTATATTTCCGGCTATCTGTGCACTGTTTATCAGTCTTCCGTCGCTTTCATATATAAAATGTATAATGCTTCCATCTTCCTGTACTGAGCCGTATATATCCTTATCCTTCATGATGTAGAAATACGGTCTTTTTCTTTCGGGATCCTTTGGTGCTTTTGGCCCTGCCATCTTTCTGCCTCCTTGTTGTGTCGATTTTATCAGCTATAATGACTATATGATACAAAAACTCCCGGTGCTTTGCACCGGGAGAAATTATAGATATTTGTCCTGTCTTTTATAGTTTATGACTGCTTTCTGCTTCTTCTTAATCTTGAAGCCCCTGCCATCGAAACTCCTGCAAGAAACAACACGATAAATGCTGCCGTTGCTGATTGATCTGATGTCTTTGCAGCTTTCTTTGCATCAGTTTTTGTTGTAGTCGGCTTTGTAGAAGCCTTAGATGCAATTGAAACAATAGCTGTTGGAGAGAATTTAGTGAATTTAGCCTGAAGCTTTCCATCACTAGATTTTCTGGTCTCTAATACTACCCATTTTCCATCTTGAAAATGAAGTACACTATAATCTGCTGAATAATTTGCATCTAATGTGATCCAAATTGGATTACCATCATAGTTTGCTGGAGCCTTTACATCAAATACATCAATTACACTAATGTCCTTAACGTCATTAACTTTAAGGTCAGCTTTTACTGACTCAAGACTTGCGTCAGCAATATCTGGTTTGTTATTTGTTACTGTGATTCCTGCATTTGCTTTATCAGTTTCAGAAACATTATGACTGATTGTAGCTCCTTCTGCTGTCTGTTTTACATCAGATTTTGTGCTGCCTGTTGCCGGTGTTGGTGCTGGTGTTGGGTCCGGTGTTGGGTCCGGTGTTGGTGCTGGTGTTGGGTCCGGTGTTGGTGCTGGTGTTGGGTCTGGTGTTGGTGCTGGTGTTGGCTCTGGCTCCGGTGTTGGCTCTGCTGTAAGCTCTATTGTTCCGTATACCGATGATTTAGACCAGCCCATGCCTGTTTCATCATTCCAACTTAAGGTTCCGATTCTTGTTCCTGAAGCATCAGCATCATTTATCTGGAACTCAAGACCAATCCTGTCACCCTTTTTTGGCTGTATGTCTGTCCACTTGAAGGCTGCCTCAATCACATATCCATCCCCAGTCACTTTTGCGACAGATTGTACATTATCTTCTAGACATTTCTTTCCATTGAAAGAATGCTCATTCTCATAATTGATCCTGTACTGCTTATCATCGTCATCATATGACTCTGTCTTGGCATTATTCTCATCGATAAATACCTCGAGTGAATCCTGCTGATATGCCTCTCCACCGTCTTTATTAAGCACCGGATCTTTAACTGTTGCATATACATAAAGGTTTTCGTCATCCCACAACACCTTGGCATCTGCTGTTACCTTAGCTCCAAGGTTTATTGTAAGAGGAATAGCCACAGCCTTATCCCATTCGCTGTCGGCTTCTCCGTCAATCTTTACCGTTGCTTTTGTTGCTTTTTCAATGCCCGGCTTGAGAGTAGCCTTTGCATAATATTTGCTGCTTGTCTCCTGCATTTCTTTAAGGTCATTGAAGCTTACAGCTTTATCGTTATTCATAACTTTTACATCCATGCCGATAGTCTTTGCAACTTTTAAATCAGTCATAGGTACTTTGATGGTCGCACGGTATCCACCATCAACAGCCTGTGCCTCAGAACGCTTAACTGTCTTCTTTACCGGTGTCACATCTCCTGCTGAGTTTGTCTCATCCACATATACTGTAACTTCATCCGTATCATTTATTGTGGCATCCTTTACGCTTACAAGTACATTTAATCCATCCTTATCCCATGTTGGAATAAAAGCTGCCTGTGTATCATCATCCGAAAAACTGTATTCTGTTCCGGACATTGTATCACCTTTCTGCTCAGCTACAACGATATCCTGTATTAACGGCTCAAGCTTTGTAGCATCTACATAAGCCCAGTATGCAGGCTTTGCCTTGTATTTTCCATCAAAAAGCAGTGGGCACTGCTTTGATCCGTCAGCTCCGCCACCAACATTTGACTGTGAATGAAGCCATGAATTTGGCTCAATAACTCCCCACACAGTGATTCCTGCTACATTTGTACCGTTTTTCTTTAAGTCCTTTGCAGCATCAAAAAGCTGTTTGTGACAGTATGCCATCTTTGTATACTCGCTCTCTTTTGATGCTGCTCCTGATTTGTAAGCTGCGCTTGCCTGGAAATCCAGCTCTGTAAGCTGAACCTTTCCTGCTGCTTCGGCATATTTTTTTGCTACTGTCTTAAACTGTGCTGCTGAGAAGCTGTCCACACTGTAATGTGCCTGCATACCAAATGCATCAAGTCGTGTTCCCTGTGCTGATTTTACATCACTTATGAGCTTTATGATTCCTTCTGACTTGATATTGTCTGTCTCTCCGAAATCATTGTAGTAAAGTTCTACATCACTAGGCGCATATTTATTCGCATACTTAAATGCATTGATTATGAACTCATTGCTCTTGTATACATGCCACCAGCTCGAATTGTTCCCATGACGTATCTCATCAAGGCTTTCTGCCGGGCTTACCGTATCTGTACGGTATGTATTGCCGATAACGGCCTCATTTACTACATCCCAGCCATAGAAAAGTCCGTCGTACTTTTTATTTGCTGCCTCTCCGAAGTAGTGGTCGAATACACTTGAGATATACCACTCAAGTCTGCGGTTCATAGTCTCTTTATCTACATATGGCTTACTGATATCATAATTCTCATGGAAGAACCATTCCGGAGTCTGCGAATGCCATACGAGAACATGACCTCTTATGCGTATCTTCCTGTCAGGATGTGCCGCATTCCACTCCAAAATCTTATCTACCATCGCATCAGCTCTTGAGAAATCAAGGCTGTCCCCTGCGTCATTTACCATCGGTACTTCAAGATCCTGCCCATCAAACTGAACTGTTTTTGTTTTAACCGACTTCTCAAGCTGATAATTAAAAAGTGCATCCGGTTTTAATTCATTTCCAAATGTAACTGCATTAAAATGCTTCTCCACAAGGTCCATGAGCGTATTGTCCTTAATCTCATCTAACATGATACCTGTTCCTGCGATTGCATTTTCTCCAAGAGCATCACTGCTTGTGACAGATTTTTTCCAGTCCTCAATATTCTGCTCTATCTCAGGTGGTGTCTTTGGTGTTGTATCAGTTTCCACTGTCACACTAACGAGGCTGATAGCTGATCCCGAACCGGCATTATCAGTAGTCATAAGACCAACTGCTACCATATCACCTTCACCTGTCGGGCTTATCGAGTATTCATCTGCGCCTGTAAGTTCATACTTCGTATTTGCGCCATCAGCATCTTCATCTCCATTCTTGTAGACCTTTAGTGAAACTGATCCTTTCTGATCCTTCACATTAAAGGTCACAGATTTTACAGTTGACATATCAACAGTCTCCGGCAGTCTCCATTTAACCTGATCGTACTGATTGTTAAATGTCACTTTCCACACACCATCTGTCAGCTCATAGCCGGCATTTCCCCAGTCTACTGTCAATTTATCAGCTGTGTATGTCGTTTTCTTTATATTCTGCTGAACTTCATCAGCGAATACTAACGACTGCGCCTGATACGCAGGTATAAGCTGTGTGACACCTGTGGCAAGCATAGTACTGCATACCGCAATACATGCTCCTTGTTTCAATAGTTTTTTCCTTTTCAACCCCATGTCCTCCTTACATGTGTATTTGTAATTCCAAAAACACTCTACCATAAGAGAGGTTTTAAAATATGGGACAAATTATAGAATATAACAAGTCAAATTATATGTGCGATAAATAAATTCAAATAATAGTAAGTCTGCGGTACCAGATCCATTGTATATAAAAATCAATAAATCCTGTAATTTCCTGAAAGTGCTAACATTGCAAACATGTAAAGGAAATTATCATAGTATCTCCTGTCACCTGTCCTAAGCGGAGTGTTCCAGAACTTTTCAACACACTGCTTTGCATATTTTCCATCTGCTGCGAGTGAAGCTTCTGCATTAACAGCAATGATTGCTACCGGATGAAGTGCCTTCTCATCAAGCGGTGTACCATCTATAAGAAATACACCATCCCAATTGTCCTTCTGATCCTCACAATAAAACTTCTGAAGCCTTTCTGCCGTTTTAATCTGCCACGGATCTGCATCAAACCACAGATGATCCATCGCTATATTGGCGATCGTGCGGTATGCATCACTGTAATACCAGTCATGTCTTCCAAATATTTCCTTATGCCCCGTATGAGGCTTTCCGTCATAATCTGCATATTCTGCGCTAAGTCCTGTCTTTTCATGGCATGCACTGTGCAGATATGCTCTGCTGGCAGCTGCTGCTTCTTTCCAGAATTCTCGGTCCTCCTCATAAGCCCTTTGGGCAAAAAGTTCATAAAAATGCGGCAAATGGTATGAAGGATCACTGAAATCCATATTTGTGACAAACTTTATCAGCTTGTTGGAAGGCTCCCACATTGGCTCTCCGCTGTGTCCCGGCTCACCCTTGTGTACACACTCCCTTAAGATATTTTGTGCCTCTTTGCTGTAGCAGAATATACCATCGCCATCTCCCCATCTTTTAGAGGCGAAAAACAATGCCATTGCAAAATACTCTTCACCATCAGGTGCCGGTCCTTCGGCATTTCGCTTTCCGTTTGTCTGACATGACCACGCAAAATAATTTTTTGCCGGACCATCTTCTATGTACATATATGTGCGCACCCATTTCCACAGTCTGTCAAACTCTGCTTTTTTATCCAGCTGTACACATACCATCATGCCATATGACATTCCCTCGGTTCTCACATCATGATTGCCGGTATCCTCCATATATCCCATATCATCACCGGCTTCATGATAAAAACGTTCATCATCATTCCCATAGAATATCGTGTTAAAAGTATCCTCTACTCTTTTTTGAATTTCTTCTTCCGGATACCCATACTCTTTGAATATATTTCTGTATTTGCCTGTCTTATATGCTCCTGCCATTTTTCTCTCCTTTTTGTCGCTGTTTTACTGTATCCCGCACATTAAATTTACAAATCTGTGTCTGCATGATGTCCAGGATTCATTATCTCCTTTTTTGAACCATTCTATCTGTTCACTGTCCTTAATTCCGTATATGGCTGTTATGTTCCCGATGATATCATCAGATATCGTGCTGTCTGCCATTATTATCATAACTCCTTTTATCCTGCCTTCGCCAGACAGATTATCCATGATATTTGCTATCTTTCCCTGATGTATCCAGCAAAAATTTCTTTCGTCCGCAGCACACTCAAGCACACATACTCTGCCGATGTCACAGTTATCCTCTCCATAACCGGCTGGTGTATAAACATAATTCATACTGACCTGTCCGTCTCCATCACACGAATAATGGATATGTATCTGACCATGATCTGTTTCCTTAAGCTCATGCCAGCTAAAGCTCCTCTCAGGTACCTCAGCAAAGTTTACAGCCCTGTTATATCCGAACCCGACAGGTGCCGCAGGGTTTACTACAGGTGTTCCATTTACCATAAATGTCACATAGTTAAATCCCTCTGCCGGATTGCCTATTGTTTTTTCCCAGTAACCATCATTTTTCTTTGATCTGTAAAGAAGCTCCTCCGTGCCATTTTCAAGAACTACGCTCACGCTTTTTGCATCAGGTGCAAAAAGATTTACTTCAATGCTGTTATCCTCCGTCACACGGATACCATGTATGACATCCGGATATTTGCCAGCCGGTTTTCCATCCTCGTCATTTTCGAACTGTATCTGCCTGTACACCGGATCAAAAAATACCATGCTCTCATCCGCCTGTACCGGTGTGCTAAAATCAATATTCTTTGATCTGACCGGGACAGCTTTATTAATATCATCAAGTTCTGCGTCATCCCATGTAAAAAGCATCTGTGCGAAATCCTTAAAGCTCTTTCTCCATACATGCCATTCATGATAGCCCTCATATACTTTTGGTGTACTGTCTTTCCCCTGCCGTGAAAATTCCTTTACCATCTCATTGATTCCAAGCAGTATCTCTTTTTCTTCATCTCCTGCCGACATAAAGACAGCTTCAAACCGATATGGGCTGTCAATGATTTTTTTCATGAGATGTATTGCAACACCTGAAAATACCCCAACTGCTGAAAAAAGTTCTGGGTGTCTTGCCGCTATATCCGTAGCCTGTGCTGAACCAAGTGAAAGTCCTGCCACAGCACGGTTGTTTCTTCCTTTTTTGACCTTAAAATTTTCCTCTATATAAGGGATTATGCTATTTACAAGCTCACTGTCAAAATCTCCCGGAAAAAATACAGGGTATTCGTTATCCTTAAATGAGTAGCCACTGCTTGCAACTATGATCATCGGCACACATTTTTTGTCTGCTATCAGATTGTCCATGATGAAATTCATCTTACCCTGCCATACCCATCCGGTCTCATTCTCCCCGACACCATGCTGTAAATACAATACAGGATACCTTCCATCTCCGCTCTCATATCCAGGGGGAGTATACACATAGCTCTCCTTTATGTGACCGTTTACCTGTGAGGTATATTTGCACAGACTTACCGTTCCATGCGGCACATCCCTGACAAAATAGAAATCCTCGCCCTCTTCCGGCACTTCAAATGTGTTTATTGCAGCAAAACAGCCATATGATATAGCCGCATGAGGATTTGTTATGCAGACATCATCTACATACCAGAAATAATAATGCATTGCCCAGTGGAAATCTTTAATGTTTGCCGAAAATCCACCCTGCATATCAGGCTTTAACTGTATGCGTTCTGAGCTGAAATAGCCTCCCATTCCGGCTACTTCTACTTTATTGGCATTTGGCGCATAGATATAAAAGGTAACGCTTCCATCATCCTCAAGTGTGACCGAGCATCTGTTATTGTCCATTGATGATGGTATCGTGCCTATATACAAAGCACC
>ERZ772870.1422-NODE-1422-length-17140-cov-9.766872_pt1 | contig 17140 bp, 17 predicted proteins | sample MGYA00511376_ERZ772870 | MGnify/ENA primary metagenome ERZ772870 (study PRJEB29015, sample SAMEA2737719) | human gut metagenome | biome: human gut; feature: human-associated habitat; material: faeces | place: China | collected 2012 ... | reverse complement strand
TGCCGCCGGCCAGTCCATTTCTTCGTAATATCCGTCATGGCCAGATATAGCATTTTCAGCAGACTGTCATCCGTAGGGAACACCGATTTGGCCTTGGTCACTTTCCGCAGCTGCCGGTTAAAGCCCTCGATCGCATTGGTCGTATAGATCAGGCGGCGCACCTCCTGGGGGTACTTGAAGTAGGTGCTCAGGTTCGCCCAATTCTCCCGCCAGGACTGAGCAATCTTCGGATATTTCTTGTCCCATTTCTCCGCAAAAGCATCCAGAGCGTCCAAAGCAGCAGACTCATCGACTGCGGCGTAGACTGCCTTCAGGTCTGCCATGAGCGCCTTGATGTCCTTGTAGGACACATATTTGCTGGAATTGCGGAGCTGATGGATGATGCAGTTCTGAATTTCCGTCTTGGGAAAAACAGCTTCAATGGCAGCGGAAAAGCCGGTTAAATTGTCCGTGCAGGCGATGAAAATGTCCTCAATTCCCCGGTTTTTCAGGCTGTTTAGCACCGTTGCCCAATATTTGGCGCTTTCATTTTCACCGACCCACATGCCCAGAACATCTTTCCTACCATCCAGATCAATGCCAATGGCGATATACACCGCCTTCTTCACGATTTGACCTTCGCTGCGGACATGATAGTGGATGGCATCCATGAAAACTACCGCGTAGATGCTTTCCAGCGGCCGCTGCTGCCATTCTTTTGCGATGGGGAGAATCTTGTCCGTGATACGGCTTACGGTCGTGTCGGACACCTCTACGCCGTAGATATCCCGAATATGGGTCTCAATATCCGACGTGGTCATGCCTTTGGCGTACATGGACAGGATTTTCTCCTCGATGTCCTGACTGATGCTGGTCTGATTCTTCTTCAGGAGCTGCGGCTCAAACTCCCCCTGTCTGTCCCGCGGGACAGACACCTCCACATCGCCGAAGCTGGTGCGCAGGGTCTTGCTGCTGTGTCCGTTCCGGCTGTTGTCTGTGTTCTTGTTTTTGTAGTCATATTTGCTGTAGCCCAGTTCTTCATCCAATTCCGTCTCCAGACCATTCTCCATAAATTCGGCAATGGTTTCCTTGAACAAGTCCTGGATGTCGTCCATGCTGTCGATGTTCGCCATCTGCAGCAGTTCACGGATCTTTGCTCTACGGGCTTTTTCTTCCGGGCTTCGATTCTTTCGCGACATATCTTTTTCCTCCATCCGGATGCTTCTATTTTACACCTCTCCGGAGATTTACACGACTATTTGGATGGTCTCCCGAAAAATGCTGGACAACACCAGCTCAAAAATGGTATTGTCCAGCATTCATTTAGATTTCTAGCCTGTGGCTCCCGGTTACATTTTTCAAGTATTCCTCCGGGTCACCATTGAGAATCAGGTCTGCATACGCCAGCGGGTCATTGTAGATGAGGTAGTCCAGTTCTGACCTCTGTGCCATGGTAACATCCAACATATCCTCGACCCCGGTGCAGTCGATGGAAATTTTTCTCCCATCCCGGAGCAGCAGCTCCACGCAGCCGGTGTCCATGTTGAAATGACAAACTCTTGCATCGTAGCCTAGAATTCTTCCCGCATGGAAGAACCCTAGGGCTATCTTTTTTGTTATAAAAGTGTTTGGAACAAACGCGCCGCCTGCATCGGCACGATGCAGAACAAATGGGGTTTGGGCACAGCCCAACAAGCATTTTGCAAAGCAAAATAGCATTTGTATAGACGAATGCCCTGCTTGCTACAACCGCATACCGCTTATCTCGCTGGAACACCTCTTGATTTTAACACAATCGGATGTTATCCTATTCTTATAGAAATCTCCGAAGGGCAGGTGTTTTCATGTACAATCATCAGCTGGAAACCTTCATCCGTGTGGCGGATGCAGGCAGCTTCAACAAGGCGGCAGAGGAAAGCTACATCACGCCAACAGCCATCATCAAGCAGATCAACCTATTGGAAGATTCCCTTGGTGTCAAGCTGTTCGAGCGTACTCGCCGGGGACTAACACTGACCAAAGCAGGCCGTTCCATGTATCAGGATGCCAAGTACATCATTCAATACTGCCATGATTCTGTCATTCGTGCCCGGAACGCAATGCAGGAGGATTCCAACGTCATCCGCATTGGTTCCTCTCCCATGACACCTGCCCAGCTGCTCATGGAACTGTGGTCGAAAGTGCAGACCATCTGCCCGGACATCAAATTCCAGATTGTGCCTTTTGAAAACACCCCGGAAAATGCACGGGAAATTCTGGCGGACCTCGGCACGAACATTGATGTAGTAGGCGGCATCTTTGATGAAACGATGCTGCATCTGCGCAAATGTGCCGGTCTGGAACTGGTTCGCAGGCCGTTTTACTGCGCGGTTTCCATCCATCATAAACTTGCGGCAAAAGACCGCTTGCAGATCACAGACCTGTACGGCGAAAATCTACTGCTGATGCACCGTGGATGGAGCCACTATGTAGATGAACTGCGGGATGATTTATGGCAGCACCATCCACAAGTAAATATCGTGGATTTTGAATTTTACAGCATGGACATCTTCAACCGCTGCGAAAACACCAACGATGTGCTGCTGGCAATTCCGGGCTGGGCCAATGTCCACCCATTGCTGAAAGTGATTCCAGTAGATTGGGATTACGGCATCCCCTATGGTATCCTGCACTCCCCGAATCCAACGCCTGCCGTTCAGCGTTTTCTGGATGCGGCTAAAATAGCCAGTAAGGAATTGTATCGCTGATACGCCACTGCAACGAGAAGCTGCTGCATGAGAAATCATGCAGTGGCTTTTTTCTTTTTACAAAAGATGCACTTGACCTAAAGCTGACTCTAAGTGTTACAATCAGGGGGTCAAGCGGGTTGTTTGAACCTTTGAGTTCAAACAAGTGAACAAAGTGGAGATTCCGGGAAATGCAGACTTGCGCTATACTGGAACCAGAAAAAGAGAGTACCTCAAAGGAGGAACGACCGATGAAGAAAGTTTTGATTTTGTCCGGCAGTCCCCGCAAGGACGGCAACTCCGACCTGCTGTGCAGTGAGTTTATGCGTGGTGCGCAGGAGAGCGGCAACGAAGTGCAAAAGATCTTCGTGCGCAGCAAGAAGATTGTGCCCTGCAATGCCTGCTATTACTGCCGCGACCACGGCGGCAAGTGTGCCCTGAACGATGACATGAGCGAAATTCTGGACGCAATGCAGGCGGCAGATGTTATCGTGATGGCAAGCCCAGTGTACTTCTACTCCATTGATGCACAGATGAAGATCATCATCGACCGCAGCCTTGCCCGGTGGACGAACATTCCGAACAAGGAGTTCTATTTCATCATGACCTGCGCGGACGATAACCGTGCTGCCATGGCCTGCACCTTGGAGTGTTTCCGAGGCTTTACCGCCTGCCTGAATGGTGCCAAGGAAAAGGGGGTCATCTACGGCACCGGCGTATATCGGCCCGGCGAGGTGATGTCCTCCCCGGCCATGAAGGAAGCCTACGAGATGGGCAAAAACGTCTGATTTCCCAGTTTTATATAAAGGAGTGTAACGGCTATGAACAATTTTCTGTTTGAAAACAAGACCAAGGTTTATTTCGGCAAGGGTGGCGTGAAGGAATATCTGGGCTGTCTGCTGGAGCACTACGGCGATACCGTGATGCTGGCCTACGGCGGCGGTTCTATCAAGCACAATGGTGTCTATGATGAAATCGTCGGTATTCTGAACGCCGAGGGTAAGCGCATCGTGGAGTTTCCCGGCATCATGCCCAATCCCACCTACGCCAAGGTGCAGGAGGGTGCAAAGCTGGCCCGTGAGAACCATGTGGATTTGATCCTTGCCGTGGGCGGCGGTTCCGTGTCCGACTGCTGCAAGGTGGTGTCCGCACAGGCCAAGGTAGACGAAGATTTGTGGGAGCTGGAAAACACCAAGCATACTCGTCCCACTGCGTTCATCCCGCTGGGCACCATCGTCACGGTGTTCGGTACCGGCTCCGAGATGAACAACGGCGCGGTCATCACCCATGAGGAAAAGAAGATCAAGGGGGCCCTGTGGGGTGCACAGGCCGACTTTGCTTTCCTCGACCCCACCTACACGTTGTCCGTTCCCATGAAGCAGGTCATTTCCGGTGCGTTCGACACCCTGAGCCACGCGATGGAAACTTACTTCGGCAAGCCGGACGAGAACAACCTCTCCGATGACATCAACGAAGCCGTCATGCGCAGCGTCATCCGCAACATCCGCGTCCTGTTGACCGACAAGGACAACTACGAGGCCCGCAGCGAGCTGGCATGGGCTTCGGCTATGGCCGAAAACGGCATCCTGAAAATCGGCAAGGTCACCGACTTCCAGTGTCACATGATCGAGCATCAGCTGGGTGCCTACACCAACTGCAACCACGGTGCTGGTCTGGCGGTCATTCACCCGGTGCTGTACCGTCACCTGCTCCCGGCCAACACCGCACGGTTCGCTCGCTTTGCACAGAACGTCTGGGGCATCGACCCGGCGGGCAAATCCGAGCTGAAACTGGCACAGGCTGGCGTGGAGGCTCTGGCGGCCTTCATCAAGGAGATCGGGATGCCCACCACCTTTGCAGAACTGGGCATCCCTGCCGACACCGACCTCAAGGCTGTGGCCGATTCCACCGTGCTGACCGGCGGCTGCTGCAAGAAGCTGAGCCATGACGAGATTTACGAAATTTTGAAGGAGTGCAGGTGACCATGAAGAAAATCACAGCAGGCAGAGATGTGCTTGGTGAATTTGCGCCGAAGTTCGCACAGCTCAATGACGATGTTCTTTTCGGTGAGGTTTGGAGCCGGGAAAGCGAGCTTTCTGCACGCGACCGTTCCCTCATCACCGTGACAGCACTGATGGCGCAGGGGCTGACGGATACCTCTTTCGGACATCATCTACAAATGGCCAAGGAAAACGGAATTACCCGCAGTGAAATTGCGGAAATCCTGACGCACGCTGCGTTTTATGCGGGTTGGCCCAAGGCTTGGGCGGCATTCCGAATGGCAAAGGACATCTGGGCAGATGCGGAAAACACTGATGAAAAGCAGCTGCACCAGAACAGTATGGTCTTCCCCATCGGCGCGCCCAATGACGGCTTTGCACAGTATTTCAGCGGGCAGAGCTATCTTGCGCCAGTCTCCACGGAGCAGGTCAAAATCTTCAATGTGACCTTTGAACCCGGCTGCCGCAACAACTGGCATATCCACGAGGCGGACAAGGGCGGCGGGCAGATCCTCGTCTGCGTGGCAGGCCGGGGCTACTATCAGGAATGGGGCAAAGAGCCGCAGGAGCTGCACCCCGGCGATGTGATCAACATTATGCCCGGTGTAAAGCACTGGCACGGCGCTGCGCCGGACAGCTGGTTCTCCCATCTGGCGGTGGAAGTACCCGGAGAAAACTGCCGCAGTCAGTGGTGTGAACCAGTGAGTGAAGAAGAATACGGCGGCATGGCGACCAATAAAAACGAAGCCACGAAACTTGGGAAGAACATTTAAGGAGGAATCTTTTATGGAATACGCAACTCTCAATAACGGCGTGAAAATGCCCATGGCCGGTATTGGCACATTTCTTTTGACCCCGGACGAGGCAGAGGCCTCCTGCGTCAGCGCCTTGCAGAACGGCTACCGCTTGATCGACACCGCCAACGCCTACTGCAACGAAAAAGCCGTGGGCCGCGCCATGAAGAAGTCCGGTCTGCTGCGGGAGGAAATTTTCTTGGAAACCAAGCTGTGGCCGACCTTCTACACCGATGCCGATGCTGTGGACAAGACGCTGGCACGTCTGGACACCGACTACATCGACCTGCTGCTCATTCACCAGCCTGCCGGTGATTACGTTGCCGGTTATCGCCTGATGGAAAAGGCTTACAAGGAGGGCAAAGTCCGTGCCATCGGTCTGTCCAACTTCAACGAGGAGCAGATCAAAGAAATTCTGAGCATCTGCGAAGTCAAGCCCACCATCCTCCAGACCGAAGTTCACCCCTACGCCCAGCAGAAAGAACTGAAAGCCTTCCTCGCCGAGAATGGCATGGTGATTCAGGCATGGTATCCGCTGGGCCACGCTGACAAGGGCCTGCTGGAAGAGCCGTTGTTCACCCGCCTTGCAGCAAAGTACGGCAAGAGCAACGTGCAAATTATTCTGCGCTGGCACATTCAGGCAGGCAATGTGGTCATTCCCGGCTCCAAGAACCCGGCCCACATCCACGACAACTTCGATGTGTTCGATTTTGCGCTGACCGATGCAGAAATGCAGGAGATCACCACGCTGAACAAGGATAAACGGTATTATGAGGTCACGGAGGATAAGCTGGCGGCATTCGCCACCATGTTTCCTCCCGTGGACGATCAGAAGTAAATTTCAAGCAGTTTGTAGCTGGGTGCGGAGAGTTTTTTGCGGAAAATGAACCAGATGAAAGGATAAATGAAGATGAATAAGATCACGCGCAAAAGTTTTCTGAAAGTTCTTGCCGCCACCATGGTGGGTGGTGCAGCCGCTTCCGCGCTGACGGGTGCAGCGGCTCCTGTTTCCATTGACGAGACAAACGGCAAGGTAAGCCGCTGGGTAAAGAACAACCTGAACCCGGACGGCCCGCTGACGATTGCCAAGCAAGGAATGTTCTCCTCCGGCGGCACGGTCACGGCACCGGTGGCAGGCACTTATGATGCCACCACCAACTGGCTGGACACTACCCGTGCAGGCAACACCGCTCATGTGGATCACGCTAATGTTCTGTATCAAATCCCGGCAGACAGCAACGGTTGGCCGATGGTTTATCTGCACGGCTATGGACAGTCCCGCATGGGCTGGATAACCACCCCGGACGGCCGTCAGGGCTGGGCCGATCTGTTTCTGCGCAACGGCTACTCTGCGTTCTTGGTAGACCAGCCCCGCCGTGGTGAGGCTGGCAGTACCGCCCAGATGAGCACGGACGGTTTCCTCGATACTTGGTCTGCCAACTCCAAGGACTACAAGCCCGGCGATCAGGCATGGTACACCCACTTCCGCATTGGCCGCGTTGCCCCGGAACGGTACGAAGGCTCCCAGTTCCCGGAGGGCGATGCTGCACAGAATCAGTTCTTCCGCCAGATGACCCCCAACACCGGCGACTTCGATCAGGCAGTTGCTGCCGCCGCACTGGGCGAGGTGATGAAGGACGTGCAGACCCTGACCGGCCACAAGTCCATTTTCGTCACCCACTCGCAGGGCGGTGCAGTCGGCTGGGATGTGCCCGCCGACAACATTGCCGCCATTGTTGCCATTGAGCCGGGCGGAACCCCTGCCATCGGCTCGGAGCAGTACACGAAACTGCTGAGCGCAGGTATTCCAATCGCTATCTACTTTGGCGATTACATCGACAACGGCCCGGAAGATATCATGTCCACCAGCTTCTGGCGGCGGGTACGGGACGGCGCACTGGCCTTTGCCGCCCAGTACAATGCCGATGGCGGTGACTGCACTGTGGTCGATCTGCCGAAAATCGGCATCACCGGCAACTCCCACTTCATGTTCCAAGAGCTGAACAACAAAGAGATCGCTGATCACATTTATCAGTGGCTGGAGAGCCGCGCACTGGCATGAGCGGTTCTCTGAGATTCCCGGCATTTTACATAGATAGAGGCGTGTTTCGTATGAAGAATAAAATTTCCCGCCGCCAGTTTTTGCAGGTTGCTGGCGCATCTGCTGCCGCCCTGCTGCTGGCTTCCTGCTCCGGCAATTCCGCTAGCAGTGTGAGCAGTTCTTCTGTGGCTTCCAGTGAAGCCGCATCCAGCGCGGCTGCTTCTTCGGAAGCTACCAGCACGGTAACGACTACGGGCAAAACACTGGTGGTGTATTTCTCCGCCACCGGCACTACACAGGGCGTAGCGCAGACCATCGCCGACACCGTGGGTGCTGACCTGTTTGAAGTCGTTCCGTCTGACCCCTATACCTCCGATGATCTGAACTGGACGAACAATGACAGCCGCGTTTCCCGTGAACACAACGACGAGGGCCTTCGTGCTGTGGCTTTGGAAAGCACCGATGTGGACGGCTGGGACGATTACGACACCGTGTTCATCGGCTACCCCATCTGGTGGGGCATTGCCGCATGGCCCATGAGCAGCTTTGTTGCCGTCAATGACTTCACCGGCAAAAATGTTGTTCCGTTCTGCACGTCCCTTTCCTCCGGCATCGGGCAGAGCGGCAAGCTGCTGGCAGAATTAGCGGACGCCGGCACTTGGCTGGACGGCCAGCGGTTCAGCCACAGCAGCAGTGAAGCCGAAATTGCAAGCTGGGTAAATGGCCTGAACCTGTAAGCAGAGCTTTTGTGTGAGGAGAATTTTCTCTTGCGGTAATTTTTGAAATAGAGGGTAAATCAAAAGGAGAATGTTTGTATGAAAGCATTGCTCATCAACGGCAGTCCGCGGCCCAACGGCTGCACCTTTACGGCCCTGACCGAACTGGCAAATACGCTGGAAGCCGAGGGCATTGAAACCGAGATCGTCCATGTGGGCAACAAGGACATCCGGGGCTGCATCGCCTGCCGCCGCTGCCACAGCACCGGCTCCAACAAGTGCGTCTTTGATGATATTGTCAACGAAGTAGCCCCCAAGTTGGCTGAAGCCGATGCCTTTGTCATTGGCGCACCGGTGTACTTTGGTTCCCCGGCAGGCGGCGCGATCTCCTTTATGGACCGCCTGTTCTTCAGTACCCTGAACATCGACAAGACCATGAAAGTGGGTGCTTCGGTCGTGACCTGTCGGCGCGGCGGCAACACAGCTTCCTACGATGTGCTGAACAAATATTTTACCATGTGTGGGATGCCAGTGGCCAGCAGCCAGTATTGGAACATGGTCTACGGCGGCTCTGCCGAGGAGGTCAAGAAAGATGCCGAGGGCTTGCAGACCATGCGCACCCTTGGCCGCAACATGGCCTTTTTGATGAAGAGTATCCAGATAGGCAAGCAACAGATCGGCCTGCCCGAAAAAGAACCTGCTGTCTTCACAAACTTCCATCATTGAGGAAGTGTTCCATATTCCTCCTTCTTTGTTGCAGGGAAAGCCGGGACGGAAACGTCCCGGCTTTCCCATTTTCCTGATTTTTGCGAGGTGATTTTATGCGCAGCGTGATTTTCGCGGTTTCCACCGCTTTGACCGTTTTATTATCCGCCTGCACCGGGGCGGCATCCTCTGTGCCAGTCAATACGGTTTCTTCGGTTTCGGCCAGCACATCCATCACGACCTCGTCCGAAGTGGATTCGGCTGTTTCGGAGAGTGCTTCTTCGGAAACCGGAAACATCCAGACTGGGCTTGTCCGGGAGCAGACATTGGACAGCACTGAGGAGCTCATCCATTACAGCTACTACCTGCCGGAGGATTACGACCCCACCCGGAAGTACCCCATGATGGTGGTCATGCCCGGCTATAACATGATGTGGTTCGGGGAATCTTCCTCCGGCAGCAATCTGGACTGGACGGGGTTTACCAGCTGGACGAACCTTGGACAGGATATGATCGTAGTGTCTGCCCAGCTCACCGACTGGGGCGACACTTCGGCGCGGCAGGCCATCGCTCTGACGGAGTATTTCATCAATCACTTTGCCGTAGATACCGCCCGCATTTACGCCGCAGGCTACTCGGCTGGCGGCGAAACCATGTCGCGGGCAGTTGCCATGCGGCCTGACCTGTATGCAGCTTATCTGCATGGAGCATCCCAGTGGGACGGCGGTTTTGCGCCCATTGCAGAAAACGGCGTGGCGGTCTACATCTACATGGCGCAGGGCGATGAATACTACGGTGTGCAGAAAGCACGGGATGCCTACAACGGTCTGCACGATGCTTACGCCGCCGCAGGCTGGACGGATGAACAAATCGACACCGTGCTGCAAATGCAGACCCCGGACAACGCCTTTTTCGATGCGCAGGGGCTTCACGTCTACCATGCTGCCGCAAATGTTGTCTTTGATGATGCCGATATTCTGAACTGGATCGTTTCCAAACACAAGTGATAGGAGAGAAATTTTGAACCGACGGCAATTCACAAAACTTCTGGCGGGTGTAGGGCTGCTTCTGGCAGGCTGCCGGGCAGGTGCTGCACCCAGTTCCTCCACCCCGGAAAGAAAGGATTCCATGCAAACGACCACCCAAACTTATACCCGCACCACGCCCATCGAAACCGTACGGAATGACCCGGTTTTCGGTGATTATGGGCGGCTGATCTTCCCAGTGGAACGCTCTTATTACAGCGGCGACACGCTGGAGCAGCTGCATCTTACCTACTATAACAACATCGACCCGGACGAAACAGTGGACATCTGCAACACCCTGCGCCAGCGTGCAGCGGACGGGCAGACCATCTTTTACGATATTTACACCGAGGACGAACAAGCCGCTGACCCGGACAAAGCTGACACCGGCTTATTCTACTTCAAGGGTAATCCCGGCGCAAAATTTTCCATCTGCAACGCAGGCGGTGCGTTTGCGTATGTGGGGGCCATGCAGGACAGCTTTCCTCATGCACTGGAACTTTCCCGCAAGGAGTACAACGCTTTTGCGCTCATCTACCGCCCCGGCGCACAGACCGCCTGCAAAGATCTGGCACGGGCCATTGCCTTTGTCTTTACCCATGCGGAGGAACTGGAAGTAGACACCAGCGGCTACTCCCTCTGGGGCGGTTCTGCCGGGGCACGGATGGCGGCGTGGCTGGGCAGCTACGGCACGGCATCCTTCGGTGAACAGGCGTATCCGCAGCCGGGAGCCGTCATCATGCAGTACACCGGGCTGGGGGAAGTCTACGGCAACGAGCCGCCCACTTATGCCTGTGTGGGTGACCGGGACTACATCGCAGACGAACGCGTGATGCGCTGGCGCATTGAAACCATCCGCTCTCAGGGCACCCCTGCCGAGATCGAAGTTTTTCCGGGCCTTGCCCACGGTTTTGGCTTGGGCACCGGCACCTCTGCCGAAGGCTGGCTCGATCATGCCGTAGCGTTCTGGGAAGAAAACATCTGAAACCGTGAGGAAACTGTTATGACGAAAAAATGGACTGCACTGCTTCTCGCGGCAGTACTTGCTGTCGGTCTTTCGGCCTGCGACACCAGCCGCGCAGAAGCCCCCAGCAGCAATTTGGAAAGCGGAGTTTCCGCCATCGAGGATGCTATGACGAAACGAAATGAAACCGAAAGCAGCTCGTTCCCGGCAGGCAGCGACCTGCGCATCGGCACTTCTGCCGACACCGTTGCAACGCCGAATGATTTCCCGGCAGCATACAACTACGGCACTGGAAAAATTGAGGATTATTCCCGTACCGCCATGCTGCAAAAGATGCCGGAACCAGTGGACAATGCGACCGTGCTGAACACCTCGGCAGACCCTAACCATATTCAGGCGTTGTACCTGTGGGAAGAAGGCAACGTTCCGGCTAAAACGCAGTTCACCGCTGCAATGACCGGTTATTTTGACAACTGGGATTTCCGCCCCTATGTGACGGCAATTCCCGTCCGCACCGGAGTACAACCGAAAGGTGCTGTGGTGTTGATGGCAGGCGGTGCGTATCAGTTCCGTGGAAACTATACCGATTCTCTGCCCACGGCAGCGGCTCTACGGGAGCTGGGCTTCCAGACCTTCATCGTAGATTACCGTCTGTCGCCCTACACGCAGGAGGAAGGCGCGCTGGATGTAGCGCGGGCTGTCCGCTTTGTGCGGCAGAATGCGGATGTTTACGGCATTGACCCTGACGATATTGCAGTTATGGGCTTTTCCGCAGGCGGCATTCAGGCGGGCGAATTTCTGATGCACTACGATGAAGATGTCAACGGCACTGCTCTGGATGAAAGCTATGTACCCGATGCGCTGGATGCTGTTCCGGCTCACGCTTCGGCGGCGGGCATGATCTATTCGTTCTATGGGCGGCTCAGCGTGGGCAACATGGACCCGGACTGGCTGGCCGAGGGTGATCTGCCGCCAACATTCTACGTTTACGGCACGGAGGACCCCTTCTACCGCCAATTCCAGCAGCAGTATGATGTGATTCGGAATATGGGCATTTCCGCCGGACGCATCGTGCTGAATAGCTGGCCCCACGGCTTTGGCTCGGATGGCGGCTGGGTGAACGATTACGCCGCATGGCTGGAAAGTGTTTTTGCAAATAAGGAGGAATCTTAACATGGAATATCGTACTTTGGGCAATGACCTGACCGTTTCGGCTGTGGGTCTGGGCTGTATGGGCATGAGCCATGCCTACGGCGCACCTGCCAACAAGAAGGAAATGACCGAACTGCTGGCGCAGGCCGTGGGTATGGGCTATACGTTCTTTGACACCGCCGAAGTCTACGGCACACCGGATAATCCCCACGACAACGAGGAACTGGTGGGTGCTGCCCTGAAGCCCTACCGAGATAAAATCGTTCTGGCGACCAAGTTCGGCATCCATTTTGACATGACCAGTACGGCAGTCAACAAGCCGCTGGTGCCGGATTCCCGCCCGGAAGTTATCCGTGCATCGGTAGATGCCTCCCTCAAGCGGCTGGGCACTGACCATATTGACCTGTATTATCAGCATCGGCTTGACCCCAAGGTACCCATTGGGGAAGTGGCCGGTGTAATGGCTGACCTGATTCGGGAGGGCAAGATCACTCACTGGGGCCTTTCGGAAGCCACCGAGGAGACCATCCGCCGAGCACACGCAGTCTGCCCGGTAACGGCCATCCAGAACCGTTACTCCATGATGGCCCGCTGGTACGAAAGCCTGTTCCCGGTTCTGGAAGAACTGCACATTGGTTATGTGGCATTCTCGCCGCTGGCAAACGGTTTTCTCTCCGGCAAATACGATAAGACTTCCAAGTTTGAAGCAGGCACGGACTACCGCAGCGTCATGCCGCAGTTCCAGCCAGACAGCATTGACCAGAACCACGCCCTGCTGGAACTGTTACACCGTCTTGCCGCCGAGAAAAATGCGCCACCTGCCCAGATCTCACTGGCGTGGATGCTGTGCAAAAAGCCTTATATCGTACCAATCCCCGGCACCCGGAAACTCAACCGTTTACAGGAAAACGCCGGTGCAGCGGATATTGTGCTGTCTGCCGTAGAAGTGGCTCTGATTGACGAAGCACTGGCGCACATGGAAATGTCGCATGTGTTTGGCGGGAGCCGCATTGAGAAAGAGTAAGACAGCAGCTTTGACGATGAGCTTCAATAGATCATGCGGAGGTAATTGTTTTTGATATGTGCGGCTTTTCAACGAGGGTGATCCTATCAATTTCTATGCCGTCTTATGTCTTACTCCGCAAGAGTTGTATGACACGCTGGAAAATGATCTCGCGGTTGAAAAAGAGGTGCAGAATCCGCAAAGAGATTGATTTCGGCTAAATTATTGTGTAATTCATTTGCTTTTCATTTGTTTTTATGGAGCAGTCTGATACAATATTGCGTATTCAGACAAAAGAACGCCAGAAAGGTCCGTAACGTCCTCGCTGGCGGTTCAGGTGTTTTTGTTCTGCTCCGAAAATTCTGTCAAATGGATTGCAAGCGATCTTGTTGCTTCCAGCAGTGTTTTCCGCATTTCTGGTGGACAAGCAAGATAGATTGCATCCCATTCTCGGCACTCACTTTCCAATTCTGACAGATTTGGATTGATGATTGAATCCAAGGAAAGGGGTAGGACATGGAGGATTGCACTCAAAATGTCAAAAGAAGGATTTTGCTTTCCGTTTTCAATATTGGCGATATACTTCACCGAAACATGGCTTTTTAGTGCCAGCTGATCTTGTGTCATTCCCATTGCTTTTCGGACAGCCTTTATCTGCTTTCCTAAAGCAATCGCATCCGCATTCGGCATCATCATCACCTCAATAGTATTGTATCGTTCTTGCGGAAAGAACGGTATAACATCATCATTCCAGTGATTTTGTCCTATCGTGCCGATGTGTTATATTGCGCCAGCTTCCCGCCATGGGAGGCTGGCGTTTTTGCGCTTTTGGAGCCAAAGTGCCGCAGTCCACCGTTTCTCCTATGATACAGCAGCAAACTTTATATTTGGGAGGGAAAGTCATGCTCGATCATAAGAAGGAAGCGATTACGGAACACTGGCAGTTTTGCCCCAAGTGCAATATAAAGCTCTATCGAATGACCGCCGACTGCACTGGATTCATCCACATAAAATGCTGGCGTTGCCGGGAAATGTTATGGCTCAACCTTTCCATTCGAGCCAAGTAAGCATTGGTTTCATAAAAATCGGGTGCAACGCACTCTGAATATGGACTGTTAGCACCGAGCAACGGGCCATTGCCACATGGCAATGTATGAAACGTAGCACCAAATGGCCGGGCAGCAGCTTGACTGAAAGATTTTCGCTTGAAAATCCTTCGGTTGGCTGTTGTCCGGCTATTTTTTTAGCTTCAGATGGCCTGCTCCCGAAAAGGAGCAGGTTTTATGTTTGTCCTCTTTTCATGGCTGCCCCAAGTGGCGAAATATCCGTAGCATCTCCGAATTTTCGACTTCTCACGTTTTATCGAAAATTTGGAGGTTACACATGGGCTTTAATTATGGTTTGGAAAAGAAGAACTTTGACCGTCAGTGGGCTATCATGCGCAAGCAGTATGAGGACGCTGGCATGAGCATTGAAGTGATTCAGGCAATGTATGAGTATGACTGGTCTGTTTTCAATGCTGCGCGTTCTTACCAGAACCACACGCAGGAGATCACCGCTCCGTCCTTTGAACAGGGCGAAGAATCCTACTCGCCCCTTATGAACAAGTATCAGGAAGCAATTTCTGTTACCGAACACTACCGCGAAACCAAGAGCCGCTTCACATGGATTGGCGAAATTGAGAACGAACGGCTGTTGTCTGCTCTTGAAAATTTGTCGGACGCAGACCTCAACCTTGTCACCATGTATGCCTATGAGGGGTACACCGTCACTGAAATTTCTAAAGTTTTAGGTGTCGCGCAGCCTACTATTAGTATCAAAATCAAGAGAATCACTAAATTTTTGAAAAACTTCAATTTCAATGCTATGGATTGACCCTTCTCGATGCCTACCAAGTGAGAGGACAATTCACCAGATGGCGAAAGCCACTGAGCGAAATGTCTGCACTCATGTTCTTTGAAAACTGAATAGTTCCGTCATCTGGTACTCCGATAATGATACTTCCGTAATTCGCGGCCCGGTCACAAAGCAGACGGGGTGGCTGAAATGCCAATGAAGCGGTACAAGTCCGCTGCCAGATGTTTATGCCCCACTCGCAGGGGGCCGAGGGCGAATATGCGAGACCTGAACATATTTTATCAGGAGTGACCGGATGCTGTTTTCGGTCTCCGGTCACTCCTGTTCTTTTACATATTTATCCGCTAATCACCTTTACTAACACGGAGGACTACTCAAATGGACGAGTTGAATCCTACGGTGCGCGAACAGGAAATTTATGAGGAGATGGAACTGACCCCGGAAATGATCAAGTCCATCCGAACCCTCTGTGCAACCTGTCTGCGACATTTCGTAGAAGCCAAGGCTTTCAAAATTGCTATCGTGCCGAGTGCAGACAACAGCATGGACACTTGCACTGTCTGTCAGACCCGGCGCGGTTATGACTATGTTGTAATGCACCGCTGATGCTGGTGCTTCATTTCAATCATCGGAGGAAGTGATGTGTATCGTATAAAAAGAATTGCTCCCATACTTCAACAGAAGCCCGCTGCCTAGGAGGTGCAGCGGGTTTCTTACATATCCAAACGGAGGTTTCGCAATTTGGAATCTACTTTGAAATTCCAACGCGGAGACATCTACTTCGTTCGACTTGACAACCGCACAGGTTCCGAACAAAGCGGAACCCGTCCAGCAGTCATTCTACAAAATGATGTGGGAAACTCCTGTTCACCGACATTGATCGTTGCGACTTTGACAAGTAAGACAGAAAAGAAAGCTACGCAGCCGACGCATTGTCTGGTGGAACCGGAGGGGCTGGAGCCGTCCATCGTTCAGGCTGAGCAAATCTTCACCATCGACAAAAGCCGTGTCAAAAGATTTGTCGGACACCTCACTCCAGAAGAGATGGGGCGGGTCGATGATGCTGTGAAAATCAGCCTTGCTCTGAACCCAATGGGAAGCATCCAAAAGCTCAAACCTATCGTCCGTTCTACGGCGGCTTACGCACCGCCAGAAGTAGTTGACGGTAAGCCGCCTGTCTATCCCTACACTCCTATCAAATCCGATTTTGAGGATGCAGGAACAGTCGAAGAAATGATGTTATACACCGAACTGCAATCCGCTGTTCATGCAATGATCCAGCGGCTTGAATACAGCTTCACCTTTAATCCCAGCTTGCTCACCAGCCCGAAGCGTAAGAAGCAAGTGACTGAGATTTTGACCGAAGCTGAAAAATACATTTGGCGAATTAAGGAGGAAATCAGATGCGCCTGAAGAATGACACTGAAAATTTTGCAGCTTCCTTCAATATCACCCCGCCTTACCAAATGAGGGTGATTCACAGCAGTAAGCTGATCTACCCCCGTGAAATCTACCAGCGGGGTGTGCAGCGCAAGCGGGTGGAACTGATTGCTGCTGACTTCAACGAATACGTTGCGAATGAGCCGAAGATCAGCTTCCGCAACGGCAAGTATTATGTGGTGGATGGCCAGCACACCATCGAAGCGCGCATCCTTCGTAACGGCGGCAGAGCCTTGCCGATTCTCTGCAAGGTCTACACCGGTATGACCATGCAGCAGGAAGCCCTGCTCTTTGCCGAGCAGAACGGCCATTCTGCCCCTTTGTCTGCGGGCATCAAGCTGCGAGCAAAGGTTGCGGGCGATGATGCTCCTTCCAAAGAATTTCTCGCTGCTACCAACCGGGTGGGGCTGGCATTCAACTATGACAGTTTGCAGTTGAGCGACTACCGCATCAGCTGCGTGGGCACCGCGCTCAAGCTGTATAACGAGATGGGCGAAAAGATCTACTGCGAAGCCCTGCGGTTGATCGTGGCTGCGTGGGATGGCAAGCCCGATTCATTCCGTGCATCTGTCCTGCGTGGCATGATGCACTTTGTGGAGTTGTATCACGGCGAGTTCAGCGAGGAACGGCTGGTTCGTGCGCTTGGCAGCGTCCATCCCATGGAGATTTACCGTGTTGGCAGGGATAACCCTGCAAAGCTGCCCGGATGGAAGAAATACGTTTTTCCCATCTACATGG
>ERZ772870.1393-NODE-1393-length-17492-cov-4.479211_pt1 | contig 17492 bp, 18 predicted proteins | sample MGYA00511376_ERZ772870 | MGnify/ENA primary metagenome ERZ772870 (study PRJEB29015, sample SAMEA2737719) | human gut metagenome | biome: human gut; feature: human-associated habitat; material: faeces | place: China | collected 2012 ... | reverse complement strand
GGGTATTGGTGCGGCCCTCGTAACCGGTGACGGCCAGCTTGTACAGCCGGGCGGTGTATTCTTTGCCTGCCAGCTCCACCGGATAGGTGACGTCGGTCTTTTCGGCCCAGCTGTGGGCGGTCAGCCACGGGTCGGGCTTTTCGTTCTGGACGCCGTCCTCAAAGGACTGGTGGAACAGTCCGAAGTGATACCGCAGACCCACACCGTCGCCGGGCAGGCCCAGCGTTGCGAGCGAGTCCAGAAAACAGGCCGCCAGACGGCCCAGACCGCCGTTGCCCAGAGAAGGTTCCGGCTCCACCTCTTCGATGTCCGACAGGCGCTTTCCGGCAGCAGCCAGTGCATCGCGGGCTTCCTTGTACAGACCCAGATTGATAAGGTTGTTGGACAGCAGCTTGCCGATGAGAAATTCGGCACTGATATAGTACAGCTTGCGACCGGTGACCGGCTGCACACGGTCAGCACTCTTGCGCCGGACAAGTTCCAGCAGAGCAAGATACAGCTCCTGATTCGTGCAGGCAGAAAGAGGTTTGCCGGTAAAGGTCTGCAAGGTTTCAGTAAAGTTCATAAATGGACCCTCCTTTGATACGAAAAGCAGGTTTGACATCTCTGCCATAAGATATACCACACAAAACACGCAAAATCTTGCCTAAATGGCGCAGATTGTGGTACAATCCTATCATCAGGAGGTGAGACGATGCAAAATTGGGCTTCTTTGCAGGAAACCAAGCAGCACGGTGCCGTGCGGTTCCCATTCAATCTGTATCCCTGCACCATCCCGGGGGATTTCCCGCAGGTGGCGCTCCACTGGCAGGAGAGCATGGAGCTGGTCTTTGTCAAGCGCGGTGCGGGGCTGGTGCAGGTGGGCGCTGTGTCTTATCTGGCCCGCATGGGGGACATCTTCGTTTTTACGCCCGGCACCCTCCACGCCCTGCGGCAGGCAGAAGGGCAGTCCATGGAATACGAGAATCTCATCTTTGAGCTGGAGCTTCTGGGCGGCGCAGAGGACCTTTGCGCCGAGAAATACCTGCTTCCGCTCCAGAGCGGGCGGCTGTCGCTGCCTGTCCGTCTGACCCCAAACGATTTGTGCTATCTTCAGGCTGCCGCCTGTCTGCGGGAGGTGGAAGAGGCCAGCCGCTCGAAGCTCCCCGGCTATGAGCTGCTGGTCAAGGGGGCGCTGCTGCGCTTTCTGGCCCTGCTCATTGCACAGGGAAAACAGCAGCCCCCTGCAGAGACTGCCGACACCCAGCGGCTGAAAACCGTTCTGCAATGGCTCTCGGCCCATTATGCCGAGGCGCTTCGGGTCGCCGATGCTGCCGGGGTCTGCTCCTTCAGCGCCAGCCACTTCATGCGGTGGTTCCGGCAGATGACGGGGCAGAGCTTCATCGCTTTTCTGAACGAATACCGCCTGAACGCCGCCGCCGAAGCGCTGCAAACCACGGATGAGACCATCCTGACCATCGCCTCCCGGTGCGGGTTTGAAAATCTCTCCTATTTCAATCGGGCCTTCAAGGCACACTTCGGTATGACACCACGGGAATATCGGAAAAAATAAAAAATCGGAGAGAGCAGGCCAGCTGAAAAAAATCATCCGCGATAAGATCTCACGAGGTCCAAACCGTTCATGAGAAACGATCGCGGATGATTTTTTGCTATAAGATCAGACCTCCGGCGGTGGGCAGCAGCTTTCCCGTACGATGAGTTGATGCGGCACGATGATCTTGGTGGCCAGCAGGTTGGGGTTTTCGATGTGGTTGATGGTCTGGCTTGCCGCTTCGATGCCAAGCTGATAGGGATTGACGTCCACGGTTGTCAGCGGCGGGTTGGTGATGCGGGAGAACAGCGAGTTGTTGAAGGATACGATGGACAGATCTTTCGGGATGCGCAGGCCCAGCTTGCTGCAGAACTGTTCCAGTACTACCGCAAGAATGTCATCGCTGACCAGAACCGCTGTAGGGCGGTCAGGAGCGGTAAGCAGTGCTTTCAGGGCGGGTTCATAGGAATCATTCAGGGTATCGATCTCCACGCAGTCCCCTTCGCGCGGGGTGATGCCGTGCTTGAGCAGAGACATCTGATGGCCGCGTTTCCGCTCGGCAGAAAACAGCATGGCATTGCTGACCCCAAAATAGGCGATGCGGCGGTGTCCCATCTCGTAGAGATAGTCGGTGGCTTCCTCGCCCGCCAGTGCATTGTCGTTGTCGATATAGATGGTCTGGTTGGCCGACTGCGCTGCCTTGCCCACGATAACGTGAAGCAGACCCTCGCTGCGCAGATAGGCAGCCACCGGACAATCTTTTTTGGAGTAGAGCAGGATGAATCCATCGGCCTGTGTGTTGGCCACCATGCTCTGGATGGCATCCAGCACTTCGGCATCGTCCTCACCGGTGATGACGGTGTTTACATAACGGCGCTGGTTGCAGAACTGCCCGATGCCCCGGATGATCTCCAGATGAAAGGCATTTTCATATACATCTCGCTGGGAAGAAGGCAGGATGATGCCGATGGTCTTGGAAAATGCTTCTGACGGTTCGGCCTCAAAATTTGGTTCATAGCCCATCTGCGCCATGATGCGGCGGATGCGTTCTTTTGTGTCCCGGCTGATGGATGGGCTGTCCTTGCAGGTGCGGGAGACCGTGGACGGCGAAACGCCCGCAGCGGCCGCAATATCTTTGATCGTAACTGCCATGCTCTGAATCCCCTTTCTGATAGCTCTATTGTAAAGGGCTTTGCACACAAAGTCAACGTTTGCGTACTCATTTGCGTAAATCGCGCAACGGTGTTGCTGCAAAGGTTTGACATTTTCAACAAAATCGCTTCAAACAATGTACAAGATGCAGAAAGGCGTTCTGCATCTCAAAAAACTCTTGTAAAATTTGCGAAAATGAGTTATTCTTATTGCGCAATTTAATGCAAGCGCAACGCAATGCTTGCGCAATCAAATGCAAAAGAACAAGGAGGAACATCATGGCAACCACACAGACAGCTCCCAAGAAGAAAGGGCTCATCAATTTCGACTTTTTGCAAAAACTGGGCAAGGTTCTGATGACCGTCATCGCCGTCATGCCGGCGGCGGGTCTGATGATCAGTCTGGGCAAGCTGGTGCAGATGAGCGGTGGCGATATTGCCGCCGTCATGACCATCGGCACTACGATGGAGAACATCGGCTGGGCCGTCATCAACAACCTGCACATCCTGTTCGCGGTCGCCATCGGCGGCAGCTGGGCAAAAGAACGCGCAGGCGGTGCCTTTGCGGCTGTGCTGGCCTTTGCGCTCATCAATGTCATCACCGGCAACATCTTCGGCGTCACCAGCGCCATGCTGGAAGACCCCAACGCCGTGACCCACACCCTGTTCGGGCAGGAGATCGCCGTCAACGGCTACTTTACCTCCGTGCTGGGTGCTCCGGCGCTGAACATGGGCGTATTCGTGGGCATCATCGCCGGTTTTGTGGGCGGCGTAGCTTACAATAAATACTATAACTTCCGCAAGCTGCCGGACGCACTGGCCTTCTTCAACGGCAAGCGGTTCGTGCCCATGGTGGTCATCGCCTATTCCGTGGTCATCTCTCTGGTGCTCGCCCTGTTCTGGCCTGTGGTGCAGACCGGTATCAACAACTTTGGCATCTGGATCGCCAACTCTTCCGAGACTTCTCCGGTGCTGGCTCCGTTCATCTATGGTACGCTGGAACGTCTGCTGCTGCCCTTTGGTCTGCACCATATGCTGACCATCCCCATGAACTACACCTCTTTCGGCGGCACCTACACCATCGCCACCGGCGTGAACGCAGGCAGTCAGGTATTTGGTCAGGACCCGCTGTGGCTGGCATGGGCCAACGACCTCATCAACTTCAAGAAGGCCGGTGACATGGCCGCATATAATAATCTGCTGGCTACCGTCACTCCCGCCCGCTTCAAGGTCGGCCAGATGATCGGTGCGACCGGCCTGCTGCTGGGCGTCGCACTGGCCATGTACCGCCGCGTGGATGCCGACAAGCGTAAGAATTACAGATCCATGTTCATTTCCACTGCGCTGGCTGTGTTCCTCACCGGTGTGACCGAGCCGCTGGAGTTCATGTTCATGTTCTGCGCCATGCCGCTGTACATTGTATATGCCATCCTGCAGGGCTGTGCCTTTGCCATGGCCGGCATCATCCATCTGCGCCTGCATTCCTTCGGCAATCTGGAATTCATCACCCGCATCCCCATGTCTCTGCAGGCCGGTCTGGGCGGTGATATCGTCAACTTTGTCATCTGCGTCGTGGCATTCTTCATCATTGGCTATTTCGTGGCCTATTTCATGATCGGCAAACTCAATCTGGCTACCCCGGGCCGTCTGGGCAACTACACCGATGACAACGCGCCGGATGAGGATGCTTCCGGTGCAAAGGCTGAGAAAAAGTCCGATAACGGTCAGGCCGAGCGCATCATTGCCCTGCTGGGCGGCCGCGAGAACATCGTGCTGGTGGATGCCTGCATGACCCGTCTGCGCGTCACCGTCAAGGACCCTGCCAAGGTGGCCGACCTGGCGGCATGGAAGGCTGAGGGTGCCCTGAGCCTGCTGGTCAAGGGCGACGGCATTCAGGCGGTCTATGGCCCCAAGGCAGATGTTCTGAAATCTGATATCAACGATATTCTGTAATTGCTTATGAAACTGCTGACATTGAACACCCACAGCCTCATCGAGCCGGACTATGAGGCAAAGCGAGACGCTTTTGTAAATTTTATCGCAAAGGAGCAGCCGGATGTGTTCGCTTTGCAGGAAGTGAACCAGACCGCCTCCGCTCCGCTGCTGGGGGATGTCCCGGCGGGATACTACCCCTGCCCCTGCAATATGGTGCTGCTGAAAGCGGACAACCATGCCGCAGCAGTGGCCCGGATGCTGGAAGAGCGGGGCGTACATTACCATTGGAGCTGGCTCCCGGCCAAGATCGGCTATGACAGATATGATGAGGGCATGGCCGTATTCAGCCGTGCGCCCATCACGCAGACCGAGAATCTGCTGCTGAGCCGGTCGAACGATTACAGTTACTGGAAGACCCGCCGCGTGCTGGGCATCTGTGCAGGAGATGTCTGGTACTATGCTATGCACATGGGCTGGTGGAAGGACGAAGAAGAACCCTTCGCTGACCAGTGGAATGCGCTGGAAGCAACGGCTGGTGCGAAGCCTATGGCATTCCTGCTGGGCGACTTCAACAGCGAAGCCGATGTGCGGGGCGAGGGGTATGACCTTATCCTCCGCAGCGGCTGGCAGGATACCTACCGGCTGGCACAACAGCGGGATGACGGCTATACCGTTGTGCAGGCCATTGACGGTTGGCGGGATGCCCCGGATGCTTCCGCCAAAAAGCGCATCGACCAGATCTGGTGCTCCAAAGCTGTTCCGGTGCGCAGCAGCCGGGTGATATTCCGTGGTACACAGGAACCGCAGGTCTCCGACCATGCGGGTATCCTGATCGAATTATAAAGGATAAGAAAGAACATGAAGATGCAGAGAAGTGCAGGCATTTTACTGCCCGTCAGCAGTCTGCCGTCCCCATATGGCATTGGCTGCTTTTCGCAGGAAGCATACGATTTTGTGGACTGGCTCAAAGAGGCCGGACAGACTTATTGGCAGATCCTGCCGCTGGGTGTGACCAGCTATGGTGACAGCCCCTATCAGAGCTTTTCGGCCTTTGCGGGCAACCCGTACTTTATCAGTCTGGATGAACTGGTCAAAGAGGGCGTGCTCACCGCCGAGGAGTGCAAAAAGGCAAAGTTCGGGCGCAAAGCCGATGATATCGACTACAGCCAGCTCTACAAGGAGCGGGGCCGCCTGCTCCGGCTGGCCTACTCCCGCAGCGACATCGGCCACAACGAGGCATTTGCGGCCTTCTGCGAGAAAAACAAGTGGTGGCTGGACGATTTTGCCCTGTTCATGGCAGTGAAAGGCCGCTTTGAGGGCAAACCGTGGATCGAGTGGGCGGAGGATATCCGCCTGCGCTGGCAGAATGCCATGGACTACTACCGCCGGGAATTGTATTTTGAGGTGGAGTATTACAAATATCTCCAGTTCAAATTCGACCAGCAGTGGCGTACACTAAAGGCTTACGCCAACGAAAAGGGCATCCGCATCATCGGTGATATCCCCATCTATGTGGCACTGGATTCCGCCGATGCATGGGCGAACCCGCAGATGTTCCAGCTGGATGAGGACAACATTCCCACCGCCGTGGCAGGCGTTCCGCCGGATGGTTTTTCGCCCACCGGCCAGCTCTGGGGCAATCCGCTCTACCGCTGGGAAAAGCACCGGGAAACGGGCTATCAGTGGTGGATCACCCGCTTGTGGTACTGCTTTGAACTGTACGACGTGGTTCGCATCGATCACTTCCGAGGCTTCGATGAGTATTTCTCCATTCCCTACGGCAGTGAAACCGCGGCCCCCGGCCATTGGGAAAAAGGCCCTGGCATCGAGCTGTTCCGTGCGGTGGAGCAGGCACTGGGCAAGCGGGAGATCATTGCCGAGGATTTGGGCTATATGAGCGAGACCGTCCGGCAGCTGGTGCTGGACAGTGGCTTCCCCGGCATGAAGGTGTTGGAATTTGCCTTCGACTCCCGTGACACCGGCAGCGCCAGCGACTACCTGCCCCATAATTACCCGGTGAACAGCGTGGCCTACACTGGCACCCATGACAACGAAACGCTGGTATCCTGGTATCAGACCATCACCTCTGCCGAACGTACACTGGTGCGGGATTATCTGTACGATTACACCACGCCGGAAACACAGCTTTACAAGAGCATGATCGCCCTTATCTTCCGCAGTGCCGCCGCCACCTGCATCATTCCCATGCAGGATTGGCTGGGGCTGGACAATTCCGCCCGTATCAATAAGCCCTCCACCGTAGGCGAGAACTGGCGCTGGCGGCTGAAAAAGAGCCAGCTGACCCCAAAGCTGCAAAAAGAAATTTGCAGCATCACCACCCGCTATGGCCGGATGAACTGGGCATAAACAGATAAAAAAGAAAGCCTGAACGTCAGCTTTACGCAGACATTCAGGCTTTCTTCAAATTTTATCGTTTTACCGTGAATCACCATCCATCCCCACAGCTTTGTGTGTGGGGGGGGATGCATTGAGTTGCCTGCATGTCTTTTGGGCTTTTGCGGAAAACCGGGATGTTCCCTCAGATAAGCGGGTCTGCCTCATAACAAAAGAGACCGCAGTACAGCAAGCTGCTGCACCGCGGTCTCTTCTTCTTTTTTAGCTCCGCGGGATGGCCATTCGTCGCTCTGCTTTCTTTACGAGCCATGCTCCCGCCCATCCACAGGCAGCTCCCAAAATGACACCACCCAGAATATCCGTCGGGTAATGGACACAGAGGTACATCCGCGAGAATGCGATGAGAACGCCTACCGGCAGAGCCGCCATCGCCCACTGCTTTTTCCCGGCCAGCCAGAGGGCTGTCACCGAGGCGAAGGACGCCGCCGTATGGCCCGAAGGGAAGGAGAAATCGTCCGGGTGCGGGATAAGCAGCTGTACCTCCGTGAGGATGTCGCATGGACGGATGCGGGCCACCAGCGGCTTGAGAAGAAGATTGCAGAGGACAGCGTCGATGAGGAGCGCCGCTGCCAGCACGCAGCCGACCCGCCGCGTTTTGCGGAACACCAGCAACAGCGCTGTCAGCGTCACCCAGAGAATACCGGAGTCTCCCAGACGGGTAATAAAACCCATGCTTCCATCCAGCATGGGGCTGTGCAGGGATTGCAGGAATTGCAGGAAAGTGAGTTCGGCGTTCATAAAGCTCCCTCTTTCTCGTTTCGTTGTGTACAGGATACCAGAAGTTTATGAATAGGAAATCACAAAAAATTAAACAGTGGTTAAATCAGGCTCACCCGCCAGTAGTTTCCCGATCTTTTCCGTCAGCTTTCGGTAATCGAGCGGCTTCAGGAAAATCTCGTCGATCAATCCCTCCTGCTGCATCTGCACGGCATCCTGCTCCACAAAGCCGGTCATCAGAATGGCAGCGAGGTTCGGGTTCTCGCTGCGCATCCGCTGGATGAGGGCAGTACCCTTATACTTGGGCATGGTGCCGTCCACAAGGGCCAGCTGCCAGCGGGTGGGCGACGCCAAAAAGGCGTCGAGGGACTCTTCCGCATCGGTGAAAACATCCACCGTATAGCCGCTGCGAGTCAGGCGGCGCTTGAGGTAGCGGGCCACCCGCTCCTCGTCGTCTACCAGCAGGATGGGCTGTTTCCCACTGTTGAGCCGGACGGGCGCACCAGGCGCGGCAGGGCGTTCGGGAGCCACTGCCTGCGCTGTGACGGGCAGGTAGACCAGAAACTCGCTGCCCTCGCCCACCGTGCTGTGGGCCTCAATGAAGCCGCCGTGGCTGATAAGGATGTTCTGCACCACCGAAAGGCCGAGGCCGGTGCCCTCCCCTGCCGCCTTAGTGGTGAAGAAGGCATCAAAGATGTGGGCCAGCGTCTCGGAGGTCATGCCGCAGCCGGTATCCGCCACCCGCACCCGCACAAAGCCGCTGGCGACGGCGGGGTGATAGTTGGCAGGCAGGGCGTCGGCGGAGATCTTCTCCGCCTGCACGGTCAGGGTGCCGCCCTTGCCCTCCATGGCCTGCACAGCGTTGGAGCAGAGGTTGAGCAACACCTGATGCAGCTGGGTGGCGCTGCCGTAGACGGTGGCGTGAATATCCTTATACCCTTTTTCGAGCCGGATGTTGGAGGGCAGGATCATCGAGACCATCTTGGTGTCATCCTGCAAAACGGCTTCCAAATTCACGGGGCCGTAGGCGGTAGAGTCTGTCTCGCGGCGGCTGAAGGGCAGCAGCTGCTCCACGATCTCTTTCGCGCGGGTGCCCGCCTCGTAGATCTCGCTCATGTCATCGTAGTATTCGCTCTCGGGTCCCATCCGCTCCCGGATGAACTCCGAGTAGCCCAGAATGGGCGTGAGCAGGTTGTTGAACTCATGCACGATGCCGCCCGCCAGCGCGCCGATGGTCTGAAGTTTCTGGTAGTGGTACACCTGCTCGCGGCTCTGGTGCAGCTCTTTCAGGGTGTGGTTGATGTCCTTGAGGTAGGCGGCTTCCAGCTTCAAATTTTGCTGGTTTTTGCGCATGGCGTAAAAGCTGATGACGCACACGCCCAGCACAAAAAGGATGGCGGCCACCAGCATACCAAACTGGCCCACATTGCGGTCGATGAGGTTTTTGACGGTGGAGTAGGGCAGCACGGCCGAGACGTACCAGGCCGTGTTGTTGACGTTCATGCGGGAAAATGCCGCGATCTCATCCTCGGGCGGGGCGATGCCATTGGAGTAATCGCGGTAAATGGCCGTGCCCTCCTCCTGGCTGTACTGCCGTGTGAGCAGCTCGTTCAGACCCTTGTACTGGGGCAGAGTGTCCAGCCCCTGGATCTGCCGGAACGGATTGAACGTCAGCAGCTTCGCGTTGGGGTGCATGATGATGGTGCCTTTTTCGTTTTTGACGATGATGTCTCCCGTGTTCTCGATGTTCAGGGGCGCAAGATATTCCTCGTACACCTGTTCGAGGTCGATGACGATCACCACGGTGCCCAACGACTCGCTGCCATGAATGACGTCGTTCACCAACGTCAGGCCGTAGTGCTGGGGCGAGATGCGGAAGACCGAGCCAATGCCGCTGGTGTGGGCGGCGGCATACTCTTTCAGGTGCAGTAGGCTTTCGTCAAAGACTTCCAGGAAAGGATAATCGTTGTACTGGTACATCACGTCGCTGTTTTTGTCCAGCAGGTAAATGCGCTTGACGCCCCGCTTTTGGCTGAGCATATAGGAGACGATGTGTTCCCTCAGGGCGGTGTCACCGCCCGTCTCGTAGTAATTTTCAAACTCGGTGAGGAAGCCCGGCGAGCGGGTCAAAATTTCAATGTCCCGCAGCTGCCCGGAGATATAGAGGGAGAGCGTTTTGGAGACGGCGCGGGCCGTCACCAGCAGGTACTGCTGCTGTTGCTGCACCACCATGTCCGTATAGGCGGTGTAGGTGTTCACCACCGCAAAGGCCAGCACCCCAAGCACCGCCGTCAGCACCAGCCCAATTAGAAAATGGTGCACCCGCTTTGGAATCTGCTTTAATTTCTGCATTCTCGCCCCACCTCTTTCAAGCTTTATTATAGCGCAGCCGCCGGGCAGAGAAAAGCCCGATTATTTCGCGGCGTTTTTTTCTGCTGCCGGGCGCAGCTCTGCCTTGCAGGCCGGGCAGCAGCTGCCCTTGAACAGCGGGTACTTCATATCCAGCTTTTTGCCGCAGTGGGGGCAGCGGTAGCAGCTTTTCTCCAGCAGGTAAGCGCCCAGCAGCAGACACAGGCCGGTGATCCAGCTGCCCGCTGCAACAGCAAAGATACCCACGAGAACGGCGGCGATACAGACGGGCTTAACATACTGGAGTGGGATACGCACTTTGAATTTCATAACAAAAACCTCCGAAAAAAGAGGAGGGCGAAGCCGTTGGAGAGATCGGCTTCGCCCCGGGTGGAAAGGTGAGTGAAGGAAAGGAGGTTCGAGTAATTACTTCGCGGCTGCTTCTTTGTTATGCTTCTTGAGCAGAGGCTTGTACACGGGGCTCAACAAAACAAGGATACAGATCAGGATGATGATCCCGGTGACGGGGCGGGTCAGGATATTGATGGTTGCTTCCATCAGGGTATCACCGGCCACGATGGTGTATGCGCGGCGGACTCACAGATGACGCCCAGAACCAGACCGAGGATCATGGCCGAGCTGTTGAACTTGCAGGTGGAGAAGACGAAGCCGATGAGGCCGGAGATGGCCATCAGGATAACGTCAACTGCCGTGTTCTTGGTAGAGTAAGCGCCGATGGTCGCCATCATGATGATGGTGGGGCCAAGGATGCTGTAGGGGATTTTCAGCACCTGCACGAAGATGCGGGCGATGATCATGGCTGCAAAGACCATGACGATGTTGGAGACAAACATGGAAGCAAATGTGGCCGACAGGAACTGGGGCTGATTGACCAGCAGCAGGGGGCCCATGGTAACGCCCTTGAGCACCAGAGCGCTCATCATAATGGCAGCCGCGTTGCCGCCGGGGATGCCCAGGCTCAGCAGGGGGACCATGGAGCCGCCGGTGGCGGCGTTGTTGCCTGACTCGGGAGCGGCGATGCCCTCCAGGCAGCCGGTACCGAACTTTTCAGGGTGCTTGGAGATCTTCTGCTCTTCCGAGTAGCAAAGGAACGAAGCGATGGTAGCGCCTGCACCGGGCAGGATGCCAATGACCGTGCCGAGGATGGAGCAGCGGGCGATGACACCCTTCAGGCTCCACATTTCTTTCAGGGTAGGCATTTTGGCAGACATATCCGCCTTGCCGTCCTTGCCGGTGACAGCCTTCAGCTTGGAAGGCTTGTTGGTCTGCTTGAGGACTTCGGTGACGGCGAAGAAGCCGATCATGACGGGGATCATTTCAATGCCGGAGGTGAGGAAACGGGTGCCGAAGGTCAAGCGGGGCACGCCCAGCAGGGGGTCCAGGCCGATACAGGCCAGCAGCAGACCCAGCAGGCCGGAGATGATGGTGCGGCAGACATTGCCTTCTTCCAGGCTTGTCAGGATGGACAGGCCCATGAAGGAGATGGCAAACAGTTCCGAGGGGCCAAAGCTCAGGGCAGCCTGGGTCAGCTGAGGGCTGAAGATCAGCATACACACGGCTGCGAACATGCCGCCGATGGCCGAGGCGATGAGCTGTACACCCAGAGCTTTGCCGGCTTCGCCGCGCTGTGCCATGGGGTAACCGTCATAAGTAGTCGGGGCGGAGGACGGGACGCCGGGGATCTTGAACAGGATGGCCGTCATGCCGCCGCCGGTGATGGATGCGCAGTAAATTGCAACAAGGAATGCGATGGCGCTGACAGCGTCCATCTTATAGGTGAAGGGGATGCCGAGGGTGACAGCCATGGTGGCCGAAACGCCGGGCAGAGCACCGAACAACGTGCCAAGGAAGACCGCAAAGATGATAAGGATGAACATCTTCGGGGCAAAAACGACCGACAGGCCGCTGGTTAACAAATCTAGCATTTCATGTCACCTCCTGTTAGAAACGCGGGACGAGCGACTCAACGAACAGGGCGAAGTTGCGTAGGGGGAGGATCTGTCCGCGAGGGAGCAGAACGCCCAGAAACACGGCGAAGCCGATGTACAGGATGATGGTGATGATGACGGAAGAGAGGATCAGCATGGGGATGTTCCGCTGGCCCAGCAGCAGGCCGTAGGCAAACAGGAACAGCAGGCAGGTGAGCATAAAACCCACCGGCTCATACATCAGCGCCATGACCACCACCAGCACCATGCCGAGGAAAAGCTTGCTCTTGACAAAGCGGCCGATGGCAGGAAAGAAATCCTGGAAGCCAGCCTTGATATCTTCTTTTTTATTGATCTTGAAGAAACGGATGACGTTGAACGCCAACGCGATGAGCATCAGCACCAGGATAGCCTGCGGCCACTGCTCGGCACCCAGCTCATTGACGGCCGAGTGGGGCATAGTGGTACTGACATTGACAAAGCAGAAGATGCCGCCCGCAATCAGCAGCAGATTGACGATCAGTTCCAGAGCCATAAAATCAACTCCTTTGCATTATTCTCAAAAAAGCGGGGAGGGTGAACTCCCCGCCGGATACGATTCTGTTTTCAGCCGTGGTCCTTTATCAGATCAGACCTGCACCCTTCAGGTAGTCTTCAAAGGTGGTGTACTCTTCGTCGATAAGCTGCTGGAACTCTTCAGCGTCGGCGTAGCCGGGACGGTCGAGGTAGCAGGCATTCTTCAGGAACTCCTGATAATCGGGGGTGTTCCATGCTTCTTTCAGGGCATCTGCCATGGCGTTTACGGCGGCATCGGGCGTATCGGTACGACAGAGGATGCCGCGCCAGGTACCAACGTAGGAGTCGATGCCCAGCTCGCCGGTGCACTCCAGATCGGGCAGGGTGGACATGCGATTTTCGGAAATGGAGATCAGCGGGACGATGTCGCCGGACTGGATGAGGCCCATGATCTCATCAGCACCGGTGATGTTGATGTTGATATGGCCGCCGACCATGGCACTGGACAGCTCAGAGCCGGAGCTGTAGTTGACGACCTTAACGTACTGCTCCACTTCGGTAATGTCACAGCCAAGGCCGCCTGCTAGGGTCTGCTTCAGAGCCACAGAGTCCGCGCCGGTAGCGGTCAACATGCCGCAGGTCAGTTCCTGGGGATGTGCCTTTGCGTAGTCCACGAACTCGGTGAAGTTGGAGTACTTGCCTTCCTGTGCCTTCTTGGAAGAGGCGATGATGTTGATGGAGTGGACCAGCTTTGCAACGGGGCGCAGCTCTTTCTTGAAATCCACGGGCAGGATCTTCTGCAGGTCCAGCATGATGTGGGACTGGGTGCCCAGAACGTAAGTATAACCGTCAGCGGGCTGCTTGCAGGTAAAGTCGATGCCGTTTGCGCCGCCTGCACCTTCGACGTTGACGATCTCAACAGGAACACCCAGGATGGGCTCCAGCACGGGCTGCAGGGGGCGCAGGGTGCCGTCAGCACCGCCGCCGACGCCCCAGGGGCAGACCAGCGTGACCTTGCGCTCCCAGGTCCAGTCGGAAGCAGCGGCCGATGCCGCAGCGGAACCGGCGGTGGACGAAGCGGCAGTAGACGAACCGGAACCGCCGCAGGCAGCCAGGCCCAGAGCAGCGGCAGAAACGCCAGCGGCCTTCAGAAAGTTGCGGCGGGTGATCATCTTTTTCATAATGTTTTCCTCCTTGTCTTTTGGACAACATTTTCAGGATCTGCAGGGGGTCTTTCCGTTCCGCCCCTGCTGTTGTTGGCTTTATTCTAGCAAAGATGCCTTAACTGTCCATCGTGCTCTTTCTTAAAATTTCGTAAGGTTCGGCAAAAAGTTTTTGCTAAAATCCACAAAAGTGCTATAATACACTTGAAAATAGGAGGAAGTGCAAGATGGAGCGTTCAAAAATCTTAGTCGTGGATGATGAAAAGCTGGTGCGGCGGATGATTGCCCGCGTGCTGGAAAGCGAGGGCATGTCCATTGTGGAAGCATCCAACGGGCTGGACGCCGTACAGATGGCCAAGGCCCAGCCCTTTGACCTCATCATCCTTGATATTATTATGGAGGGGATCGACGGTTTTCAGGTCATCCACCAGCTGCGAAGCGAGGGGATGCTGACGCCCGTATTCATTTTAAGCGGACGTCAGGCCGATAACGACAAGGTCTTTGCACTGGGCATCGGGGCCGATGACTATATCACCAAGCCCTTCTCACCCTCGGTGCTCTGCGCCAAGGTCAAAGCCTGCCTGCGTCGAATGAGTCTTTCCGCTCCCAGCAGCAGCGGCGTGCTCTCTGCCGGACCGTTCTGCTATTTCAGTGACGAGATGCGGCTATTGAAAAAAGGCATCGAAGTCCCTCTTTCCAGCAAGGAGAGCTTCCTGATGAAGTATTTCCTCACCAACCAGAACAAGGTGCTGACCAAAGAGCAGATCTACCGCAGCATCTGGGGCGACAATGTGGTAGACGACAACACCATTATGGTACATATCCGCCGCCTGCGCACGAAAATTGAGGATGACCCCAACAAGCCGCTTTATCTGCGCACAATCCGAGGCGTGGGATACCAGTTCGTGGCAGAATAGTTTATCAGACTTCCAGATCTGCGCAGCTGCTGCCAAGTGCTCCCGTATTATCCGTTCTAAGGTCGGGCGTGTGACGTGAAGCGCCTCAGCCAGCTGCCCTTTGTTCATCTCCCGGCGGGTGTACCGGGCATAAAGCTCTGAGAAGTCATCTGGCGTGGTTACTTTCTTCCTACCCTTATAGATACCGTTCCGTTTGGCGATGGCGATACCCTCCCGTTGACGGTCCAGCAAGTTTTGACGCTCAAACTCATTGATGGCGGCAATCATGGTGAGCATGAGCTTCCCGGTAGGCGTCCCGGTGTCCAAGTTCTCTTTGTTGCTGACCAGATGCACACTCTTGGCCTGTAACCGCTCCACGATCTCAAGCAGGTCCCTAGTGCTGCGGGCAAGGCGGCTGAAGTCGTGGATATAGACGGTATCGCCCTCCCGCACATAGTCGAGCATGGCTTGGAGCTGGGGCCTGTCCATACTCTTGCCGCTGATTTTTTCGGTGAACCATTTCTCGATGCCGTGCTTTTTGAGCGCTTCGATCTGGCGGGCTTCGTTCTGTTCTTCGGTGCTGACGCGGACGTATGCAACTTTCATGGTAGTACCTCACTGATTTGCAGAAAAATAGGGCCAGAGATAAGCGAAACTTTTGAAAACAAAGCCGAAAACAACCCTAATTTTCAAGATTTTGATGACGCTTTGGATGCAAGATAGGGCACACTCTACTTTTCAACTGTGCTCCCCTTTGACCAGATGGTCCAGCGTGGTATGGAAGTAGTCAGCCAAAAGTGAAGCGGACTGCAAATCAGGTGTTCTCCGGCCAGTCTCCCACAAGCTAACAGCCCGGCGGGATAGATTGAGGTCATCGGCTAACTGCTGCTGTGACAAGCCTGCATCCTTGCGCAGTGATACGATTCTGGTACTGATGGTTTCCATGGTATCCCCTTTCTTTGTATGTGTACTCACAAAATGGACTACTCTCACTCGTCCCTTGCCTCTCTGTCTCTTGGGGGCTTAGTCAGCCTTTACGAACAGCTCCATACAGTCGGCACAGATGACCCGTACTTCCTTGGTGCTGCGAATAATAGTCCCGCACTTCGGGCATACCCACCGCCGGGTGCTGCTTTTGGCCTTGGGCGGTTTCGGGGCTCCTGTCTGGCTGCTGCCCGGTCCCTTGCTGGCCGTACCAGTGCCGCACATATCTGCCCACGTCAGGCCCTCTGTCATCTGGATATCCTGCCAGCCCATAAAGATGATGAAGTCCAACAGCTCTTCGGACGGGCTTGTAATGGTCCAACCGTATTTCTCGTGATGGTCAATGACTAAGCCGTGGGCCTCTGCGGTGGCCTTAAAGCGCTTGTTGTGATAGGCTCCGCTCTGGCTGGATGTATCGCGGATACCGTGAACCAGATTGTAAAGGTGTGCCATCTCGTGCAGCAGGGTGGCCGTGGCGTTCTCAATGGGGCGGTCCAGTGTTGCAGTGGAAATATTGATCTCATACCGCTGCTCTGTGCCCTGTTCGGTGCTGACCGTCCAAGTTTTGACTGTGGTGATGTGACCATAGGCAGAGGGCGTCTTTTTCAGTGTGATGATGGGCTCCGGCAATTCGCCGTTATAGTAATGCTTGTTGAGCTCCCGGAACATTTTTTCGAGCTGGCCTGCGGTGCGGCTGGTCTTAATGGTGCTTTTCATGGTGAACAACCTTTCTCTTGATAAAAAAGGCCGGGACAGGTATACTAAAGGTGCATCCCGCCCCGGCGGGTGTATAGGGCTCTGTACAGCGCAAACTTTGGTCGGTGGGCGCTGTATGGGGCTTTTCTTAGTTGATGGTCAAACGCTGGCCTGTGACGGTTTTGCTGTACTGAGCGTAGAGGTCCGGGGCCACAGTCTTGATAGATTTGCTGTCCAGTCGCGTACTGGAAAAGTCGGACAGACGAATTTTGTGACAGCCTACCTCAAGATAATTTGTAGCGCGCTCTGCAAGAGCTTCCTTGATTTGGGCTTTGAGCGTTTCTTGTTCGGTCTGTGCTGCCTCAATCAGCTGGGCAGCTTCCTTGTACAGCTCTACAAGGGTGAGTAAAGTATCGATGCTCATGTGTTTTACCTCTCTGTCTGTGTGTTGTTGGGGAATGTGTGTTCCCGATGGCATGAGTATAGACTATTCACGGGGATATATCAAGACGGAATATTGCACAAGAAAAAGGTCAAAAATATAGGCAGATTGCATATTCACGGGAATAGTACGAACATGATATAATAAAAACTATAAAGGTACAGGAGGCAATACCCCATGGCAAAAACAACCGCCGCGCAACAGCGTGCAGTCCACAAATATGTCAAAAACAACTATGACCGTTTGGAGTTGTCCGTCCCCAAAGGAGAGAAAGAAGAAATTCAGCAGGCCGCAAAGCAGGCGGGGCAAAGCGTCAACGCCTATGTCTATGAGGCGGTCAAGCGTCGTATAGAGCAGGAGCAGACCACAGCAGAAACGGCAGACCCGGGGGTAGAATAAAAAAGCTCCCTGCCCTTGATTTCAGAGCAGAGAGTTAGTTGTTCGATCTCCCCAGAACGGGGAAATCGCCTAGAAGAGTATGTTTTCAACATCTTTCCACAATATTTTCAACCGGCGAAATTGTGATACTGTTTGGGCGATACTACAGGGTAAAATATGCTGTGTCACATCAGGCCAAACCGCCAAAAGAAAGTGCGACAAAAATGCGACAACAAGGTGTGACTCGACAAAATGAGCTGCAATAGGAATTGCATAAAATGACGAAGTATCTATACAAAATCAAACATAAAAAGATATAAAATGACATATCAAGCCTCTCTTTTAATCAGAGGGCCAGGGATTCGAGTTC
>ERZ772870.1389-NODE-1389-length-17532-cov-3.162270_pt1 | contig 17532 bp, 12 predicted proteins | sample MGYA00511376_ERZ772870 | MGnify/ENA primary metagenome ERZ772870 (study PRJEB29015, sample SAMEA2737719) | human gut metagenome | biome: human gut; feature: human-associated habitat; material: faeces | place: China | collected 2012 ... | reverse complement strand
TATATTATATTATTAATAATAATGTTTTTTTTATTTAACAATTTTTTTGAATCATTTTACAAGGTAACAAGTGTTAATTTAGATATTCAAGGCAACGATATGGGTCAAAGACCTATAGAGGTTTTCTATGCCTTTAATGGAACTGACGATTATAATGGAGAAAATATGGTGGGCATTGATAGCAAAACCAACGGAGAGTTTAGCTACAATGGAGGTATTGCTTTGCCTTGCGAGGGTGTAAGCAAGTTTAGAATTGACTTAGGAAACGGAAAAGACAAGCTGATTACCATAAAAGATGTAGAATATAGAGATTATTATGGCAAGTGCAAATTTGATATTAGAGATATTGCAAAATATTATATGAATGATATTGAAGTAGTAAGTGTTGACGATAATGAGCTTGTAGTTAAAAGTGTAAGTCGTGACGGCATTACAGAACCTGACCCATATATTGAATTTAAGGATTTAAAGGTTATTCCATACAAAAACCATAGTAATGTATACGCCTTAATTTCTGCTATTATAATGACTATAATATTATATAGATTTGTTAGATTAAAGGCTATATACACTCTTTTTGCTGATTTTTGGAGTTCAAGAAAATTGATTTTTGCTCTTGCAAAAAATGATTTTAAAACAAAATATTCAGGTTCTTATTTCGGTGTTATTTGGTCCTTTGTACAGCCTGTATGTACAATATTGGTATTTTGGTTTGTATTTCAGGTAGGTTTTAGAAGTAACGATATAGGAAATATTCCTTATATACTTTGGTTTGCCAGTGGACTTATTCCTTGGTTTTTCTTTTCTGAGGCTTGGAATTCAGCTACAAATTCTCTTACAGAATATAGTTTCTTAGTTAAGAAAGTAGTGTTCAAGGTTCATATTTTGCCTCTTGTAAAAGTAATATCTAATCTCTTTGTCCATATTTTCTTTGTTGTTTTTTTAGTATTATTCTTTATTGTATATGGTATAGAGCCTCAGGTATATTGGTTACAGATAATCTATTACAGTTTTTCAATGATAATGCTTGTAATAAGTTTAAGCTACATTACAGCTACTCTTGTAGTATTCTTTAAGGATTTAGGTCAGATAATGAATATTATTTTGCAGTTCGGTATGTGGCTTACACCAATAATGTGGCAAATAGATATGATACCAGACAGATTTATGTGGTTGTTTAAACTTAATCCTATGTACTATGTTGTACAGGGATACAGAGATAGTATGATATACAATGTGCCTTTTTACAACAATATTAAGCAGACATTGTATTTTTGGCTTGTAGTTATGGTATTTATGTTAATAGGAAGCTTACTCTATAGAAAGTTAAAGCCACATTTTGCAGATGTGTTGTAAGGAGAAAGTAATATATGGATAATGTAATAAGTGTAAAAGATTTAAGTAAGGTTTATAGATTATATGACAAGCCTATAGACAGATTAAAGGAAAGTCTTAATATTTTTCACAAAAGTTATCATAAGGAATATTATGCACTTAATAATCTTAGTTTTGACATAAAGCGTGGAGAAACTGTTGGTATAATTGGTATAAATGGTGCAGGTAAATCAACACTTTTGAAAATAATAACAGGTGTTCTTACGCCTACTGGTGGAAATATTGAGGTAAAAGGAAAAATATCTGCGTTGCTTGAATTAGGTGCTGGCTTTAATATGGAGTATACAGGTATTGAAAACATATACTTAAATGGCACAATGATGGGCTTTTCTAAGGAAGAAGTAGATAAAAAACTTGATGATATTTTAGACTTTGCAGATATAGGAGATTTCGTAAATCAGCCAGTAAAAACATATTCAAGTGGTATGTTTGTCAGACTTGCCTTTGCTGTAGCTATTAATGTTGAGCCGGATATATTGGTTATAGATGAGGCATTAAGTGTTGGCGATGTTTTCTTCCAGCAAAAATGCTATAAAAAAATAAAGGAATTGGCAGGTAAATCTACAGTCCTTATTGTTTCTCACGACTTAAATGCTATGACAAAATTCTGTGAGAGAATTATAGTTATGTCAGCAGGACAGAAAGTTTTTGACGGAGAACCTAATGAGGCTATAGCTAAGTACTTTAAATTAAAGCAAGGTGCGTTAAGAAATGACAAAAAATCTATAGAATTAAATAATAGCGATTTTGAAATGTACAAAGCCCCTGATGAAAATTCATATAGTGGAAAAATGGATGTTATTATAGAAAAGTATTTTTATTCTATTGATAATGAGCCTTTTTCAGAGGTATGTCAAAAAGATGACGAGTTTAAGATTTCGCTAGTTATTAATTCTAAAATAGATATAGAAAGCCCAATTATTGGTTTTCAGATAAGAGATAAATATGGTAATGAGGTTTTTGGACAGACTTCACTTACATCTCCTGTAGAGCAGGGGGTTATAAAACAGGGCAGAAATATTATAAACTTTGCCTTTGATTGGCCTGAAATAAGAGAGGGCGATTATTTTATTACCATAGGTATAGGTAATGGTACAGAGGTACTTAATCAGGTTGAGGAATGTTGGATTAATAATGCTATTCATATTACAGCAACAACTCATGGAAAAACTATATTTGGTATTTTTAATCACGATATGAAGGAATTTGAGATAAGTAAAATAGACTAAGGAAGGTAAAAAGATATGAACGACTGGAAATACTATACTCCAAAGTTTGAATGTGATGAATTAAATTATGATTTACTTACATTTGCACCATGGTCAGGACATAGAAACTTTGTATATGATTTTGTTGGAGCTTTTGAGCCAAACAGTATTGTAGAGCTTGGCAGTCATTATGGTTGTTCTGCCTTTACTTTTGCTCAGGCTGTTAAGGATTTTGAGCTTAATACTAAAATGTATTTTGTTGATACTTGGCAAGGCGATGATTTTACAAAAAAATATGGTAATGATGTATATACTATATTTAGTAAAACAGTAGATAAATTCTACAGCAATCAAAATATAAATATGATGAGAATGACATTTAATGAGGCTGTTGAAAAGTTTGAAGACAAGTCTATTGATGTATTGCATATAGATGGCTCTCATCATTATGATGATGTTAAGGGGGATTTTGAAAACTGGTTCCCTAAAGTAAAAGATGACGGTATAATAATGCTTCACGATGTTAGTAGTGACATAGTTTTAGGCGATGTTATGGGCTCTTACAGATATTGGAAAGAGTTAAAGGAGAAATTTAAGTATACTTTTAAATTTGATTTTAGCTTGGACTTATTTTCCTTAGCAAAAGTAAGTATGAAGCATTTAAAAAGTCTGTTAATGGAAATAAATATCAGAGAATTAATAATGCTCTTGATGTAGATTATAAGGATAGATTGAGAAAAAACTATTTTGAAATTAAGGACAAGCAGATGTACATTGACGATTTGCTTGAACAGAAAAAAATACTTAATTCTCACTTAGAGGCATACAAGGAAAATGTACAGGCTAAAGATAAATATGCCGAGGAGTTAAAACAGCAGAATAAGGCAACTGTAGAGGAAATAAACAATAATTGGAAAAAAGAGAAAGCTACCTTAATAGATGCCTATGAAAAAGAAAAGAAAGATGTAGAGGCTGTTTACGATGAGCAAATGTCAAAGGTCAAAAAGGAGTTTAATGACACTATTTGTGGTAAAGACAGCTATATAGCTGAACTTGAGCAGGGTATAAACTGGTATAAAGAACAGTTAGATGAACTTAATAATCGTATAAATCAGCTTACAGACTTAAATAATGAAATTGTTGAACAGAAGAATGCTCTTGAGCAGGTATATCACGATACTATTAATTATAAACTTGGACAGATAAAGAGAAAGATTTTAAAGTAGGTGGAATTGAATGTATAAATTGTCTGTAGTTATTCCCGTGTACAATACGGAACAGTATTTGCCACGATGTATAGAGAGTCTTATAAATCAGACATATAAAAATATAGAGTTTATATTTGTTAATGACTGTTCTCCTAAAAATGCAGAGGAAATTATAAAGGAATATCAGAAAAAGGATAGCAGAATTAAGTATGTTACCTATGAGAAAAACAGAGGTCTTTTTAGAGCAAGAATGGCGGGAGCAGAAAAGGCAACAGGGGAATATATTGCCTTTATGGATAGCGATGATTATGCAACATTGGATTATTACAACACATTAATAAAATGTGCAGAAGAAAAAAATGTTGAAATAGCCGTAGGTAAAACTATTTTTAGAAATGTAAATAATGTTGACTATACAAGAAATCTTCATGATGAATGTTTCTTATTTGACAAAATAGAGGGCGAAGATGTTAGAAAAACATATTTCGGTCAGAAAGGTCTTTGTTTTTCTTGGCATACAGTTTGGAACAAGATTTATAAAAAAGAATTATGGGACAAGTGTTTCCCTTATTACAAGAGAATAGACACCCACCTTATTATGACAGAGGATATAGCTTTTTCATCTGTACTTTTCTATAATGCAAAGTCTGTAGCAGCTGTTGAAAATGACGGATATTACTATTGTGAAAATGAGGGAGCATCTACAAATGCGTCAAAAACTACTTTAAAGCGTTTTACTAAAAATATGGCTGATATAAAAAGAGTTTTTGAGTTTGTGAACGAATATCTTGACGAAGTAGGTGCAGATAGTTATATAGTAGATAGTTTTGGTGAAACCCAAAAATACTATGCAAGAATGTGGCAGGAATTAGCTGACTTTACATTTAAGGGCGAAGAATTGGAAACTGCCAATAAAATAATGAGAGATTTTATTGGGGATTTTAAAGAACATACAAACAGAGATTATCACTTCTTTGAATCAATAAGCAGTAAGTGGAATGGTGGACTTGAAAGTATTAAGGAAACTATTATAAAAAGCAAGTGCAAGTATGTCAGCTTTGATATTTTTGACACTCTTATAATGAGATATGTTTATAATCCTGAAGACATTTTCTTATTAATGAATAAGAAGTTTGAAAAGTTATATAAAACAAATATCAGCTTTGATAAATTGAGAATTGGTGCTGAAAAAGTATGCCGAATGAAATTTGGCGAAAGTAATCCTGAATATCAAGATGTCAATATTGATGAAATATATGACGCAATGGCTGAGTATTACAACATTCCTTTGGAAATAGTAAAACAAATGGAAAATGAAGAAAAAAATCTTGAAATTCAATTTTCAAGAAGAAGAAAATCAGTTTTTGAACTTTTTGATGTAGCTAAACTTTCAGGAAAAGAAGTTATATTAATATCAGATATGTACCTTGATGAGGATACAATAAAAGCTATACTGAATAAATCAGGATATGAGGGTTATAAAAAACTTTATATTTCTTCTGCTTTAAGAAAAACAAAGGCAAATGGAGATATTTTTAAGGCTGTTTTAAAGGATTTAGGTATTAAAGCAAGTGATATGCTCCACATAGGAGATACTTGGATAAACGATATTGAAAGACCAAAGAGCCTTGGCATTGATACTATATTTTTCCCAAAGGCAAGGGAAGTTTTTGAAAACAAAATTAATGGAGCAAATACTAACCTTTGCCACAATATTGGAGAGTCAGTTTGTGGCGTAATGTGTGATTCATCTAAGTTCAAGGAGAGTTTAGGCTACCGTTGTATGATGGCACTTGTAGCAGGCTATTATTTTGACAATCCATACAGAAGTTTTAATGATGAATCAGATTTTAACGCATCTCCTTATTTCATAGGCTATTATGCCGTAGGTGCTCATATGGTTGCATTGTCAAAATGGATATGTGACAACAGTAGTGAGTATGATAACATTTACTTTATGGCTAGAGATGGCTATCTTCCTATGCTTGCTTACAATATCTTTAGAAACGAAGAAAATCCTAAGGGAGAATATATCTATACATCAAGAAAAATGCTCTTACCGGCAATGATTGAAAGTAAAGAGGATTTTTTTGATTTACCAGTAGAATACAGAAACCATACACCAGCTACAATATTAGATTTATTAAGTTTTTGTTGTAAAGACTATAGTGCTGAAAAACTTGGTTTTGATATGAATAAAACATTTGTTGATGAAAACCAGTACAATAGGTTTATAGATTTTTTCATTAATAACTTATATGATGCTGACAAGCATATGGAGGCTGTTAATAGATGCAAGAAATACTATGAGCCTTTGGCTAAGGGAAATAATGTATCTTTCGATATGGGTTATAGCGGAAGAATACAGACAGCTGTTTCAAGAGCCTGTGGCAAGGGTATAGACGCATTATTTGTTCATAGTGACTCAAAAAGACACGCCAGTATGGAGAGAAAGGGTAATTATAAAATAAAAACTTTCTATGATTTTTACCCATATATGTCTGGACTTATAAGAGAGCATATATTGTCAGATAGTTCATCATCTTGTATAGGAATTGACGAAAATATAAACTTAGTATTTGACGGAATAGAAAAGTTATATCAAGACAGTTTTGTGGTTAATAACATTCAGCAAGGTGCTATTGACTTTGTAAAAGATTTTAAAGATATTTTTGGCGAATATTTTGATTATATTGATTTAAAGCCTTATGAGGCGTCAATGGTATTTGAAGGATATTTAAGATGTGGAAAAGATATAGACAGGCAAATCTTTAAGGCATCATATTTTGAGGATTTAGTTTATGGTTCAAAGGATAATATTAATATCTATGAATTTATAAAGAACTATTTAATGACTCTCCCTATAAATGAGGGTGCTAAAAATGCAGTAACAAAGAGAGATATGCTTGAAACAGTTGTAGCAGGACATAGCAGAATAGTACGAGCTATAGCCTATATTATTTTTGATTCAGAGCTTTTTAAGTTATATATTATAGACATACTAAATAGAAAGCCAAAAGTTTTAAGAACTCTGGTTAAAATTAAGCATATGCTTTTTGGAATGCCTAAGGATAAATAATATATGATTTGGAGATGCTGTGATAAAAATGAATTTTTTTAAATTTATTAATGACAAAACAAAGATTAATTTTGTCAGACTGAAAAATGGTATTAATACAGGCTTTTTTGCTGTTATTATTTTTGTATTGCTAACTACTATTTTTCAGAATTTTATATATGAAAATGTATACAAGAATAATGTCAGCTTAACCATTACAGCTACAGGGCAAAAGAATGAAAAAGCACTTGCTAGCAATGTGCGTATAAGAGATATTTTTGTAAATGGAAGTGAGTATGATTTTACAAAAATACAGCTAAGTGATGGTTGGGAATACAGTACAGTTGACCATTTAATATCAGCTTACGAGCCTACAAAGCCTGTGTCTTTTAATGTGAATTTTGACGAAGATGTAAGAATGCTAGAAATTGTCTATGTTCAAGAAGTAGGTTCAGGTCAGGTTGAGTTTGCTATTAATGGCAAGAATTTTAAAACTATTGACACCTACAAAGATTGTGAGTGGAGTACCTCAAGCAAGGTTTATAAGGTATCTCAGCTTATAAATCCTTATAGCTCTTATAGTGTGTTTATCGTATTATTTGTGTTGTTTACGATTATTGGATATTGGTTAATAGGAAACAATAAATATTATAAGGTGTTTAATTATTTAAAATACTTGAATTTAAGCGTTATACTTGCCTTTATAATATATATGCTTATGGCGTTAATGCAGAGGGAAAGCATAAATGATGTATTCCAATGGATAAGCAGTTATCCGTCAAACTTTAACAATGGCTTATGGATAATAGTATTGTTGAATATTGCAGTTACAGCAATATTTAGCAAGAACTACAGAGGATTTTTAACTTTATCTGTAATTGGTATGATACTTTTGACAGTAAGTTATTTTAAGATACAGTTTAGAGATGTACCTTTACTTCCATGGGATTTTATGCTTATTTCGGTTGCCGGTTCTGTAGTATCAAGATTTAAGCTAGTGCCGTCAGTATCCTTTGTGGTTGCCTTAGTTGCCTTTATTGCTATTGTTGTTTTAATGAAATTTGTAACTAAGAAAATATATGTAGACAAGATAAAGTTATCTGTAAGAATAGCAACTTTAGTAATTTCAGTAGGTCTTTTGGTGGTGTATGCCTTTTCATTCTTGTTTACCAGAGAAATTGATTTATTTGAGGCTAAAAACTTCTATTCAAATAATGGATTTGTACTTGCCTTTACTGAAAGTATGCAGTACATTAACCCTGTTGATGAACCGGCTGAATACAATGAAGCTACAATGAATGAAATAGCTAAAAAAATAGAAAGTTCTGTAAAAGAAGAAAATGGAGTTAAGCCTAATATTATAGTCCTTATGAGTGAATCTTTTTGGGATATTACAAGAGTTAAGGAACTGGGCTTTAAGGAAGAAATGTTCCCAACATATAGAAATCTTCAAAAGACATCTCTTACAGGAGAACTTCTTACAAATGTGTACAATGGAGGTACTGTAAATTCAGAATTTGAGGCTATGACAGGCTTTTCTGTTTCTTACTTGCCATCAGAGTATATGCCATATCAAAGATGCTTGCGACCTAATTTTTATTCAATTAACAGCTTTTTGGAAAGTAGTGGCTATGATAGCCTTGCAATTCATCCTTTTGAAAAAACTAATTACAACAGAAATGCTGCCTATGAATATATGGATTTTGACAAAACAGTATGGGAAGACGATTTTGACGCAAATGCGGACAGAATGAGAGGATATATTTCTGACCATGCATTGACAGAAAAAATTATTGAAGAATATAAAAAGCATAAGGCAGAAAGTAATTCTCCTTGGTTTAATCTTTCAGTATCAATGCAAAATCATGGTGGATATTGGGAAAGTACATTAGACAAGAATAAAAAGGTTGATGTAGATGATTCAGCCTTTACTGAAACTTCAAGAGGTTCTATTGAGGACTTGGCAACAGGTTTGCATTATGCAGACCTTGCATTGGGCGAACTTATTGACTACTTCAAGACAGTTGATGAACCTACTGTTATTGTTATGTTTGGCGACCATATGTCTAATGCAGGGCAGATTGGTGATACACTTCTTGACCAATCTTCCCTTATTGCTAAAAGTGATTATGACCTTTCAGGTTTTGGAAAGACTACTAATGATACTAATGCCTCTAATATTTATGAGCAAAGACGAGTTCCTTTTATGGCTTGGAGTAATTATGAAAATGTAAATAAAAACTGTGGAACATTAAGTGTTACTCAGCTTTTACCAACGGTATTATCAGAATACAATTCTATTATGCCTAGCTATTTCTACTATTTGAAGAATACACAATCTATTCTTCCGGCTTGTGCTTCCGGTATATTTGTAAATAAAGACGGGGCTTGCGATTTTGTAGGTAATATGAGTGAGGAACAGAAAAAACAATATGAGGAATATTGGCTTATAGAATATGATTATATATTTGGCAAAGATTATCTAAAGGATATATTTGATTATAGTGACAAGTAATTTGAAAGGAGGGCTTTGTATGCTGTTAAATAAAGTATTTAATAACAGATATACTTTGAAAATATCTAAGTTTTTAAAGTATGTAGATAAATACGGTGTTTATAATGGCTACAGGCTCTCCTTTAATAATTTTGACTACGAAACAATAGCTAGAAAAAATAAAAATAGCAAAGCCTTTGATTTAGTTAATAAAAAAATAAATAGAGGTAAAATAAATAATGAATTTGATTTTGGGTACTGTGTTTTTGGCCCGTTAATATACGAATTTGTAAAGTGGTTAGATAATGAAACTAAAGAGTATGAGCAAATTTTATTTTTAGCAAGAGAGGGCTGGCTGTTAAAGACGGCTTATGATACTTTTAAAGGAAATAATGACAAAAGCAAATATTTTTTAGCATCAAGACGAGCAACTTCTGTGTCAGCCATTTATACAGAAAATGATATAAAAGACATTTTAAATCAATATTATAAAGGCAGTATAAAAAATTTGGTGTATTCAAGATTTGGCATATCTATATCAGAGGATTATTATGTTACAATGCCTCAGGATATGGAAAAGGTTATTAAAAAGCTAAATATTGAAGATATACTGAATAAAGCAAAGGCAGAAAGAAATAATTATAAAAAGTATATAGAGAAATTTAGTGAAAGTTGTGCTGTAGTCGATGTAGGCTATAGTGGAACAATACAATATTATTTGGCTAAAATGCTAAATAAAAAAATAGACGGATATTATATTTGCTCTCACTTTAATAATAAGCCTGAAAAAATAGGTTGTAAATGTGAAAGTATTTATGGGGTTTTAAATTTAGTTGATGAAAGGGGAAACATAGTATTTAAAAATCAGCTTTATGTTGAAGCTGTATTGAAAGCTCCCTATGGTCAATTATTGTCTTTTAATAGTGACGGTTTACCTGTGTACAATAATGATTTAACATATAATGAAGGCATAGAAAAAATTCATAAAGGTATTTGCAGTTATATTGAGGATATGAAAGGTATAACTGAAAAAACAAGTGCCTTTGCGTTGATGATGTTTCAATGGGGAATTAAAAATACAGAAAACAAAGTGTTGAATAGTTTATCTGTTGAAGACAGTTACTGTTCAGACGGTACTCTTGTGTCAAAAAATGGCAAGTGGAATAAAGAATAAAATTGAATATCAAGATACAACAAAGGCACAGCTAATAAATGCTGTGCCTTTGTTGTTTATATTATAAATATATGTATATGTCTAATTACTGTAACTTGCTCTTAACATATTCCTTAATAGCATCTCTTTCAATAACATCTTTGTGGAGAACTTCTCTAGTACCAATACCCTTGATTGGAGCAGGGATAGCAACACCACTTACCTTTTCAAGTTCGTTAAGGGCATCGAAAGGATTTACATTAGCATACTTTTCGCCGTCAATAGCTCTTAAAACATCCTTAGCAAACTTATATGGACTAGCTGTTGAAACAACAACATTAGGAGTCTTATCGCCAGTCTGTGCAAGGTATGTAAGGTAACCGCTATATGCAACTGCTGTATGAGTATCCATTACATAGTGAGTTTCTTCGAATAAGTCCTTAATAGCCTTGAAAGTTTCTTCAGCTGTAGCATATTCGCCTGTGAAGTTAGCTTCAACCTTAAAGCTGTATTTACCGTCTTTAGAAAGAGAATCCATCATAGACTTAGTATCTACAGTAGAGTTACTTAAATGATAGAGTAATCTTTCAAGGTTAGAAGAGATAAGAATATCCATTGATGGAGAAACTGTTACAATGAAATCTCTGTTAATATCGTAAACACCTGTGCTAAAGAAATCGAAAAGAACCTTATTGTCGTTAGAAGCACAAATAAGCTGTTTAACAGGAAGACCCATATTCTTAGCATAGAAACCAGCGAGAATGTTACCAAAGTTACCAGTAGGAACAGTAAAGTTGATTTCATCGCCCATATTGATTTTGCCAGCCTTTACCATCTGTGCATAAGCATAGAAATAGTAAACAATCTGAGGTGCAAGTCTACCAATGTTAATAGAGTTAGCAGATGAGAATACATAACCATTCTTCTTTAACTCTGCCTTTAATTCATTATCAGTAAAAATTCTCTTAACAGCACTCTGAGCGTCATCAAAGTTACCCTTAATAGCTGCAACACAAGTGTTAGCACCTTTCTGAGTAACCATCTGCATTTTCTGAACATCAGAAACACCGTCTTCAGGATAGAAAACAATAATCTTTGTACCTTCTACATCAGCAAAACCTTCAAGGGCAGCCTTACCAGTGTCACCACTTGTAGCAGTAAGAATAACAATCTTTTCTTCAACGCCATTCTTCTTTGCTGCTGTCTTTAAAAGATAAGGAAGAATAGAAAGTGCCATATCCTTGAAAGCAATAGTCTTACCATGGAAAAGTTCAAGGAAGTTGCCATTACCAGCACTTACTAATGGAGCAATAAGCTTAGTATCGAACTTTTCATCGTATGCAGAGTTAATACAATACTTTAATTCTTCTTCTGTATAATCAGTAAGAATAAGCTTTAATACTTCGTAAGCAAGTTCCTGATAAGACATTTCAGTAATCTTTTCTAAAGGAAAGTCAATTGTAGGGATTGTTTCTGGTACGAAAAGACCACCATCATTGGCAATACCCTGAACAATAGCCTGACTAGCTGTAACATAGTTTTTGTCGCCTCTTGTGCTTTTAAACATAATATTCATATTCACATACCTCTTTAAAAAATATTCTTGTTCAATGTTCTATTTCCAATTTTATAATATTTTTATAGGTTTGTCAATTAATAGTTGTTTTTTGGCTGTATATTTAATAATTTTTCTTGTATAAAATTCTTTTATCATTTATAATGAAGAAAAGGGAAAGTTTTTGGAAAATTGTTATACAAGGAGGAGAATAAGTATATGAAATGTCCTTTCTGTGGAGCTTCTGACACAAAGGTTGTAGATACCCGTACAATGGAAGATAATTCTGTTATTAGACGCAGACGCTTTTGCCCAGAATGTAGCGAAAGATTTACTACATATGAAAGAGTGGATACAATACCTCTTACTGTTGTAAAAAGCGATGAAACAAGAGAATCTTTTGACAGAGGAAAAATATTGAAAGGTATGCTTATGAGCTGTAACAAGCGACCAGTTTCTGTTGAAGAATTGGAAAAGGTGGTTACATCTATTGAAAATTCATTTATTAACTCAACAAGAAAAGAAATAAGCAGTAAAGAAATAGGGGAAATGGTTATGGATAAATTAAAAGATATTGACCAGGTTGCCTATGTAAGATTTGCATCAGTTTACAGACAGTTTAAGGATATTGACAGCTTTAGCGAGGAACTTAAAAAGTTAGTGAAAGAGAATAAAAAATAAGTAATAACAAATAAAAGGGAATATTTTCTGTAAAAAACACATATTTATTGTAAAATATTATACTTTTATTGACAATTTTTTTTCTATTTATTATAATCAAAATTTGGAGGCGATAGAATGAATGTTTATGTATGTGTAGGAAGTTCATGTCATTTAAAAAATTCGAAAGGAATTATTGACAAACTTACTAAATTAATTGAAGAAAACAACATTAAGGCTAATGTTGAATTAAAAGGCTCTTTCTGTATGGGTCAATGTGGAAAAGACGGCGTTTCTGTAAAGATTGACGATGAAGTTTACTCTGTAACAGAAGAAGATGTTGAAATGTTCTTTAAAAAGAAGATTTTACCATTAGCATAGGAGAGTTTTAGCTCAGGTCTGTTTTGGGAGAGATGTCAATGGGTTACATTAAAGTAAGAAAAGCCAACTGCAAAAATTGTTACAAATGCCTTAAAAACTGTATTTCTAAGGCCATAATGTACAAGAATGAAAAAGTTGAAATAATAGAAGATAGATGTATACTCTGTGGAAAGTGTATTACAGCCTGTCCACAGGGAGCAAAGAAAATAGACAATGATGTTTCTATTATAAAGGAATATATTGAAGACCCTAATATAAAGGTTGCTATTTCCGTTGCTCCCAGTTTTGTTTCAGTTTTTAAAGAAAGTAGAAAAAATCTTGTATGGGCTTTAAAGCAGTTAGGCTTTGATTATGTCGAGGAAACTGCTGTTGGAGCAAAGTATGTTACAAGGGAGTATTTGCATCTGTTGGAAAAAGGAGAAATGGAAAATATAATTTCTTCAGCTTGTCCAAGTGTGAATATGTATATTGAAAAGTATTATCCTAAGTTGACAAAGTACATAGCACCAGTTATGTCACCGGCTCTTGTACATGGCAAAATGCTTAAAGAAAAGTATGGCAAAGATACGAAAGTAGTTTTTTTAGGCTCTTGTCTTTCAATGCTTAAAGAGGTTAATGAGTCAGAGTATGTGGATAATATGATTACATTTAACCAACTTACACAATGGTTTATACAAGAGAGGATTACTCCGGCAGAGGGAGAAGAAATGCCTTTTGATGTGCCAAGTTCCTATTCCAGAATATATCCTATTGTAGACGGTATAGTTTATGATATTAGACATATAAGTGGTAAAACTCAGGGTACTGATAAAATTGGTGGCTATGATTTAGTTTCTGCTAGTGGATTACAAAATGTTCAAAGGCTTTTAGATGAAGTTCAAAAGGGGAATATTAAAAAAGCCTTTTTGGAAGTATTCTCTTGTTACGGTGGCTGTGTTCATGGACCTTTTAAGGTAAGCCATGGCTCTACTAGCTATAGAGCCAGAATAGAAGTTAAGGATTATGCTGACAGGGCGAATGATACAGCAGATGAATATGTTGGAGATATTTCTGCAACATTTACTCCTAAGCCCGTAATAGAAGATATGCCTACAGAGGAACAGATAAGAGATATTCTTTCTCAAATAGGTAAAAACTCTAAAGCACAGGAATTAAACTGTGGTTCTTGTGGTTATGCCACTTGTAGAGATAAGGCTATAGCTGTTTATCAGGGAAAAGCCGATTTGTATATTTGTATGCCTTATATGACGGATATTAATCAGGCTTTATCTAGTGTAACACTTGATTTGACACCTAATTACATTATTGCTGTTGACAACAATATGGTAATAAAAGAATTTAACAGAGCTGCACAAAAACTCTTTGGAGTAACAAGATTACAGGCACTTAATAAGCCTTTATCTAACTTTATAAACCCAGTTGATTTCCAGCAGGTTATTGCTAACCAAAGTAATATATACAACAAAAAGGTTAGTTATACAGAATATGGAATTATAACAGAACAAACTATTGTTTATTCAGAAGAAAAAAATATGGCTATTGCCATTATAAATGACATTACAAGAGAAGAAGAAATGAAAAAGGCTGTTCATCGCAGAAAACTTGATTCTGTAGAAATGGCACAAAAAGTTATTGATAAGCAAATGGTAGTTGCTCAGCAGATAGCAAGTCTTTTAGGCGAAACAACTGCTGAAACTAAAGTTACACTAAACAAGTTAAAAGACCTCATTGATTCGGAGGTAGATTAATCTATGGATAAAGTGTATGTAGAGGCTACTTATAAAAGTTTAAATAAGTTAAACGAGGAACTCTGTGGCGATAGAGTTGAAATAGTGAAAAATGACGATAGCTATTTTGTAGTTTTATCTGATGGATTAGGAAGTGGTGTTAAAGCCAATATACTTTCTACATTAACATCAAAGATTATTTCTACTATGATGTTTCAAGGTGCAAGTATTGAAGATACTGTTGAAACAATAGTCCATACATTACCTGTTTGTAGTGTAAGAAAAGTTGCTTATTCCACTTTTATGATTTTGCAGATAGACTATGACGGAAATGCTTATCTTGTGGAATTTGACAGCCCTGGTTGTATTTTTGTAAGAGATGGTCGACTGATGAACATTGAGTATAATTACAGAAGTATAGCCGGAAAAGAGATAAAAGAGGCTCATTTTAAAGTAAAACCTAATGATTTTATGATGCTTTTAAGTGACGGTGTTGTATACGCCGGTATTGGAGAACTTATGAATTTGGGTTGGACTTGGAAAAATGTAAGCGAGTATGTTGTAAACAGTATTACACCGGATATGACAGCTGCAAGACTTACAAATATGTTAAGTGAAACTTGTAAGCAGTTATATATGAATAAACCTGGCGATGACACTACAATAGCTACAGTAAAGATAGTTTCCAGAAAAAATGTGTGTCTTTATAGTGGACCACCAATGGACAAAAGCTGTGATGAAAGATTGGTTACAGAATTTATGATACCGGAGGGCAAGAAGATTGTGTGTGGAGGTAGCTCTGCCAACATTGTTAGTAGAGTGCTGAAACAGCCACTTATGCCTAGTATTGAATATTCTGACCCAGAAATACCACCTACTGCAACAATAGCAGGCATTGACCTGGTAACAGAAGGTGTAATAACATTAAAAAGAACTGTTGATATTTTGAAAAGTTATGTGGAAAATCCTACGGGCAAAGAGGTTTTGGCAAGTCTTGACCTTAAAAACGGAGCATCTCAAATTGCGAAGATGCTTATTGAGGATTGCACACATTTGTATTTATACATTGGACAAAGTATTAATCCGGCACATCAAAATCCGGATTTACCCTTTGATTTAAGTATTAAAATGATTATCCTAGACGAGTTATATTCACTTATGATAAAGCTAGGAAAGGTAGTTAAGCGATATTATTATTAATTAAGGAGAAAATTATGGAAAATATTACTGACATTAACCAGATTAAGATGGCTGTACTTATTAAAACAGCTCAGTATGCTTTCGAGGGCACTCTTGATGAAAAGCAGGAAAACATACCTTATGAGCTTACAGACCCAATTAAGCCTAATTTCAGATGTTGTGTATACAGAGAAAGAGAAATTATCCGTCAGAGAGTAAGACTTGCTATGGGTCGTATACCTTCAAATCTTCACTATGAAAAGTCAGATAATACTCAGATTGTTCATGTTATGCAGGCTGCTTGCGAAGGCTGTCCTATTGACAGATTTACAGTAACAAGTAACTGCCACAACTGTCTTGCACAGAAGTGTATCAAAGCCTGTAAATTTGGTGCTATTACAAAAACTCCTCAGGGTGCATACATTGACAAGTCTAAGTGTAAGAAGTGTGGTCAATGTCTTAAAGCCTGTCCATACCACGCTATTGTGGATATTGAAAGACCTTGTAAAGTTACTTGCCCAGTAGATGCAGTTCAGATTGACGAAAACGATTTAGCTATGATTGATGAAGCAAAGTGCATTAACTGTGGTCAATGTGTTGTTGCCTGTCCTTTCGGTGCTATTGGCGATGCGTCAATGATGACTAATGTTATCAACTCTATCAGAACAAGTGATAATGTATATGCTATGATTGCACCTGCTATTGAAGGTCAGTTTGGCGATGTAACAGTACCTCAGTTAAAGGAAGCTATTAAGGCTCTTGGCTTTAAGGACTGTCTTGAAGTTGCTCTTGGTGCTGATGTTGTAGCTTGGAGAGAAGCTGAAGAAGTTGTTGCCAACATTAAAGATGGTAAAAAGACAACTACATCTTGTTGTCCAGCTTTTGTAAACCTTATTGAAAAGCATTTCCCACAGTTAAAGGAAAACATTTCAACAACTGTTTCTCCTATGGTTGCTACTGCTAGACTTATTAAGGCAAGCAATCCAGATGCTGAAATCGTATTTATTGGACCATGTATTGCAAAGAAAAATGAAGTTGTTAGCCATTACTTAGGCGAAATTAGTGGTGCTATTACTTTTGAAGAACTTTCAGCAATGTTTACTGTTAAGGAAATCGACCCAGCATCATTTACTGGCGAAAATGAAGAAGCTACTTGCTATGGTAAGGGCTTTGCTAAGAGTGGCGGTGTTACATCAGCTGTTCTCAAGGTTGTTGAAGAAGAAAACATTGACCTTGATATTAAGGCTTGCAAGTGTAGTGGTGCTGCTGAATGTAAGAAGGCATTACAGATGCTCAAGGTAGGTAGACTTCCAGAAGATATTATTGAAGGTATGGCTTGTGAGGGCGGTTGTATCAATGGACCTGGTAAGGTTACAGATGGTATTATGCAGAGCAAGAAGATTTTCGATAAGTATGTAAAAGTACCTAATACAGAAATCATTGCAAACAGCGAAAAGGCTGGTTTTGCAGATATTAACATACATAAGCATTAATATAGAGTTTGCTATATTTTA
>ERZ772870.1373-NODE-1373-length-17799-cov-22.208127_pt1 | contig 17799 bp, 12 predicted proteins | sample MGYA00511376_ERZ772870 | MGnify/ENA primary metagenome ERZ772870 (study PRJEB29015, sample SAMEA2737719) | human gut metagenome | biome: human gut; feature: human-associated habitat; material: faeces | place: China | collected 2012 ... | reverse complement strand
TGCAGAAATGCCCCTCAGCTTCCATATATCCCAGTATATCCTGCATAGAAATCTGGTGCCGCTCATCTGTGTACTTTGTCAGAATTTTATATAATGCAAGTGTTCGATTTTTACTATAATCTGGCATAAGTAAATCCTTTCAATGTGTTTTCTAAATATTCTCTATATATCAACATAGTTATCCTTATAATTTTAACATACCTCTTTACAAATTTCATAAAAAAATTCTAGATTGATCTTGCTTCTCATCTTCGTTTATGCTATTATTTCTAGTGTCAAATTTAAATTTGGTATTTACATTTTGGATTTTGTATAGTATCATAAAACAAGAACAATTGTTCGTTTTGGAAGGAGGCGCCTTGCAGATGAAAAAGACTATATGTGAACTCTTTGCAGGTGTAGGTGGTTTTCGTCTAGGGATGGAACGAGCCAGCAAAGAATGGACCACTGTATGGGCAAATCAGTGGGAACCAGGAAAAAAAGCTCAACATGCCTTTGATTGCTACTGCTATCACTTTGGGAAGTCCGACAATCATGTTAATGAAAACATTTCAGATATTGATAAATCCATCATTCCAGACCATAATTTATTAGTTGGTGGTTTTCCATGCCAGGATTATTCCGTTGCACGTACCGGAGCTACCGGTATAAATGGTAAAAAGGGGGTTTTATGGTGGGACATTCGAGACATTCTTGAAGAAAAGTCTCCTAGTTTTGTTATTCTCGAAAATGTAGACCGTTTGCTGAAGTCACCTTCAAACCAACGTGGTAGAGATTTTGGTATTATTCTTACTTGTTTTAATGAATTAGGGTATATCGTGGAATGGCGTGTAATTAATGCTGCAGAATATGGATTTGCACAGAGAAGAAGGCGCACTTTTATCTTCGCATACAAAAATACGACCACATACTCATACCATATCAACAAGTCAACTTCTAGACCAGACTGTATTTTTAATAATGTTGGATTTTTTGCACATACATTTAAAATTGTTGGTGTATCTAGTGACGACATCCGAAGCACACAATTAACCGAATCTGATTTAGCTGATGTAACTGAGCATTTTTCATATGATTTCGGTAATGCAGGATTTATGTCTAATGGAACTATCTATACATGCGATACTACTCCTGTCTATGAAGAATCAGTAAAACTTCGTTCTCTTCTTAACAAAGATGTCGAAGAACGTTTCTATCTTGGTGCAAACCTTGATAAATGGAAGTATTTAAAAGGTGCAAAAAAAATTGAACGTACCAGCAAAACTGGTCATACCTATACTTTTTCAGAGGGACCTATTGCATTTCCTGACTCAATAGATAAACCTGCTCGTACAATGTTAACTAGCGAATCAAGCCTCAACAGAAGTACCCATGTTATCGAAGATCCTCAAACCCAACAACTTCGCCTGCTTACTCCAATGGAAGCCGAACGTATACAGGGATTTGATGATAATTGGACCAACACCGGAATGCCTGAAAAATTTCGATACTTTTGTATGGGTAATGCTTTAGTTGTAGGACTTATCACCCGTATGGGCACATATCTTAATACAATATTCGACAAAGAAACCACCATGGTGGCTGACGATGTAAAAACCCGAGAGGCAATGTAGTCTCCCGGGTTTTTATTTTATCTAGATTCAATATCAACATTAACTATTATTTTATCAGTTACCAAAGAATATTCACTCTTCTTTATCACAGGAACACCTCTCGCCTTCTGAAAGGCATCTAGCAATTTAGACAGCTTAACATTGCCTTCTAAATAATTAAGTATAAATAAATTAGCTGCACTTGAATTTGTTCTTCCACTTTTTAGTCTATAATCTTTTTTCTTTTCTATAACTACATTTTTGTAATAGTATTTACAGTCCTCATTCTGAAATAAGAGATCTACCAGTTTTATAAATCCTTCGAATGATATTACTTGCCCATTCTCCAAACTTATCCATCCCATCTTATCATTAAGAGTATACCAAATATTTTCCTCCAAATTAATAGCATACCATTTCATCTGAATCTGTTCTTTACTTTCAATACATTCTCCCTTTTCACCGATTCTTATGACTTCACAATCGTATTTTTCACAAACCTTTTCATATTCATGCATATATCCCATTCTAAAAAATAATGCAGCAACATATTTCAGATATGCATTATGATTTTTAGAAATATCATCCAATATATCCCATATAGCACCAAATGATAAATCAATTGCGTACTCTCCCGTCTTTAATTTTACCTTTGGTCGAAAATCCAATGGCATCTTAGGGCTTTCAACTGATTCTTTTCCAGGATATTGAATATAAACCTCTTCTCCCTCTAATGTTCTATAAAGCAAAATTCTCTTTTCTAACTTGTCATACCTTAATTGTTTTCTTTGCAACGCATTAAAAGCATCAATATTCCACTGTCTTTTTAATAAAGAATCTTTATTAACTGTATTGGCGCTATAATCAGCTTTTAATTTATTTGACAATTCTTCATTTGATAATATCATTGCCATAGACTAACCCTCCTTAAATTCCTGTTTTAACTGTCCTAATATGTAATGATTATTCAACCAAAAACACTGCTTTGGATACTGCCTTCCATCTGGCAGCTCATAAGTATCCTGTGCATTTTGTGCATGCGGCCTCACATGACACACCGGATTTTCAGAAGCATTCGGAAAATTATTATAATTCTTTCCGTTTCGATGTTCTATCTGTAATCCGTCAATAAGTACCTGCTTTGTACGATTCCACACTTTCTGTACTTCATTTTCTAAATCTGTATACGGGATGTTCCAAAATTGACATCCCTTTAAGCGTAACATATCATTTTTATCAAATTTGTATACAACAAAAAAGAATCTTGTTTCACTTAAATATGTGCCAAATGTTGAGGTTTCCCACTCTTCTTCTATCAATTCTTTAAATTTAAATGTAGGGAATGACATACTTTCTTTGATTGTATTGTTCTTTCCAATTCGAATGGTTTTTACTACAATATTAGCTTTTTCAAATTCTTCCGCATGATTTCCTTTGATTCCAAGCATGCGATATGCCAGCATTGCTTCTAGATTCTTCGGTTTTCTTTCAAATTCTATTTGAAATTCTCTACAAAGTGATTCAACCGTATAATCCCTGTATGCATTAATCTTTTCTACAACGTAATTTTCAAAATTGTCTTCGATTCCATCTTTAATAATCGATTCATATGTATCTTTTCCCGGAACAATATAATTGTTCAGTACATATGTCATATACGAATTCTTGAATGCAAACGCACGTGGCTTCGCCAATTCACTACTGAATGGTTGCTTTCTTCTATCCCTTGAAGTGGCAGCCTTAGGTGCCGCTCCCAAATACATCGTGTCACCCTCAGACAATTCATGTGCTTTTCCTGATTTAATCTTTTCAACAATAATTTTAAAATCATTCTTAATTATCTTTATGTCTGTTTCCGGTGGTGAAAATAATTTCGCATACCCAATTCTATAATCAAGTCGACTCCTTATCTCTTGCTGATACAGATAATATATAAGTAGTATCAGCCTTGCTTTATTCCACATATGACTATCTTCGAATTTTTCCTTAACAACAGAAAAGTAATCAATCATAGTAATAATCAATCTCTCTTTTGCTGCAATCGAACCATTTTTATTTATTTTATAAGGTGTCACTTTTAATTCAACGCCTGCCTTATCAAAATCTGGTCTGGAATCATTATTACATTGATAATGAAAAAATCTCTCCTCAATAATTTCTCCTAAACCACCTTTACGATTTTTGTTTTCATGACTCACTTCGTAATTACTAGTTTCCCTAACAACCATTGCCTTACTCATATCGTCTTCATTACATACGTCGGCAAATGTTTTCCCAATCAACTTCTGTGCATAAAGTTCAATGGATATCGGATCTGTTTCATCATAATTCACTATGTAGTCCAAATTACTACCTTCCTTCTTTCAGTGCTAATTTCTGGATAGCTCCGCAAGTTTCCTATAATAGACTTCTAAGCGGCTTGTAGAACGATCCAAATTGTTTAACCATACATCAATATTAGTAGAATTGATAGCGTTACTCCTGAGTATTCCTGCAATATCAGCTGCTGTTACAATTAATATAGGGTGTCCATCTTCTACAACCTCGTTATATGCCTGACCATCTACATAACTTGTCGTAATCAGTATGCCAAATTGTCTATATCTAATTCTTGAAATTAACCTTGACATTTGACGTACCCTCACTGCTGTGTCTATTGAATAACATTTTGCTTCTAATGCACAATCAATCTTTAATGGATAGTTAGCTTTTCCACCCGTACTAATCGTATAATAACCAATTGCATCTCTCCCGCCGTCACGCCACGGACGTGTGAGCGAAAAATCCACAAAATTTGAGTCCATCTTACTTATTATATCAGTAGCACATGCCTCAAATCCATATGGATTGTCTTTGTAATGCTTACGTATGAAGTCAAGACATTTATTACCTTCAACATCACTTTGCAATTGTTCATACTTTGAAGGTACTTTAAAAATTCTTGGTGCCTTTAAAGCACTTATACCATTTCTCCCATTTTTCACAAACTTTTTCCAAGCGTCTGGCGCCATATTTATGCTATTATCATGATTAAAAATAAGTTCATTTAACCATGCTTTAGGAATAGCTTCTTTGCCTGTATTTAAGATAGTAAAATAAGCCTCATAATTTTGAAATCGTTTTTCCTTTACAGTTCGCCAAAATGCAACCAAATCCTTATCTGGTGATATTGTTGGATTTCCTGGTGCCGCCAGTCCTAAAAACTGAATATTTCTCCCAACACCTGTCTTTTTAAACACCAAAAATGGAGGTATGTCCTCAAGATGTGTTCCCTCATTTAATAGAGCAAATACTGTTTCTAATATTTTATTTCCCTTTTTCTTTGTATCAGTCAATTCTCTTCCCGGTTCCCGATTATCGCCATAATATCGAAATACTCCGGTTTCTTCATCCAGATAGTCCGGCCACTCCAACTCTTCCATCGAAGTATATAACACGACATACGCATATTTTCCAGAACCATCTTTTCGTAACACTTTTCTAAATCCACCCGAATTTTCACAGTTAGGCAATAACTTATGAAAAGGCTCTGCTGACATATTAGGTACAGTCCCACCTTTATAAATGGCATCAATCACTAAATCCGCATTTTCTAGTTCTTCAAATCCGTATTCCATTTTTCTCCTTCAATTTGTTTCATTTCCATCCAATTTTTATCCCAGGTTTCAATCCATATAAAACGTTTATACATGTATAAATTTCATCTTTTCCTGTTCTACATGTCCTACCAACATACATTAAAATTATCTCTTCACTAAGGAGCCTTTATTTATATAAATTATACCTACTTTTTGCTTGTATGTATACTTGTTTTTATCCAACTTACTCTTCCTTTTCTTCATTATAAAACAGGGCACTTATCGCGCCCAGCCTCCATCATTTCTTTCCACACCCCACTCCGACTGCATCTCCAATGTCTTTTCGTAAATAGCCTAATAATCTTCAAATACCTTGTCCACATCAGAAATATCAACTCCACAAGCCTTACAGACAGCACTATAGAACTGTATATTATAAGAATTATTATCCGGCTGAAACTGTAGAATCGACACTTTTTCTGCGACAGACAAGTCTTCAAAAGATTTTTCACGATGTTTAATCTCATTAAATATCTCTTCTGTTTTCTTTTTGACAACCAATTCGCACATACCTTTATAAAGCAGTTCCGTCTCTTCCATAAGCTCATCTACATCTGTGATATGCCCCATATCCAGAAACTTCATCTGCACAATGTAGCGAATTGTGTCGTAACTTTCTAGTTCACTGAATTCATACGCTTGAACTTTTTCCAGAGGTGTCATCTTTTTATACACCTCATAACTGTCTTTTTTATCTGCGTAACCGCCGGTATATTTCTCCACAATATTCTCTTCGCTGTCAGCTCCTACTGTGGCATCCATGCTATCTTCTGCCGGAATCTTCTCACATACTTCTGTGCCTAACGAAGTATCATATTCCTCCAGTTCATTCATTACTGATATACCATCCATATCTATATCCGGCACCGAATCGTTAACAGATAAAACAATATCTTTCTCTGCCTATGGCGTTACTTCTCCAAGCACTTGCGCTTTTTCTTTCTTATCTGTCTTCACATCTTCTATTGCAACTGTGGAATTTTCCTCAAAACTATATTATATTCATCAATATATTCTTCGTAATCTACTGTATGTGCATCCTGCCACAGCTCTTTAAATTCATTTAATATTTCCTTTGCAACTTGTCCTTGCTGTGTAGATACAATTTTTGTATTCCACTCTCGATTTGTCGTAATCGCACTCATTGTCATATTGGAACTTCCAATGATAATCCGTTGTGATAATTTTCCCCGGTATTCCTTTTTTCTCAAGTTCCTTTAAAATCATAAGCAGCGGTGTAATTCCACTTAACTTAATAAATGCCACACTTATAAAAAATTCATCACATTTTTTTAATTCCTTTTCTAATGAAACAAGCACTTTCTTTCCCTGCTTATAATCATTAGAAATAAACTCCGGTTGGTATGCCAAATTAGAATTTATTGTCCCATCTATAAATGCCGTTTCCAGCGATTGTTTTACTTCCTGTACCTTCATTTCCAATCTTGTTTCCTCTCTTCCACCCTGAATTCTGACAGTACCATCCGCTTCACCGGTTCGCCTTTGATATGGCTGGCTTCCATGCGCCATGCGCCGCTTCTGATACTTGAATCCATAAGTTTTAACACATAAATATTGTCAAAGCGGTTATAGATAGAATCGCCACCAAGTCCTGACAGGCAGATGAGCTGCGTATTCGTTTTCTTTGCCATTTCCATCAGTGGTTTCAGCAGATGTTCCGCATTGGTCTGTGCAAACGGATTATCCATAATCAGCACCTTGCCTTCCTCTCCCGTGGTAAACAAATCACTCTCATCCCGCCGCATATAACTAAGCAGACAGGTCAGAATCACAAACGCTGATAAAAAGCCCTCGCCGCCGGAATTGGCTGATACCTCTGCCCATGTAATCGGGACTTCACGTTCCGCTTCAATCTTATACAGCTTAATTTTTACACTGCCGATACCCACAGTATCATCATACAGTCTTTTTGTTGTAATGACATTTCCCAAAAATTCATTCAGATTTTCATTCCTATCAATCGTATCAAGACCATTTTGTATCACCTGATCAAAATAATCGTGCAGTTTCATACGGAAATGTTCCTGTTCGCTTTCCCAGTCTGCTACCTGGATTTTTAACATTTTAATGTTTCTGCCGCGCACGCTGATTGTTGAATTTTTATCAATCATTGCAATATTCGCATTAACACTGCGCACGTATTCTAAAAACATTTCTTCAATGTTTTTTTGTTCATTGTCAATGCTTGCAAGATCAATTTTAAGTTTTTCCAGCTGGCTCTCATACGAAGCCTTATTCACGGCATACTGCTCTGCCAGATTCTTTGGACTGGCAGTCTGTGTCAACAGACTGTCAAATGTTTTCTTAAAATAATCTTCTGCATAAATATCTTTTGCCGCAATTGAACGAATTTCTTCTGCCAGACGGTTCTGCTCATCCTTTAACTGGGACAGTGCCGTCAGCAGATTTCTTTTTACCGTCTTCTGATACCGGGTAAGTTCCTGTGCCTCTACTGTTTCAATATCCGGAATCTGCTGTCTGATTTGTTCCTGTTCCTCCGGTGAAGCTGACACCGGTTCATCTGCATATTCGGATACACTTCCTGCCTGAACCTCCAGCTGATTTTTTTTGTTTTCCAGATTTTTTAATGCTTTTTCAATCGACTGTACCTCATATTTTTTCAGCTGTATACGTTCTTTAAAATCTGTATCCGTAATTGTTTCTCTTGCCGCCGGTTCTTCGTGTCCTGTCTTTTCCACCAGTTCTTTTTTTGTAAACGCAATCGACGCATTTAACGTTTCAATTCTTCCTGTCAGCTTATTATTCTTTTCATTTGCTGCATTTAAAGTCTTTTCCACTTCTTTTTGCTCTGCTTCCAGTCCGTCACAAAGTGCTTCGGCATAGACCAGTTCCTGATAATCTTTTGGCTGTAAGCCATATTTATTTTTCTTTGCAAGTTCCTTTTCCTTACGAATCAGCTTTTCCCCGCTTCTGTGGCTGCGTGCCTGTAACTCTGTAATCGTATCTGACACTTCCTTTGTCAGTGCCAGATACCGGGCCTCAAGCTGCTGCGGTGTCTTATCATCTGCTGTGTATAAATGATCTGCATTCCCATTACCGCTAATGCCTGTTTCTTTACGGTATGCCTCATACGAAACGGCTTTTTGCTGCGCCTGTTCTACCAGAAGACCATACTGGTTGATCAGGCTTTGCTGCCCTGACAGTGTATTTTCAAGTTCATTTAATACAAACCGGATTTCTCGCTGTTTCTTTTCCAGTTCTGCCTTTTCATTCCGGATACGCATAAGGCTTGCGTTATCCATTTCATACTGTTCATATCTTTTGCAGAGCTTTTCAAATGCATGGCTTCTGTTTTCAAAGAATAAAATTATATGCTTTATTTCTTCAATCTTTCCTGTATTCTCAAGCTTTGCCGTACTGTTTTCTTCCTTCTGATGCCGTATCTGTAATTTCTTTTCTTCCAGCTCTTGACGGTAAGCCTTTGCCTGTTCAAGCTCATTTTCCGCCTGCTGATATACCTGCACCGAAAAATCCTGATTTTCAATTGTATTCTTATAAGTACGGAAAATGTTTAACTCGTCATTTTTATAGGCAATGTCCTCTTCTATCGCTTTTATCTTTCCACGGATATCTGCAAGTATTTTTTCCAATTCATTTTTATTAAGCAGGTGATGATTAAACATAATGAAAAAATGAATTTTTCCCGCAGTTGTCACAGGTCCTTTGACGGCATCCATCGTATTTTCAAGTTCATCCCTGATAATAACCGGAATCGGAAAACCGGTATAGAGTTCTTCATCAATCTGCGCCAGCCGTTCAAAAACTGTTCTTTCCATTATAATGGAATACGGCAGAAACGGATTTTTTGCAACAAGCTCCTTATTCTGCTTTTCTGTCCGTCCATTTTTAGACAGCCACTCCATTCCATACACAAGTTCAATTCCGTTCTGCTCAAAATACGTCCTGATATGCTCTGGCAGTTCAACTGTCTTTCCTTCCCGAAGCTGCTGTAAATGTTTTTCATCCGCAGTCTTTTGTGCAATCAATGCGCTTCTTTGTATATCCAGTTCCTTTATTTTCCCATTCAGCCTGTCTAAAATGTGTTCCCGTTCATCGACCTGTTTTTCCAGCAGTCCGATATATTTCATAATACGTATACGTTCATTTTCCTGATGTTTTAATCCGGCAATTCTTTCTGCCAGAACGGCAATTTGATTCTTATTTTCTGTAAGTTTTTCCGTATTTTCATCTGATTCCTGTGACAGTCTGCGGTCTGTCAGCTCCAGTTCTTCCCGCTTTTTTGTAATTTTAGCAAGCTTCCCTTTTTCGTTTTGCACTTCTTCTTCAAATGATTTTGCCAGAACCACCAGCGCACCATCTTCATATAAGCCAACAAGATTTCTTTTCAGCACCGCATGATATTCTTTTACGAAAGTATCTTCTGCTTCATCATAAGCTTTGACTGCATTTTCAAAAGCACCGATATTCTGTGCAAGGTTCCTGATTGCTGTTTCACTTTCATTCAACTGCAATGTCTGTTCATTTCTTTGCTGTTGTGCCTCATTGTACTGTTGTCTGTGTTCCTCTGCTGCCTGCATATTTTTTTGCATTTCACCGGTATAAAACAGATACAGCCGGTGTCCGATTGCTTCAATCTCTGCATTATGGTCTTTAGAATCCTTTAACAGTACATCAATTTTTTCATCAGTTTCCGCTTTTTCCTGCTCCAGTTCTTTTATTTCTGCATAAATGCGGCTGCAATCATACGCATTAAGCTGTTTCAACAGATTTTCCCGGATTTCTGAGAGTCTTGTAATCTGTGTTTCCTGCTCAATCCGTTCTAATACGGCCTCTTTTTTCTCATCTTCATATTCATACACCGCGCAGGAAATCTGCTCATAAGTAATCTGGCGCAGCTGTCTGTCAGCCTCCTGCTCCTGCTGTCTTTTTTCTGTGATTTCTGTTTCCAGTTTTCCAATCACTTCCCGCAGCACTGCTGCATATAAAACAATCTCTGTTTTATATGCAGCAGCTTTTTCCTGTTGTTGTGTATACAAGTCAATATCCGTTTTTAGCGGCTTTGTATCCTCAAAGTATTGTTCTATAACAGCTTTCCGTGAAATTTTAGACTGATTGCTTTTGTATTGCTCAATAAACTTGCGGGTAAGATTTCTGAATTCTTCCATCTTATTTTTATCCTGATTAAGCTTATCCTCAACCGGTCTTAAAAACCAGTTTTCCACAAGATTTTTTTCATCCTTGGCATTATTAAACAATTCCGACAACCCTGACTCTTTCTGATTGACCTTACGGATAATGCTCTCCCACTCTTTATTGTAAATCTGATACTGTCGAAGTGTAGTAAAATACTGGCTTCTTGCATATTTAGATGATAAATCGTAATATTTAAAATTCCCCTCTTTATCCTTACTGATTTCTTCAAATAAGCTGCGGCACTCCCCGAATCCTTTCAGTGATTTTCTATTGCCGTCTGTCTTTATTACCGCAATATTGTCCATGTCATAACGGCAGCCCTGTGCATAGCTTCCGGTAAATGCGATGATTTCCAATTCTTCCGTATCCTGGTCATCCTTCTGGCTTTTCCGGATCATCATTCCTGCAAGAAAACGTTCATTTCCTGTATCAAGCTGCCACTCTGTCATAATAAATGTCGGTCTGCCCGTTGTAAAATAGCTTTTATATGCCCTGTCTCCAAAATCCCTGTAAGTCTTGTTGACAAACAGCCCTACAATCATCTGCACCAGCACACTTTTTCCACCGCCGTTGCGCAGGGAAAGCAGCGTGCTTTCCCCACCAAGATCAAATGTTTCATCATCAATTCTGATTGCATTGTGGTTATAATTCAGATTTAATATTCGGATTCGTGATATTTTACTCATGGCTTACCCCCAGTGCTTCCATTATTCTGTCGTAATTTTCCTTATTTAACAATTTATACTCCATAATGTTATCCAGCTTCGGCGTTGTCTTAATCATTTCATCTTCTGCAATAAATACAATCAGCCCCTGTTTGTCAAGAAATTCACAAATAATACTGACAAATCCCTCTTTTGTATATTTAGAGCGGCTTCCGCTTTCAATACTTTTTAATGCTTCATACGCCTCACTCATGCTTTTATAATCAAGTACATTTTCATATAATTCATGTGCCGCCCGGTCATCATTTTCCCGTTCCTGTTCCATGGCAAGTCCTGCCCGCAGCCGTTCCGATACCGTATTCTGCAATTCGCCCAGCTTTAAAAATTCGCGTGATTTTGCCGTACTGCCCTGACCGTCAAAAAATTCTGCCAGCAGTGTCAGTATTACAAACTGTGACAGGTAATAATCCCTGTCTGTTGCATTCGGCTTGCAAATAGCCTTCTTTAAATCTGCCTTTGTAAATCCCAGATATTTATTATCAATCTCCGGCATCAGATAAATCGTACTGCCGTACCGCTCCACACGGCATTCGGCAATCTCTGCCTGACTCTTTACAAGGTGCAGGACCTCCTCATTTTCCACATACGCCCTATATAATTCATTGACGCCCGAATCGGCATCACTTAATGCACCGTGACACAGCAGATAATAAAATATTTTCTGGCTGTACACGATATTTTCTGCTTCATATGCCATTACTGCCCCTCCTCACATTTGAATTTCACGTTGGAACATTTTATATTTTTAATGTTTCCCTGTTCATCTTTTACATCTTTAAAATAAACCGGCGGTACTTCTTCGCACGGTTCAATATAAATGGTATTTATTTTTTTTAGTGCCGCCTCTTCCGTTACTGTAAGCAACATTTCATTTAATACAAATCCTTCTGACGTATCCATAAGATATCCTTCCTGTTCTTTGCGGAGTGCATGCAGATGAATCTCTCCTGCCGTCAGAAATTCAATGATAATTTCCCTGAAAATCTGTGCTGTCGGTATCAGCTTTTCTCTGCTTTCCATAGAAAGCTGTGTGCTTAAATCTTTTAAATCCATTTCCCTGCGTTCTGAAAGTTCATACATCAGCACACGGACACTGTCTTCATATTTTTTCATCCGCTCCCTGTGCTTTTGCTCTCTTTCAAGATTGTAAGCATTGGCATCAAAATCAAGCTGTGTTTCTTCTTCCGTCACTTCTGATTTTTTGAGTTTCTTCTGAAATTCCAGCATTTTTTCCGGATTAAAGATTTTGTCTGTCTGCCCGATAAACAGCGGATTTAAAATCCTGTCCGCATTGATAAGCAGTGCAGCATCTTTTAAAATCTTGTCATAAATGCCGCTTCTAAACGGGAAACGCTGTACCATTGTCATATTTGAGTAGTTTTCCAGCTCATAATCATAAAGTTTTTTCAAATCAAAATGCTGTCCTAAAATTTTCTGATGCTCATCAAGTGTTCCTGTAAGATAACGTCCAATCACTCTCAGAGAGTTCAGATTTTCCTTTTCTTTCGCCGTAAAATCCTGTGCATTCATCTCTTTTTCTTCAAACTCTTTAATTTTTTCTTCAATAAATTCCCGGTGCATGTTAAATTTCTCACGCGTTTCTACAACCGTGCTGATATTTTCTTCCACAAGCTGGCGGTATTCTTCTATAGAATACGACAATGCATTTCTTTTGACGGCATGAACAGCCTCCTGAATCTTCTGGCTCTGCTTTCTTAACTGTCCGAAAACATTTTTAATATCTTCAACCGCTTTATTATAGTCGGCTTTTTCCAGATGCAGCTTAAAAAGCATTTCATGAACCGTCAGTTTGAGATTATTCTCCATTTCCATGGTCGCAAGCACCATATTGTAGCCTTCCTCCGTCAGGAAATAAGAAGTTCTTTTCACACCGCCGTCCTGATAAACAACCTTATTGTCAATATAGCGGATATTCACCTCGCCATAAGACTTTGTTTCATACCGGAACACCTTAAAATACATTGAATTTCCGGCGTTTCCAAGCACTTCCTCTACCATGAAACGAGCAAAATCCCGGCTCTTATCAAAGCTGATCTTCCGGTTATAATACTCAAATGATATATCCTCTAAAAACAGTGCAATATCATCAATCGTACAGTCTTCCTCTTTTAATGAATATTCCATAATGTATAACAGCAGGGTAAACAGCATATTCATCTGCTCGTCCTTAGTTTCAATACCATATTCTTTCCACGTTTTTTTATCAAAACTGTTGCCGCAAAGCACAGCATACCGTCCGACACATTTCATTCTTTTATCAAAATTTTTCAGAAAATCTTTTGGCTCCATTTTTATCCCCAATCATGTTCATTTAATATTTCCTGCGGTATATATTTGCCTGCACGAAGAATCTGCACAATCTGTTCCTGATACCTCTGTTTAAAAAAAGATAAAAATAACGTTCCTATATTGGAATTCTGCTTTTCCTTTGTATCGGGTAGATTTTCCAAGCCGGTATTTTCTGCCTTGTCCAACATCTTTTCATAAGCTGTCACAAATAAATCAATCCGTACTGCCTTTCCTGATAAATTTTCCCACGGCATACCTGCCAGATGTTCATATATTAATATTCCCTCATAGTCCAGATCCCCAAAATAATACAGCATATTTTCTGCATTAAAATAATCTTCTGCTCCCTGTACATAGTCTGAAAATGTCCTGTAAATTCCTTTTCCAGCACCGTAAATTACCGTATCAAACATTTTCCCCAAAATCCGGTTATCAACATGGTTCATATATCTGCGGATATCAAAAAATGTATCTTTATTTTCAATTATTAAAATATTCTGTGGGGTCTTTTTGGTATAAGAATAATAAGAAAGCGGCTCTGCCGTATCATAAAAATTCAGCTGACCGCGCTCAATTCCAAGCCTGCTGCAGAATTGCAGCCCGCCTTCCTGCTGAAAAAATTTCTCTCTCCCGAAAATTTCAAAACTGCGTTCATTCATTGTTTCGGGAAGTTCTAATAAATCTATATGCTCTGTCAGATACGTACTCAGACGCATAATTTTATCTTCATCCTGTGCAAACTGTTCCGGGTGTTTCCGGTAATACGTTGTATGAAGAAGCGGATGCAGCTTAAAATCCAGCTTTTCACTGACATCACCGTAATCCAGCTCTTTCACATACTCCCAGAATGCCACGGGAAGCGCCGGCTTTTTACCATTCGTTCCTGCACTGCGGACCGGTGCCAGCGTTCCCTGTGAGAGTTCAAGCATAATATCTGCATACAGCTGTCCATACTCTTTTTCAGGCGATTGTGCGATAATATCTTTTAAAAACACTTTTCTTTTTTTCATATATTATTTCCGCTTTCTAAATGTTATTTATATCTTAAATCTGCTTCCCCACTGCACGATTTAAATTGTATTTAGTATTATTTTAACATTATTCATGAAGTGGGACAATAGAATCTTATATCTTGCTTCTTAAAACGCTTTCATTATATTCACATTGTATTTATAGCTGCAAAAAACAGCACGAAATCTTCCAAAATCTCAAAAATATGTAAAAAATCAGTAACATTTTCTCTATAAACGACCTATAATCAGTATATGATTTGCTTCGTTAGATATTATTTATATACCAAGAATGCGGCAATGTACCATTTTATTAATGACAATTTCCACACGGATATTGCTACTGTGCCACCATCTTATAAGATGAAACATTTTCATGAACATAACAGATGGGAGCTGATGTTTATATATTCTGGTTCCTGCACCCTTTATGTAGGTGATGAAATATATATGTTAAATCCGGGCGGACTTGCTCTTATCCCACCAGACATGGCGCACATGACTACTTACCTCGCCGGAAGTGACCATACAAGATATGTGTTATATTTTAATAATGATGATTTAAAGTGGATTGCTGATGATTCTTCTCTGGATATAGAAAGCATTTTCCATAAACATCCTGTTGTCCATATACCAGAAAGACGACTTGATTATATATCATCAATTATCCAGAAGATTTCTTATGAACACAATGGTGTCGATAGTCTGTCTTTATCTTTCGTACATTCTTATTTTCATGAACTTATACTTTTTATTCTGCGCTGTCAGATGTATGAAGATAATGTTATTACGAAAATGGATACAGGTAATGAACTTATCCAGAAGGTTATTGAATATATTATCGAGAATTATCACAATGACATAACTATGGCTGCTACTGCAGAACTATTTAATATGAGTGAATCGAGCCTTTCCAAGAAATTTAAGGCTTTTACAGGCTTCAGATTCAGAGAGTATCTTATTAATGTAAGAACGCACGCAGCAGCAGACCTTTTAGTCAACACCAGCCTCTCTATTACTGAGATTGCTGACAAATGTGGTTTCGCCGACAGTAATACTATGGGCGGCACATTTAAAAAAATCATGGGCGAAGCGCCCGGAAGCTACAGAAAGAACCATTAATTATATTTTTTTAGAACGGAGGTTATTATGGCAGATTTTATTTTACTTAATGAAGATTTCTCTGATTTCCCTATTGGTGAATTTCCTTATGATAAGAATCATTCGGCAATGGGTGAGTATCATTTTATCCATTATCCTGGATATTATGGTAAATGGTATGACCCGGTATGCAACCACGTTTATAACGGTCAGGGGGCTTCCTGGATTATTTCTGAATATAATGGAAAACATTTTATGGAGCAGATGCGTATCCGCAATGACAAGCCCCACCGGACTTTTCCTATGCTTACAAGCGGCGACAGATTCTGGCGTGATTATACTATAACTGCAAGTGTCCGTATGTTTACTACCAAATGGGGTAATGCCGGCATTGGTTTTTGTTGTCAGAACTCTGCTAATCTTCTTGTCCTTGTTTTTGAAGAACATGAACTGAGAGTTGAATACCGTCATAAAGAAGAGGTTACTATTCTTGATTCTGTAGCTTTTAACTACAACTGTGACGATACTTATATCCTTAAAGCAGAAATTAAAGGCAGCCATGTTATATGCAGCGTTGATGATAAGGTCTATTTTGACATTGACACTGAATATGCCGTACAGGGTGGCAAAGTCGCCGTTACAGCAACGATTCCTGCACAGTTTGGTTTTGTAAATGTTACTACTTCTGAAAGTACTGCTGCTTCTATTGATGCTGCAAGAAATGCTTATAAAGCTGAATGTGAAGATGCACAGGCACATTATCCTAAGATGAAGCTTCTCAAAAAGATTAATCTTAAGGGCTGTGGCACCGGAAGGCAGCTTCGTTTTGGTCATCTTCTTGGCAACGGTGAATACCAGATGGTTATGGCACAGTGCCAGAAAAGAGTAAACCGTGATGCTTATGGAACCATCAGCTGTCTCACCGCATTTGACCTTGACGGCAATATTTTATGGCAGCACGGTGAACCAACCAATAATCACGACATTGGCACTATATCAGCTGACATGCCTATGCAGATATACGATATTGATGGTGATGGTTTTGATGAGGTTATAACCGCCAAGAATTTTGAAGTCCTTATTCTTGATGGCAAAACAGGTGAAGTCAAGAAACGCACCAGAACACCTTTCTCCACAACAGAAGAGGATGGAACGATTATTGGTGTTCCTGATAAAATCTACGCATTTGACAGAATTAATCCTGACGGTATGCGTATATGCAATTTCCGTGGTCTTGATAAGCCACGTGATATTCTTATTAAGGATCGTTATTGCAGGGTGTATGCACTTAACGATGACCTGGAGGTTATGTGGCATTTCCAGAGTGATAAGAATACCGGGCATTTTCCTTTTGCAATTGATATTAACGGGGATGGGCATGATGAACTTCTGGTAGGTTATAACATGCTTGACTGCCACGGTAACAAGATGTGGACTATGCCTGTTAATGAAGACCATATTGATGAGATTGTTCCAGGCAGATTCGAATCAGGACCGCACAAAGGCACTAAATTCTTTGCCTGCGTTGCGGGAAAGGAAGGCTTCCTGATATCTGATTTTAACGGAAAACTTCTCAAAAAGGATGGCATAGGTCATGCACAGCGTGTCAGTCTCGCTAATTACCTTCCTGACCGCCCAGGTTATGAAATGGTTGTTGTTAATTTCTGGGGACATCAGGGAATTATATATTTCTATGACAGCGAAGGTAACCAGTTATGGGAAATGGAAAATGAGCTTAATGGTAATCTTTTAACACCTGTAAACTGGACTGGTGACGGTCAGGACTTCATTCTTCTTAATGCTGATGTAGAGCGCGGTGGAATGATTGATGGCAGAGGTATCCAGGTTGTTAAGTTCCCTGATGACGGTCATCCTACCATGTGTGCAGAAGCTGTAAATCTCTACGGCGATGCCCGTGATGAAATTGTGACATGGGATTATGATTCAATGTACATATATACACAGGATGATGCACCTAAAGATGAGGTATATGCACCTTTCAAATATCCTGATTATAATGCTTCTAATTACCGTGGAGAGTACTCTTACCGTGAGAAGTGGTGGTAAAAATTTAAGAATATAAATGGCTGAGCAAGCCAAAAAAAGGCTTCCGGGATTTTCCCGGAAGCCTTTAAATTTACTGTATAAATACTGAGTACATCAACCAATAAAATTACTCAATGATTGTAGCAACAGCACCTGAACCTACTGTACGTCCACCTTCACG
>ERZ772870.1363-NODE-1363-length-17926-cov-3.353925_pt1 | contig 17926 bp, 38 predicted proteins | sample MGYA00511376_ERZ772870 | MGnify/ENA primary metagenome ERZ772870 (study PRJEB29015, sample SAMEA2737719) | human gut metagenome | biome: human gut; feature: human-associated habitat; material: faeces | place: China | collected 2012 ... | reverse complement strand
ATTTGGCGCGCGGGGTGCGCGTGCAGCGCATCACCAAAATCAAGCTGACATCCTCGATGAAATGGACGAAGGCTGGAAACAATGTCGACCGCTATTTTTGCACGTTCGACGGCATCGATGCAGCAGGAACATTCTGCACGCATTTCAGCGCTGCCATCAACGGTGAAACCGTAGGCGGCATTGCTACCAGCAGCAGCAATATCATCGGTTTCGCTTACGCGGGAAGGGGCACGACGACCGTCGATGACTTCAAGGCGTTCCTCGATGCGAACGAGGTATATATCTATGTACCGCTTGCAACACCCGTCGAAACCGCCCTTTCCGCCGCTGAAATCAGCGCGTACAAGGCGCTGACCACCTACGCCCCGATGACTACCGTCAGCGTTACTGATGGCGCTGGCGCGACGGCAACGTATCAGCGAGACGTAACCATTGTAATCAAAAATCTTGAGGATGCGATTGCATCCCTTACGCAAAACTAAGGAGGTATCTTTATGGCTATTAGTAGTAAGGCACGGCATGATTTGACGCTGCGCGCGATTAAGCGCGAGATTTCTGCGGGGCGCGATGTGGCATTTTGGCTCGATAAGGCGTACACGCACCTTGACAACGGACTGCTGACGGAGGGCGACATCGCGGAAATTGAGACGCTGGCGCAGGCGTACTATGATTCGCTGGACGCGGTGGAAAATGAGGAAGAAGCGGCAATAATCTAAGTTGCAATCTTTAGTTTTAACAGCGCGCAAATGCCGATTTTTCGGCATTTTTTAAGTTGCGCGCAAGTTGCAATTGCTTGCAAGGTAGTACCAAGTTAGTACCAAGTTTTAGGAGGTGTCATCATGCCCAAAATCGCAGTATCCGCCATTCTTGGCGACTTCCAGCGGATGCTTGATAAGCACTGGAAGTATACGGCTGGTGCATCGGAGACGGGGAACGTTGACTGCTCCGGCGCGTTTGTGTGGTCGTACCGTCAGCACGGGCAGAGCATCTATCATGGCAGCAATCGCATTGCGCGGACGGAAATTGTTGAGCTTGTCCCGATTTCCGCCGCAAAGCCCGGAATGGCTGTTTTTAAGTGCCGGAATCCGGGTGATTCGCGGTACGCCTTGCCATCCAGATATAAGCAGGGCGGCAAATACTACAACGGCGACTTGAGGGATTTTTACCACATCGGGCTGATGGGTGAGGACGGCAAGGTTCTCAATGCGCAGAGCAGCGCAACGGGCTTCGTCGCTTCACCCGTCAAGTCGTGGACGTGTGCAGGATGCCTCAAAAAGGTCGAATACAAGGAGGATACACCAATGGTGGATGATAGCAACGATGTTATTTGCGTCGGACGCGTGACAGCGCAGAGCGGCAGCACGGTAAATCTTCGCGCAGAGCCGAGCAAATCCGCAAAGGTGCTGGAAAAGGTCAAAATCGGCACAACTGTCAACGTCATCGGGAATAGTGGCGGCTGGCTTCACGTCGAGACGGAGACGAATCAGGGCTACATGATGGAGGAGTTTGTCGATGTGGGTATTTCCAAAACGGAAACACCCACGTTCTCTGAGCTTGCGGAACGCATCGAAAAGCTGGAGGAACGCGTCACAGCACTGGAAGGCGGTGTCGGCTAACATGGAAAACATCACCGCTGATAAACTGATTCTGGCGCTGGGCGTGATTCTCGTCCTGCTGGGAGCATACAACACATTTTACACCGCACGGAAAAATGCGCGGGATGAACGCAAGAGACAGGAGCAGCCAACAAACGCGCTGGCATCCAGCGTGTCAGACATCAATCGCAAGCTGGATACAGACAAGCGCCGCCTCGATGGGCACGAAGAGCGCATCGGCGGCTTGCGTGACGGACTGATGGTAACGTGCGCCGGAGTACAGGCACTTTTGGAGCATGAGTTACACAACGGTAACGCCGACGAAATGACGGCGGCAAGCAGGGAAATTGATAATTGGTTGAGGGGCAATGCCCTAAAGGGAGGAAATGCAAAATGAGTGAGAATTTGAAGCGCAAGCTGACAAGCCGCAAGTTCTGGGCGGCAGTTGTATCCTTTGTAACCATGCTGATTATGGCGTTCGGCGTGGCGGACGAAACCGCAACACAGGTCGGCAGTATTATCATGGCGGGTGCTACGGTCATCGCCTATATCATCGGCGAGGGCATGACGGACGCGGCTGCGGTCGCGGAGGGCAAGGATAAACCGAAGGAGTAACGCATGAGCCGCGAAGTCGTATGGACAAAAGCGGTTGTAGATGCTTTTGTGGATGAAGCCTGTTTGTCGGACGAAGAAGAACTGATTATCAGGTCGCGGGCGAAAGGCTGGACACGCACAAAGCAGTCGATGCAGTACAATATGAGCATTCGGAAGATTGACTATATTATACACACGCTGAAAACCAAGTACGACGAAGCGCAGAAATACTCCGAGATTTTACCAAAGCGGAATACAAAGAAAGCCGGGACGTAATGTCCCGGTCTTTTTTGTTGAGCACTATTCTTGCGCCTGACGCTTGCACTCAACGTCAAGCTCTGGATACACCCCTGCGATTTTCGCAAGGGTTTCGGTTTTTAGGCGATGGTACAACTCTTCCTTGCCGACAAGCCCAAAAAGGTCAATCAATCTGTCGTCGTACTCGCAAAGGTTATGACGGACGAAATTAACCATCCAGCGTTCCAGCGTCTCGGTGTTTGGGGGCGCCATATCCACATTGCCGTGTTCCAGAAACCATTCTTGCTTTGCGTTCAGCGTCGCCTCTTCCAGCACGGGAATATCCCAGCGCGTAATGTGGATGGACGCAATGAGGTTGTCCGCAATGCCTTCGGCGTTCTTGCGTTTCGTTTCGACGGCTTTTGCGGACGCTGCTTTCCGTGCGGCTGCTTTTGCCGCCATCGTCTGGAACTCCTGCGTCTCCATGACGGAACGCACATCTTCCTCGCGCCATAACTTCATGGGAGCGGAGGATGCATAATGCGGATTCCGTTTTAGGACGGGCGGCGGCAGCAGCTTGCCTATCATGGACTTTGTGAATCCCATGGACAGAACTGCCGATTGCGAAATAAGCTGTTCCTTTTGCTTTTCCGGCATGGTGTTCTCCTTGTATTAACTTTATTGCAGGATGCTATTTTTTGTTTATTTTTAATACCTCGTCTATTGCCGCACGACTTTCGTCAGAAACCTTCTTCCCATTTTCGTAATTTCGTATTGTTCTTTCGGATAAATGCACGATTTCCGATAGCCGTGCAACGGTAAAGCCCGCTGCAATTCGCGCCTTGCTTGCTTCTGTTTTCTCTTTTCGATACTTTCTCGGCTTTTCAAGCGAACCGTGTTGCTTCTTTGCTGGCAGATTAGAGGCTTTAAGCGCCTTTGCATCCGCGCAAGCATCGGAACAATATACTCTGTGCGCTTTATTGGGCGTAAATATCTTCCCGCAAGTTGGGCATAAACGAACGCGTATTTCCGCCATCTTCTTTTGCGTCTCACCACGCGATTCTTTCCGCCTCTGATTTGTCTTCTCCGCGTTTTTTTTATAGTAATCCATCGCGCGCTTGCGCGTTTGTTCTGCCGCACAAGCTGGACACATTACTTGCTTCCCACTGTTTATAATATACGGTTTCCCGCAAATCTCACAGTAGGCAGTTCCGCCGATTACACGACTTTTCCCATTTTTCTTTCGTTCTTCATACTCTTTTTTCCTTTTTTTCTTCGCCGCCACGTTGCAAGTCGGACAACGCTTTGAGCGCGGATAACCCATGTATTTTGCGCCGCAATCCTCGCAGATCTTCTCCTTTATTGTTTCGTGTATATTAAAATGCCCTTTTCCTAATAAGGCATTTGCTTCTTTCGACTCTCTCTTTTTCATCTCAACAGCACATTTCGGGCAGCAGAAGTACTCCTGCTGCCCGGATAATGGTTTCCCACAGGTTTCGCAAAGTCTCATTCTTTAAGCCCCCACATCTCCAGCGTATCGTCGATATACTCAATGTCGCTTTCGTTGCATTCCTTCCAAGGGGTTCTGGGGTCGCCGATAATCGCTTCGATTTTAGCGATTGTCTCTTCTGCCCATTTGCTACCATCCTCTTCAAGGTCATTCAGCGCGACAGGATTCCCCTCCGTCGTGAGAATCCACTCACCATAGACGGGTTCGACACCTACATACAGCGTGTAGGTGCGACCTTCTTCAGAGCCACAGACCTCGTTGATTTCGGTGTTCTCGTTAACAATAACCTTCTTCATAATGCTTACCTCTTTCTGTCGGGGGCTTTATTTTTTTTGTACCGCCCCTTGACACTATGTATTATAGCACAAGATATATACTTTGTCAATACCTTTTTGAGGTTTTCCGCAAGTTTTTTTGCAACTTTCCCTCTTATTCCTTCCGCACTCTTTCCTCCAGCCACTCCGAGATGGCAAGCCGAATGACAGCCGAATCGTTCAGGCTTAACTTTTTTGCTACGTCCTTAATCTGCGCATTCTGCTCTTTCGTCAGAATGATGCACTTTGCAACCTTGTTACCGTTTTCGCTAATCATCTTCTTGTTACTCCTCCTTTCTGGGGCTGCCGTAAATCGGCTTACACCAATTGCCCATGCTTCCGACTACCACCTGCGGCAAGTAACCGCCTGTGGTGCGGTCGTAGTGCATCAGCGTCAGCTCAATGCCGCGATACACGCAGCCACGGATAACCGCCGCCACGCAAGCGGTCAGTCCCGTGACGTAGACGACCAGCGGGTGATTGCCCGTTGTCACCTCGATGTCCGCGTACTCGTTGTCGTTGAATCGAGTACCATAATTGGACAAATGTGTCCCCACACGATTGTCAAGGAACGCGTCGACCGTCCGCGACATAGCGCGGAAGTCCGTGGGGTCTACCTCCATTTGGAAGATAAACTCGTCCACGGGCATGTCGTGCCGCCCAGCACACAGACCGACGACGACGGCATTGGAAGGAATTTGAAAAGTAAAGTCCATAATATTTCCTCTCGCTTTCTGCCCTCGTAACCTCCGGGGCGGGTGCATGGTTATTCTTCGTCCGGGGTCCTTTTTGTACACTATGTATTATAGCACAAGCATTCTGCCGGGCGTGCGCCCGGAGCATCAAAGCTCTGCAAGCCAGCGGGTTGCACCGAAGCCGAAGTCACGTTCCAACTCTTCACGCAGGCAGTACTGCTCTGCGTCCTCATCTGCCTCCAACCACTCCGTGTCATCCAGCAGTTCCGCTGGAACATTGCGGTCGTCGGTTAGGTACTGCTCCAGCCACATTTCTTGCCCCAGAATAGCCTCCTTCATGCCACTGTCGGGCTCCAGCATTTCATCCCAACTATCGAAGAATAAGGGGTCGCCGTTCGTTTCGACACACACGCTTCCCGTCGCCGTGTCGAGGAGAATGTGCCCTCCTTCTTCCCAATTCCCATCGTAGTCCTCGTAGTGGTACGCAGTCACGCGCACCCGCTGCTTCAAAATCGTCTTTTCCATACGTTACCTCTTTCTGTCGGGGGCTTTATTTTTTTTGTACCGCCCCTTGACACTATGTATTATAGCACAAGATATATACTTTGTCAATACCTTTTTTGAGGTTTTCCGCAAGTTTTTTTGCAACTTTCCAGCGCTTTGTCTGCATTTCCCAACCGCCAGAATCGCCTATACTATAATCAGTAGGAGGTGGTGCGGTGTATATCCACTACAACCCTAATCCGCACGGCTTGCGTGTCGGGGATTGCGCTGTCCGCGCAGCATCCAAGGCAGCAGGGGAAACGTGGGGAAGCGCCTATGCGGCACTCTGTGCGCTGGGTTATGACTGCGGAGACATGCCAAACGCCAACCACGTTTGGGGACGTTACTTGCATGAGCGCGGATTCACGCGCCACGCCCTGCCGGATACTTGTCCAATCTGCTATACTGTCGCGGATTTCTGCCGTGAACATCCGCGCGGGGTGTACGTCCTCGGCATCGGCGACCACGTTGTGTGTGCCGTAGACGGTGACTGGTACGACGCATGGGATAGCGGCGCGGAAATACCAGCGTATTACTGGAAGAGGGGGAACTGATGTATGGCGTATGGTTATCCACAATATTATCCACAGATTCCGTATTATAACGCGCAGCAGACGGCAATGCCAGACCAGCTTGCGCAGCTTCGAGCAGCACAGCAGCCGATGATGCAGCAGCCATCGCAGCCATCAAGCAACGGACTGATTTGGGTGCAGGGGGAAGCCGGAGCGAAAAGTTACCTTGTCGCCAACGGTTCGAGCGTTCTCTTGATGGATAGCGAGAAGCAGACGTTTTACATCAAGTCAGCGGACGCGGCGGGAATGCCGTCCATGCGGACGTTTGACTACACGGAGCGCAACGCATCCGTAAAGCCATCCAGCAGCGCGCAGGACGCGCCGGAGTATGTGACGCGGGACGAACTCAATACGCTGACGAAACGCCTTGAAGCGCTGGAAGGGCGCAAGAAGAAGGGGGTAACGCAGGATGAACCCACTGTTTAACGCACTCGGCGGCGGGCAGATGCCCGGAGCTATTGGCGACTTCCAGCGGATGATGCAGCAGTTTCAGCAGTTTCGCGCGACGTTTCAGGGCGACCCTGAGCAGGAGGTTCGCAAACTGATTGCATCTGGAAAAATCTCGCAAAACCAGCTTAATCAGCTTCAACAGGCGGCGCAGATGTTTCAATCGTTCCTCGGTTCTTAACTTTGGCTATATTTGTTGCGCAACAATTTAGCATATACTTCAAATTCCGAAAGGAGAAAAAAACATGAGTATGACTTCGGAACTCTCCGCTTCTGACGTGGCTCTGCTTTCCGGCAGAAACAGCAACCAGAACGGCGACGGCTTCTTCGGTGGCAATGGCGCATACTGGATTATCATCCTTTTCCTCTTCGTCTTCTGCGGGTGGGGCAATAATGGATGGGGTGGCTTTGGCAATCGCAACGGTGGACAGGGTTCTGTCATGGACGGTTACGTCCTCACCTCCGACTTCGCCAATATCGAGCGGAAAATCGACAACGTGAACAGCGGCTTGTGTGATGGATTCTATGCACAGGCGCAGCTCACCAATGGCGTACAGATGCAGATGGCAAACGGCTTTGCGCAGGCGGAACTCTCGCGCGCCAATCAGCAGACCGCGCTGATGCAGCAGCTTAACGCGATGCAGGCACAGGCGGCGGATTGCTGCTGCAAGACGCAGACGGCGATTCAAGGCGTGAACTACAACCTTGCCACTCAGGCTTGCGACACTCGCAACACCATTCAGAATGGCGTTCGCGACATTTTGGACAACGCCAACGCTAACGCCCGAGCGGTGATTGACGCACTGACGGCACAGCGCATCGAGGCGAAGGACGAGAAGATTGCGGCGCAGAATCAGCAGATTTTCGGCTTGCAGCTCGCTGCGTCTCAGGCAGCACAGAACCAGTATCTCGTGAATACGATTCGTCCTTGCCCTGTTCCGGCGTACACGGTAGCCAATCCGTTCTGCTGCAATCAGGCGCAGTATTGCGCTGGTTAAGCTCCAGACAGCTTCCTGCCTGTGCAGGATGAGCCGATAACGGCAACTGAAAAAGCGGCGGGGCGTTGATTGATTCGCGCCCTGCCGCTGAAAGGAGAAAAATCATGGCTGAATATACTGCGGCGGCGGCGCAAACCGTCGCCAATGGCAACAACGTCCTTTTTACTGCAACGCCCGTCTGCGCAACGCGCTGCATCGTCCATCGTGAGGGGTCTGGCATCGTGACACTGCGAGGCATCACCAACGGACAGTGCCGCGCACGTTTCCGCGTCAATTTTGGCGGCAATATCGCCATTCCGACGGGCGGCACTGCCGGAGCTATCTCTGTCGCGCTTGCAATCGCGGGTGAGGTGCTTCCGGCTTCTACCGCCATCGTCACCCCTGCGGCGGCGGCTCAATACCAAAACGTCAGTGTTGATACGTTTGTCGATGTTCCGGCTGGATGCTGCACAACGATTTCCGTCAAAAACACATCCGGCGTTGACATTGATGTCCAGAACGCAAACCTGATTGTCACGCGCGTTGCGTGAGGAAAGGAGAAACGCAATGAAATATCTGCATGAACTCAAAGAGAAACTCTGCGAAGAGCTGCAAGAGATTGCGGAGAAGCAGGACATGTCTGCTGGCGACCTTGAAGCTGCGCACAAGCTGACGGATACCATCAAAAACATCGACAAGATTGAGATGCTGGAAGCGGACGGGTACAGCAATCACGGCGGCGGCGACTGGGAAGCGCGGGGAAACTATGACGGTATGTACCGCGATGAGCGATACAGCCGCCGTGGACGCGATATGCGCGGACGGTACAGCCGCCACGACGGCACGGACAAGCGCCTGATGGACGAGTTGGAAGAACTGATGCGCACCATCGAGCCGGGGAAGCGTGACGTGATTCGGCGGGCGCTTGAAGAACTGAAAGAAGCATAACGGAAAGGGGCTGGCTGCGTGGTTACGCTGACGTGGATTGATGGGCAGATTGAGAAGGCAATCGAAGAGGGCAACAATCCTCAGAATATCCGCGATTTGGCGGCGCTGATTACAGTGCGTGAGTACCTCGCCACGCGGTCAGCCCCGAAAGCCGATGCACAAAGTGTGCAAGAATCCGCCGATGACAAGAAGCGCCGGGACGCGGTTGTCCTCATGACGCACAGCGCGGACTTGGACACAGTTCCGACCATCCAGCAGGTGGAGACGGCACTGCATTCCATCAGCGTCAACACGCCGGAGGAACGGAAGCGTGTGCAGGACGCGAAGAAGTGGGCACAGATTATCTCGCAGAAAAACGCTTGACAAAAATCCCCTCCATGAATGCAACACGGAGGGGATTTTTGACCCCCGTTTTGACTACTTCGTGCGACGGAAAGAGAGTCAAAATTGCGAATCTGGGGATTGTATATTCCGGCTGATTGCGCTATAATCAAGCATTATCAAGGGACTGCTGAGAATCCTGAAACCTCGCCTAAAAAAAGCATATTCCTGACATGGGAATATCAAAAAATCGTGAATCCGTTGAGAATGCAGCATTTCAAGGCGATTGCCTGATTCCGTGACTACCGTTTTGACTACTTGGACGCTTAGCAAGCGCACTTTCCACCCTTTCGATGGCACTTTCTTCCTTCTTCTCCGTGAGGTGCGCATAGATACGCATTATCATCATCTCGTTTGCGTGTCCCATCCACTTTGTGGCTGTTTTTACGTCAACGTCTGCATCATATAACATCGTGGCAAACGTGTGTCGGCAATCATGCTGACGGATAGCAACTTCCTTTTGCGCAACCGCTGACAGAAAGCGCAAGTATCTCTGCCATTCCGCATTCCAAAGCCCAAGGGATATATTTTTTCCGGCTGGCAAGGAAAAAACGTTTCCGTGTTTGCCGGTTAGGGCTTCCCGCAGCGGCGGAAATAAAGGAACATCGCGAACACCCGCTTTGGTTTTGGGCTGCACTATGATACTTTCAGAATGCTCAAAACGTAGCGAATGCCGAACATGGATTACTCCAGCGGAAAAGTCAACGTCTCTGTCGATGTTGAGAGCAAGAGCTTCCCCACGTCGCAACCCTGCATATAGCATCACCATAGCATACAATCCCATTGGCGTTTCTTGGTATGTATCTTCGATTAGCTTCACTTCCCAATCTTCGAGGTTGCGATGTGTCCCCGCTTTACCCTTTGCTGGCTTGATGTTTTCACATGGATTCTTTACTATAATTCCATCTCCTAACGCAGCTCTGAAAACTGCTTTTGTTGTCATTGCCACCTTCTTCCGCGTGGAATCCCAATAATTAGAGAATGCGTTATATAGCCGTTGTATGTCCGACGGCGTAATTAGTCGCATCTCAACTTTTGGCAAGATTGACGCTATCTTGTTAAGCCTTGCCACATAGTCGTCATACACTTTCGCCGTCACCTCGCTCTTGTACGTCGGCAGCCACTCCGCCGCGTACTCCGCGAACGTATACTTTTCCCGTGGTTTCCTGCCGTATTTTTCCTGTTTCTTGTACTCTTCGCGGGCTGCAAGGGCTTCGGACTGCGTTCGCCCGTAGAAGGAAAACCCCTTATATTTACAAACGTAGCGCCCGTCGGGGCGCTTTTTTAGTGTCTGGCGTGGCAAGTGTATCACTCCTTTTCTCTCATTGTGCCGCAAATCGCAGCAAAGTTCCATCGTAAATTGTGAACAAATTGAAAACATTTCGCAAACGCACGGAAAACTTTTAGTCATATTCCGCAGCGCATCAGCATATGGTATTGCGGTGGACGATAAAAAATACGCGACTGGAGAAGAAAATATGCCTGTTTTTGATAAAAAGTTTGTTGTTAAAACGCTCGTCGAGAAGGTGAAGGAACTGCCGAAGGACTTGCAATCGGAATTTTTCGCGTGGATGGAAAGGAAAATTCTTGCAAAGGAAATGAGCTGCAAAACACAAAAAATTAGAAAACACGAAGAAAAATAAAAAAAACGAATAGCTAAGCTATTTTTATTTTTGCAGCTTTATTTCGTAATAATTTCGTAACATTTTTCATCTTGAAGGTCAAGAAAGGTCAAACTTGTATGACGATTTTTAATTTGCAAAACGCCTGAAACGCAGTAATTTCAAGGCTTTGCGCCATCTCTGAAAGGGAATCAGCTAAATAATAAATAGCTGAGCTAAATAATAAATAGCTGAGCTAAAAAAATAAATAGCTGAGCTATGTATAAAAAGAAAAGAAATAAAAGAAATAAAATAAAAAAAAGAAAACAAAAAAAGAAAAATGCGCTGACGCGATTTTTTTGCTGTGGCGGCGGTCTTTTTTTTTGAGTACCCTTTTTCGGACATCCGCAGCATGGTCAGCTTCGTGGTTTTACGCAGATGATAATTTCGGGGCAGACCATTTTCGTGACTTCGCGGAAATGGTGCAGAAACCATTTTGTTGGCATCAACAAAAATCAACGGTCAACCGTCTTTTCTCACTAAAAAAACAGGGACTTGACAAGACGGGTTTGCGGGTGTATAATCACACTTACTTCTCCGCCTTGCTTCCCTGCTGGTTACTCTTGTTGGTCGCCCTTTTTAGCATCCCCCTTGTCCGCCATGCGCTTTAAGCTATCACGTTCCCTGCGCTCCTGCCGCATTCGACGTTCCGCCTTCGCGGTGAGGTACTCAACGTAGTCCATCGCTTCACGCACAACGTCATCCGGCGCACCCATCAGCTTGGCGATAATCGCCTCGCAGGTTGCGTCGAGAATCGGGCGGTCGGACGTTCCCTGCGGGTTGTCGGACAGTCCGCACAGGTAGTCGGTGGTCACGCCGTAGTATTCGGCAAGGCGGGAGAGGATGTTGGCAGACGGTTCATTGATTCCTCGTTCGTAGTTTCCAAGCTGGGCATTCGTAATTCCGATTCTCGCCGCGACGGTTCGTTGACTGTCGCCTTTTTTTTTGCGCAAATCCAGAAGGCGTTCCGGGACAAACATACTCTTCACCACACAAAAAAATTTTTGTTCACCTCTTGACATCTTGCAAGAGGTGACTTATAATTTAATCATCACGCGATTAGATTGCTAATCAGGATGGGGGGATATGCTTGCGCGATAAGCTAAGAGCAGCGCGGATTGCAAAGCATCTTTCAGGGCGCGGGCTTGCTCGGCTTGCGGGGCTGAAAGAATGCAGCTATCCGTCATGGGAAAATGGCAACAGCATTCCGAGCGTGCGTCACGCTCTCCGCCTTGCCCGTGCGCTTGACACGACGGTCGAAGCCCTTTTCGGGGGTGAGGTCGATGGCTGACAAGCTGCGGCACTTTCTCCACGTCGCTGGGGTGCAAGGAATCAGCGTCGCCGCGCTGTCCGAAAAGGCGGGCATCTCGAAGACGACCATATACCGATACGCCAACGGACAGGGAAGCCCAACGGTTGACGCGATGAAGCTCATTGCGAAAGCCCTTGGATGCACAGTCCGAGAGGCGTTTCCGGAGGTTTACAGCGAGAAGGTGGACGTGCCGACAGTCAACATCACGGACACGCAGCCCATCAGCACGGCAAAGCTGGCGATGCAGTACGGCATGACGACACGCGAGTTTAATCAGGCGCTGTTCCGCGCTGGTATCCAGATACAGCGCTCTGATGGCTCTTGGGTGGTCGCCGGGAACTTTGCCGACATGGTGACTTACAAGCCCGTCAAAACGGAGAACGGCACCGTGCGGCTGTTCGCTATGTGGACGCTGACAGCGCGAAAGGTGATTCAGTCCTTGTTGGCGGAGCAAGGGATAGTTCCGGCGGCTGGCGTGAACGTGGGATCGTCGGAGCGCCCGACAAGATAGTCGAGCGACACGCCGTAGAAGTCGGCAAGGGCTATCAGGGCGGACAGAGGAATCTCACGTTCTCCGCGCTCATAGCGGCTGTAAAGCGGCTGTCCGCAGCCGATGATTCTTGCAACGTCGCTTTGCTGCAAGTGCCTTTCCAGCCGCAAGGCTTTCAGTCTCAAAAAAAATCACCTCAAAAGGAAATATGCCCTATTGACATATATGCCAAATTGACATATAATATAGTTACCAGCGCAGAGGGGGGCAAGAAATGAGCAAGCTGGTCGATGCGCTTAATGCGCGCGGATGGACACAGAAGGAGCTTTCGCAGAGAACAGGCATCAGGCAAGACACGCTTTGCAAGTACGCTTCCGGTAAAAATACCCCCAGCGTTCTGGTAGCGATTCGTATCGCCGACGCGCTGGGGGTGGAAGACATCAGGGCGCTATTCTCAGGTAGCGGTAATCTTTGACATAATATTGCGCGTACCTTGAAGAATGCGAAAACTGGATAGAAGCATAAACGTCAGAATCGCCATAAAGCCAGAGCGTGACGTATTTTGCGCCGGTTGCATTGGCGATTTCTCGGCAGTCGATGATATATCGGTCAGGTGCGGACGGACAAGAAACATTCGGCTTATAGTTGTCCAGCATCTTCTTGCAGTATTCGCCGGACACGCTAATGTCGATACTCGGCTTGTCGTAGGGTTCGATGGATGAAATGGAAATCGAAAGCAGATTGACGTTATCGCCGCTGAACTTATCAACGATGTATTGCAAGTCCTCTTCGGAGTATCGTTCATCTGCAACCCTGTACGAAGTTTGCGCATTCGACGCGAATCGACCGTTGACCTGATGCGGCGTTCCGCCCTTGGAAGAAAACGCGCAATACGCGCCGGTGGACGTGATAGCGCTGCGGAAGTACGTCAAACGCAAGTAGTAGCTGTCACTGCCGACAGAGGTGCGCATGAGCGAATCGACGGACGAAAAAAGCTCGGAAATGTGCGCAAGAAGCTCCTGATATTCTGGCGAATAACTCTTGTAGAGCGATTCCAGAAGCATATATTCGCCCTTGACGACAAAGCAGTTCGTTTCCGTGTCGAGCGAAACGTCGTAGGAAATGCCATCTTCGGGCTTGCTTGAGAAGAACTCATTGATAAAGTGCAAGGCAAGCATTTCGCCGTCGGTGAGGTCGCGTTTCTCGGTCGCAAACGCGGAAACGCAGGAAGCAATCAGGCAGCAGAGAACCAGCAGAACGGAAACAAACTTCTTCACCGTGAAACCCCTTTCGTGTCTTGGAGGTGTGAACGTGTATCAAAGCAAACGGTACTTGAAACAGCGGATTGAGGACTTGCAAGCAAAAGTCGAGATGCTGGAACGGGAGAACTTAGCGCTTTGCAGAGAGACGCACATGAGCGATGGCTTGTTCAAGGATAACCCGCTTTTGAGCTGGTACGGCAAGGAGTTGTGCCTTGCGTTCGGGCGCATCCTCGTCTCCCCACGCTATATGAAGCTGGATTACGACCAGTACAGCAAGTACATGCGCGATGTGCTGGACTACTTGAAGGAGATTCGTCTACTTGAAGAGAGCTATCAGCGAGAGAATCAAGCTAACGGCGGAGATGCCGACGGGAAGCAGGAAGCGCAAGCAACTTGACTTGTACTGCTCCATTTCATCCAGCGCGTGACGGTTCAGCTCCGGCACATAGTCCGGCGGGCGTGCATCAATGTCGGATGGGTGCGGCGGCGGTGGCGTCAAGAAGTCGGACGAACGCAAACGCGCAAGCTGTTCCGCCGAAAGCTGTTTGCCGCTCTGAAAGTCACGGCAGAGACGATATTCTGAATCTAGCAAGGCATACCCACCACCTTTCGCGCATACGATAAGAGCAGGGAGGTGAAACTGAGGTGAAACTGATGTACCACGTCAACCTGCCAGACATCGAGAACCGGGTGAAGTACACCATCACGACGCGGCGGACAACCGCGCGGGATGTGCACATATTAGCCGACGCCGGGTATATGCCTATTAAGATGCATGTACGACGTCAGGGAGTGACGGTTGTTTGGACGCTGAAAGCGGAAGCGAAAAGGGCTTTGCGCGAAAGCAATGCCTAATTCGCACAAAAACGCCCTCAGGAGCGCTTGCACGTCGGGACTGGTATTTCTCACCTGACGGGCTGGAAGCACTCAGAACGCCGTTTTTGCCCTCGTAGAGTGTGTGCCCAGCGCAAACGCGAATCAGGAGCGAGATTTGATGAACTCGATGTACTTCATCACATCCGCACGCTGGAGCGCGGAAAGAGACTTTACCTGTTCTACCAGCGGGTCGAAGTCGGGCGGCGAGAACGCATTTTCATCACGTCCAACGAGCATATCGAGCGAAACACCGAGAGCATCAGCGATTGCGAGAAGCCGCGTCGGCACAGGGTTGCTTCTTCCAGATTCGTAGTTCTGGATTGTTATCTCTGCGACGTTGGCGCGTTCTGCAAGTTGCTGCTGGGTCAGCCCGTTCGAGAGCCGCAGCGCAAGCAGGATTTCCGGGAACGGCACGGTGCATCACCTCACTTGCGCGGGTTCGCCCGAACGTATCGAGCGTACCGCATGACTTCTTCCCGGTCGGACGGAGCAAGCGCGGAAATCTCCAAGTAGAGCGTGTCCGTCTCTTTTGGAGACGGAGCACCGTCGCAACCGGCAAGGTAATCGTAGGAAACGCCGAAGAGGTCAGCGATTTTTCCGAACACTTCAACGCTGGGAGAACGCTGGCACTTCTCCAACTGCGTCACGGACGCGCCGGAGACACCAAGCGCATCACCAAGCGCCACAACGGAAAGCCCCGCTTGCTTGCGTAGCACCAAAAGGCGCGAAGCAAATTTTTCTCGCGAAAACATTGAAAACCTCTTGACATCAACGCAAAGTTGATGTATAATGTAAACAAGCAAGCGGAAAACACTTGCCGAGAGTTGATGAGAAGGGAGCAACAATGAGAACCGCATTAAAGCGGGTCAGAGCCTTACAAGGCTGGTCGCAAGCCGATGTTGCAAAGCAACTCGGAATTACGGTACAGGCTTATAGCATGATTGAGACTGGGAAGCGTGACCCGTCCTATCCTGTGTTGGTAGCGCTGGAGGACGTATTTCACACTTCCCACCGAGTACTACTGAGAGAGGAGTGACACGGAGATGCCACACGCAGACCCGGCAGGATTCGTCTTTTTGGGACTGAGCATCGCACTCATCGCCGCGCTATGGCTGATTAACGAGGTAGCAACCTACATCAGCGTAGAGCGCGAGGGACGCAAGTCGCAGAGATGACAGAATCCTGCACACAAAGCATAACACAAGGCGATTGACAAAATCAAACGTCTATCCCCAAAGAAGAAGAAAAATCAAATTTTTTTAGCGGAAAACTTGACCGCCGGGCAAGTTAAGGAAAGGAGAAACGTTGGTAAACATTAGAAGCCTTGCAGAAAGCAGGGGGTTGAAGATGGCGGACATTGCGCGAATCACGGGCATTTCAGAATCAATGCTTTCGCGGATTGCGAATGGTGAACGCAACGTCACGCCGAAGGTTGCAAAGCAGCTTGCGCCGACTTTGGACGTGGACTGGTGGACACTCATCGACTAACAGCGCGAAAAGCGCAAAGATAGAAAGGGGTATCACAATGAGCGATGAAGTTATCAAGGTGCGAATCGCAAACCGTCTGCTGGACGAGTACGGCAAGGACATCCAGAGCCAGTGCATGGGCGGGTGTGTGTCGCGCGGTGACGCGAACAAGGCGATTTTCGCCATTCGCCAGAGTGCGCGGAAGCTGAAAGCCATGACGCGCGACGAGTTCGCGAAGTTGGGGGGCTGGGACTACATCAGCGAGGCATACGACGCGTATGAAGCCGTGATGGAAGCCCTGCTGTTGGCGGTTAAGTACGAGTTGGACAAGATGGCGGGTGCTATCTAAGGGAGGGAAAAGAAAATGAAAATCCTGAATCTTGAGAAAATCGTGCCGGACGAGGAAGCCAGGAAGGAACTCTTTGAGCAGCACATGATGGAAACCACGCTGCGGCTCAATGCGCCGCGCATCATCCGCGAACTCGACAACGCTTGCGACAGCAAGCGCACCGCCGACCGCATTTGGAAGATTATCTGGATGGACGTACGGAGCGGGAAGGTGAAGGACTACGGAGCCTTTCAGAAGGTTTTCCCCGGCGAATTTGATGCCTACGTTGTCTACGGAGACATCATGAATAAGCTGCTTGAAGAAATCAGCGACAAGATGGGGGCGCTTTGGAATGACTGACTTCCAACGAGCAACCGGGGTAACGATGCAGCCGGAGGAAGGCAAGGGCTTGCGCTGGTGCCCCATTGACGCGGTAATCGTCAAGCAGATTCGGGCACATCTGGGAGACAGCGCCGCAATGCGGATTGTTTACGACGCCGTCTGCAACATGGCTGGCATAAACACACCGGACGACATCACGAAGTTGACGTTCGAGCGGGCGTATAGCCGCGCATTGTCCGAGACGGGGCGGTATCAGGCGGGGGAGATTGACGCACAGGGCAATTTCATCGCGGAGGTAATCGCGACGGCTTTCGCCCTTGCGCCTAATGAAATAATAACACAGAAGGTGGTGAAATAAATGACCGAATTTGGAGGGAATGAGCTGCGGAAAGCACGAGAAAATGCAGGTATCCGGCAGTGGCAAATCGCAAGCGAAATCGGGGTTTGTGAAGCCTTAATTGGACGCTGGGAGCGAGGCGAAGCGTTCCCGTCGCCAGATGACGTTGACCGACTGGAAATCGCCTATAAAGCGCCGGGATTGTGGCATAAGTGGATGTTATCCAACTGCGATAGCTACCGCCGCCATTATCGCGGCGTAGATGAGACGACGACGGCAGGAAGCGTTCTCCGAGGGCGGTTCGCGCTTGAGGACGTGATGGTATTGCAAAGTGCAATTGAGCGCGACGTATCAGAGGACGGGCGCATTGACAACCCGATAAATCGCGATAAGTACGAGGAAGTCCTGCGAAAGGCAATTGCCTGTATGACCGACACACTTGCGAGAATCGAGAAAAGGAGTGGCGCGAAATGACGCAGTACCTCAACACCGAGCGCGTCGCCGAAATCCTCTGCATCAGCAAGGAGAGCGCCCGAAAATTTATGCGCGAAATGCCGCACATCTGCATCGGCGGCAATGCGCACGAAACCATCCGCGTAACGGTCAGCGACTTTGAGCAGGAGCTGGAGCGCCGAAAGCGTTACCCGACGCAGGAGCAGGAGAACGAGGTCATCCGCCAGCGCAAGAAGCGCAACGACCTTGTGGCGCGTGGGCTGATGAATCCTGACGGCACAATTGCCCGGAGAAGGGCATAAAAAAGCGCCCGTGACGCGGGTACAAAGCGCGGCACGAGCAGACAGAAAGGGTAATGTGGCGGTTAAGCCACTATCATTCTAACACAAAAACGAAAGGAAGTCAAGATATGGAGCAGTTTATTAACGAAATCGAGGAGAACGAGCAGGAAGAACGCGCGGGTTTTGTCATCGACAACGACCAGAAGGCGGATTGGGCGGTTCGCCGCATTGCGGAGTTGGAAGCCGACACGCAGAAGTGGAAGGACTACTACAAGGCACAGAGCGAGCGCGTGGCGCAGTCCAA
>ERZ772870.1351-NODE-1351-length-18108-cov-6.811998_pt1 | contig 18108 bp, 23 predicted proteins | sample MGYA00511376_ERZ772870 | MGnify/ENA primary metagenome ERZ772870 (study PRJEB29015, sample SAMEA2737719) | human gut metagenome | biome: human gut; feature: human-associated habitat; material: faeces | place: China | collected 2012 ... | reverse complement strand
AACAATAATGCTATAAATTGCTTTTTATTCTCATTCACTTCTCGGATTTTCATATTTATTACTCCGTCAAACTTGAATTTGCACTTATCTACTTATACGCCAAATATAGAATAAACAACAATGAATATAATCCAACAAATACTAATGGGATTAATGATATTATTCTTAAAATTTTATTCTTATATTTATTGGTAACCCAAAAGATTATACTGAACACACTCCCAACCATACAACCAAGCACCAATCCACTAATAACTGCTTCAATAATTTCAGTTTCAATCATACACATTATTCCAACTATACAAATAGGTGAAACAATTGAAAGAATAGCCATAAGTGGAGAAAAAAATTTTTTCACTCTATCTCTCCTCCCAAATCATAATTCAATTGAACTGTATGTACAACTCCACAACTTTCCGATTTCACAGCATCCCTATAAATTCCGATTTGTAACTGACCACATCTCCGTCACACATCATATTATATCAGACATCATAACCTTTTCAATCACCAACTTGCATGACGAAATGGAAAAATCAAATTTTCTCCCGCCTACAAACTCTTATATTTCTGCACTAATGCCCCCAATTCTTCCAATAATGCATCAAATGATGCCACAGTTTTGTCCCCCTTCAGTATGTAATCCGTACTCACTCCATAAATTTCACTAAACATCAACAGCGAATCAATCGACATTCCCTTTGCTCCTCGCTCTATCCGGCTGATCGTTCCCGGCTCAAGTCCAACTGCCTCCGCCACCTGCTCTTGTGTCTTTCCTGCCTGTTTTCTTAATGCCTTTAATCTCTTTCCGCTTGCTACCATGTCGTAAATCATCATAATTCTTCATCCTTCCCAGCCATCTTGATAGCCAGAATTAATATGATGAAAAATTATCTTTGAATTTTCTGCTCCCTGAACTACGCAAAAAAACGCAAAGGAAAGCCAGTTATCTACTGGTTATCTTTCCCCTGCGTCTCTGGTGCTTCCATCATCTCTGATGTGCCCTTATCAGGTGGACTGTTCATTTAATTGTTATTTTATTCTTATATCACTTGTCCCTTACGGACAATTCAAGTATATCAATGCAGGTGCTTAATAAAGAGAACCCAGAAGGTAAGTTACTGGTACTGATGGGAAAATTTGCGCAAAAAATAGGCAGTTCTCTTTCGAACTGCCTACCCGCCAATAGGATATTCGAATCAAGATTGTTATTTCATTTAATGATCCGACAATCATTTTGCCTCTGTGTTATTTTATGTACCGCCACTTTCTCCACAGCCTTCACCTCACAAAGTATATAATCCCTTCGCTTTTTGCTAAATAGCAACCTCACAATCCGGTAAAACCAATATGCCGGTATCAGCCACTTATGCTTTACCAGTAGCGGATAATTCTCATACAGCTCCATTCCTGGAAATACTCTGTGCCGATAGTAACTAAGCTTTGACAGATTCTTCTTTCCATCTGCTTTTTTCTGCTTCTCCATGCGGTTTGTGACCATGCGTTCAAAGGTTCCGTACACGCCGGAAGAAAGATAATATTGAAGCATCTCCCATTCATCTGCCGATAACGACTGTTTAAAGAAAGCCTGATTATATGTCCGTTGTGGTGCAAATACTTTCCTGCATAATATACGGTTATGCTGCTCGAAATCATCAATTCCAAGCTTTTTACACTCTGTCTGGATATAATCAAAATGAAGTGTGGCTTCCTTTGCATTCAGATAGGCATAGAAATCCAATAAGGTACGCAAGCCTGTACCACTACCGCTGTAATGCTTGTAAGCGTGGCTTGTGATATAAATGTAGAAATCCTCGTCACTCATATGATAGCCATATCCGGTGTTCTCTCCTATACCGCCACATGCATTGTTTGCTACATAATCTGCATCGCCTGTATGAACAATTTCATCCTGTATCAGACGCTCCTTGATATCACTATAATACTCCACCCAGCTCTCATCATATCCCTTACCATAAAGCGAGCGATGCATCTCAAAGTTATAGACGGGCGGCTTCTGATAGACATCATGGTTACCCTTGCCTACAGACTCTGCCTCGTAGCCCTCGGAAATCATATGCTTCTCCACCCGCTTCCATGCGTCCTCGTCAAATAAAATATCATTGTCCGACATCTGCCGCATTCCGACAGATGGATAATAGTCCTTCAGGATAATACCCTTTAATGGCAGATACCATATATGCTCGCTGTCCATCCATGCACACAGCTTTTTTCGCTCTGCGTCAAAGAGCAGCACCTTACGGACTGCCTTTACCATGCGGTCTTTCCAGTATTTCGGTAAGGTTAATCCCGCCTGCTTTAAGGTTGTTCCCACAAGTGCATCTATAAAATGCCTTGCACACATACGGAAAAGTGCTTTCCTATTTTCTTCATTTGTGCGGTAATGCTCCAGACATTTTTCATCCGGCTTGCTCTTCGTCGAATTATTTATTCCAAACGAAGCAAGATAGAGCATGTCATAGGCAATCTGATTTATATATTCTGTATTAGTTTTTTCCATCTTTCTCTCCAAATGCAATCTGTCTGTCACACAGCTTTAATGCTGCCGGACGGTGGGTTACAATGATCACTGTCTTATCTGTCATGCTGCGAAGGTTCTCAAGCACTGCTTCTTCCGTCCCGGCATCCAGTGCACTTGTAGCTTCATCCAGAAGAAGAACCGGTCTGTCAGAATAAATTGCCCTTGCAATCGCAAGCCTCTGCATCTGTCCTTCGGATAGTCCCAAGCCACGCTCTCCAAGCAACGTATCAATCCCATGCTCAAGCTCTGCGATAAAGCCATCCGCACAGGCAATCTGCAGAGCTCTGTGAATGCCTGCTTCATCTCCTGTTCTGTTCTTATCTGAAAATGTAATGATATCCCGGATACTTCCGCTCATAAGCTGGTTGCCCTGTGGAACATAGGCAAACATAGAACGGTCACAGCCATACACTTCTCCGGCATCCACTGTATACAAGCCCATCATAAGCTTTAGCACCGTACTCTTGCCACAACCGCTCGGACCGGTAAATGCCACAAACTCGCCCTTTCGTATCTCTAAGCTGTAATCCTTTAATACGGTTGGCATGATCGTATCTCCCTCGGTAATGACCGGCGGAAGGTATGTAAAATCCACATACGACAAGCCGAAGGTGCTGTTATCCGGAATATATTTTACTTCATCCTTTTCATACGCCTCAATCTCCATCAGTCTCTCCGCACTCGCAAGCATCGCAAAATACTTCGGCAGATAGCCTGTGATATTGGCAAACGGATTCTGTATCTGGCTGATAAGCTGAAGCATCGCCATGAATGTACCGTAGGTCATAGTGCCATTGTAGATACCGAATGCCCCATAGACAGCTCCGAACACATAAGCTCCGTTCATAACTGCTCCAAAGCCGATATTGCAGACATTGGAGAAATGATTCTTACGCATGCGGGCTTTCTTGTGCTCACTCATGTGGCTTTCAGCCTCAGTAAGACTGTCCGCTTCCTTGCCAAATGCTTTGACAATCATCAGACTGCCAAGATGCTCCTGCAAGAAGATACGAACAAATCCATCCTTTTCCTGCATCTGCTTGTGCAGCTTCTTTAGCTGCTTTCTGAAAATATAAGTAAGCAGCACCAGAAGTATTCCGCCAGGCACAAGGATATAGGCAAACCTCGGTTCCATAATAAGGATTACCACAAGTGCTCCTGCCATCTTCGTTACCATTCCGGCTACGCCCGGAACGATCGTGGCAAGTCCCTCTGACACGACAACAGTATCTGATGTCAGGCGGTTCATCCACTCACCGGAATGGGTTGCGGTGACTGCTCCGTAATTGTGTGTAAGAAGCCCTGCAAACAGCCTGCTTTTGAATGCATTCTCATAGGTTGCCTTAGCGTATTCTTCCAAGAACCGAAGAACTGCCCGGAGTGCAATCTGCCCTGCCACAAGTGCCGCAAAGAGGACGCAGAAGGTCAGCATTTTTTTGCTATCATGTGCCACTGCACCGTCAATCAGCCCACGCAGGAGCAGAGCATAAAAAACACTGCTGATGCCAAGTACCATCTGTACCAGCAGCAGAAATATGATATATAATCTGCTATTGCCTGCGACCTCGTTGATAAAGTGCAGGGCGGATTTATTCGTCTTTCTCATAAATAATCACACCAACTTCGATTCATTTTTCTCTCTTTTTTCTCAAAACAGATTGTAATCTCATTCTGATCTTCTTTAAAAATATCCGCAGCTTATATGGTCTGCACCACAGCCACACATACAATCGATATCCTATGTCACCGGTCTTATACTGCTTCCCTTTGTGGGTAAAGTCTGTCATAACACCAAGAACATCTGTCTTTGGGATTCCACGCTCTATCCCGATGCAGTTATCGCCAAGGATATCATAGGAATCTTCATATACCTTGACAATTCTGTGAAGCACATATTGGTCTGTTCCTCTTTTATACAACACGACATCCCATAACTTACAGCTTTCGCCCTGTTTCACCTCACGCACCGTAAAAGAATCCCGTCCCTGCTTTAACAGCGGCAGCATACTCACTCCTACATTTTTGTATGTGAGAGTATGATATTTCCGTAGATATTCCTCATAAGATAATCTGGTCATTCCTCTATCGCTCCAATGCCACGAAGCTTCTCCACAATCGACTCCACATCCTTTTGCAGTACATCCTTCGGAGCATCGTATTTCTCATACATAGCCTCAACGATCTGCTCTTTGGTAGTATCTGTTTTCAGGCACTCCACGATAAATGCCGCTGTCCTGTTGCTTCTGACAAGCCCTGCAAATGAGCTGGTTACATCAATCAGTACCTGCTCTCCATCGCTGTCGTGTGTGATAAATGTATCTTTTAATCTCATCTATGATTCCTCCTGTTCTTAAGTCTGTTCATTCCTTCATAAGCCACCTTTGCCGCCTCGATATCCATGTTGCAGCCAAGCCGGTAGACCGGCACTACATGAAGCATCCGATCTATAAGGGAAAGTGTCTGCTTCATTCCATCTGCCGACAGGCTTCTATTCGTCTGCTGGACGATCAGCGGATATACCGCATGTGGCTCTACCGGTTCTATGTGATTCTTCGCATCCCTCGTCAGGATACAGATACCTTTTAGTGGAACTGCGATATTTGTGCTGAGTCTGTGCTTGCCATCCCAAGGTGTGCCATAAGCGGTCACACCGGAGTCTGTGATATGAAGAAGCGGCTTATCGTCATTTACCATGACGGCACGCTCCCCGAAATACTCTCTCCACAGGCGTGTATGGGTTGACTTGCCGGTGCCGCTTTTTGCTGTAAAAAGATAGCCTTCGCCATCTACAGCAATAACCGAGCCATGAAAAAGCAGGGTATCGCAGGATAAAAGGCGGTCTGCAATCTTGCGATACACCGCAAGTGTCTCTAAGTATGCATCGGAAAAATGCCGGATGGGAATGCCCTCTTTGGTATCTTCTCCAGCGGATTTCTCACGCTCAAAGTCGATATCGGACTGCGTGGTGGCAATCGTGAAATAAACCGGTGACTCAGTAACTGCACCCCTTTTAACATCTGCCACTATATAATCTCTGCAATATTCTCTGATATAATCACAGACAGGGCAGATGGTAAAATACTGTCCTGCCAGACGGATTGTAAAGCTCTTCATATGCGACCTCTGATTCCATTCAAATTATAATTCTACTTCTGTTTCTTTTTCTTCTGGATCAATAAAACCGTTCCTGACACTGCAATCGCTGCTACAACTACTATCAATATAATTCCCCACACCGGCATACTTTGTGATTGTTCGGAGGCTGTATCTTCATTTGAACCGATGGTATTTTCGTCGACATCTATGCCATCGTCAATTCCTGCAATCTCTGTGCCATCACTCTGCTTTTCTGTACCACGATTTTGTGCTGTAGCGCCGTCATCTGTCTTGCTTTCTTTCTTGTGCTGCTCCACAAGTTTCTTTTCCTCTGCGGCTGTATCTACCGAAGAATCTACTGTAACTTTATAATTGCTCTTATTATTATTGGCTCCGGACTGTTTCTTAGTCTGATTATTTGATGTGCCGGACGGATTAGCGTTTCCAGCATCTTTACTTCCTGAATTATCGCCATTCTTATTGTCTGTGGCATCGGACGGATCCGACTTTCCGTTTTCATCTGTATCTTTCTTGTCTACCTTTTCATTGGAATCCTCAATTTTGGTATCTGAGGATGCAAGTACCACATTTTTGAGATTTCCGGCACCTGAAAATGCATTTGCATGAATCGTTGTAACTGTAGATGGTACGATTATCTTCTCTACCGAATTACATAATAAAAATGCATAATCATTGATTTCTGTTACCGCCTTGTCATTAATATAGGCAGGAATGGTAACCTCTTTGTCGCTTCCATTATATGCATAAATTGATACGTTTTCTCCATTATCTTCGTATTGAAAATTTCCATAATATTCTGCCGCATATACCTGCATACTTCCAAGCAGGCAAAGAAAGCAAATGCATACTGCTGTTAAAAGCATGTTTTTTATCTTCACAATCAATCTCCTCTGTGTTTAATAATTCAAATTTCTTTCCTGTAATTTTGAAAAAGCGGCGGTTTACACCGCCGCCTCCATTTTTATAATTATACCTAATCATCTAATCCTGGAATTTCACCAGTACCTCCAGAAGTTGTAATCACATCTTCTACCTCAAATTCAACAACTTCCATTTCTGCTCTTTCATACATTTCTTTTTCCATTTCTTGTATCCTCCTTTAATCATTGTATGATGCATTCTTTAAGTCACTATATATTGTTATTCGCTTACCGGAAGAATCCGTATAAACAATATATCCCATAAATGTATACTCAGAATCAGCTGTCATGGTTTTTGAATAATAAAACTGATTCTTTACATTATTTGGCGATGCATTAATTGTGCTCATTGCAGAACGAATGACTACACCCGGCGTATTCATATCAAGCGTATTCTTTTTTCCACTTACATAAACAACACCAATGTCTACTAACTCATTCCCGCTAGGAATATCATAGTTAAAATACATTGTGGCTTTTTTACTTACACCCTGTTCCTTCACCGATATAACCGGCTCACCTATGACTATCGTCGGCTCCTTCACTACCTCACTGTCTACCTGCTCATAATATGCCGTGAGCGTGGTGTCTCCGGTGATGATGAAAGTATATGTGCTGTCATAGCTTACGATATTGCCATTTGCATCCTTCCAGCCAACAAACTGTTTACCTTCCATCGGATCTGCAGTAACCGTAACACTAGACTGTGGAGCCTTTTGCTCTGTCTGTGAACCTACTTTCAATGTATAAGTAATATCCTGCGCCTTAAATACCGGATAAAGACTGGTATTCTCACTAAAGGTCGCCGTTTCAAAATCAACCACATCTTCTGCTGTTGCACCGCTTGCCTTTGCAGACCATCCAAGGAAGTCAAATCCTACCTTTGTCGGTGCATTTACTGTAGTGGTGATCTTTCCTTCGCCGGAAACAACCTTCTGGCTGTCCAAAAGCTTTCCTGACTGATGGTAGAAGCTTACTGTCACATAAGCAATATCTGCTCCTTCATCTGTCTTAACCTTGACAAATTCCGGTGTCAATGTCGCATCACCAATCACTGTGAACTTGTAAACAGCATCCGTACTTACCGTTGTTCCGTAACTATCCTTCCAGCCTACAAATTCATAGTTATCATTCGCTGTTGCTGTCACTGTTGCATTCTGTCCATATACATATTGTTCTTTATTCGTTGTACCAGTTCCACCTTCTACGCTTTCACATGTCACTGTATATTTTACCTCGTCAAGCCATGCATAATATTCATCCGGACTATCAGCACCTAAGGTAAAGATATATGTACTCTCTGTTCCTACAGATGTATTACCTGCTTTATCTTGGGTCCATCTGCTGAAAATGTATCCTACACTTGGTGTTACTTTAAGGGTAACGGTATCGCCGTTTGCATACCATCCATTTCCTGATGCTATGCCTCTTTTAGCATCCGCATCCGCAAATGATATGACAACATTGTGGTCTGCCTTGATAAGTCCACCTGTACCTACTGTAGATGCTGCAAGCAGCTTATCAAAGGCTGTTGCAACATCTGTATCAGAAGAAGCCTCTGTAATAGTGTCTGCAACAACAATAGCCTTTCGTAAAGCATCAATAGAAGCTGTCGTGTACTGCACATCTGCGTACTTTCCATCACTTAAATTCTGCTTAACTTTGGTAATTAGCTTTCCAAGCTGTTCAAATGTTTTAAAATCCAGCTTACAAACATCGCATTTGCCATCTAAATCTTCATCGGTGTGCTCAGCATAAGCCGGAGCTTTCTGTGTATTTGAATACGAATAGACCAGATCACCCGGATTGCCTTCACAACCTGGATAGGTTTCATTCCGATATACTGTATTCTCAACATCCCCTGCCTTTTTCAGAACAGGATATGTATCACCATTTCCGCCAAGTGCCTGTCCCCATACAGAGCCACTGTAAGTTACGGCATCTTCACCTTCACCTACTGTACAACCTTGTGACAGGAGATACGCAACTTCACCGCTTGCAAATTGTGCGGTGGTTTTGCCGCCATTTTCATCTTCTGTGTCTGCGAGGTGATAGCAATTTTTGACTGGCCCAAAATTGTATCCACATATACCGCTTATATCAGCATCTGAGCTAGCAGCAGTAACAGTTCCTATGTTATAACAGTTTGAAATTAGTTCAATACTACAACCACACACACCCCCCACAGAAGCTACTGGGCCGGTAGCAGTAACAGTTCCTGTGTTATAACAGTTTGTGACTGTGCCACCATTATTATATCCACATATACCGCCTATAGTAGCACGTGACTCAATAGCGGTAAGATTCCCTGCATTATAACAGTTTGTGATTGTGCCGTCATTGCGTCCACACACACCGCCCACAAAATTATTCCCCTTGAAATAGGAATCAACAACTCCAACATTTTTTATGTTGCCATCAGCTTCTGAACTTCCGAATAATCCAATACGTGTTGAATTACCATTAAAGTACAAACCACTTACGGTTTTATTATTTCCGTCAAACGTTCCTGAATACTGTGTTATATGATCTTCCATACAATCTGCAATCGGAATCCAGCTTATAAAATCACTTCCGTTGGAAACGTTGCCCTCTGCATCGTATTGTAAGGAATCAAGAAGATTTTCATTGGCTGTGATGTTGGCTGTCAGAACTGCATTGGCTAATGTGTTTTGTTCAACTCCATCAAGAGTACCGTTTACAAGTCCTGCAAACCAGTACAGCTGACCTGCATTGCTGATTTCGTAAACAGTCTCTTTCATGCTGTCATCGTCAATGTCATATTTGTCAGTTGTTTCAACAGCAGGCTGATATACGGTTGCATTGCATTTCGGGCAGTTTCCGAAACCGTTGCTGTTGAAAGTTATTTCAACCCCCTCATGCTTACACTCTTCCTCTTCCGTGGATTGCTGTTCAGTCTTTCCAGCACTATCATTTGCCTGCACCGCAGTCTCCTCCGCCTTCGCATTCATCACGCCCCAGCCGCTCACATTCACTGCTGACAGCACCATAAGAACCGCCATTGCTCCGGCAAACATCCGCCTTATTCCTCGTTTTCTTTGTTTCATATCTTCCTCCTTTTCCTTGCGATGTACTGTCGGTATCTTCGTTTAGAAGATTCCGACAGTACATTGTGTCATGCAGCACTTATTTCCTTACCAGGCACACACAACAAACATTGACTCCCTCTCTGTCACTCAGAGGTTTTTGCATAATTTAAGATCATTTCCTTGATCCTGAGTAATTCCGGAGTATAATCCTTGTTGTCCTCTGATCCCCAGATAAATCCGCTGGCACAGTACGTACAGGCCGTCATCATTGTATGCACTGTCACACGAAAAAATTCCTCCTTCGGAATATCCGTACGAAATGTGTGATCCTCCTTGGCTTTCTCATACATCCATTCCAATCTCGTATCGACCGAATAAAGAGATGCATGAAACTCCTCTAGCTACTTCTCCCTCACTCCCTCATGGGTGACATAATGGTTGAAATTGTCATTAAACTGCAACAAATTCTTGTGATGCCGGTACATGTCGATATAACTGTCCAGCGTGAAAGTAAACCGGTCAATCGCCGGAATATCTTCAATGGATTCCAGTGGACGTTTCGCATCCAGCACGTCCAGATACTCTTTCCATTTGAAAGCACACACCGCGATCACTAACTCCAGTTTATTCGGATAATAGCGGAATAATGTCGCACGTCCTACTCCTGCCAGCTCTGCAATCTCTCCCATACTGACCGGCTCAATTTTCTTCTCTACAAAAATCTGAAACGCAGCATTGATAATTGCTTTTCTTCTGTGATCTTTCATGCTACTTTTTTCTGTTCCCCATTCATAAATCGACCTTTTACGTGATACTCACTATCTCAATCATACATAACGATTACTTTTTTGTCAATATCGGATATGGGATATGATAGTGTAAACTGTTCTTCGGAAAAATATGAGCAGACCAGCTCCTAGATAGTTTTAAGAACTTCAACTACCTGCATCATACCATATTTCCATTTTGGTTTCCATCACTTTCTGCCAACCGGCAGACTATGGCTTAGTCCTCTTATCTGTCCTTTAGGCTGTAAAGCCGGCATCCTGTCAAGAATGCTTGGCACCGCCAGCGGCTCTGTCCTTGACAGGTGCCGCTTACAGCCTTTTTTACCATTAAGAGGACTAAGCCTTTTCACAGCATTTTTATGCTCCATATCCATAGATCATCTCTCTCATCCATGTCATGCTGGCTCTTTCCAGTCCCGGTATCTCTTTTCGTAAGGTTTCTTCGCCACTGATCCTGTGATTCCTTTTGACTTCTCTTACCAGTTCATCCTGTTTCTTGATCCTTTTTTGCATCTGCTCCTTTTTGTGCTGATACTCCAACAGATCAATTACATTTCCACCATTTCGTGTAAATACTCTTAACTGTGTCATTTTATGGACACCAGTCTTTGACCAGCCCATCGGACGGCTTGATTCCCTTGCTGACAGCACATGGCTTATCTGCCCCTCCGCACTGCATCCCCAGTCTGCCCCGGCATCATCATACCGCACAATGATCCCAAGCCAGTTGTTTTGGATATATTTCCGGCAGGCTTCGATCTCTTTCTGCTTTCCCGGTGTTACAGCACTGGCTCCACATTTTCTGAGAAGTCTCTGCACTTCTTCCTGATCTTTCTCTCGGATCGCTGCATAGATCAGCTCCCGGGCATCTTCTGTACTGTCCAGCAGGTGACTGGTCGCTGCACTGATGTATTTCCAGAGATGAAATTTATCAAGCACAAATTTACTTTTTTCCAAAACCTGACAGCCTGATACGATCCACGGTGCACCATCTCCTGCGATATATACATTCTCCAGATACTCCGTATCATAGTTGTCATAAATATACTGCTGTACCTCCAGCCACAGATCCTCATTTGCTTCGGCTCCTTCATAAACACCTCCGAAGTAGTGCTTTCCTGTCAGGCGGTATCTTTTGCTTCCCGGCTTTCCTTCCTCCTCGATATCTTCGTAGAGAAGGATCAACTTTGGCATCACCGTGTTACTTTTTCTGCCGTTTTCAGAGATCGGCAGATCTCCCTTTTTCTCGTAAAACTGTAATGCAACATGATCCTCATCTGCCTGGATATGAAGTTTTTTTATCCGTTTCTTTTTCTCAGGGATGTCTTCCGGCATTTCCACTTCGAGACCATGGATCAGTTTCTTGACTGTCTGTTTTGTGACCACATCGCCGGTCAGGCAGGCTTCTTCCCCTCCTTTGCGGTAACTGGTCTCTACTGCTTCTCTTAGTGCCTGCGCCAGCGCTGCCTGGCTGACTTTGTCATTGGAATCTATTCCCACATATTTGTCCAACAGATAAATTCTTTTTCCACCATGCTTTGGAGCATAATAAGCTCTTTTGACCTCTATGTTTCCAAACCTTGTCAGCAGAGTGCGACGGTCTTCTTTATGCTCTACATGATAGCTCTGTTTACGGAATTCACTGTTCCGGATTGTCTGCTCAATACTTTCGAGGATCTCCTGATACAGACTGCGACCAAACTCTAATACTGTATCAAGCAGTTCCTCCTCAAAACGCATCATATTTCCGGATAATAATGATTCTTTGATAAATTTTTCAATTTTAGTAGTGTCTTTTTCGATAAATTCGATTATACTGTTATACATGGGGCAGTTCTCCTTTGCGTTTTTTGTTTCGTCACTTAAAACTTTATACAAAGGAACTGCCCTTTTCAATATTTAATTTTCCGAAAACTTAATTACGCTAACATGGGATATAACCTTTAAAACCGTTAATACCTTCTACTATTTTTTCCGAATTATATTTTTCCATATATTCTAATCTAAAAATATCATTCGTATCTGTTTTTTCTCCACGTTCTCCTAATTGCTTTTTATTGTGTCTACTTGGCATTTCACCAGGAGGGAGCATTTTCCAGTTACATCTCTGTCTCTTTGATGAATAATCTAACTGAATTTCTCCATCAAAAATATAACACACGCTCAAATAAGCTTTGACTGATGCTGTACATTTCAGCACCTTCTTTGTAACGAACAAACTTCTTTTCTGACTTTGCAACCACGGAATCACCACAATTCCTCTTTTGCATGGATGTTATCGCTCCCGGCATCTCACATCAGGCAGAATTATTTAAAAAATGATAAAACATCTCCTTTATATCTGTCTTACCGATTCTGGCGCATCTGCGGCACGGCGCAATGCGTAACTGTTCCTCACGTCCAGTGAAATCATCGTATTCAGTTGTCTGTGTCTGACAGGATTATTTCCTGTGGACACAATACCAGTATAAATGGGAATCTACTATTTTGCTAGATGATATGTTTCGTACAAAATCGTATGATTTATCGCATCATTTTCAATGCAAAAAGAGCCGCACTGCGGCTCAAATGTAAAATACAAATAATCCAAACGGATGGGTTCCATCTCCTACTGCTTTATGTACAATTCTGCCAATTCCCGAAGAATCTGTTCTTTCGTTCTTCCTGCAAGACCTAACTGCTTGATATCAATCAATTCATCTCTCATCCGGTCAACAAACTTCTGCATATCGTCATAAACACCACCGGGCGTCTCGATTACGACGGAAGTATCAATCAATTCTGTTAATCGAAAAACATCATTTTTATGCTTTTTTATGTTTTTGCTGTCAATGTGTTCTCCTGCCGCCCTGCGGTCTGTCAAATCCATCCATGCTTTTGCTTTGAACGGGATCAAATATGTGGCATCCAAAACTGTCACACCATCAACGCTCATCTTTCCTTGCTTGAGAAATTCATAGTAATCGTCATCTAAAAGGATCGCTGACAGACTGGATATATCCTCGTCTATTGGCAATGGTGTAAGCACAGCATCCTCTGGAAGCGGAATTGCATCCGGTTTTCTGCTAAACAGCTCGATCATTGCCGGATAGTGATTTGATGCCGGATGACTGAAGCGATAAAACTGCGGCATCCCCGTACTCTTATTGCAGTGTTCATAGCCTGCCTGCTTAATATATTCCCAAAATTTTCTTCCAAATGCCACATCTACCGCTTCAATGATCAATACCAGATCAATATCTTTGGTCGCACGAAAATCCAAACCTTCTTCCGTCATTAGGATGTCACACGCTGTTCCTCCAATAATCGCATATTGACTTTCATTCCCCTTAAACCATTCCTTAAAGCTTTCCATTCCTGTTACCATCTATCTTCCTCCACAAAGTATTTAACATTTCCTCTACTGCTTCTTCTACTCGTTCGTCTGTATCTTCTCTTAGCGACAACGCCAGAGAAATTTTATCCACCATTTTAGTCTTTGATAATTTTTGTGGATTATACCTCCACATTTCAACCGCCACTTGCGAATCAGAATCCTGTAAGTCGTTTGTCATGCAACGATTCCACTGAGATATTTTGTCCGATGCATAGCAGGGAACGCTCGGCGTATTGAGCATCGAATACTCTGATAATGCAGAATAGCCGCTTTCGAGCATTTTTTCTTCAATCATTTTTTTCGGAACATAGACCGTTCTTTTCACCGGATTAAGCAAAAACTTCTCTGCTCTAGTAAACAACTCCTGAGGAGAAGCATCCGAGAACAGTATCTTCTGTACCCCGACTTTTCTTGCTCTCAAAATTTTCATTTCTTCAAGCTGTTTCGATGCTCTGGAAATGGATGTTGGTGTCAGTCCTAAATCTTTTGCAGCCTGGCTGGTAGACATTTCCTTTGCCCCCTCATAAATAAAACGAAGAAAAAGCATCTGCGCCGATGGCAGAATTTCTTCTCGATCAATCTTTTTTGCATCGCAGCGCTCCTGCAAATACACTGCCATAAACGGCAGATAAATCTGTTTTCCATCCACAATAAAAGCTATTTTATCTCGAAGCAGATACTCTTTCTGCCGTATGGTGATCTTCTCTAACACAAGAATAACCGGACAATCCACACTCTTTTGCACACGCTCCAGATGTTTTTTTAATGTTACTATCTGCTCCAATTCGCTTTTAGGATACAAAAAAACAGCTTTTTGAGCATCCAGATACACTCTCCGCAACGTATATCTTGTACGTATAAAGTTCGGCAAATGGTCTACCGTTTCATTTTCATATCGCACTTTAATTCCTAACACTCGCTTAAGATATTCCATTCAACCGCCTCCGTTTATAACTTTTTTTTGTATTATAACTTATTTTTAGTTATAATACAATATCAAAGTTATAATCGATATTAAAATACATCTAGTTTTTCTGATAACCGAACCATCGACTCCTTCTTGGCTTCTTCCGTAGCATCAGCATAAATATCCAGTGTTGTCTGAATGTTCTTATGCCCCATAATCTCCTGAATCACTTTCACATTTGGCTCCTGCTCACACAATCTTGTGCAAAATGTATGCCGCATATGGTGACAGGTAAAATGAGGAATCAGTATCGGTTCTCTCTTTTCTTTCTTCGCTTTAATAATCTCCTCAGCATTGTATGCATCTGATACCCGCTTGATCGCCTTATTGATTCCCTGCGGATTATGAACAGCTCCATAACGATTTCGAAAGATAAATCCACTCATTCCGTCAATCGTCATTTCATTACTGCCTTCAATCTTCTGGTATCGCTTTTCATCCTGCAATGCCTCATAGACTGCATCCAACATAGGTACATTCCGAATCCCCGCCTCCGTCTTAGGCTTAGATACAGAATACGAACATCTGAAATCATCTTTTGCATCGGCTCTGTACGAAACACTATGGTTAATATTGATCGTGCGTTCTGCAAAGTCAACATCTTCCCAACGCAAACCAATAATCTCACCAACTCTACATCCGGTTCCCAGCAACACCGTAAATAATGGAGCCCATCTATAATAGACTTCACTATGCTGCGTGTAATCAATAAACGCTTTCTGCTGTGGTATTGTTAAAGCTTTTCTTTTGTTTGCACCTGTAGTGCTTTTCTTTTTAATCTCTGCCATACAGCCATCTGCCGGATTGATACGAATAATACTGTCACGGACTGCCAGTTTGAAGATCGGATGAATAAGAGTATGAATCTTATCCACTGTTCCAACCTGCAATTTATAGTTTTGCATCAAACGCTCATAAAAAAACATAACATCTGAATACTTCACTTCTGCCACCAGCTTTTTCCCGAATGTATCTCTCACATAGCGATCATACATATACACATAACTGGTATATGTAGAGGATCTCAGTTCTGATTTCATCGAAAGATACCTGTCGAAAACATAATTTACCGTAGCTCTTCCCGCAGTATAAATATCCAATCCATCTAATTGATCCTTTTGAAGCTGTTGCTCTCTTGACCGCAGCTTCATCAGATCATTTGCATAAATATAACGCCTCTTACCAAACGGATCTGTATATGCGTATGAATATCGACCATCCTTTTTCTGGCATTCCCCTTGTTTAAGTACTCTGCCTCTGCTATCCTTCCGTCCTGCCATAGCATCCACTTCCTTCCTATCTACATAAAAATAGGAAAGAATCTTAAATACAAATATCCTGCTTGCTCCCAGATTTGTATCCAATGATTGAAAAAATCACTTTTGTTATTCAATCTAACTACAGTATACAATATCGAACATATGTTTGCAAACATTTTCTGACATTTGCATAGAAAAATCTTTCCTATCAATTCTATATCCATCACTTCCATCAATCGGTGATCCGGAATGACTCCAGATATTCATCTAAAATATCACAATTCACTAAAACCACCTGATTGATCTTATAGGTTGCCTGTGCGTCCTTCGCCAGATCCATAAACTTTCTTTCACTCATACTGTAGAGTTCTGCACCTTCACGGTATCTGACAAAACGCTTTTTTATCTTTGCAGGCTTTGCTCCCTCTCTGTTATTCTTTACTGCCATATGCTTCCTCCTTAATTCCCAGTTGAATGCAGATTGCTGCATCAATCGCATTCATTACTTCTTTATTACAGATATATCCGATCTTACTCTTTACCAGTCTGCGGTCGATCGGTACGATCTGCTCAATCATTACCACAGATTTCTTCATTAGATACCCTTTGATATCCTTCGCTAAGATTTCTACATGTACCGGATTATACTTCTTATCTGTTCTGGTCGAACAGGGACAAACATTTAAGATTCTGCTTTTCGGATTACTGACAACCACGCAAGGTCTGACACCGGATTGTCTGGAATCACATTCATTTGGATGCTGTCCCAGATCCGCATAGATCACATTACCTCTCATAATGTTCATAAACCGCTCCTTTCCACTGCTCCCTCACACTGGGAGCAGCTATCCATCTATTTTCTTGCCACCTTTTACTGTATTGGCAACTCCAACAAACCTTCATCTACGGAATATACTTTGCCACCGGCTGCCGCAATCCGACCTACTTTCATATACAGATCGTACACACCACAGGAAATATATCGTGAATTGGCAATGACAACTGCCTGCAGTTCACCGATCTCAATCTGTCTCGCCAACTCTACAAAATGCTTCTGCATCTCACATCTGGAAAGCCCTGCCCGATGATACGACTTCACTATCTTCAAACCATTGCCCTTGCAATAGTCCTTAATATACCGGAACTGTTTTTCCTCTTTGTCCTGAATCTCCTTGTCCGGAGCATCTACAGATAAATAAACAGCGCACATCAACTTCTTATTCTTCTTACTCATAGCTTGTACCTCCTTACGCTGCCGCCGGATAATTTGCCAGCATTGTCAAAAACATTGTCGTAAAATATTGTCTCTGTGGTTCCGGCAATTCCTGCAATTTGGCATCAATCGAATTGTCCTTATGATCAGAACTCTCCCCTAAGATACTGTTTGCATCGACATGGAGAACCTCCATCAAGGAAATCAACAGATCCAATGAAATCTTGCGGCTCCCTAATTCTACCTGCTTGATATGGGATTCCGACTTGCCAAGTTCATCACTGAACTCACCCAATTCATATCCTGCTTCAACACGCAGATTACGAATCCTCTGTCCTACCACTAATCCATCATACTGAAACATGATCTTCACACCCCTTCCACATCGTCCATAAGCTGTAAATGAAATGCCAATCCATTACAGATCTTCTGCTGCAGCCGTTCATCATAAACATGTCCCATCTTATGTTTGATCTGCCGTCTGTCGATTGCCTGACAATGCTCTAACATACACATTCCTGATGTATTCAGCTCATTGTTACAATCCTCACGGTCAATGAAAACATGATACTTACTATCAAGCCCCTTCAGACTTCTTGTCATCGGCGCAACGGTAAGAATTGGTGAGCTTTCATTGTATGCCGTTCCACTCAATACGATTGCCGGTCGAGACTTTCTAAGCAGGCAACCACCACTGATCTCGCCAAAGTCCACAAATACAATATCCATCCATTGATATGTTCTTTCCTGCATCGCCGCTGTAACAGCATCGTCATAGCCATAGGTAAATCCAAATCTTCTACTATCATTCGTCATTGTCTGTTTCCTCCTGATTCTATCTGCCGTCATGTAATATGGTTCCTGTATCACACGACT
>ERZ772870.1341-NODE-1341-length-18219-cov-22.394737_pt1 | contig 18219 bp, 10 predicted proteins | sample MGYA00511376_ERZ772870 | MGnify/ENA primary metagenome ERZ772870 (study PRJEB29015, sample SAMEA2737719) | human gut metagenome | biome: human gut; feature: human-associated habitat; material: faeces | place: China | collected 2012 ... | reverse complement strand
ACGGCTTAAGCACCGCTCCGGCAGCTGCCGCACCTCGCTCGCTGTATCGGCACTTAGAATTATGCGGTATTGCCCTATAATCCGTAGTATACCGCAAAAAAGTTTCACTGACAATATAAACTGTGCCGCCAGCACTCCGCCCGGGGGATTGCAAAGCACCCGGTATCGTGCTATACTACAATAGCAGTGATATAAGTCATACTTGTCATGAACGGACAAAAGGCTTGTAAAACCGGCAGGAAGGCCGGGATTGCAGGCCTTTTGTTTTTTGCGGCAAAATCAAAAGGCAAGAGGTATGGGATTTTATGGTTCTTGAAGCAATTGCAACCATCAATCAGGCGGTCAACAACTTTGTGTGGGGCATCCCGGCGATGGTGTGCATCATCGGCGTGGGGCTGCTGCTCAGTGTGCGGACGGGCTTTTTGCAGATCCGCAAATTCCCGTATGCGATCAAAACCACTATCGGGCGTATGTTCCGCAAAAAGGATGCCTCTGATGGTGCAATGACGCCGTTCCAGGCCGTCTGCACGGCGCTGGCGGGCACGGTGGGCACGGGCAACATTGCGGGCGTTGCGGGCGCTATCGCCATCGGCGGGCCGGGCGCAGTGTTCTGGATGTGGTGCTCTGCGCTGTTGGGTATGTGCACCAAATTTGCGGAGGTCACGCTCGCCGTACATTTTCGGGAGCGCAGCGCCACCGGTGAGTGGGTCGGCGGCCCCATGTACTACATCAAAAACGGTCTGGGCAAGCACTGGCAGTTCCTGGCCGTGCTCTACTCGCTGTTCGGCGTGCTGACGGTTTTTGGCACCGGCAACGCGACCCAGGTCAACACCATCGTCGCCGCCATCGACACGGCCCTGACGGAGTTCAATGTGGTCGGTCAGAACGCGCTTTCCACTCTGAACCTCGTTGTCGGCATCGTTGTGGCGATGCTCGTCGCCATGGTGCTGCTGGGCGGCATCAAGCGCATCGGCAGCGTCAGTGAACGGCTGGTGCCCTTCATGGCACTGTTCTACATCGTGCTGGCTGTGGGCGTCGTTATTCTGAACATTCAGCGCTTCCCGGCGGTGATCGAGGCCATCTTTGCAGGTGCGTTCAACCCGGCGGCCTTCACGGGCGGCACCATCGGCAGCCTGTTCATCAGTATGCAGAAGGGCGTCTCCCGCGGTATTTTCTCCAACGAGGCCGGCCTTGGCACGGGTTCCATCGCCCACGCCTGTGCCGACACGAAAAAGCCGGTCAAGCAGGGCATGTTCGGCATCTTTGAGGTCTTTGCGGACACCATCGTCATCTGCACGCTGACGGCTATGGTCATTCTGTGCAGCGGCACGACGGTCAACTACGGCACCGCCGCGGGCGCGGAGCTGACGATCTCCGGCTTTACCACGACCTACGGCGGCTGGGCATCCATCTTTACGGCGGTGGCACTGTGCTGCTTTGCCTTCTCCACCATCATCGGCTGGGGGCTGTACGGCTCACGCTTCATCGCATTCCTCTGCCGCAGCGACAAGGTCGTGCGCCCCTTCTTCGTGGTGTACTCCTTCGTTTCCATCCTGGGTGCTACGATGGACCTGGGCCTGATGTGGAGCATTGCCGATACCTTCAACGGTCTGATGAGCATCCCGAACCTGATTGCGCTGCTGCTGCTTTCCGGCACAGTGGCGCAGCTGACAAAGGAATATTTTGAAAAGGAAAAGGTGTAAGAAATGTTTGTAGGAACTTGGTGGTCCCTGATGCCGCCGATCATCGCCATTCTGCTGGCGCTGCTCACAAAGGAAGTCTATCTCTCGCTGTTCGCCGGCTGTGCGCTGGGTGCGCTGCTGGTGGCAGAGTTTCACCCCTGGGTCGCGTTTGACACACTGTTCAACACGATGATCGACAGCGTCGACTTCTCGATTCTGATGTTCATGATCCTGCTGGGCATGGTCGTTATGCTTATGCAGGAGTCCGGCGGCACCCGCGCTTATGGTGAGTGGGCGGCGAAAAAGCTCAAGAGCAAGCGCGCCACGCTCGTGGCGACCTCGCTGTTGGGTGCGCTGATTTTTGTGGACGACTACTTCAACTGCCTGACCGTCGGCTCCGTCATGCGCCCGGTTACCGACAAGTACAAGGTTTCCCGCGCCAAGTTGGCTTACCTCATCGACGCCACGGCGGCCCCGGTCTGCATCATTGCGCCGATCTCGTCCTGGGCGGCGGCGGTCAACTCCTACGTTCCGGCGGGCAGCTCGATGTCCGGCTTTGAGATGTTCGTCCGCACGATCCCGTTCAACCTGTACGCGATGCTGACGCTCTACATGGTGTTCTTTACCTCGCTGCTGGGCTTCGACTTCGGCCTGATGAAAAAGCACGAGCGCAACGCCGCCCACGGTGACCTGTTCACCTCGGGCGGGGAGGCATTCCAAAACCAGGAAATTAAGGACCCCACCGAAGGCGGTAAATTTGCCAAGGGCAAGGTCATTGACCTGATTGCACCGATGATCGTCATGATCTTTACGGCCATCGCCACGATGATCTGGACCGGCTACCTGAACGGCGGCACGAACCTTGTCGAGGACTTTGCCAACTGCTCCTCGTCGGAGTCGCTTGTCTTTGCGGGTCTTGTCACGGTGGGCTTCCTGCTGCTGTTCTACCTGCCGCGCCGCGTTATTGGCTTTAAGGACTTTATGAACTCCGTGCCCGAGGGCGGCAAGCTGATGATGCCGCCCATCCTGATTCTGGTGCTGGCCTGGACGCTGAAGGGTATGACCGACGCGCTGGGCATCGGCGACTTTGTGCGCCAGGCCGTCAGCCTGAATGAGGGTCTCATGCGCTTTGTGCCGCTGCTGATCTTCTGCATTGCGATTTTTATTGCGTTCTCCTCCGGCACCAGCTGGGGCACGTTTGCGATTTTGGTCCCCATCGTCGTCAATATGTTCTCCGAGACGGACCCCACCATGATGATCGTAGCGGTATCCGCGGTGCTGGCGGGTGCGGTCTGCGGCGACCATATTTCGCCAATCTCGGATACGACCATCATGTCCAGCTCCGGTGCACAGTCGAACCACATCAACCACGTGCAGACCCAGATGCAGTACGCCATGGTCGTCGTGGCGGCCTGTGTGCCCGGCTACCTGATCGCGGGCTTTACCGAAAACTGGCTCATCACGCTGGTGTCGTCGCTTGCCATTCTGACCGCAGCCCTGCTGTATCTGCGCAGGCGCAGTCTGGCCGAGGACGCCAGGGCATAAAGAAAAAGCAGTGCTTTCCAAGCGGAAGGCACTGCTTTTTTTGTAGGGGCGACCATTGGTCGCCCGCAGCCGTTTGCGGCGGCGAAAAGCCCCGCGGGTCGTCGAGGACGTCGACCCCTACACCGTAGGGACAAATTCCGTATCCGCCCGGCCCAAAGCCTTTACTTCAGCGTACCGTCCAGAATCTGCTGGTAATACCACGGCTTCTCGGCGTGGAATACCCGCCCGGCGAGATGCGCAAACCGCGGGTCGCTGATTTGCGCAGGAAAGCGCAGCTCCCACGCGCAGAGAGCCTGATACTTGAACCGCAGCTCGCGGTTGGCGGCGTTGTTGCCGTACTTGGAATCACCCAGAATCGGGCAGCCGATGTGTGCTAAATGCGCGCGGATCTGATGGGTGCGCCCGGTCACAAGCTCGACCTCCAACAGGGCCAGCCGTCCGCTGACAGCCAGCGTTTCATACCCGGTGATGACCTCCTTCGCGCCGCCCGCCGTCGTGTCGGTGATGCGCACAATGCCGCGCTCGGCGTCCTTCAAAAGGTAGTCGCGCAGCAGGGCGGCGGGCGGGTTCGGGCGGCCAAACGTCACGCAGAGGTAGCGCTTTTCAATATCGCGCGCCTTAATGGCGGCGGTCAGAAACGCCTCCGCCGCACTGTTCTTCGCCAGCAGCACCAGCCCGCTTGTACCGGTGTCCAGCCGGTGGCAGAGCACGGCGTGGGCAGCCTTGCCCTCAGCGGCCAGCTTCGTTTGCACGCGGCGGAGCAGCGTGTCACTGTCCGGGCCGTCCACAGCGATGCCTGCGGGCTTGCTGGCAATGATGATGTCGTCGTCCTCATACACAAACACGGCGGCGGGGGTGGGGCGGTTCTCCAGCTGGTCGTCGTTCAGGAACAGCTTGATAATATCGCCGTTCTGCACGCGGGTGGAGAGCGGCTGCTTCTTTCCGTTCAGCTTGATCTTGTTCTCGCGCAGGGCCTTGTTCAGCCGCCCCATGCCCAAAGCGGGGAACTGGTCCATCAGGTACTTGTCCAGCCGCACGGGCAGCAGGCTTTTTACATGCAGTTCTTTCATTTTGTCGTCAACTCCTGATCCCACAAAACCGTGGCATCCTCAATATCCAAGGTGACCATCAGCCAACCGGCGTCGTGGTCATCGACCTTCAAAATCGGGTACTCCTGCCCGCCCGCGCAAAGCAGTGACGAACCGTCCAGCTTAGCACGCGCAAACGGGGAATCCTTAAAGCAGACCGTCTGCTTTGTCTCGTCCAGCACGCCGCGGTTCCACAGCGCGTCGGTGTAGTCTGCCAGGCGCAGGGGATAGTCCTCGTCGTAGAGCGTGCACAGAGCGTCAAACGTCTGTCCCTGCAGCCCCGGCGCAATGACGTACCAGCTGGCGCTGCCGTCGGCGCTCGTCACGCGCCCGCACCAGGCCAGCGCCTTGACCGGTTCCACGGTCTGCAAAAAGGCACCCTCGTCCTCGAACAGGTAGAGCGTGTCACTCTGCGGCGTGCCCGCGTCCAGAGCGTCCAGCGCGGTCTGGCGCTCGGCGGCAAGAGCAGTCTCATCGTAGCGGGCGGCGAACGGATCGTTCGTCGTCATGCCGTTGTCGGCAGCCCATAGCGCTAAGTGTAAGCTGTCGGCCTGCATGCCCTGCACGGATTCGATGTGGCGGTACTGTGCCGCGCTCTGCCAGAAATCACTGTCCAGTTCGGACGGGAACGCGTCCGTGACCTGCGCGGCCTGCATGGCGTCGTGCCGCTGGCAAAGCGCCGGGCTTACATCCCACAGCTGCACGGCGGCAAACAGTGCGACCCAGACAGCCCCGCGGGGCAGACGCGCCAGCCCTGCGAACGCTGCCAGCGTCAGCAGGTAGTAGACGGGCCAGAACAGCCGCCCGCCGGAGCGAAAGACCGAGAACAGCTTAATAAAGGAAGCGGGCAGCGGCAGCGTGGCCAGCGTCACGCCGTTGGCGGTGATGACGTTGCTGACGGCAAACGCGGTCAGCACAGCGCAGACGGCGCACAGCGCCCAGTGACGGCGCACAGCGGGCAGGATATGCCGCCGCGCTGACACGACCACGACAGGCAGTGCAGCCAGCACGCCCAGCCCCAGATAGGCAAAGGCGTCATAGTTGCCGCCGACCTGATTCTGTGCGGGCAGCAGGCGGCTGTACAAAACGCCGTTCACACCCGCCGGGTTCCACAGCGCGTTCAGGTTCATGGCAAAATAGCCGTACAGCGCCTGCCCGCCGCTGGTGGCTGTGCCGTAAAGCAGCCCCAGCGCCCAGCCCAGCGCCGCGGTGCAGAGCATGTTGCCGCCCAAAAACAGCGCGGGCCGCAGCCATTGCCGCTGCCTTACGGCGTACTCAAGCAAAAGCGCCAGTGTGACAGCGTAGGTCATGGGCAGAAAATACGGGTGGATACCGACGGCCAGAATGTTGATGACAAACAATCCGCGCGACGCAAACCGGCTCTGTCGGCGGCAGACAAAATAACAGTACAGCGCCGCCAGCACAAGCCACTGCGCGCCGAGCGAGGTGTGCCGGAACGCGCGCTCCAGTAAAATCGGGCTGGCCGCAAACACAAGCGAGCCCGCCAAAGGGGCGGCAAGCCCCTCGGCAAACAGCCCGCACAGCAGCGCCGCAAAGCCGCCCTGCAAAGCAAAGCAGACAAGGGTAAACCAGCCGAAATACTGGAACGTCCCGCCCAGCGCTGCCGCCAGCGGGCGGCACAGCACAGCCAGCAGCGGGATAGAATCGGTGTACGCAACGCTGACGCCCTGCGGCGCGTTGATGGCCTGCGTTACGCCGAGCGGCCAGCCCAGCGCACTGCTTCGGTAGAACAGCCAGCCCGCGTAGTGCTGCTGGATGTCCTTTTCAATGTAGCCGCCGCGGCAGAAGGCGTCGTTGGCTGCGTCCAGTGGTGCAAGGCCGTACACAAGCAAAAATACGGCAGCGCCGAGCAGCGCCCCCAGCCAGAACAGCCGGGCGCTGCGGGTAGATTTATGGTTCAGCATACCATGCCTCACAGGGTCCAATAGAAAAAGCCGAAACAACCGGTAAAGCTGTTTCGGCTCGGGTAAATGCCGCTGACCGGGATCGAACCGGTACGGTATCGCTACCGAGGGATTTTAAGTCCCTTGCGTCTGCCAGTTCCGCCACAGCGGCATAATATATGTATTGTAGCGCAAGAAGGCGGAAATGTCAATCTTCCCGCGGCGTCTTTTTGCCGTCTTTTTGCGGAACGGATGCAAAAAGCGGATTCCCCGCCCGACGGCACAAAAAATTCACCTTCTGCCGCTTGTGCTTTTGCTTCGAATTTGTTATACTAATATGGTATGTTTGGATAGGTGTGCCCATTTGGGCGTTTATATAAGGAGAAATTCACTTGGAAAAACTGACCTACACCCACAACGATGCCGCCGCCAAGGCGCTGGCGGCGTTCTATGAGACACCGCCGCTGGCGTATGTGCGCAGCTACGGCTGTCAGCAGAACGTCAACGACGGCGAGAAGATCAAGGGCGTTTTGCAGGATGTCGGCTACGGCCTGTGCGACAATGTCGAACATGCCGACCTCATCCTGTTCAACACCTGCGCTGTGCGTGAGCACGCCGAGCAGCGCGTTTTCGGCAATGTCGGCGCGCTGAAAAAGCTCAAGGAGCAGAACCCGCGTCTGATGATCGGCGTCTGCGGCTGCATGGCCCAGCAGGAGCACATCGTCGAAAAGCTGCGCCAGAGCTACCCCTATGTGGACCTTGTCTTTGGCGTGGACGGCATTGACCGGCTGCCCGCCATGCTGGCCGAGCGCATCCGCAAGGGCAAGCGCTATCTGGAAAAGCCCGCCGAGCGCAACGCCGTGGTCGAGGAGCTGCCCATCCGCCGCGATTCCGGCTTCCGCGCGTGGCTGCCCATCATGTACGGGTGCGACAACTTCTGCACCTACTGCATCGTGCCCTACGTCCGCGGGCGGGAACGCAGCCGCGAGCCCGCCGCAATTTTGGCAGAATTCAGGCAGCTTGTCGAGCAGGGCTATAAGGAGATCACCCTCCTGGGCCAGAACGTCAACAGCTACGGCAAGGGGCTGGAACATCCCATCGACTTTGCCGACCTTTTGAACCTGCTGTGCGAAGTCCCCGGCGACTACCAGATCCGCTTCATGACGAGCCACCCGAAGGACGCCAGCCGCAAGCTCATCGACACGATTGCCGCGCAGGAGCATCTGTGCAAGCATATCCACCTGCCCGTGCAGTCCGGCTCGGACCGGCTTCTCAAGGAGATGAACCGCCACTACAACGTCGCGCAGTACATGGATCTGATCCGCTACGCCAAGGAAAAAATTCCCGGTGTGACCTTCTCCAGCGACATCATTGTCGGCTTCCCCGGCGAGACGGAGGAGGACTTTGCCGCAACGCTAGACCTCATCCGTGAGGTGGGCTATATGCAGCTGTTTACCTTCATCTATTCCAAGCGCGCCGGCACCCCGGCGGCCAAGCTGCCCGACCCAACGACCCACGCTGAGAAGGCCGCCCGCATGGACCGCCTGCTGAAAACGCAGGAGGAGTTCGCCTTTGCCGCCACCGCCGCCATGGCAGGCCGGACCGTCCGCGTGCTGGTCGAGGCTGCTGGCCGCAATGAGGGCACCGTCAACGGACGCCTCGACAACAATCTGGTCGTGGAGTTCAAGGCTCCTGAAAGTCTTATCGGCCAGTGGGCCGACGTCCACATCACCGGCTCGCGCGCCGCACTGCTGGTGGGCGAGCTTGCTGAATAAACCTATACATTATATTTATATTTATAAGGAGAATTTTACAATGGATTGCATTGATCTTTTCAAGAAAGCCGCCGCTGCCCTGCAGACTGACCCCCGCTACCTGGAGCTGGATGCTGCCCGCCGTGAGAACGACATGGACGAGGAGCTGCAGAACATGATCGGTGAGTTCAACCTCGCCCGCCTCGACCTGAACAATGAGAGTGCCAAGGCCGAGACCGATGCCGCCCGCGTAGCCGAGCTGAACCAGCGCGTCAACGACCTGTACAGCCAGATCATGGCCAGCGAGGGCATGGTCCGCTACAACGCCGCCAAGGCCGAGTGCGAGGCAATGGTCAGCCACATTGACGCCATCATCAACACCGCTATGAACGGCGGCGACCCCATGACCGTGCAGGCCCCCACCGGCGGCTGCACCGGCAGCTGCTCCACCTGCGGCGGCTGCCACTAAAACTTGAGGCGCGGGGCAGAGAGGCCGTAGGGGCGCATTTTATATGCGCCCGCAGCACTGTATGCAGCCGCAGCACTGTACGCAGCCGCATACCTTCCGGGCGGATACGGAATCCGCCCCTACAAGAACAACATACCAACAAGAATCAACAGGAGTGTGAAACATGGCCGAGCAAGCAGTATCGCCCATGATGCAGCAGTATTTTGAAATCAAAAAACAGCATCCCAACGAGATTCTGTTCTACCGCGTCGGTGACTTCTATGAAATGTTCTACGACGACGCGCTGACGGCTTCGCGGGAGCTGGAGCTGACGCTGACCGGCAAAAACTGCGGCAAGGAAGAACGCGCCCCTATGTGCGGCGTGCCGTTCCACTCCTACGAGACTTACATGGCGCGCCTGGTCGCCAAGGGCTACAAGGTCGCCATCTGTGAGCAGATGGAGGACCCTGCCCTCGCCAAGGGTCTTGTCAAGCGCGACATCATCCGCGTTGTCACGCCCGGCACGGTCATTGAAAGCAGCATGCTGTCCGAGGATAAAAACAACTATCTGGCGAGCATTTATTGCAAGCGCACCCGCGGCCGCTGGCGTGCGGGCGTCTGCTTTGCGGACGTTTCCACCGGCGAGGCCTACGCCACCGAGCTGAACGCTGAAAAAATCGGCGGAGCCATCATCACCGAGCTGTGCCGCTATATGCCCAGCGAGATTTTGATCTGCCCGCCGATGCTTGACTTTAAAGATGTCACGACCTACATCAAGCAGCACACGAACGCCCTGGTCGAGCTGCGCGAGGATGCCTGCTTTAAGGACGCCGTCATGGAGCAGACCATGGCCGACCAGTTCGGCACCGACTGGCGCACGACCCTCGGCTATGAGAAGGACGCGCTTGTCCCGTATGCTGTGGCGGCGCTTCTCAACTACCTGCACGAGACCCAAAAGCACGGCGTTGAGCGCATCAAGACTGTGCAGAACTACGCTGACGCACAGTATATGCGCCTGTCGCCTGTGACCCGCGCAAATCTGGAACTGACCGAGACGATGCGCGGGCGCGAGAAGCGCGGCACGCTGCTCTGGGTGCTCGACAAGACTGAAACCTCGATGGGCAAGCGCCTGCTGCGCTCCTGGATCGAGCAGCCCCTTGTGGACGCCGAGACCATCAACGCGCGGCTCTGTGCGGTGCAGGCGCTCTATTCTGCCAGCATCGCCCGCGCCGATTTGAAAGAAGCCCTCGGCCATGTCTTTGATATTGAGCGGCTGACGACCCGCATTCTCTACGGCTCCGCCACTCCGCGCGAGGTCAAGGCGCTGGGGGATACCTGCGCCATGCTGCCCCAGGTCAAGGCCCAGGCTGCGGCCTGCGGTGCGCCGCTGCTGACGCAGCTGGCTGACCAGATCGACCTGCTCGAGGATGTCTTGCAGAACATCCAGACCGCCCTTGTGGATGACCCGCCCGCCAACATGAAGGACGGCGGCGCTATCCGCGCGGGCTTCAACAGCGAGGTCGATGAGCTGCGCGACATCATGCACGGCGGCAAGGGGTATCTGTCAAACCTTGAGGCCCGCTACCGCGAGGAAACCGGCATCCCCAAGCTGAAGATCGGCTTCAACAAGGTGTTCGGCTACTATATCGAGGTCAGCCGCTCCTACACCGACTCGGTGCCCGATACCTTCACCCGCAAGCAGACGTTGACGACGGGTGAGCGCTACATCACGCCCGAGCTGAAGGAGCTGGAAAATAAGATCCTCGGCGCAAACGAGCGTCTGCTGGTTCTGGAACACCAGCTGTTTGCCGACCTGCTTTCGTCGATCTCCGCCGAGGTCGTCCGCATTCAGCGCACGGCATCGGCTGTGGCCCAGCTCGATGTGCTGGCAGGCTTTGCCGAGGCGGCGCTGCAAAACAACTACGTCATGCCAAACGTGGATGAGAGCGGCGTTATGGAGATCAAGGAGGGCCGCCACCCGGTCATTGAACAGATGCTCAAGGGCAGTCTGTTTGTGCCCAACGATACGATGCTCGACGAGGACGAGAACCGGATGCTGCTCATCACCGGCCCGAACATGGCCGGTAAATCTACGTACATGCGCCAGAATGCGCTGATTGCCCTGATGGCGCAGATTGGCAGCTTTGTGCCTGCCGCCGCGGCGCATATCGGCGTGGTGGATGCCATCTTTACCCGCGTCGGCGCGTCGGATGACCTCGCCGCTGGGCAGTCGACCTTCATGGTCGAGATGACCGAGGTTGCGGAGATCCTGAAAAACGCGACGAAGGACAGCTTGGTGATTCTGGATGAAATTGGCCGCGGCACTTCGACGTTTGACGGCATGAGCATTGCGCGCAGTGTGGTAGAATTTATCTGCGAGAACATCGGCTGCAAGACGCTGTTCGCCACGCACTACCACGAGCTGACGAGCATGGAGCAGGATATTCACGGCGTCAAAAACTATAATATCGCCGTCAAAAAGCGCGGCGAGGACATCACGTTTTTGCGCCGCATTGTGGCAGGCCCCGCCGACGACAGCTACGGCATCGAGGTCGCGAAGCTCGCGGGTCTGCCCGGCAGCGTGACAAAGCGCGCCCACGCCGTGCTGCGCCAGCTGGAGGCAAGCGCACCGGGACGCAATAACACGATGCAGCTCGATTTTGACACCGTCGAGGCTTACAACAACCCCAGCGTACCCAGCGAGGTCGTCGAAAAACTCCACAATGTAGACATTGAGACACTGACCCCGCTGGAGGCGCTGAACTTCCTGTACGAGCTGAAAAATACACTGGACAAAGACTAAAGGCAGGTGAAAACCATGGCGGAAATTCGTGTACTGGACAAGCATACCGCAGAGCTGATCGCAGCGGGCGAGGTCGTCGAACGGCCCGCCTCCGTGGCGAAGGAGCTGCTGGAAAATGCCATCGACGCAGGCGCGACGCAGATCACGCTGTCGGCGGTGCGCGGCGGCATCCAGCAGCTGCAAATCGTAGATAACGGTTCAGGCATAGAAGCGGAATATATCGATAAAGCGTTTATCCGCCATGCCACCAGCAAGATCGCGACGGCGGAGGATCTCGGGCACATCCATACCTTGGGCTTCCGCGGCGAGGCACTTGCCTCCATTGCCAGCGTTGCCCGCGTCGAGGTGCTGACCCGCACAGAGGCCGACGAGTACGCCTGCTGCTACCGCATCGAAGGCGGCGAGGAGCGTGGGATGGAGCCCGGCGCGCGCCCCGTCGGCACGACCATCACGGTCAGTGACCTGTTTTACAACACGCCCGCCCGCATGAAGTTTTTGAAAAAGGACGCCAGCGAGGGCACATTTGTGGCTGAGACCGTCCTGCACGCGGCGCTGTCCCACCCGGAGATCAGCTTCCGCTATCTGCGCGACGGCAAGCAGCAGTATGTGACCCCCGGCGACGGCGACCTGCGCAGTGCGGTCTACGCGGTCCTGGGCCGTGAATTTGCCCGCGACCTGCTGCCCGTGGACGGCGGCAGCGAGCTGTACCATGTGACCGGCCTGGTCACGCCGCCGCGTGCCTGCCGCGCCAGCCGCGGTGCGCAGCATTTCTTTGTTAATGGCCGCTACGTCAAAAACCGCACAATGATGGCGGCGCTCGAAAACGCCTACAAGGGCACGATGATGCAGGGCAAGTTCCCGGGCGCGGTGCTCATGCTGGAGCTGCCGCCCGACATGGTCGATGTCAACGTCCACCCGGCGAAAACCGAAATTCGCTTTGCGAAAGAGAGTGACGTCTTTGACGCTGTCTACCGCGCTGTTCGCGCCGCGCTGGCAACGCCCGGCAGCGGCGAGTGCCGCTTTGAGATGGGCCACACCGCGCCCGAAGAAAAGCCCGGGCAGACCGTGATGCAGCCCGCCGCCCCGGCACCTGCCGCGCGGCCCGCTGCGACCCAGCCGAAAAAGGGCGGCTTCACGACGCTGTCCGCGGCAGAATACCGCGCTTTGAACGGTCTGACCGCGCCCGTGCCTGCGCGCCCGCTGCCGACGGCGCAAGGCGTTCAGAATGCACAGGGCACACAGCCTGTCCCGGGCGTGCTGGAGGCACAGTCCCCGAAGCCCGCCTACACGGCGGGACCTGCACCGAGACTGCTGACCCCGGTCACGCCGATGACGGCGGTTGAAACGCCCGCGTCGGAGCCCGTAACGATTCCCGCCCCGCAGCCGATGCCCCACGCCGTCAGCGATGACACGGTGCTGGACATCCTGCCGGAGCTGCCCGACGAGGCCCCCGCGACAGACCCCGAGACGGATTACGTTCGGAATGACCCGCATGCTTTAAGCGCCCTGCCCGACATGGTCAGCACACGTCCCGAGCAGACGACACTGACCCCGCCGCCTGCAAGCGAGCCGCTGCGCCTTGTCGGCGAGGTGTTCAAGACCTATATCATCACCGAGCGCGGCAGTGAGCTTTGCCTTATCGACAAGCACGCTGCGCATGAGCGCATTCTGTTTGAGCAGCTGGCCAGGGACTACGGCAGCGTGCCGTCCCAGATGCTGCTCGTCCCCGTGCAGGTCAATCTGACCGCCGCGGAAAAACAGGCCGTTTTGCAGAACCTTGACCTTCTGACCGATGCCGGCATCGAGGCCGAGGACTTCGGCGGCTCGACGGTTGTCGTGCGCGCCGTGCCCGCGGACGTGCCGGTGGACGATGTAGAGGATATGATCGTGGAGCTGGCGGCAAAGCTCGCCGACGGCGGACGCGACGCCCTGCGTGAAAAGACCGAGTGGGTGCTGCATTCCATCGCCTGCCGCGCGGCCATCAAAGCGGGAGACCGCACGAACGCCGCTGAGATGCTCGCGCTGGCCCAGCGCATCATGGACGGCACGGTCCCGCCGTTCTGCCCGCACGGGCGGCCCTGCGTATTGAAAATCACCCGGAAGGAGCTGGAAAAGCAGTTTGGCCGACTTGTCTAAACCCCGCGTCGTCGCCGTCGGCGGGCCGACGGCCAGCGGCAAGACCGCACTTTCCGTCGCGTTGGCCAGAGCCTTTGACGGCGAGATCATCAACGCAGACTCGATGCAGATTTACAAAAATCTCGACGTAGGCACGGCGAAGCCGAGTGAGGAGGAGCGGCAGGGGATACCGCATTATCTTTTGGACTTTCTGTCGCCGGAGACCCCCTACAGCGTGGCGGACTTCACCGCCGCCGCTGACCCGCTGATACGGGACATCACGGCCCGCGGCAGACTGCCCCTCGTCGTGGGCGGCACGGGGCTGTATATCACCAGTCTTTTGAGCGGTATGGCGTTTGCCCCGGAAAAGACCGACCCCGCCATCCGCGCCCGATTACAGGCGCGGGCGGACACCGAGGGCGGTGCGGCACTTTACGCCGAGCTGCAAAGGGTCGACCCCGACTACGCCGCTCAGGTCCACCCCAACAACCTGCCGCGCGTCATCCGCGCACTGGAGCTGTTTGAAGCCACAGGCCGCCGCATGAGCGACCAGCGCCGCGAGGCCAGGCCCGCCGAGGCACCCTACCATGCGCTCTGCCTCTGCCTGACCTGCCGGGACCGCGCAGTGCTGTACAGCCGCATTGACCGCCGCGTGGACGAAATGGTCGAAAACGGTGTGCTGGACGAAGCAAGGCAGGTCTACGACCACCGCGATGCTTACCGCACGGCGGCGCAGGCCATCGGCTACAAGGAATTCTTCCCGTACTTTGAGGGCACGGCCAATCTGACCGAATGCACCGAGCGTCTCAAGCAGGCAACGCGCAACTACGCCAAGCGCCAGCTGACCTGGTTCCGCCGTCAGAACGATGCGGTGTGGCTCTATCTGGATGAGGAGGATGTCACCGAGCGCGCCTGCACGCTGGTGCGGGCCTTTTTGCACAACGATGAATAACGGAAAGGAGGGTGCACCGTGAGCAACCGGCAGGACCGCCCGCTGGCAAAAAAACTTTTACACGCGCTGGGTCTGCTGGCACTGACACTCTTCCTGCTGTATGTTGCCGTCCAGTTCGTGCTGATCTTCCATCGGTCCTACAAGACCGAGACCGCCATCCGCTACACGCTGGCCGAAAGCCTGAACCTGACCGGCGTTGTGGCATTTGACGCTGTGGATGTGCCGGGCAGCGGCAATCTCGGCTATCTTGTGCAGGATGGCGAGCGCGTGACGAACGGCACGGTGGTAGCCGAATGCTACACCGATGACACCCAGGGCCTGCAGCGTGAGCGTCTGGACCGGCTCGAGCGCTCCATCACGCTGCTTACGAAGTCGCAGAATTCTGCCGGCAGTGAGCTTTCGGTGCTGACAAACCAGACGAAGCAGGCGTTGTACAACCTGCTGGATAAGCTGGACACTGCCCAGTATACCGGCATCTCCGACGCGCAGGACAGCTTTCTGCTGGCCCAGAACCGTCTGCAGATCAGCACCGGGCAGACGGCGGATTTCTCCCAGTCCATCGCAGCGCTGCAGACCGAGTACGACGGCATCAAGGCACAGCTCGACACGCTGCAGACCGTCACCGCCACAACGAACGGCTATTTCAGCCGCACGGAGGCCTCGCCCGCCATCCGGACGGACTGCCGGGCGCTGGCCGATGCCGACCCGGTCACGCTGCAAAAAATGCTGGCAGACGGCTTCCCGGCAGCGGATACAAACCGCGCCGGACAGATCGCGACGGGCTTCAGCTGGAAATTCTACGCGGTCTGCGATTTGGATACCGCCGCACGGTTCGACGGTCTGTCCACGGTGAAAATCAGCGTACCCGGCAAGCAGAACACCCCGCTTTCCGCCACGGTGGAGGAAATCACCGAGGACAAGGACAACGGCATTGCCAAGATCGTGCTGCAATGCCAGACCATCAGCGCCGAGGTCCTGGGCCTGGGCTGCGAGACCGTGCAGGTCGATTTAAAAACCTACGAGGGCATCCGCATCGACAAGGCGGCGCTGCATATCGTGAACGGCCAGCGCGGTGTCTATGTCAAGTACGGCAACCTGCAGCGCTTTTTGAAGATCACAACGCTGTATGAGAATGACAGCTACATTCTTGTCCCGGAGGACGGCAAGCTCGGCAGTGCAAATGAGGTGCGCCTCTATGATGAGATCATCGTGCAGGGCACAAATTTGGAGGATGGCAAACTATTGTAACGAAAATACGCCGTTTGTATTGACAAGACTGCCAAAAAAGAAGATAATATTTAATGTATATCGCTGTAATGACGCGCTGACGTAAACGGCGCTTTCTAATCAAAGGAGTTTTACGACCATGTCCATGCTTGACAGTTTGAGAAGCAAGCTCGGTATCGACCCCGATGCAGATTCCTATGTAGATGACACTGAAGAGAATGTTTTCCCCGGCGGGCAGGGGGCTGCAGCTGCGCAGGAGTATACCCAGCAGCAGGAGATCAAACAGCACAGCAATAAGGTCGTGAACATCAACGCGACGACCCAGCTGCAGGTCGTTCTGGTCAAACCGGAGCGCTTTGACGATGCGTCCAGCATTGCGGACCAGCTCAACGCCAAGCATACGGTGGTGCTGAATCTGGAGTCTGCCAGCAAAGAGGTCTCCCGCCGTTTGATCGACTTCCTGTCCGGTGTAGCGTATGCCAACAACGGCCAGATCAAGCGCGTGGCGACCAGCACCTTCATTATTACGCCGTACAACGTTGACATTATGGGTGACCTGCTCGACGAGCTGGAAAACAATGGCGTCTTCTTCTGATACCGCCAATGCGGTGCGCGGCTTTGTGCCGCCGCAGAATGACGACGAGCGCCGCCTGATGCGCCGTGTCGAGGAGCTGTGCCGCGTTGCGGTAAGCCGCGGCATCCCGCGTTATACGGGCTTTCTCTCGGACCGGGAGCAGAGCCTGGCGCAGGCCGCCTGCAACAAGGCCGGGTGCAGCTGCATCCGCTTTTGGGGCGGCTTTGACGCGGCAGAACGCCGGGTGCTCTGTATTGAGCCGCCCGACGCCTGGCAGGAAGAACCGCTGGCCTACCTGCAATGCACCGCTTACGGGGATAAGCTGCCGACCCACCGAGATTATCTCGGTGCGATTCTGGGCCTTGGCCTTGAGCGCAGCTGCGTGGGGGACCTGCTGGCAGACCCCGAGCGTGAGGACACATTTTACGCGGTGATCCTCGCCGACAAGCAGGAATTTATAAACGCGGAGCTGATCGGCGCAGGGCACTGCACCGTGCATACTGCGTGCATCGACGCACTGCCCGCCCGTCTGGCTGAAAGCCGCGAGCGCACCCTGCAGGAGGCTACCGTGCCGTCCCTGCGTGCGGACGCGGTGCTGGCAGCCATGCTGCACACCTCCCGCACCCGCGCGGCAGAATATATCGCCGCGGGCCGTGTGGAGATCAACCACCTGCCGTTGAAGGCCGCCCACGAGACCGCCTACGCCGCGGATATTTTTACAGTGCGCGGTGTGGGGCGCTTCAAGCTGGCGGCCATCGGAGGCAAAAGCCGCAAGGATCGTCTGTTCATATCCTTTTACCAATATTGAGCGCAGGATCGCCCGCAGCGCTGCGGGCAGGGAATAACGGGGCCGTGCGCCCCGCATACAGGAGGAAAGCCGTCATGATCTCTTCCGAGGATGTCCGCCACGTCACATTTGACAAAGCGTTCCAGGGCTATCGCCGTGAGGATGTGGATGATTATCTCAAGCAGGTCGCCCAGGCAATGGACGACCTGGCTGCCCAGAATGATGATTTACAGAAAAAGCTCGTCATGCTGGCCCAGCGCATTGAAAAATACCGAACGATGGAAAACTCCCTGAGTACGTCGATGATCAACGCCCAGCGCATGGGGGACAGTATTATCCGCGAGTCCAAGCAGAAAGCGGCGGAGATCATCCGCTCGGCCAACATCAAGGCGGAGGACCGCGAGCAGCGCGCCCGCGATGACGTCGAGCTGGCCAAGCAGGAGATCGTCACGCTCAAGGGTGAGGCAGACAGCTTTAAGCGTTCGCTGATCGAGATGTACCGCAAGCATATCAACCTTATCAATAAACTGCCCGATTATACCAGACGGCCCGAGGATGAACCCGTTCCGCCGCCGTCCCCGGCCCCGGAGCAGGCCGCCGCCCCTGCGGCAGAGCCGCAGCCCGCTGTGCAGGCCCCGGTCTACACGGCCCCCGCAGCCCAGCCTGTGCCGGAGCCGGCCCCGGTACAGCAGACAGCCCAGATGCCTGCCATGCAGGAGACGGCCTACTATGAGCCGCCCACAGCCCAGCCCGTGCCGGAGCCGACGGAAAGTGCCCGGGCTCAGGGCGAAAAGGTAGACACGGTGGAATTTGCCATCGCGCCGCACCCGGAGGAGCCGGAGGAAGCCGAGCCCGCCCCGATCCCCGTGGAGGAGCCCGCCATCGACGAGACGCGGCTCCAGGATGTCTCCGGCTTGTATGACGAGCCGGAGGCCAAGCCTGCCCGCCGCCGCAAGGCCGGTACGACCAGGCGCACGACCCGCAAAAAGGCAAGTGACGAACCGCAGGAGGAGCTGAATTCCCCGGCGTTCGATAACTTTGAAGGCGTTGACTTTGACAGCTGACGCCCGATGTGATATAACTAAAGAATCCAATAAATAGAGGAGAGTAGGAAACTTTGGCGCAGAACTACAACGACACCATCCATAAGATGCAGACCCCGTTTGAAATGCGGGCCGGTCTGCCGAAGAAGGAACCCAAAATGCTCGAGGACTGGGAGCAGAACCATGTCTATGAGCAGATGATTAAGAACAACGAGGGCAAGCCGCAGTACATCCTGCACGACGGCCCTCCGTATGCCAACGGCAATATCCACATGGGTACGGCGCTGAACAAGATCA
>ERZ772870.1333-NODE-1333-length-18294-cov-3.154614_pt1 | contig 18294 bp, 19 predicted proteins | sample MGYA00511376_ERZ772870 | MGnify/ENA primary metagenome ERZ772870 (study PRJEB29015, sample SAMEA2737719) | human gut metagenome | biome: human gut; feature: human-associated habitat; material: faeces | place: China | collected 2012 ... | reverse complement strand
AGCCTGAGTTTTAAATTCACCACAGATTATACAGAGTAATGGCGAACAGGGTATTGAACTGGCGGAGTCTCTTGATCCCGATCTGATCCTATTAGATCTCAATATGCCCGGCATGAACGGTCTGGAAACGCTGGATAAACTGCGCGAAAAGTCCCTCTCAGGGCGCATTGTGGTATTCAGCGTCTCTAACCATGAAGAAGATGTGGTCACCGCACTGAAACGCGGCGCGGATGGCTATCTGTTAAAAGATATGGAACCGGAAGATCTGCTGAAAGCATTGCATCAGGCAGCTGCTGGCGAAATGGTATTAAGCGAAGCATTAACGCCTGTTCTGGCCGCCAGCTTGCGCGCTAACCGTGCCACTACTGAGCGCGATGTTAACCAGTTAACCCCACGCGAGCGCGATATTCTCAAGCTGATTGCCCAGGGTTTGCCGAACAAGATGATTGCCCGCCGCCTGGACATCACCGAAAGCACAGTAAAAGTGCACGTCAAGCACATGCTGAAGAAAATGAAGCTCAAGTCTCGCGTGGAAGCAGCGGTATGGGTGCATCAGGAGCGCATTTTCTGATTACGGTTCCCAGCGCAGTTCGTCGTTTGACAATGCGTCGAACGGTTCGACAAGCGTTAGCGTGATCTCATTGGAGGAGACACGCTGCCCCTGGTTATCTTCCACCACCACCGACAATCGCCAGTGATTGCTCGCCCCTTCCCCGTTCTGCCAGTCAGGCATGATCAGCGTCCAGCCCTCCGCGCTGTTGGCTTGTGCGCCTGGCGTCAAACTTAATATCTGCGTATCGCCCTGCCAAATCAGTTGCCGAATACCGTAACGACTGCGGATTTGTAATTTCAGCGGCACTGTTTCGCCAGGTTTTAGATCCCACGGCGGTGTCGCCAGAAACACCGTTAACGTTTTTCGCTGTCGGTACTCAAGAGTCGGTAGATTATTTCGCTGCGGATTATCATAGCGACTACCACGTAACGACTGACTTTCGGCAACCTCGCCCGCAGAAAGTTGTTTTTTGAGCGGTACACCAAAGCGGTAATTAAGATTCAGCCCGAGGTTATTTTGATTCTCGCCACTTTCACCCTGTTTATGCTGGGCCGTCACAGTGACTAATGGCACAGGGGTGTAATTTAATCCCAGACTCAACGCGACGGGATTGTGATAACCCGTACCAGAGTTAAACAAATCAACACGATCACCAAAATACTGTTCTAGGCTGACACTGGTATTGAGGTGTTGATAGAACGGCATGCGCATCCGGGCTGTCAGGTCGTACCCGCGCGCCATCCGTTGTTCCTGCGTGGCTGTCTGTTCATGCCATGCAGCAAACGGCTGATAAAAGTTTGCCGATAATCGCAAATATTCGCCCCACGCTTCGGCACCAAAGCCCGCTCGCTGAAGATTTTCGTCCAGCAAGTTGTCATAAAAAGTGTTATAACCCACCAGCCAGTTGCCGCGCGCCCAGCGTTGCCCAACGCCCACATTGCTCACCAACCCATCATCCTGCTGAGTAAGACCAAGCTGGCTCCAGGTGAGATAACGATCATTATCTTGTAACGGCACAAACCAGCTTCCATGACTGCCGGTAAAATGACCTTCGTTATCCACTTTGACGTCAACACTGGCATTTCCCCACGGTGATAGCCAGGACTCTACGTGCTGATTAACCTGTTGACTAAGCGCGTCGCGGACTTTTCCCAATGCGAAAGCTTTTGCCTGCTCGCCAGTATCCAGCCCGTTATCATTCATACTGGTTTCGCCGAAATCTTTCACAATTTCAGCAAAGTGTTTTTCCCCATCATGATTTTCAGGTGCCATGCCTAAATCCGGCAGACCATCATTGTTATTATCAAAGGGATTTGCCGCTTTTTGCTCGAAGGTAGATTGTGCGTTAGCTGTACCGCCTGCCGCCAGCAAGAGTAAATAAAACGGAATAATGCGAGGAACGAAACGGCTCAAAACGTCGGTAACTTCCGGTAATAATGAAAAACCATAGCCTTAAAGAATAACGATTACTGGCAACTTTTGTCGTATTTTCTCGCGCTTTCAGGAAAATCCTTAAAAATGTGACCGATTGGTCAGACGCTGCAGAAGCAGTAAGATAGAAGATGAGTGTCTAATTCCCTGAATACAGGAGTAAATAATGCAAAAAATCGTGATCGTTGCCAATGGCGCACCTTACGGGAGCGAATCCTTGTTTAACAGCTTGCGGCTGGCCATTGCGTACGAGAGCAGGAGAGCAATCTGGATCTGCGTCTGTTCCTGATGTCTGATGCGGTCACAGCCGGGTTGCGCGGGCAAAAACCAGGGGAAGGCTACAACATTCAGCAAATGCTGGAGATCCTTACCGCTCAGAATGTACCGGTGAAATTGTGCAAAACCTGTACCGACGGGCGCGGGATTAGCACACTTCCTCTTATTGATGGGGTGGAAATCGGTACTCTTGTGGAGCTGGACGCTGTCAGCCGATAAAGTGCTCACATTTTAATGTTTGAGGGGGCGTCTGACGCCCCACTATGAGGGAAGTTTACTCAGGCGAATCCCGGCCGTAACACACCATCCGGATAATTCTCCGCCAGCAGTTTTTTTACCGATACCAGCAAATCATTCAGCCCATCGTCCTGCATTCCCAGTTTGATAAGCTCCTGTTCCAGTGAAAACAGGTATTGTGCGTTGGTTCCCAGCGGACCGCTCGCCGCCGCAATCAACGGCGCTATGACCTGAGCGCGAGTGTCAGATTCATATTCTGGATGTCGCGGGTCCATAATAAACACAATGGCGTTTACTGTGCGTCCATCATCAAGATCAAGCTGACACCAGGTTGGCAGATAACAGCCGGTAATCATCTCGCGCTTCCACAACAGGGTTAGTTCCTGCTCCAGCGTCTCTTCTGGCAGTCGATAGGCGACGCCTGTAGTGCGTCCGCCCTCTTTCAGTGCAAGCATCCGTCCCGGCTGGTGCGCAGTCCCGCGCCCGGCGGTCAGGCGTAGGCAAAACGCGCGATGCCATCCAACCAGTGTACCGGTGCACGACTCGGTAAACTCCAGTGCCGGATTCCACATCAACGATCCATAACCGAAGATCCACACCGGTCCCTCATCAGGTCGACAAGCCAGCGTCGCCGCCAGCGAAGCCGCCCGTTGCTCTGCTGACCATAAGAGTGATTCTTCAATGGCACCAAATGCCGTTTTACAATCGGCATTCATCAAGAAATCACGCGTTATCACCTTACACCTCCGCCACTGCATACTTCCCTGCGACAACTATTTGGTGTCTTCCGGACATTTTTACTGCTCATTTTGAAACCACTAACGGGACAATATGCAATCCACGGACCACTTGCAAGGCAACACCGCACGAATAGCTTTAACTAAGCTACCGGTTTTACGATTTTTTATGCCATTTATCATCATCCCCTTTGGCATATTCATGCTTCACAGCAGCCCAGGCCACTTTATGCGCGGTTTCTTCGCGACTGGCGTCATCACGCCGATCTTCTTTATCTTTATATTGATCCCATGCGCTGTTGAACGCTTCTTTATAGATATCCTGGGCATGAGACGGTAGAACGTGCTTTACGCTTTCCGGCAGATCGCTTTTCGTTTTATACGGCATCGTTGACTCCTTTTACAAAGTTGAACATTAAGTGTGGTCAACAATATCTACTCTTGCCAAAACATAAGAATTTTCATGTCAGACTGTTCTTAAGAAACGCTAAAACAAACATTGTCTAAACGTATTACTTATTTTTATGCCCCAATGAGTAAAAAATCGACAGCGGGGTAAAAATTCGTAAAATGTTACCGATATCCAGACACTTTCTGTTATTTTTCCTACCTATTTTTTACATTTTCGATAAATTCATCTGCAAAGGGATAACCATAATGTCAAATGCTCAAGAGGCGGTAAAAACCCGCCACAAGGAGACTTCGCTTATTTTCCCGGTTCTGGCGCTGGTAGTGCTGTTCCTGTGGGGAAGCAGCCAGACACTACCAGTGGTCATTGCCATCAATCTTCTTGCGCTTATTGGTATTTTAAGTAGCGCCTTTAGTGTTGTCCGTCATGCGGACGTATTAGCCCATCGCCTGGGAGAACCTTACGGTTCGCTTATTCTTAGCCTTTCAGTGGTTATTCTTGAAGTCAGTTTGATTTCAGCTTTAATGGCAACCGGCGACGCCGCGCCAACGCTAATGCGTGATACGCTCTATTCAATCATTATGATTGTTACCGGTGGGCTGGTTGGCTTTTCATTATTGTTGGGCGGTCGTAAGTTTGCCACCCAATATATGAATCTGTTTGGTATCAAGCAGTATTTAATTGCGCTGTTCCCCCTGGCGATAATCGTACTGGTATTTCCAATGGCTCTGCCTGCGGCGAATTTTTCAACCGGTCAGGCGTTACTGGTAGCATTAATTTCTGCGGCAATGTATGGCGTATTTTTGCTGATCCAGACCAAAACGCATCAAAGTTTGTTTGTCTACGAGCACGAAGATGACAGTGATGACGACGACCCGCATCACGGTAAACCGTCTGCCCATAGCAGCCTGTGGCATGCTATCTGGTTGATTGTCCATCTGATTGCCGTTATTGCGGTGACCAAAATGAACGCCAGCTCGCTGGAGACATTGCTCGACAGCATGAATGCCCCTGTCGCCTTTACTGGCTTCCTGGTGGCTCTGTTGATTCTGTCGCCGGAAGGTTTAGGTGCGTTAAAAGCAGTGTTGAACAACCAGGTCCAGCGCGCGATGAATCTGTTCTTTGGTTCAGTGTTAGCAACCATTTCGCTTACCGTACCTGTCGTCACGCTAATTGCCTTTATGACGGGTAACGAATTACAGTTTGCACTTGGTGCGCCAGAAATGGTGGTGATGGTGGCCTCTTTAGTGCTGTGCCATATCTCCTTCTCCACCGGACGTACTAACGTGCTCAATGGCGCAGCGCATCTGGCACTGTTTGCCGCCTATTTGATGACGATATTTGCCTGACAGTTATATCTCCTCCGATGACGGAAATCGGGGGAGATAATATAAATTCCTGCTTATTGTATTTCTTCATACTACCTGGACAGGTCGTTAATCAGAATTGCGAGCCTGTACCACAACCTGCACGAAACCACTGCAACAGCTGTTGAAAAGCCGGAATGTACTCTTTATTGCAAACATTTCAGGGATGAAGTGAAGATGAATTGAGTCGTAGTATCCACACCAAGCCGGCGTTATCCGGTGAGGCGCAATGTTGCGGGGGCTTTATCCCTGGTGGCATTGGTTGCTGGAAAGAGAAAACCCCCGCACGTTGAGAGGTAAAACCTGACAACAGAACGGGGGCTAATCTTGAAACCAGACACTTCAAGAATAGCCGCAAAATGTTGTCATTACAACAAGGCGGCTATATGACGCTCGCGCAGTTTGCCATGATTTTCTGGCACGACCTGGCAGCACCGATCCTGGCGGGAATTATTACCGCAGCGATTGTCGGCTGGTGGCGTAACCGGAAGTAAGGTGAAAACGGGCGTCAGGCTGCCGTGATGGCAATATGCGCCCGAAACCGGCCGCAGGGGTAACAGCCTGCGGCCTTTTTTGTATCCGGCACCCATGAAAAAAGTCTTAACGCAGAACGCTAAGACTTTATTTTTCAAACAAAAAGATTACTTGCTGGTATCCAGTTCTTCGAAACCTTTCACCAGATCATCAATCGCTTTCATCTGCTTGAGGAACGGTTCCAGTTTAGCCAGCGGCAGCGCGGATGGACCATCACATTTCGCATGTTCCGGATCCGGATGCGCTTCAATAAACAGCCCCGCCAGACCTACCGCCATACCGGCTCGTGCCAGCTCAGCCACCTGAGCACGACGACCACCGGAAGCTGCGCCAAACGGATCGCGGCATTGCAGTGCGTGGGTCACGTCGAAAATCACCGGCGAGTTACCAGACACTTTCTTCATAATGCTGAAGCCCAGCATATCGACAACCAGGTTGTCATAGCCGAAGTTAGCACCGCGATCGCAAAGAATCACTTTTTCGTTGCCGCCTTCTTTGAATTTATCAACGATATTACCCATCTGTCCCGGGCTGACAAACTGTGGTTTCTTGACGTTAATTACCGCACCGGTTTTCGCCATGGCTTCAACCAGGTCAGTCTGGCGAGCAAGAAACGCCGGCAACTGAATCACATCCACGACATCAGCAACGGGCTGTGCCTGACTTGGTTCGTGAACGTCGGTGATAATTTTCACGCCAAAAGTCTGCTTCAACTCCTGGAAGATTTTCATCCCTTCTTCCAGGCCCGGTCCACGATAAGAGTGGATGGAGGAGCGGTTGGCTTTGTCAAAAGAGGCTTTGAACACGTAAGGGATACCCAGTTTCTGGGTCACGGTTACGTAGTGCTCGCAAATGCGCATCGCCAGATCGCGAGATTCCAGCACGTTCATACCGCCAAACAGTACGAACGGCAGGTCATTTGCTACGTTGATGTCGCCAATGCTAACCACTTTTTGTTTCATAGGATCGCCTTAATCTTGAGTAAAATGTCGATTAATTAATGCAGCACAATATGTTTATGCGCGATGTTATTTATTTGCGCACGGATCATTTCGCTGATCGGGTCTTCCGGACACTGTTCAACGAAATAACTTAAATCGTTCAACGCAACGTGTTCGCAATCCAGTTGCGCATAAATCAACCCGCGATCGCGAATTTCATAGGGATCTTCAGGGTTGAATTGTAATAAAGCTTCGCTGGTGCGTAACGCCAGCTCCATCTGATTTTCTTCCATCAACGAGGCTTTGAGTGTATCCAGCAATTTGCGAATTACCTCAATGTTATCAGCTTCATCAAGGTCTTCATAAAACAGTTCCGCCGACGGGCTGATATTTCCCTTTAACCATACGTCCAGCATATGTTCGCTTAACGATTCACCGTTAAAAGGATTAATCAGCCAAATTTCGCCATCCGGACATTCAATGCGCAATATCAGCTGCGTAGGTAAAATCACCGGCAGCAGCGGCAAATCGAGACGATTCGCGACCCATAATAAAACCGCACCTAATGATACCGCACTGCCCTGTCGATTCTTTAACACCTGGTCCAGCCATAATGCATCGGAAAGACGATAAACGCCGCGTGAGGCTTTAAATCCCCAGTCGCCGTAAAACAGCGCGATCAGTTTTTCCAGCTGCTCTTCTAAAGGCAGAAGCTGGCTGATTTCTTCCTTCGCCAGACTAACGAGACGCTCCAGTTCGTCGTAAACATCTTGCGAGGGAAAATCGCGGCGGATTGCTTCGCAAGCCAGGATCATGCCTTCGCACAATGGCGCTTTATTAAATTCGAAATCAGCTAACGATCTCATGACTTACCCCAGTAACGGTACTTTTGTGGTGGCGAGTTTAATGATGATGTACAGCACCACCAACGCCAGCGGGAAGGCAATAATGCGCGCCTGCTGACTGTGCATACGACGATAATCGAGTGCAATAAAACCCAAAACGATATAAATGATAACTCCAAACAGCTTTTCAGTCAGCCACTGTGCCTGCCCGGAAAATGGCAGGATGTGCGCTTTAGCCATCAACGCAATGCCGCTTAACAATAACACCGTATCGACAACCGGCGGCACAATGCGCGTCCAGCGAGCAAATGCCTGTGGATGCTTCTGATAACGTAGCCAGAAACGTAAGGTTAATAGCCCAACAGAAAGCGCGATACTAATAAGATGAACACTAAGCAGTGTAGAAAAACTTGTCATTGATAATAGCGGCCGAGCGTTACGCGCTCGTTATCACCATAGTCACGGCAGGTTTCGACGTCATGATACCCCGCGAGGATAAATGCTTGTCGCACCGCTTCGCCCTGCTGCCAGCCATGTTCCAGAAGCAGAAAGCCGCCGGATACCAGCGCGTTACGCGACTGTTCGATGATATGCACGATGTCTGCCATTCCACTGTCTGCCGCAACCAGCGCAGTGAGCGGCTCAAAGCGGACATCGCCTTGTTGAAGATGTGGGTCCTGCTCGTCAATATACGGCGGATTGCTGACAATCATCGTAAACTGCTGCCCGGCCAGCGCACTAAACCAGTCGCTTTGCAGAATGCGGATATTTTTGATCGCCAGATGCTGGGCATTACGTTGTGCCAGAGCGACAGCATCGGGCATACGATCTACAGCGGTAATTTCGCAGTCCGGGCGCTCGCTAGCCAGCGCAAGCGCAATCGCCCCGGTACCCGTCCCGAGATCGAGAATACGGCAAGGTTGTTCAGGCAACCGCGCCAGTGCCTGCTCCACCAGACACTCCGTATCCGGGCGCGGAATTAAGGTCGCTGGCGAAACAAATAACGGCAACGACCAGAATTCTCGCACCCCGGTTAAATGAGCAATGGGTTCACCATCGCGACGACGTGTCAGTAGCGCATCAAGTTGCTGACATTGTTCGTCAGTCAGCTGCGTTTCACCAAAGGCGAGGATAAAAGTACGCCCTTTGCCGGTAACATGTTCCAGCAGGATTTCAGCATCACGCCGCGGGCTTTCGCTCGCCTGAAGTTGGCTTATTGCTTCACGTAACCAGTGTTGATATTCCATTATTCCTGCTCGGACAACGCCGCCAGTTGGTCGGCCTGATGTTCCTGGATAATCGGTTCAATCAGCATATCCAGCTTACCTTCCATCACTTCATCCAGGCGGTAGAGCGTCAGGTTGATGCGGTGATCGGTAACGCGCCCCTGTGGGAAGTTGTAAGTACGGTTACGGTCGCTGCGATCGCCACTCCCCAGCAGGTTACGACGGGTAGACGCTTCGGCCTGTTGACGTTTTGCCATTTCAGCAGCGTGGATGCGAGCACCGAGTACAGAAAGTGCTTTAGCTTTGTTTTTATGTTGTGAACGTTCGTCCTGACATTCAACAACAATCCCGGTCGGCAAGTGAGTAATACGAATTGCCGAATCGGTGGTGTTAACGTGCTGACCACCCGCCCCTGACGAGCGGAAAGTATCAATGCGTAAATCTGCTGGGTTGATGTCCGGCAGTTCTGCGTCAGGCAGCTCTGGCATTACCGCAACGGTACAAGCAGAAGTATGAATACGCCCCTGCGATTCCGTAGCAGGAACACGCTGCACGCGATGACCGCCAGATTCAAATTTCAGACGACCATACACACCATCACCGCTAATTTTGGCGATGATCTCTTTATAACCACCATGTTCACCCTCGCTGGCGCTCATGATTTCTACCCGCCAGCGGCGGGCTTCGGCATAACGGCTGTACATACGGAACAGATCGCCTGCGAACAGCGCCGCTTCGTCGCCGCCGGTTCCGGCACGGACTTCGAGGAAGGCGTTACGTTCGTCATCAGGATCTTTTGGCAGTAACAGAACCTGTAATTGCTGTTCCAGTTGCTCGCTTTTTTCTTTAGCTTCGCGCAGTTCATCCTGCGCCATCTCACGCATTTCAGGATCATCGAGCATCATCTGTGCGGTTTCGATATCTTCCTGAACCTGTTGCCAGTCGGTAAAACAGCGCGAAACATCACTTAACTGCGCATATTCGCGTGATAATGCGCGAAAACGTTCCTGGTCGGCGATAGTTTGCGCGTCACCCAGCAACGCCTGAACTTCTTCATGGCGTTCATGCAGGGCTTCCAGTTTGGCAACGATAGAAGGCTTCATAGGCGTAAATGCACCCTGTAAAAAAAGAAAATGATGTACTGCTACTCCAGCCCGAGGCTGTCGCGCAGAATATTCAGGCGTTCGTTATCCCCGTCACGGGCGGCCTGTTGAAGTGATTTCGTTGGCGCATGGATCAAGCGGTTAGTCAGTTTCCATGCCAGATCCTGCATAATGGCTTGCGCGTCGCCGCCCTGCTCAAGGGCCGCTAACGCTTTGGCGGTTAACTCATCGCGAACGTGCTCTGCCTGGCTGCGATACTCGCGAATGGTTTCGCTGGCGCTTTGTGCTCGCAGCCACGCCATAAATTCGCTGGTTTCCTGAGCGACAATAGTTTCCGCCTCAACCGCTGCGGCTTTACGCTGCGCCAGGTTGTGCGAAATGATGCTTTGCAGATCATCAACGCTATAAAGATAAGCATTCGCCAGTTTGCCAACTTCCGGCTCAACATCGCGCGGAACGGCAATATCCACCAACAGCATTGGTTGGTTGCGACGGCTTTTTAATGCGCGCTCCACCATGCCTTTCCCGATAATCGGTAACGGGCTGGCGGTGGAACTGATGATGATATCGGCTTCGCGCAGACGTTCGTCGATCTCACTCAGGGCAATCACTTCCGCGCCAACTTCATCTGCCAGAATTTGGGCACGTTCGCGAGTGCGGTTGGCGATAATCATCTTCTGTACTTTATGTTCGCGCAGATGACGCGCTACCAGCTCGATGGTTTCGCCCGCGCCTACCAGCAACACTGTGACCGTAGAGAGCGATTCAAAGATCTGCCGCGCCAGCGTACAAGCCGCAAAAGCGACAGACACAGCGCTGGCACCGATATCTGTTTCAGTGCGAACGCGTTTCGCTACAGAGAAAGATTTCTGGAACATGCGTTCCAGTTCGCTGGCCTTCATATGACCTTTTTGCGAATCGGCAAACGCTTTTTTAACCTGACCGAGGATCTGCGGCTCCCCAAGAACCAATGAATCCAGGCCGCTGGCAACACGCATTAAATGGCTAACCGCGTCGTTATCCTGATGCCAGTAGAGGCTTTTACGCAGATCTTCTTCATTAAGATTGTGATAATCGCAAAGCCAGCGGATTAACGCCTCTTGCAGGTTATCCTGCTCTTCAACGCTAAGATAAAGTTCCGTGCGGTTGCACGTCGACAGCACCACGCCGCCCTGCACCATCGGCTGCGCAAGCAGGCTGTCAAGCGCCTGATCGAGCTTATCCGGCGAAAACGATACACGTTCTCGCAGCGATACAGGTGCCGTTTTATGGTTGATACCGAGTGCTAAAAGGGTCATGTCTGCGGGAAATAATACCAACGTTGATAGGGTTAGTCTGCTTGCATCATACAGGATGCGTAAGATCAATAAAAGAGAGCGCCCCCTTTTGGAGTAATTGCCGAAAGCCGTTAGATTCTGGCAATTAAGACAACTTGAACATAGACGATAGCGGACGGTAACGCTAGCATTAAGGGTTATAACTGCAACGTATCTCAAGGACTTGTCATCACTATGCCCCTGCCCGATTTTCGTCTTATCCGCCTGCTACCGCTGGCTGCTCTTGTGCTCACTGCCTGTTCCGTTACCACGCCCAAAGGTCCTGGCAAAAGCCCGGATTCGCCACAATGGCGTCAGCATCAGCAAGACGTGCGCAATCTTAATCAGTATCAGACTCGCGGCGCGTTCGCTTATATTTCTGACCAACAAAAAGTGTACGCCCGCTTTTTCTGGCAGCAAACCGGCCAGGATCGCTACCGTCTGCTGCTCACTAACCCATTGGGCAGCACGGAACTGGAGCTGAATGCTCAACCGGGTAACGTGCAGTTAGTCGACAATAAAGGTCAGCGTTATACCGCCGATGACGCCGAAGAGATGATTGGCAAATTGACCGGAATGCCAATTCCGCTCAACAGCTTGCGCCAGTGGATTTTAGGTTTACCGGGTGATGCAACCGACTACAAACTGGACGACCAGTACCGCCTGAGCGAAATTACCTACAGCCAGAATGGCAAAAACTGGAAGGTTGTTTATGGTGGTTATGACACCAAAACGCAACCTGCGATGCCAGCCAATATGGAACTCACCGACGGTGGTCAACGCATCAAGTTAAAAATGGATAACTGGATAGTGAAATAATGCGGACACAGTGGCCCTCTCCGGCAAAACTTAATCTGTTTTTATACATTACCGGTCAGCGTGCGGATGGTTACCACACGCTGCAAACGCTGTTTCAGTTTCTTGATTACGGCGACACCATCAGCATTGAGCTTCGTGACGATGGGGATATTCGTCTGTTAACGCCCGTTGAAGGCGTGGAACATGAAGATAACCTGATCGTTCGCGCAGCGCGGTTGTTGATGAAAACTGCGGCAGACAGCGGGCGTCTTCCGACGGGAAGCGGTGCGAATATCAGCATTGACAAGCGTTTGCCGATGGGCGGCGGTCTCGGCGGTGGTTCATCCAATGCCGCGACGGTCCTGGTGGCATTAAATCATCTCTGGCAATGCGGGCTAAGCATGGATGAGCTGGCGGAAATGGGGCTGACGCTGGGCGCAGATGTTCCTGTCTTTGTTCGGGGGCATGCCGCGTTTGCCGAAGGCGTTGGTGAAATACTAACGCCGGTGGATCCGCCAGAGAAGTGGTATCTGGTGGCGCACCCTGGTGTAAGTATTCCGACTCCGGTGATTTTTAAAGATCCTGAACTCCCGCGCAATACGCCAAAAAGGTCAATAGAAACGTTGCTAAAATGTGAATTCAGCAATGATTGCGAGGTTATCGCAAGAAAACGTTTTCGCGAGGTTGATGCGGTGCTTTCCTGGCTGTTAGAATACGCCCCGTCGCGCCTGACTGGGACAGGGGCCTGTGTCTTTGCTGAATTTGATACAGAGTCTGAAGCCCGCCAGGTGCTAGAGCAAGCCCCGGAATGGCTCAATGGCTTTGTGGCGAAAGGCGTTAATCTTTCCCCATTGCACAGAGCCATGCTTTAAGCCGGGCAAGCTGAGTTTCGGTGACAACGTCACCTTGTTCCAGACGTTGCATCGCGCTCTTTAATACACCGCCTGGAAAGGATCATGCCTGGCCCGCACAGTTTTCGGCAGATTCTTTCCACCAATGGACGCATGCCTGAGGTTCTTCTCGTGCCTGATATGAAGCTTTTTGCTGGTAACGCCACCCCGGAACTAGCACAACGTATTGCCAACCGCCTGTACACTTCACTCGGCGACGCCGCTGTAGGTCGCTTTAGCGATGGCGAAGTCAGCGTACAAATTAATGAAAATGTACGCGGTGGTGATATTTTCATCATCCAGTCCACTTGTGCCCCTACTAACGACAACCTGATGGAATTAGTCGTTATGGTTGATGCCCTGCGTCGTGCTTCCGCAGGTCGTATCACCGCTGTTATCCCCTACTTTGGCTATGCGCGCCAGGACCGTCGCGTCCGTTCCGCTCGTGTACCAATCACTGCGAAAGTGGTTGCAGACTTCCTCTCCAGCGTCGGTGTTGACCGTGTGCTGACAGTGGATCTGCACGCTGAACAGATTCAGGGTTTCTTCGACGTTCCGGTTGATAACGTATTTGGTAGCCCGATCCTGCTGGAAGACATGCTGCAGCTGAATCTGGATAACCCAATTGTGGTTTCTCCGGACATCGGCGGCGTTGTGCGTGCCCGCGCTATCGCTAAGCTGCTGAACGATACCGATATGGCAATCATCGACAAACGTCGTCCGCGTGCGAACGTTTCACAGGTGATGCATATCATCGGTGACGTTGCAGGTCGTGACTGCGTACTGGTCGATGATATGATCGACACTGGCGGTACGCTGTGTAAAGCTGCTGAAGCTCTGAAAGAACGTGGTGCTAAACGTGTATTTGCGTACGCGACTCACCCGATCTTCTCTGGCAACGCGGCGAACAACCTGCGTAACTCTGTAATTGATGAAGTCGTTGTCTGCGATACCATTCCGCTGAGCGATGAAATCAAATCACTGCCGAACGTGCGTACTCTGACCCTGTCAGGTATGCTGGCCGAAGCGATTCGTCGTATCAGCAACGAAGAATCGATCTCTGCCATGTTCGAACACTAATCGAACCCGGCTCAAAGACCCGCTGCGGCGGGTTTTTTTGTCTGTAATATCCATTTGTATGACCTATGCCTCCTTCACCTGCCATTTAGTTGACAGATGATGCGCTCACGGATGAAACATTATTGTGAACAAAATATTTTCCTCACATGTGATGCCTTTCCGCGCTCTGATCGACGCTTGCTGGAAAGAAAAATATACTGCCGCACGGTTTACCCGTGACCTGATTGCCGGGATAACCGTCGGGATTATTGCTATCCCGCTGGCGATGGCGTTGGCTATTGGTAGTGGTGTGGCACCCCAGTACGGTTTATATACCGCAGCTGTTGCGGGGATTGTCATTGCTCTGACGGGTGGGTCACGCTTTAGCGTTTCCGGTCCGACTGCGGCATTTGTGGTAATTCTCTATCCCGTGTCGCAACAGTTTGGACTGGCAGGACTGCTGGTTGCGACCTTGCTGTCGGGGATCTTTTTGATTCTGATGGGTCTGGCACGCTTTGGTCGCCTGATTGAGTATATTCCGGTTTCCGTCACCTTAGGTTTCACCCCGGGAATCGGGATACCCATCGGTAACATGCAGATTAAAGATTTTCTCGGTCTGCAAATGGCCCATGTCCCGGAACATTATCTACAAAAAGTCGGCGCATTATTTATGGCGCTGCCGACCATTAATGTGGGTGATGCTGCCATTGGCATTGTGACGCTAGGTATTCTTGTTTTTTGGCCGCGTCTGGGCATTCGTTTACCCGGTCACCTTCCGGCCTTGCTGGCTGGTTGCGCGGTGATGGGGATTGTTAACCTGCTCGGCGGACATGTTGCTACCATCGGTTCGCAATTCCACTACGTCCTGGCCGATGGTTCTCAGGGTAACGGTATTCCGCAACTGCTGCCGCAACTGGTGCTGCCGTGGGATCTGCCTAATTCAGAATTCACGCTAACCTGGGATTCTATTCGCACACTGCTGCCTGCGGCATTCTCAATGGCAATGCTCGGCGCAATCGAATCTCTGCTCTGCGCCGTGGTGCTGGATGGTATGACCGGGACGAAACACAAGGCGAACAGCGAACTGGTTGGACAGGGACTGGGGAATATTATCGCTCCGTTCTTTGGTGGTATTACCGCTACAGCTGCCATCGCGCGTTCTGCCGCTAACGTCCGTGCCGGGGCAACGTCCCCTATCTCGGCGGTGATCCACTCTATTCTGGTTATTCTTGCCCTGCTGGTACTGGCACCGCTGCTCTCCTGGCTGCCGCTTTCCGCTATGGCAGCCCTGCTGTTGATGGTGGCGTGGAACATGAGTGAAGCGCATAAAGTGGTCGACTTGCTGCGTCATGCACCGAAAGATGACATCATCGTCATGCTGCTGTGCATGTCGCTGACCGTGTTGTTTGATATGGTTATTGCCATCAGCGTGGGGATCGTGCTGGCATCGCTGCTGTTTATGCGTCGTATCGCACGTATGACTCGCCTGGCACCGGTAGTCGTAGATGTTCCAGACGATGTTCTGGTACTGCGCGTTATTGGCCCGCTGTTTTTTGCTGCTGCTGAAGGCTTGTTCACGGACCTGGAGTCACGTCTTGAAGGCAAACGGATTGTGATTCTGAAGTGGGATGCCGTTCCGGTACTTGATGCTGGTGGTCTTGATGCGTTCCAGCGTTTTGTGAAGCGTCTGCCCGAGGGATGTGAACTGCGCGTGTGCAACGTGGAATTCCAGCCACTGCGCACTATGGCTCGCGCTGGCATTCAACCGATCCCGGGACGCCTGGCGTTCTTCCCGAATCGTCGCGCGGCGATGGCGGATTTATAAGTACGAGATTGACCAGTCAGCGCAAACTGACTGGTCAGCAAACTGCATTATTTGTTAGCTATGACGGCGATTATCGCTACGGCGGCAACGTTTGTCATAGTGGCGAACCCACCAGTAACGGTCGCACACCTGTTCATGCCCGCCAACACGGGCACCCGCCAGCCAGAGAATGGCACCGACGAAAATACTTAGCACTGCACCATGTGCGAAATACTGGGGCATATTAAACTGTGGTAACTGGTTGAGGATTGAATACCCCACGCCGACCACCATTACCACCAGACCCAACCCCATGAGCACGTTACCGAGTAACGAAGCGTTTTTGCGTTTCATATGTCACCTCCGGAACTTTCTGGGTTGTAACAGGGAATACCCCTCTTCCTTATGTGTAAAGTATAGACAACACCCAGTGGGTTATGTGCGGGCGTGATCACAATTACAACCCTTATTTCAACAAAACTTTACAAATAAACGCCTGAACACCTTGACTTTCTAATAGTCCACTCAGGCAATTATTACGTTATCTGTATTTGATACGCAGTTTTTTGTCAAGCGGGGCCGCAACCAGTAAACTACGCGCCAGTTATGTACACACTCAGGACAAAAAAACGTGACGATTAAATTGATTGTCGGCCTGGCGAACCCCGGTGCTGAATACGCCGCAACGCGACATAATGCTGGTGCCTGGTTCGTTGACTTACTGGCAGAGCGTTTGCGCGCTCCGCTGCGCGAAGAGGCTAAATTCTTTGGTTATACTTCGCGAGTCACTCTTGGAGGCGAAGATGTCCGCCTGTTAGTCCCGACTACATTTATGAATCTCAGCGGCAAAGCCGTTGCGGCGATGGCCAGTTTTTTCCGCATTAATCCGGACGAAATTCTGGTGGCCCACGACGAACTGGATCTGCCTCCTGGCGTCGCCAAATTTAAATTGGGCGGTGGCCATGGTGGTCACAATGGACTGAAAGACATCATCAGTAAATTGGGTAATAACCCTAACTTTCACCGTTTACGCATCGGAATCGGTCATCCGGGCGATAAAAATAAAGTTGTCGGTTTTGTGTTAGGCAAACCGCCTGTTAGTGAACAGAAGTTAATTGATGAAGCCATTGACGAAGCGGCGCGTTGTACTGAAATGTGGTTTACAGATGGCTTGACCAAAGCAACGAACCGATTGCACGCCTTTAAAGCGCAATAAGTCGTTGTCTGCGGCATTTTTGCCGAGTGCCGTGTATAATAGGCAAAGTTATTTCCATTTCTGCAATCTGTTAGCAATAACAGGTTGATTATTAAGATATTAAGGTGATTTAAATCATGGGATTCAAATGCGGTATCGTCGGTTTGCCCAACGTCGGGAAATCTACCCTGTTCAACGCGCTGACCAAAGCCGGTATTGAAGCGGCCAACTTTCCATTCTGCACCATTGAGCCGAACACAGGCGTCGTACCAATGCCTGATCCTCGCCTGGATCAACTGGCTGAAATCGTAAAACCGCAGCGTACGCTTCCCACGACCATGGAATTTGTCGATATCGCCGGTCTGGTAAAAGGCGCATCGAAAGGCGAAGGTCTGGGTAACCAGTTCCTGACCAACATCCGTGAAACCGAAGCGATCGGTCACGTTGTTCGCTGCTTTGAAAATGACAACATCATTCACGTTTCCGGCAAAGTTAACCCGGCTGACGATATTGAAGTTATCAACACCGAACTGGCGCTGGCAGACCTCGACACCTGCGATTCATCGCGTACAGAAGAAAGCCAAAGGTGGCGATAAAGACGCGAAAGCCGAGCTGGCGGTACTGGAAAAATGCCTGCCGCAGCTGGAAAACGCAGGTATGCTGCGCGCGCTGGATTTAAGCGCTGAAGAGAAAGCGGCTATTCGTTACCTGAGCTTCCTGACGCTGAAACCAACAATGTACATCGCCAACGTCAACGAAGACGGTTTTGAAAACAACCCATATCTTGACCAGGTGCGTGAAATCGCGGCGAAAGAAGGTTCTGTTGTGGTTCCGGTTTGTGCTGCTGTTGAAGCAGACATTGCCGAACTGGACGACGAAGAACGTGACGAGTTTATGCAGGAGCTTGGGCTGGAAGAGCCGGGCCTGAACCGTGTGATCCGTGCCGGTTATAAACTGCTGAACCTGCAAACTTACTTCACCGCTGGGGTGAAAGAAGTGCGTGCATGGACCATTCCGGTTGGAGCAACCGCGCCGCAGGCAGCGGGCAAAATCCATACTGATTTTGAAAAAGGCTTTATCCGTGCACAAACCATCTCGTTTGAAGATTTCATCACTTACAAAGGTGAACAAGGCGCGAAAGAAGCAGGCAAAATGCGTGCAGAAGGTAAAGATTACATCGTGAAAGATGGCGATGTGATGAACTTCCTTTTCAACGTCTAATTAATTTATTGTCTCATGAGGTTTCGCTAAATCTCATGAAGAGCGCAAAAGTATATAAAATCCACGCAATTGCGTGGATTTTTCATTTCACCGAGTCCTAATCATTCTTGTAACATCCTACACTTTTGTGCTTATTGCCTATAGTGAACCACGAGAATAATTAAAGACATAAGTGTTCAGATGACGGATATCTCATTAGCAGTGATATAACGTAAGTTTTTGTATCACTACACATCAGCCCCCTTCACAGCTGATCAAAATTGATCACGCTCCAATATGCTGGCAAGATGAAAATGATAACCAGTAGCACAATAACAACGATAGGCCAGAAAACCCATTGACCAAAAATGAA
>ERZ772870.1317-NODE-1317-length-18525-cov-19.277152_pt1 | contig 18525 bp, 17 predicted proteins | sample MGYA00511376_ERZ772870 | MGnify/ENA primary metagenome ERZ772870 (study PRJEB29015, sample SAMEA2737719) | human gut metagenome | biome: human gut; feature: human-associated habitat; material: faeces | place: China | collected 2012 ... | reverse complement strand
GCCGTGCCGCAGCTGCCGGAGCGGTGCTTAAGCCGCAAGGCGGGAATTATGCGGTGTTGCCTTATAACTCAGCGGTTCGCAGCCCCAGCTCTCCTATTCCTGCCACCCTTTCAGCCGGATTGGCGAAAGTTCCAGCACAAAACGTTCCTCTTTCACACCCGTTTCAGGGTAAAACCTTGCCTTGCACACTTCCACCCCGCCAACTGTATGGCGGTAGTTTTCCTCGCAGCTGCCCAGCACAACATATTGGCAGGCGCGGTATTCCATCATTCCGTCCGCACCGGGTTCCAGTGGGGATGTTTCCAGCGGCTTTTCAATCTCCACGCCAAGCCCCGCCAGGTATTCCGCTGCCGCCGGGTAGGCTGCTTTGACCCGTGCACAATAATTTTTGCAGTCATTGCAGCTGCAAGGTTCCCCCGGCCCCATGGCCTGATAATACTGCCGCGTTTTTTCTGCATCCACGTTGATGATCGTTCCCAACCCTATCATTTTGCTTCCTCGTTAAAATATGGGGCATGCGCTTTGCAATGCCCCATGTCTTGTTTATTGCTTTTTAGTCCCGGCGGAAAATGTCGCGGGTGTATACCTTTTCTTTCACATCGTCCAGCACGCTGTCGTACCGGTTGGCAATGATTGCCTGGGACATTGCCTTGAACTGTTCCAGGTCGTTCACCACTTTGCTGCCAAAGAACGTTTCCCCATCGTTCAGCGTCGGCTCATAGATGATGACCGTCGCCCCCTTGGCCTTGATGCGCTTCATGACCCCCTGAATCGAGCTCTGGCGGAAGTTATCGCTGTTGCTCTTCATCGTCAGGCGGTAGACGCCGATGGTCACGGGCTTTTCCCTGTCGGCGTCATACTCATTCTCGTCGGCGTAGCCGTAGTACCCGGCCAGCTTCAGCACACGGTCCGCGATAAAGTCCTTGCGGGTGCGGTTACTGTCAACAATGGCCTCGATCAGCTTTTCGGGCACATCGGCATAGTTGGCCAGCAGCTGCTTGGTATCCTTGGGCAGGCAGTAGCCGCCGTAGCCGAAGCTGGGATTATTGTAGTGGCTGCCGATACGCGGGTCAAGGCAGACACCGTCGATGATCTGCTGGGTATTCAGACCCTTGCTCTCGGCATAGGTGTCCAGCTCATTGAAGTACGCCACGCGCAGCGCCAGATAGGTGTTGGCAAACAGCTTGACAGCCTCGGCCTCGGTGAAGCCCATGAACAGCGTGTCGATGTTTTCCTTGATAGCTCCCTCCTGCAGCAGCCCCGCAAAGGTGTGCGCGGCCTCCACCAGGCGCGGGTCGTTCAGGTCAGTGCCGACAATGATGCGGCTCGGGTAAAGGTTGTCGTAGAGTGCCTTCGACTCGCGCAGGAACTCGGGGCTGAATATGATGTTGCTGCTGCCGAATTTTTCGCGCACCGACACCGTGTAGCCCACGGGAATCGTCGACTTGATGACCATGACGGCGTTGGGGTTGTACTGCATGACAAGCTGAATGACCGCCTCGACAGCCGAGGTATCAAAGTGCTGGGTGCGGCTGTCGTAGTTTGTGGGCGCGGCGATGACGACAAAGTCCGCGCCGCTGTACGCCTGTGCCGGGTCAAGCGTGGCGGTCAGTTTCAGTTCCTTCTCGGCCAGGTATTTTTCAATGTATTCGTCCCGGATCGGAGATTTGCGCCGGTTGATGAGATCAACCTTGGCCGGGATCACGTCAATCGCGCAGACCTCGTGGTGCTGCGCCAGCAGCGTTGCAATGGAAAGTCCCACATAGCCTGTTCCCGCAACCGCAATTTTAAGCATTTTGTCCATAGCCGATTCCTTCTCCGTGTTATTTTGGCGGCACCGGCGGACGCAGTGTGCATCCTGCGGTGCTTTCGTTTTGGTATTGTCTTATAATAAATGTATTATAACACGAAGTTGGGAGTGTGGCAACCGGGCGGCGGGCAGTTTACGCATGCCGCTTTTTGTCCAGACGGATTTTATCGCTTATCATGGCAATAAATTCACTGTTCGTCGGCTTGCCGCGCAGGTTGTGGATCGTGTAGCCAAAGTAGCTGTTCAGCGTGTCCACGTCGCCACGGTCCCAGGCGACCTCGATGGCGTGGCGGATCGCGCGCTCGACGCGGCTGGCCGTGGTCATGTTGCGCTTGGCGATTTCGGGATAAAGCCGCTTGGTCACGGCGTTGATGTACCCGTGATCGGAGATCGTCAGCAGAATGGCGTCGCGCAGGAACTGGTAACCCTTGATGTGCGCGGGTACGCCGATCTGGTGCAGAATTTCCGTCACGGTCAACTCATCGCTGTCCTGCGAGACGACCTGCGGGCGCATCGTGTTGCCCGCCGCCTTCAGCACACGGCTGACGAGGACCGACTCGTCAAACGGCTTGACGAAGAAGAACGAGAACCCGCTGTCAAGAAGTTCCTGCTCCATCTCCTCGCTCTGGAATGCCCCCGTGACGAAGAACGTCGTGTGGGTGCTGCTGGTGTTCTGGGCCTCGTAGCGCTGCTTGACCGTGATTGCGTCCAGGTCCGGCATGAACGCATCCAGCAGAGCGGCCTGCGGATGAACGGCCAGAAGGGTTTCCAGGGCCTTGGTGCCGTTCTTCTCACAGACGGTCACGGCAATGCCTTTGGCTTCCAGCGCACGGCGGCACACAGCGGACACCTGCGTGTCTGTGTCGGTCATTACAAATTTGATCTTTTCCATCGTCACATATCCTCCATACATTTTGAGCTGCGCGTACCCCGCGCGTAAACTTCGCTCGGTTTCTGTTTACATTGGGAATTCTACCATATTTTCCCACATTTATCAATAGATTTCCCGCTGTTTATCGGTATTTCCCGAAATTTTCGTTCGACAATTTTTTCTATAATTCGTCAGTCATCGGCAAGATAGTACACGTATCAACATCATTTTATTTTTTTCGTAGTTTTTGTTGTCGGTCAGCAGTCCCGCTTTTTCGTCCGCTGCGTCCCACTTTCGGCGCTCATTTGCTGCTGGCGACAGCATCCGCTTTTTCCAGCATGGTTGTCGCAAAGATTGCGTAGCCTCTGCTCGGATCGTTCACCAGCACATGTGTAAGCACTGCCGCCAGACGGCCATTCTGCACAATGGGCGAACCGCTCATGCCCTGCACTACGCCGCCGGTGGCGTCAAGCAGGCGCTTGTCCGTCACGCGGATCAGCAGGTTTCGGTTCGGGTCGCTGCCGGTCATCGTCACACGCTCGACCTGAATCGTATAGGGCTGCGCCGTCGTGCCCAGCACAGTGGTCCACAGCTCGGCCTCGCCGGGCGTGACCTCCTGCAAATTTGCCACGGGCAGTGCCGGGGCGGTGCAGCTGCCGGTGTAGCTGCCGTAGACCCCGGCGGCATCGTTGGCCAACACGGTTCCGGCGGGCGCGGCGGCGAACTCCCCGCGCAGCTCGCCCGGGCTGCCCGCTGCGCCGCGGATCCAGCCGGTAATCGTCACCGGGACGATTTCCCCGGAGAGCAGCGTCAGATCCGCACCTGTGTCGGCATCGCTGATGGAATGCCCCAGCCCCGCGAATGTGCCGCGCTGCGGGTCCACAAAGCTCATTGTGCCGATGCCCGCGCCCGAGTCCCGCACCCAGACGCCCGCCTTGTAGTGACCGTTTTCGTCCGCCGTCGGGGTCAGCGTCGCCGTGTGCCGGGCACCGCTGCGCCGGTACACCACGGTCAAGGGTGCGCCGCCCGCCGCCTGAATGGCCGTGGTCAGGTCCTCGTTGCTGCGTACCGGCCTGCCGTTGGCGGAGACGATCAAATCGCCCAGCCGCAGCCCGGCTGCCTTGGCGGGGTTCTCACTGCCCAGCGCCGTGTAGCGATCCGAGAACGCCACGACAAGCGCCCCGTCGGAGAACAGCTTGACGCCGAACGGTGTCCCGCAGACCTGCACGGTGCGCCGCTCGGTGCTGACGGCACGCACGGTCTTGACCGGCAGCGTGCCGAACAGCGTCAGCGTGACGTTGGCGCTTGTGTCAGGCGTCGTGCTGTCCGCGGCCACGCTCCCCTGCCGCTTTTTTACGGTCAGGTAGGGCATCGAGGCAATTTCCAGCTCCGCCGCCGGGCCGTCGGTGTAAAGTGTATCCGGCAAAGCCGCCGCCAGGCCCGCCAGTACCACAGCCGCCAGCAGGGCCGCTGCCGCCAGGACAGCCGCCGCATGCCGTAAAAATTTGTGTCGGTGCATATTCATCCCTCGCTTTGGGATTAGAATGTGCAGGCAGTCCGCGGATTATGTCACAAAATGCCCCCTGCATCGCGGGGATGCAGGGGGCTTGGGTCAGGCGGTTTCTTCTTCCTTGCTGCCGTGCAGCAGGTCGGCCACCGGGCTGATGGCCATATAGGCGTTTGCGTCGACACCCTTGACCAGCGTCTTGAGCTTGACGGTCTGGAAGCGGTTGACCACAACGTACAGCACCGTCTTGGGCGTGTCCGAGTAGAAGCCGTGGGCGTCTATGATGGTCAGGCCCGTGCCGAATTCCTCCGACACGGCGCGGGCGATCTCGTCCGGGTGGGTCGTGATGATCATGGCTGCCTTGGCGCTGTCAAGGCCGTCCACGATGAAGTCCACGGTCTTGGAGCCCGCCGCGTAGGTGACGATGGAGTAGAGCGGCAGTATCCAGCTGCCCATGACGATGCCGCAGATCATGTACAGCAGCACGTTGTAAATCAGCACAAATGTACCGACGGACAGCCCGAGCGGCTTTGCAAAGATGACGGCGACGACCTCAATGCCGTCCATCGCGCCGCCGTAGCGGATGGCCAGGCCGCTGCCAACGCCCGAGATGATGCCGCCGAACAGCGCACACAAAAACAAATCCGTGCCCGCCAGCGGCGAGGCAATGCTGACGTCGATGGGCAGCACATCGGTGATGAGCCAGGCCGCCACCGAGTAGACGCAGACCGTAAAGATGGCGTAAATCGAGAACACCGCCCCCTGCCGCTTGAAGCCGAACAGCAGCAGCGGGATGTTGAGCAGGATCAGGAAGAAGGACAGCGAAAGATAGTCCGGCGTCAGCTGGGAGAGCAGGATGGATGTGCCGGAGATGCCGCTGTCGTACAGCTGTACCGGCGCAACAAACAACGTTACACCGATAGCATTGATGATGCCCGCGATCAGCAGCATCAAAAAATGGAAGGGCGAGAGCTTGGCTAGGATGTTCTTTTTCAAAGTCTACCTCCGTGGTCACAGGCTGGCAGGCGGTTTGCCTATAGTATACCGTACAGCAGGGGCACACGTCCATAGATAAAACGTAAATTGTGCGCAAGCCTTCCTTTATTAAAGCGGATGCCCGTGTCAATATAGTTTTGCCATTGACAAACCGCACAAAAAAACGTATACTAATTTTGTTATGCGGCTATGGCGGAATTGGCAGACGCGCTGGTTTTAGGGTCCAGTGTCCACGACGTGCAGGTTCAAGTCCTGTTAGCCGCACCAAAGGAAATGGCCGAGGTATATCCCCTGCGGGGGGATGTACCTCGGTCATTTTTATTTTTCGGTTGTCTCTGCCGGTACCACACCGTACTCGTCGGCGCTGACGGGGTCTGCATAGACGGCGTAGCGCTGGGGGGTGTGGGTCAGGATGCCAAAGGGGTAGCAGGTGTACAGGATGCAGCTGGGCTCCTCGGCACCCCAGCGCACCTTGTCGACGTCGGTCTCCTGAATGACCTGCATATCGGTGACTTTATAGGTAAAGTCGCCCCAGTCGGTCTCCAGATGAATGATGGCACCGAGCTGCGTCGAGCCAAGGTCCGAGAAGTACGTGCCCGTATGCCCGCCGATAAAGACTGTGCCGTTCTCGCCGGGCAGGACGCAGTCACTCTCGGCGCGGCAGCCCGCGCCACGGCCAAACTGACCCTCGCTGTCGCCCCAATAGAGGGCACAGTCCACGTTTGTGCCTTCGACCCAGATGCGGCCCAGCTTATCGCCGTACTGCACGCTGTCGTGCTCGGCCTGCGCAGCGGTGACCTGCTCGGCACGCTTCGCGGCGGCTGCTTCGGCGGCCCGGCGTTCTTCCTCCTGACGGGCTGCCTCGGCGGCTTCACTGGCGGCGCGGGCAGCCTCCTCCTCGGCGGCTTTGGCGGCCTCGCTGGCAGCAGCGGCACTGGCCGCAGCGGCAGCTTCGGCAGCTCTCTGCCGGTTTTTGGAAATGACCAGCGCCGCCGCTATGCCGACGCAGACGGCCAGTGCCAATGCGCAGAGGGCCAGGCACTTTGCCATCCGTTTGCGGCTCATGCGTTGTGCTCCCGGCTGGCGAGGTAAGCAGCGGGGCCGCTCCGGTACAGGTCGCCGCCGTGGGTGTCCAGCAGGACCGTCAGCGGGAAGTCCTTAACCACCAACTTACGCACCGCCTCACAGCCGAGGTCCGGCCACGCAATGATCTCACAGCTCTGCACACTGCCGGCCATCAGGGCGCCGGCCCCGCCGATGGCGGCCAGATAGACCGCACCGTTTTTGACGACGGACTGCTTGACGGCATCGGTGCGCTTGCCCTTGCCGATCATGCAGGCCAGTCCCAGATCCAGCAGCCGCGGCGTGTAGGCGTCCATACGGCCCGAGGTCGTGGGGCCTGCCGCGCCGATGGCACAGCCCGGGCGCTCCGGCGTGGGGCCGACGTAGTAGATGGCCGCGCCCTCAATGGGGAACGGCAGCGGCTCGCCCTTGTCCAGCAGCTCCATCATGCGGGCGTGGGCGGCGTCACGGGCGGTGTAGACCACGCCCGACAACAGCACGGTGTCCCCTGCTTTCAGCGGTGCAAGGTCCTGCTTGGAGAGGGGCGTTTTCAATACATATTGCATCGTTGCGCCTCCTTACAGCGTGCGGCTGGCGCGGCGGGTAACGTGGCAGCTGATGTTGACGGCCACGGGCAGGCAGGCCACATGGGTAGGCTTTTGCTCAATGGCAACCCCCAGACAGGTCGTGGCACCGCCAAAGCCCTGCGGGCCAAAGCCTGTGGCATTGATGGCATCCAGCAGTTCCTTTTCCAGCGCTGCATAATACGGGTCGGCGTTGGGTTCGTCCAGCGGGCGCAGCAGTGCCTTTTTGGCCAGCGCTGCGCAGTGGTCGAAGCTGCCGCCGATGCCGATACCCAGCACAATGGGCGGGCAGGGGTTGGCTCCGGCCTGCTCCACCGTGTCAAGCACGAATTTTTTCACGCCCTCGACGCCGTCGGCTGGCTTGAGCATGGCAAGGCGGCTCATGTTCTCACTCCCTGCGCCCTTGGGGGCGACGGTGATTTTGCAGCCGCTGCCCGGCACAAGATGCACGGTCAGAAATGCCGGGGTGTTGTCCCCCGTGTTGACGCGCTGCAGCGGGTCGGCGGTGATGGATTTGCGTAAGAATGCTTTCTCGTAGCCGCGGCGCACGCCCTCGTTGACGGCATCGGTCAGGTCGCCGTCAATGTGGGCGTCCTGGCCCAGTTCGATAAAGACGCAGGCCATGCCGGTGTCCTGGCAGATGGGCAGGTCTTTCTCCTTCGCAACGCAGAGATTCTGCTGCAATAAGCCCAGTGTCTCCTTTGCCAGCGGCCACGGCTCGGCGGCCTCGGCGGCATCCAGTGCAGCCTTTACGTCGGCGGGCAGCCGGGTGTTGGCCTCGATGCAGAGAGCCTCCACTGCGTCGGTGATGGCGGCGGCGGGAATTTCACGGATGCTCATACGCGCGCCACGCCGCTTTCTCTCGCGGCCTGTGCGACGGCAGCGGCGACGGCATCGGCCACGCGGGGGTCAAATGCCTTGGGCAGGATGTTTTCCTCGTTCAGCTCGTCGTCGGGGATGAGACCTGCGATGGCCTTGGCGGCGGCCATCTTCATGGCGGGGTTGATGTCCCGCGCACGGACGGACAGCGCACCCTTGAAGATGCCGGGGAACGCCAGCACATTGTTGACCTGGTTCGGGAAGTCGCTGCGGCCCGTACCGATGACGCGGACGCCCGCCTGCTTAGCGAGGTCGGGCATGATCTCGGGCGTGGGATTCGCCATGGCGAACACAATCGCGTCCTTCGCCATCGTGGCGGCCAGTTCGGGGGTCAACGCACCCGCAATCGACGTACCAATGAAGATGTCCGCGTCCCGTATGGCCTCGGCCAGACCGCCGGTCAGCTTGTCGGGGTTCGTCTCCTCGGCCAGCCTGCCCTTGTGGCCTTCAAGGCCCGCGGGGCGGTTCGGGTAGAGGATGCCGTGCTCATCAACGGCGACGATGTTCTTAGCGCCCGCGACCTGCAGCATGTGGATGATAGCCGTGCCCGCCGCGCCGGGGCCGTTCTGGACGATCTTGACGTCCTCAATGCGCTTGCCGACGACCTTCAGGGCGTTGAGCACACCTGCCAGCACGATGATGGCTGTGCCGTGCTGGTCGTCGTGGAACACGGGGATGTCGAGGTCACGCTCGAGTTCGGCTTCGATTTCAAAGCACTCGGGGCTGCGGATGTCCTCCAGGTTGATACCGCCGAAGGTCGGGGCAATGGCCTTGACCGCAGCGATGACCTCCTCCTTCGTCTTGGCGTTCAGGCAGATGGGGAACGCATCGACGCCGCCGAACTCCTTGAACAGGACACACTTGCCCTCCATGACCGGCAGACCGGCCTCGGGGCCGATGTTGCCCAGACCCAGCACGGCAGTGCCGTTCGTGACGACGGCGACGGTGCGGCCCTTCATCGTGTAGGTGTAGACGTCATCGGGGTTTGCCTTGATCTTGCGGCACGGCTCGGCCACGCCGGGGGTATAGGCGGTGGACAGCGCGTCGCGGTCCTTGCATTCGCAAAGGCTCTGCACGGCGATCTTGCCGGGGAACTTGCTGTGGAGCTCCAGAGCAGCTTTGTTGTAGTCCATGGGGATACCTCTCCTTTATATAGTTTTACTTTCCGTAATGGTGCTCGGTAGGGGCCGGACATGTCCGGCCCGCAGCCTTGCCGCCACATCGCTATGGATTTTACGTTGAGGGCAGGGCATGCCCTGCCCCTACAGGGTTGCTTCTTTTATTCGTGGTGTACCGGCGCATAGTCCGGTTCCAGCTTTATGACACAGAAATGGTCGGGCCACTTGGCCTGTACGGCATTGCGCAGGGCATTGACGAGCTTGACGCCCCGGTGCTGTTTGTCGGTCATGTACTCGGCAGGGACGGCACAGTCAAAAATCACGTTTGTATGTGTCGGGCCGGGCACAATGCGCAGGTCGTGGATGTTGGCCAGCGGCGCAAGCTCCTCGACCTCACGCTGCAAAAACGCCTTCAGCTCGTCCGCGTGGGGGTCACCGGTCACGACGGGGTCAAAGTGGATCGTCGCGATCAGCCCATCCTCCACAAGCAGGTCCCGCTCAATACGGTCAATGACATCGTGGCTGCGCATGACGTTGTCCTTAGCGTCCATTTCCAGATGGAAGCTGACCAGGCGGCTGCCGGGGCCGTAGTCGTGGATCATCAGATCGTGCACGCCCAGCACGCCGGGATAGCTCAGGGCCTTTTTCTCGATATGCTCGACCAGATCCGAGTCAGGCGCCGCACCCAGCAGCGGATTGATGGTGTCTTTGACGAGCATTGCACCGCTGTACAAAATGAACGCCGCCACACCGATACCCATCAGTCCGTCAATGCGGGCAAAGCCGGTGAGCTTTGTCAGAATCGTGGCTGCCAGAACCGCTGCCGTCGTGATGACATCGTTGCGGGCATCGGCGGCGGTGGCCAGCAGCGTTTCCGAGTCGATGGCCGTGCCGATCTGCCGGTTCAGCCTGCTCATCCAGAGCTTGACGAGGATGGACGCAAGCAGTACTGCAACCATGAGCCAGCTGAAAGCGACCTCCGTCGGGTGCAGAACCTTGGCAAAGCTCTCCTTCAAAAGCTCCACGCCGATGACCAGGATCATGACAGAGACCGCCAGCCCGGCCAGATACTCATACCGGGCATGGCCGTAGGGATGTTCCGAGTCCGCCGGGCGCGCGCCGAGCTTGAAGCCGACGAGGCTGACGATATTGGAGCTGGCATCGGAGAGGTTGTTCATGCCGTCGGCGGTGATGGCAACGCTGCCGGTCAGTACACCGACGGCGATCTTGCCGCCCGCCAGCAGTAGGTTACACACCACGCTGACGATGCAGGCCAGATTTCCGTAGGCCGTGCGGACGGCGCGATCCGCGGTGCTTTTATAATTTTTGACGAAAGTCCGTATTAAAAGCTGAATCAGTGGGAATGCCCCCTTTTTTAGAAAAAGACAGACCTTGTAAGGGTCTGCCTTTTGGTTGGTTATAAGTTCTTGCCTCCTGTGGGAGGGGGCCAAGGAGAAAAATTACTTCCGCACGATGCAGGCATCGCGCTCGGGGCCGACGGAGATATACTTGATCTTGCAGCCGACCAGCTCCTCCAGACGTGTGACATAGTCCTGAGCGGCCTGAGGCAGGTCCTCAAACCTGCGCACGCCGGTGATGTCGCAGTGCCAGCCGGGCACAGTCTCGACAACGGGCTGGGCGTCGTCCAGCGTCTTGCCCATGGGGAAGCGGGTAGTCGTGCTGCCGTCGGTCAGCTTGTAGGCGGTGACGATGGGCACTTCCTCCATGTAGTCGAGGACGTCCAGCAGGGTCAGGGCCAGTTCATCGCAGCCCTGGCACTGCACGCCGTAGCGGCTTGCCACAGCGTCGAACGGGCCGACGCGGCGGGGACGGCCCGTGGCGGCGCCGTACTCATGGCCGTGCTCACGCAGCACGTCCTTTTCTGCCTCGGTCATAGCCAGCTCCGTGGTGAAGGGGCCCTCACCGACGCAGGAGGAATAAGCCTTCATAATGCCGATGGAGAGGTTCAGCTTGTGGCCCGGGATGCCCGCACCGATGGGTGCATAGGCAGACACGGTGTTGGAGGAAGACGTGTAAGGATAGATGCCGAAGTCGATGTCACGCAGAGCGCCCAGCTGGGCCTCGAACATGATCTTCTTGCCCTCGCGGTCAGCCTTGTCCAGATAGTCGCCCACATCGCAGATGTAGGGGGCAAACAGCTTGGAATATTTCTCGCACCAGGCCCACATCTCGTCAACGCTGACGGGCTTCTGGCCGTAGATCTTCTCCATGGTCAGGTTCTTGGACTCGACGATGGTCTCCAGACGCTTCCTGACACCGGCGTCCATGTGGACGAGGTCGCCCATGCGCAGGGTCTTTTTCATGTACTTGTCGCCGTAGCTGTAGGCGATGCCGCGCTTGGTGGAGCCGAACTGAGCGCCAGTCTTGGACAGGCGCTCCTCCTCAAGGCCGTCCTGTGCGACATGGAACGGCATGGTGATGGTCGCACGGTCAGAGATTTTCAGGTTTTTGGGGCTGATCTCAACACCCTTCTCGGTCAGGGAGGCGATTTCCTTCTCGAGGTGCTCGGGGTCGATGACCATGCCGCCGCCCATAACGCAGACAACGTCGGGGCGCAGAATGCCGGAGGGGATCAGGTTCAGGACGAATTTGCCGCGCTCGTTCTTGACGGTGTGGCCTGCATTGTCGCCGCCCTGATAGCGCGCAACAATGTCATAGTCCTGGCTGAGCAGGTCGACCATGCGGCCCTTGCCCTCGTCGCCCCAGTTGATGCCGGTAATGGAAGTAAGCATACGTTTCTACCTCTTTTGTAAGTAAATAGGCATTTCAGCCTTTTCCGGAATCTCCGGGATCCGCTGCCGTCCTGTATTATACCATATTTGTCAAGAGAATACTATAGCCGTTTTGTACAAGATTCAAATGTTTCCGTTGGCGCAGTTGCAGGGGCAGATCAATGCTTAGAGAGCTTCGCATACTCGGCATAGGGGATCTTTGCGCCGTCCGCAGTCTGGACATAGGTGCTGTCGAGCTGCTGTTTGAAGGGCGCGCGCATATCGGCCAGATACTCCTTGCGCAAAGCGTCGCGCTCGGCGGTCTCGTGCTCGGTCAGACCGATGGCCTTGGCCTTTTTTGCCAGCGCGTTGATGCGGTCAATTTTGGATTTTTCCATGGTGTATGTCTCCTTGTTGTTTGTCTTTTTGCCATTATACCACATTTTCACAGCAATTTCATTTTACTTTTCCGAAAAAGCGTGTATAATAAGAAAGTATACAATTTTGAAAAAGACAGGAGAATTCCATGAAACTGAAGAATTTCCGCCGTGTGGCAGCCCTTGGCATGGCTGTCGGCATGACTGCTGTGCTTGCGGCCTGCGGCAATACCGCTGACACCGCCGCCTCCTCCGAGGCCGCTGAATCTACCGCCGAGACGGCTGACACCGCCGAGAAGGCCAGCGCTGAGACCGCGGACGCCGAGTACGCCTATCTGGCTGATTTCAGCTTTTCCGATGCGTTTGACGAGAACGGTTATCTCAAGGGCGTGACCGCCACCGATTATGTCACCCTGCCCGACGACTACGCGGACATCACGATCAGCGCCGACCTGGGCCAGGTCAGCGACGACGACATCAATGATTACATTGATTCCAACGTGCTGTCCAACTTTGCGACCACGAATGAGGTCAAGGACCGCGCAGCCGCGGACGGCGATACGGTCAACATTGACTATGTGGGCCGTATCGACGGCGTTGCTTTCGACGGCGGCGACACCAAAGGCAGCGGCGCCGACCTGACTTTGGGCAGCGGCACCTACATTGACAACTTTGAAGATCAGATCGTCGGCCATACCCCCGGCGAGACCTTTGACGTCACGGTCACCTTCCCCGAGGATTACGGCAATGAGGACCTGAACGGCAAGGAAGCCGTCTTTGAGACGACCCTGAACTACATCAAGGAGTCCGTCACCCCCGAGCTGACCGACGACTGGGTCAAGGAAAATCTCGGCGAGAGCATGAGCCTGAACAGCGTCGATGAGCTGAAAGCCTTCGTCAAGTCCACGATGCTCTATGACAACCAGGCCAGTGACGTTTACACCGACCTGCATGACAAGGCCAGCTACGCGGACGAGCTGCCGCAGACCGCGCTGGACTACTACCGCGATGTGTTGCTGTACCGCATTTACACCAACGCCCAGAAATACGGCACCGACATGAACACCCTGCTTTCCTCCGGCATGATGGGCAGCAGCTATGACAGCGTGGATGCCTATCTGGCAGATGCCAACGACAGCATCAAGTCCATCACCCAGCAGGCCCTGCTGATGCAGGCCGTGGCCGAGAAAACGGGCTTCAAGTGCGACACCGCCACCATGAACGCTGACTTTGGCCGCTACTACGGCACCACCGACCCGAGCCAGTATGTCTCCGCCTATGGTGAGAACTACATCAAGATGAACGTTCTGCAGAGCGACGTCATGCAGAACCTGATCGACAACGTCAAGTACGAATAAGCGGTAAGCGCCGCCGCACTCCCGGTTTTGCACCGGGAGTGCTTTTTTGTTGCTTTTTGCGGGGGAAACCTTTATAATAAAGGTATTCTGAACAAGGAGTCCTTCCCTATGCCTCTTATCATCCCGAAAGACCTGCCTGCTTACGAGGAATTGCAGCAGGAAAATGTATTTGTCATGCACCAGGAGCGTGCGATGAGCCAGCATATCCGCCCACTGCGCATCCTGATTTTAAACCTGATGCCGACCAAGATCGTGACCGAGACCCAGCTGGCCCGCCTGCTGGCAAACAGCCCTTTGCAGGTGCAGGTCACCTTTTTGCAGACGGCGACCCACAGCACGACCCACACCGCGCCCGAGCACATGAAGGCGTTCTACAAGACGTTTGACGAGATCAAAAACGAGCGCTTTGACGGCATGATCATCACCGGCGCGCCGATTGAGGACCTGGACTACGAGGACGTTGACTACTGGGACGAGCTCTGCCGCATCATGGACTACACCAAGGAGAACGTCTACTCCACCATCCACCTGTGCTGGGGTGCGCTGGCGGGGCTGTACTACCACTTCGGCATCCCCAAGGTGCATCTGGACAAGAAGATGTTCGGCGTGTTTGAACATCGTGTGACACGACCCTCCAACCCGCTGGTGCGCGGCTTCGACGAGGTATTCTACGCCCCGCACAGCCGCTGGGCCGGGCTGGACCGCGCCGCCATCGACGCCTGCGGCGACCTGCGCATTCTGGCCGAGAGCGACATTGCCGGGCCGATGCTGCTTTCCACCGAGTCCGGGCGGCAGATCTTTGTCATCGGCCACCCCGAGTACGACAAATATACGCTGGACAGGGAGTATAAGCGCGATGTGAAGGCCGGCAAGCCCATCAACATCCCGTGCAACTACTACCCCGACGACGATCCGAGCCGCGACCCGCTGTTCCGCTGGCGCGCCCACGGGTATCTGCTGTACACGAACTGGCTGAACTACTACGTGTATCAGGATACGCCGTATGATCTGAGCCGTCTGGAAGCGTTGGAGAAGTAATAGCCCATTTATAGGGGCAGATGCCTGCATCCGCCCCCTACAGGTTCCCCGTTAGTAGAATTTTGTCTCAAGGAGCTTACTATGCCCAAAATCAGTGCCTGCATTGTGGCGTACTGTGATTATGACGAGGTCTGCGCCGCGGTGCGCAGCATCCTGCACTATACCCCTGCCCCGGATCTTGCCCTGTATGTCGTGGACAACGGCAGTCCCGACGGCTGCGGCAGGCAGCTGGCAGAGACGGATTTCGGCGACAGCCGCGTGACTGTGCTGCCGCTGGAAAAAAATATCGGCTTCGGCAAGGGCCACAACTATGTGCTGGATCGTCTGACCAGCGACGTACACTTTATTCTGAACCCGGACATCCTGCTGACCGGCGACGTGCTGGAGGACATGGCCGCGTGGCTGCTGGCCCGGCCCGGGGCCGCCATGGCAACGCCCCAGCTGCGCTACCCGGACGGCAAGCTGCAGCACCTGCCCCGCCGCAAGCCGACGCCCTGGCTGCTGCTGGCGCGGCAGCTGGCCCCGAAGCTCGGCGGCTGCTTTAAGAAGGCCGACGACCACTACACGATGCAGGATGAGGATCTGACCGTGCCCCGCCGCATCGAGTTCTGCACCGGCAGCTTCATGGCCGTACGCACCGATGTGTTCAAGGAAATCGGCGGGTTTGACCCCGGGTATTTCATGTATGTGGAGGACGCCGACCTGACCCAGAAGGTGCTGCAGAAGGGCACCGTCTGGCTGGCTCCGCAGTTTTCCGCCATTCATGCGTGGCACCGCGCCCCCATGCGCGACGCAGGCAAGTTCAAGATGCAGCTTGTCAGCATGGGACGGTATTTCAAAAAGTGGGGCTGTGGGAAAGGGACGGTATGACCCTGCCGACATTTCGGAACTTGTAGGGACAGATGCTCACCATCGGCCCCTACAACGCCAAGAGCAGCGCAAAAGCAGCGTAAGAACAGCTCCGGTTGTTTCTCTTGACAAACCCGCGTTCCTATGCTACAGTAAGAATATCGCAAGGCCGCTGACCGACGGGATATTGTGGGGCTTACCACAGGGGACGCGGCGTTATCACTTGCCTTTTAAGCCGACCGTCTGGGCTGCATACACTGGAGTATGGTGTGTGCAGCCCTTTATTGTTTTTTACAAAAACGGAGGAATCGTACAATGTTGAGCGACATCGAAATTGCCCAGGCCGCCAAAATGCAGCCCATCACCGAAATCGCCGCCAATCTGGGCCTGCAGGGCGAGGACGTCATCCCCTACGGCCACTACAAGGCCAAGCTGAACCACAAGCTGGCCAAGGCTGACAAGCCCGAGGGCAAGCTGATCTTAGTCACCGCCATCAGCCCCACGCCCGCGGGCGAAGGCAAGACCACGACGACGATCGCGCTGATCGATGCGCTGCGGGTTCGCGGCATCGACGCGGCCGCCGTGCTGCGCCAGCCGAGCATGGGCATCACCGCCGCCGGTTCCAAAGGCGGTGCCTCGGGTGGCGGCAAGGCTTCGCTGACCCACCCCGAGCTCATCGACTGGGGTCTGTGCGGTGAAATGGGCGCCATCGAGGCGGCCCAGAACCTGCTCGTCTCCTTCGCCGAGAAGGCTGTGGACGAGGGACGTATCGACACGATCCTCGTGCCGCGCGTCTCCGAAGTGCCGTCCCGCTCGCTGCGTTCCATCACCGTGGACGCGGGCAAGAACAACGTCGCCGAGAAGGTCGTGCTCACCCCGACGTCCGAGCTGATGCAGATCGTCGTGCTGTCCCGTTCGATGGATGAGATCGGCGAGCGCGTGGCCGCGATGATCGCCGGCACGAAGGACGGCGAACCAGTCAAGTTCGGCGACTTCATCGACCTGTGGCGTATCACCGATATGCTCGCCGATGCGGTCAAGCCGGCGCTCACCGAGACGGTGAACGGCTCGCCGGTGTATGTGCATGGCGGCCCGTTCGCCAACGTGTCGATCGGCATCCCGACGCTGGTCTCCGTGGAGCTGGCGTGCGCCCTGCACGATGTGGTCATCGTCGAGGCCGGTTACGGCACCGACGCCGGAGCGCAGAAGTGGCTCGACATCGCCTGCCGCGAGTATGGCGCGCAGTGGCCGTCCGCGGCGGTCGTCGTGACCCGCGCCTCGACGTGGCGTGATGACCCGGAGCTGGCGTGGCGCTACCCGTTCCACGTGGACCGCTTGGAGAAGCTCGACATTCCGGCGTTCCCGCTGGTGAACCTGTGGGACGGCGAGGACGATCAGATTCCCGAACTGCGCGAGACCGCGGCCCGTCTGGAGCTGCGCGACCCCATCATCGGCAACCTGTATCGCGACGGCGGCGAGGGTCTGAGCGACCAGATCGACGCATTCGTCGATGTGCTGTCCAACACGTCGATGCCGTCCAAGCATGACAGCCACAAGGGCATGGCCCTGCTGGAGAACGTGAAGTGGGTGGCCGAGAACGCCTACGGCGTGCCGGCCAGCCGTGTGCTGCTCAAGGACGGTTTCCTGGATTCCCTGGGTGCTGCGGATGATCTGTGCAAGGCCGCCGGCATGTCGCTGGACGATCTGGCGCTGGTCGCCGTCAAGTCCCCGGCCACGATGACCGACAACGACCGCGCTCCGGAAGACGAGCGTACGGTCACCCTGAAGAAGGTCGAAGTGCACGCAGGCGCCGGGCTGGTTCACGTGAACCTCACCACGTCCCTGACCACCCCGATGCCCAAGATCGTCTGATTGCGGCAGAGGCGTACCGCCGGGGTGCCGGGGCACGCGTGCTGTGAGAGTGTGCGGCGGCGTGGCGTGCGGAATCATGCCGCACTCGCGCTGACCGCACACCGTGACTGCATCATCACAACCCCTTTCGGATTGTCGGCCGATCATACGGGCCGACTGGCCGCAAGGGGCTCTTTCATTTATATATCGGCAACCTGTGTGCCGCAGAAAAGGCGTCACTGTGTGAGGGTTACGTCACTGTGTGCGTCCTCACACTCCGTGACGCACCCCCGCAACCCTTGCAAAATAAGGGTTTTGCGATTTACGTCACTGTGTGAGGGCTCGCAGCGTGACGGTGGTCGCACACAGTGACGCTATGCGCGACAATATAGCGGCGGATACCATCACACCTGAGCTCAGAAGTTACCGCCGTTCCAGCCCCAGTCGGTGGTGGCGGTGTAGCGGATGTAGGTGCGGTCCTCGGGGATGCCGAGCTCGCTGTTGAGCGCGGCCATGATCGACTTGGTCAGCTTCTCCCACGCAGAACCGGGCACGGAACGGCCGAACACATTGACCTCGACGTATGCGGCCGGGGCATCGTCGCTGCCGCCGAAGTAGATCGGCATATCATCCTCGAATGGGCACATCAGCCAGCCCTCGGACTTGCCGGGGACGGCCGTGATCGCCTTGCCGTAGGCGGCCTTCAGCGCCTCGCGCTGTTCTGGAGTGGTCTTGACGGATACGTGAGTGTGGATAACGGGCATGATTCCTCCTTGATTGGGTTCGTTCCCTATCCTAATCGGTTCCGCGGCGGGCGCGGGCTGTGCGGCCATGTGTGAAATCAGTGGCGGTTCAGGAAAACCGCGGTGTGAAGTCAGCGATATGTATTAGACAATCAATGTGAGGAAATTGATTGAACAGCTGATGAAGTTCGGTATTGTCGGTGTGGTCGCGTTCATCATCGACTGGGGTCTGATGAACATTCTGCTGATGACGCATATGCATAACGTGCTGGCCACGTCAATCTCGTTCTTCGTCTCGCTGATATTCAATTACTTGGCGAGCATGAAATTCGTGTTCAAGCACCGGCCGGACATGGCGCGCTGGATGGAGATCGCGATTTTCTTCGTGGCGGCGCTTATCGGCTGGTTCATGAACGAGGCGATCGTGTGGATCAGCACGTCGTGGATGCCGCATGATTCCATGTATTCCATGCACACGAAGTACGTGCTGTGGACGAATGTCGGCAAGCTGGTAGCCACGGTAGTGGTGATGATCTGGAACTTCGTGATCCGCAAGTGGCTGCTTGACGATACGCATACCAATGCGATGAACCGTTTGAGGAAGTCCGAGAACCGTTTGAGTCAGGAAGAGCTCGAAGCGAAGTGGGAGAACAGCTTCTCGCATCGGCTTGGCCTGTGGTCGCTCGCGCATACGCCGGAGGGCTGGCCGAAGTAGCGCGGTATGCGCTCTCAAAACTCGCAGATAGAGGG
>ERZ772870.1314-NODE-1314-length-18570-cov-9.824251_pt1 | contig 18570 bp, 17 predicted proteins | sample MGYA00511376_ERZ772870 | MGnify/ENA primary metagenome ERZ772870 (study PRJEB29015, sample SAMEA2737719) | human gut metagenome | biome: human gut; feature: human-associated habitat; material: faeces | place: China | collected 2012 ... | reverse complement strand
AACACCTGCAACTCGTCCGTCTGTGCTGGCTGCACTGGGGGAAAAGACCAATCAGTCGGAGCCTGTCAAACCGTTCCGCAGCTATTATGATAAGGATGGTGATGCCCGGTGAGCGACCGCCGCGACCAGCAACTCCATTTCCGGGTCAGCAAACCGGAGTTGGAGCGGATTCGGAACAAAATGGAATCCAGCGGCATTCTGAGCATCGGCTCCTATCTGCGAAAAATGGCGCTGGACGGATATTGTCTGCATTTGGATCTGCCGCAACTGCGCCGCATGGCGTATCTTTTGCAGATGTGCAGTAACAATCTGAACCAGTACGCCAAAGCCGCCAATGAAAATGGTCGGGTTTACGCCGCCGATCTGGAGGACCTGCAGCAGCGGCTGGATGAACTAATCAGCATCGGCAAGCAGATTCTTTCCCGGTTGGCAGAACTTTAAAACTTTCCCCGCAGTTGGAGGACTGCGGGGTACATAACAGTTGACATCCTTGCAACGCAATAGCTGATACCTTTATAATAGAGCCGAAAAGAAAGGTTGGTGTTCGATATGATGTTTACGCTGAAGAAAATTGCTCTTTTCCCGATTTCTCTCTTTGTGGCGTTTCTGGCTCTGATGGCAAAGTGGCTGCTGACTCTGTCCAGCTATGTGGTCGCGCCGCTGATGCTCTACATCTTCGGCTGCGGCATTTACACCGCCTACCGCCAGACTTGGGATCAGTTTTTCATTCTGCTGGTGGCGGAGTTTATCTGCTTCGTTCTCTTTTTCGGCGCAACTGCTATCACAGAGGGCATCGGACGGTTCAGCGAATGGCTTGCAGAACTGTAAGTATTTTTATCTTTGCCGCCTTCGGGCGGCTTTTTTGTTTGGGGCTGCGAACGCTACAAGTGGCTCAAGTATTGGCTGTCACACGGGGGTGATTCAGAATGGCTGCAATACGTTTGATTGCGCTGCACAAAAACAAAGGCAAGTCGGTTGCGGCCTGCCTGAAAAGCCGTACGGACTACGCGAAGAATCCTGACAAAACAAACAGGGGAGAGCTGGTCAGTAACTACGAGTGCAGCCCATTGACCGCAGACGAAGAATTTATGCTTTCCAAGCGTCAATACGAACTTGCCACAGGGCGCAGACAGAAAAATGATGTGATTGCCTATCAGATTCGGCAGTCTTTTCGCCCCGGTGAGATCACCGCAGAGGAGGCCAACAAGGTGGGCTACGAACTGGCGATGCGCTTTACCAAGGGCAAATATGCATTTATCGTTGCAACTCACACGGACAGGAAACACATCCACAACCACATTATTTATAACTCTACTGCGTTGGATGGAACACGAAAATTCCGGGATTTTTTCTTTTCAGCTTTGGCAGTGCAGCGGTTGAGTGACCTGATCTGCTTAGAACATCAGCTCTCCGTCATTGAGATAAAGCCTTACCGGGAGCGGCAGAAGCGTACACTTTACCCGCCAAGGGAGAGCAATCGTGACCGGTTATGCAGTGTGATCGACAACATTCTGGCTGAAAAGCCCAAGGACTACGAGGAGCTTCTGCAAAAGCTGGAGCAGCAGGGCTATGAAGTCAAACGCGGAAAATATACCTCCGTCAAGGGCGCACGGCAGAAACGATTCATCCGGTTCCGCACTTTGGGGGTAGGGTACAGCGAGGAAGAATTGAAAGCTGTCCTTGCAGGGGAAGTGGAGCATCGGCCTCGGCAAAAGTGTCCTGCACCGGAGCAGAAATTTCAGATGCTGGTGGACATTCAGGCAAAACTAGTCGAGGGAAAAGGCACGGGTTTTGCTCGCTGGGCAAAGCAGCACAACTTAAAAGAAATGTCCCGGACGCTGATCTTCTTACAGGAAAATAAAATCGGCAGCATAGAGGAAATGCAGGAGCGTGTGGACGCTGCCACCGCCCGCTATCATGAACTGGGCGATTCCATTAAAGCATCAGAGAAGCGGCTGACAGAAATTGCAGTGCTGAAAGCGCACATCATCAACTACGCCAAGACGCGTCCGGTCTATGACGCCTACCGCAAGACCGGATACAGCAAGCGCTTTCTGGAAACGCACCGCACGGAGATCACCCTGCACAAGGCAGCGAAAGCGGCGTTTGATGAAGCCAATTTGAAAACGCTCCCCAAGGTCAAAGAGTTGGATGCAGAATATTCCAAGCGGCTAACAGAAAAGAAAGCGCGCTACCCGGACTATCGCAAAGCGAAAGAAGAAATGCAGGAGCTTCTTCGTGCAAAAAAAAATGTAGAACTGTTCTTTGCAGAGGAAAAGAGTGGCGCTGAAAAAATGAAGTCCCGATAAACGAAGATAGCCTAGGATTCTTCCCTTATGGAAGAGCCCTAGGCTATCTTTTTTTGTTATAGAAGTGTTTGGAACAAACGCGCAGCCTGCATCGCACGATGCAGAACGAAAGGGGATTGGGCACAGCCCAACAAGCATTTTGAATTTGGATTTTGAAAAATCCGATTCAAAAATCGCAAGTTGGTACCAAGTTGCACTGCTTGCGACGTAGATGTTTCCGTCAACTACTGCGTTAGAAATTTTCAGATCACTTCAGCTTTGCGAGGATATCGTCTGCGCTCACGCCGCTTGCCAGCAGCTTTTTCAGCACGTCCTCTGCTTCGGCTTTCTTTGCGGATTCCGCTGCTTTGGTTTCAGCCTTGACCTTTTTGACTTCGATTCTGGCGATTTCCTTGTCGATAGATTTCAGCTCAGATTTCTTGGCTTTCAGGTCAGCTTTCAGCGCATCGATGTTCGCAGTGATGGATTCGATTTCAGCAGTAGCGGCTTCCTTTGCAGACTGCTTTTCAGCAATCTGTGCAGCAAAGTCAACGGTTGCTTTTACGGTCTTGGTCTTGTTCTTGCTTCCTTTGGGACGGGGCATAGGGGACACCTCCAATGTTTTTTGATGGTTTCAGTATAACACGCGTTTTTTGTGTTCGCAAGAGGTGCATTTTGTAGAATAAAAATATATCTATGAGTGAAACAATAAATCAATTTGGAAATATACAACGGCGTGGATCGCTAACTCGTTGGAGAATATCCCCCGCTGGTCGTAGAGTTGTTCAAAGCGTTTGGCAACGGCATCGTTTACAGTCATGGATAAAGTTCACCTCACTATGATGTTACAGAAATCCGTGCAGCTATGCATACGCATCTGCGTATGATGCAAAAGTATTTTATGATACAGAGAATGTGCAGCCGCGTAATGGCAAAGAATATATTTAATAAAAAAGTATCCTCCATAGTGATAATGGAGGAACAGCAAATAAATCGTGCGTCACTACGTCATATTTAGCACGTTCCTGCCCCTCATGGACACCTGATGGGAGAAAATTCGGTTCATCTCCCGGCGCTTTCGGGTCAGATCAGAGTGCACATAACGCTGCAAGGTGATGTTGGCATTGGCGTGTCCTAACAATTCGCTAAGGGTCTTTACATCGCACCCCGCCTGCAGACAGGTGGTAGCAAAGGTGTGGCGCAGCGCGTGCGGACGTACCTGCCGGACGGTCGCCTGTTTCAGATACGCCTTGATACTTTTCCGGTAGCAACGAGATTCTGTGGGTTTGGATTCATTACCAGATAGAAACCATGTAGCATTACTGGCGTTTCCATGCAGTTTTTTCAGCATCACCAATAAACATTTCGGGATTGGAATTTCCCGGCGGGAGGTGCGGGTTTTAGGTGTTTGGATGACCACCTTTGTATGCCCATTTTCACAGGAAATTCGGCAGACCGTCCGGTTGATTTTCAGCGTTCCGAGTTTCAGGTCGAAATCGCCCCACTGTAAGCCGCAGATCTCTCCAATACGCAGCCCCAATTCCACCCCTAATAATAAGCCGATTTTGCGGGGCGTTGGGTTCTCCTGTACATACTGATAAAGCCGCTGCTGCTCCGCCGGGGAGAGGGGTACAGAAATTTTGTCGATGGCTTTTGGCAGCGCTACTTCCAGCTCCATCGGACGGATCAGGCGCAAGTGCGCGGCATATTTGCAGATACGGCGCAGCATGGAGAGGCATTCCCGGGCAGAGGAGTTCCCTAGCGGCTTGTGTGCAGCATCTATCGGCGCAATGATCTGCTGCATAGCCTGTTCCAGAAAGCTTTCCTCAAGGGATGTGACTGGCACTTTACTCAAAACCGGAAGAAGATATTTGTGCAGCGTGTACGAGTAATGCGCATAGGTGGATTCTTTTATGCTGTTCCGCTGGGAGCGCAGCCATACCTCAGCCAATGCTTCAAATGTCAGGTCGGTTCTTTTCAGGTTGTAGAACCCTGCCTCCGCTTTTTTCTGAATCAGCACCCGTTTGACCTCTGCGTAGACTGTGCCATAGACGTAGCCCCACTGGATTTTCCCCTCCGGTGTGCGTGCTTTGATATAGCGGCCTTCCCACCGACCATCTCTGCGTTTGCGTATATTTTCTCCCCGTCGTGCCATTTCTGTTTCCTCCTGCGACTTGGACCCCCATTTGACCACTTATTTTGTCCACCTTCGTTTTTAGCTGGATTTTTCATGCAGAACTGGGCAATGTGCAAAAAACTTTCAGCTTCTGCGAGGTTTTTTCTAAGGTCATATGAGATACATTTGTAAGGATTTCTATTGATTCCCAGATATAACCATGATAAAATAAGAGAAGAATTCAAACAACGATGTCGAAAGATTGGTATCCTCCATTATCACTGTGGAGGATATCCCTTTATTGCGGGAAGGGGTGAACATGGTGGCATTATGTCTGTTTGAGCACAACGAGAAAGCATATCGTGCGGCAGTCCGGATGATGGAGCAGTACGGCAAAGCTGCTATTGTTCATCCGACCGGCACCGGAAAGAGCTACATTGCGTTCAAGCTGATCGAGGACAACCCGGAGAAGGTTGTGATTTGGCTTTCTCCCAGTGAATATATCTTCAAGACCCAGCTGGAGAGCCTGAAAAGGAACGACCCGGATTTTCCGTTGGCAAACGTTCACTTTTATACCTATGCCAAACTGATGTGCTGCACGCAGGCACAGCTGGACGAAATAGCAGCGCAGAAGCCTGCCTATATTATACTCGATGAATTCCACCGTGCCGGTGCGGAATGTTGGGGCGAAAGCACGGTGGCTTTATTAAAGTTATGCCCGGATGCAAAATTACTTGGGCTGACGGCAACAAACATCCGATATCTGGATAATAACCGCGATATGGCCGAAGAACTTTTTGATAGCCGTGTTGCGAGCAACATGACCCTTGGCGAAGCAGTCGTCAGGGGGATTTTGCCTGCCCCGAAATATGTGACCACGGTCTACCAGTACCAGAAAGCACTTGCGAAGTATCAGGCGCGGGTGGATAACCTGCGAGCACCGGGCATTCAGGATGTGAACCAGAAATATCTGGACGCGCTGCGCCGCGCTTTGGAACAAGCGGATGGTCTGGATAGGGTCTTTGCACATCATATCACGAATAAGACTGGCAAGTACATTGTGTTCTGCGCCAACAAGGAGCACATGGACGAGATGGTGTCCCATGTGCCGGAGTGGTTCGCCGGGGTCAACCCGGATGTGGTGGTGTATCAGGCTTACTCGGATGACCCGAACACCGACAAGGCTTTTGCGGACTTCAAAACGGACACAAGCAACCGGCTGAAGCTGCTGTTCTGCATCGATATGCTCAACGAGGGTGTCCATGTGGAGGGGATTTCCGGCGTGATCCTGTTCCGACCAACGATTTCGCCCATCATCTACAAGCAGCAGATCGGACGTGCCCTGACCGCCGGGGACACCGCAGCCCCGCTGATTCTGGATGTGGTCAACAATTTCGAAGGTTTGACCAGTATTTCCGGTCTGCAAAGCGAGATGCAGGAAGCAGTCCATCGCCTGTATGCCAACGGCGAGGGCGATAAGATCGTCACCGAGCGGTTCGAGGTCATCGAACAGGTGCACGATTGCCGGGTACTGTTCGAGCAGCTGCAGGCAAGCCTTTCTTCCGGTTGGGAGCACTATTTCTCTGAGGCCAGCATCTACTATGCGGAGCACGGCAATTTGAACGTCCCGAAACTGTATACCACGCCCGGAGGTCTGAGCCTTGGGGTGTGGCTGGTCACCCAGCGCCGTGTGCGCGAGGGACAGATCCAAGGCAACCTGACTGAGCAGCAGATCGCACGGCTGGACAGCATCGGCATGGTCTGGGGCAACCGGAAGGAAATTGCGTGGCAGCACGGATTTGAGGTCGCAAAGAAATACCACGACACCTACGGAAACCTGATGGTGCCCGGAAAGTATGTGGATCCGGACGGCTATCCCTTAGGACAGTGGATCATCAAGACCCGGCAGCAAAAGCTGAACGGCCGACTGAAGGAAGAACGCATCGCACAGCTTGATGAGATCGGCATGGTGTGGAACATTTTCGATGCCAAGTGGGAAAAGGCTTATGCGCTGGCTGCCGCCTACTATGAGGAAAACGGCAACCTGAATATCCCGCGTTCCTATGTGACAGCGGCTGGCGAACGGCTGGGGCAATGGGTCGCAAGCCAGCAATGGGCGTACCCGAAAGGAAAGCTGACAGACGAGCAGGTCGAACGGCTCAACAGAATAGGGATGTACTGGGGCAACCGCAATGACCGCCAGTGGAACGAAGGATATCAGGAAGCAAAGCGCTATTTTGAAGCCCACGGCGACCTGAAAGTACCTGTTGATTATGTTTCGCCGGGTGGATACGCCCTCGGGAAATGGGTCAAGCGGCAGCGGTACGCACGGCTAAATCCCGATAAAAGCGGTGCTGTGCTGACAGAAGAGCGCATTGCCAAGCTGGATGCCATCGGGATGCGGTGGGGGAAAGCGGATTCGAGGCTGCGCCGGTTAGAACTGTCACAAGAGTCCAAGAGGAAAAGTGAAAATCTGAATGTTTCGGCTAAGCACAAAACGGGGGAAGAAATCGGTTTGTGTAGTTAATAGCTCGACCCCAAACAGTTGCTGTAATGTGGGTCGGAGAATTTGAGTGAGTCGTAAAAAATCTAAAGGAGTTATTGGAGAGGATTATGTCAAAGTTTCAGCATGATGTAATGTTGCGGATCGTAAAGATCTTGAATGTTCTGATGATCGAGCTGCCGTTTGCGGGCTGCTGGTTCCTGTACTACTCGCACCAGACCTATGCAAATCTGGCATGGGAGGGTCATTTTGCGATTTTAGGCCTGTTTTTTATCCTGTACATTGTACTCGGTAAAATCTACGATGCGTTCTGGATGTCGATGCAGCGGGTCTCAGAGCTTGTGTATGGCCAGATCCTTGGCGCGATGGCAACCGATGGCATTTTGTACATCGTGATCTGCCTGATGTCGGCAAAGATTTGCAACCTGTTGCCGGGTATCGCAGCAATTGTGGGACAGCTGGTGATGGCTGCGATCTGGGCATCTTGTGCACATAAATGGTACTATACGACCTTTCCGCCGCAGAAGACCGCTGTGGTCTACGATGTGCGTCATGGTATGGAAAAGCTCATCAACGAGTATGGTCTGAGCCAGAAATACGATGTGCAGGTCACCCTGAGCGTGTCGGAGTGCTTGGAAGACCTGAGCATTCTGGACGGAATGGAAACGGTTTTTGTCAGCGGTGTTCACAGCCATGAACGAAACATTATCCTGAAGCACTGCGTAGGAAAGGGCATCAATATGTTCGTCATTCCCCGCGTTGGCGACGTTATTATGAGTGGCGCTTGGCCGATGCATATGTTCCATCTGCCGATGTTGCGCGTCGGTCGTTACATGGCAAGTCCGGAGTTCCTGTTCGTTAAGCGTGCGATGGATATTGTGATTTCGCTGGTGGCACTGATCATCCTGAGCCCGTTGTTCCTGATCACGGCCATTGCAGTCAAATCCGATGGTGGCCCCGCCTTCTACAAGCAGGTTCGCCTGACCAAGGACGGCAAGCAGTTCGAGATCTTGAAGTTCCGCTCCATGCGCGTGGATGCAGAAAAGGACGGCGTGGCACGTCTTTCTACCGGCGATAAGGATGACCGCATTACGAATGTTGGCCACATTATCCGTGCCTGCCGTTTGGACGAGCTGCCGCAGTTGCTGAACATCCTGAAGGGTGACCTGTCCGTTGTTGGTCCCCGCCCGGAGCGCCCGGAGATCGCCGCACAGTACTGCGAGGAGATGCCCGAGTTTGCATTGCGACTTCAGGCAAAGGCTGGTTTGACCGGTTATGCGCAGGTGTATGGCAAATATAATACCACCCCCTACGATAAGCTGCAGATGGATCTGATGTACATTGCCCATCCAAGCCTGATCGAGGATTTAAAAATTATGCTGGCGACCGTGAAGATCCTGTTTATGCCTGAAAGTACCGAGGGAGTTTCTGAGGGTCAAACCACCGCAATGAGTGGAGAAAACCACTAAATACCGATGATTTTGTACATTTCTTGCTGCTAAAAATTGGAAGTAATTCCGGAGTGGAATCGGGCATAAATGCAGCTCTTACAGTAGCGTTAAGCCGAGAAGTCGGCAGATTGCCTTGCATAGGGGCAATATAGCACTCGTGATAGTGCAAAATGCCGGAAACCCGGGCGTGAGCGAAGGCAAAACGCGTGTGAATTGAGGCTTTTATGCCCCGAAAGAGCTCTTTTATTGATGCGACCGTAGCTCGTGGGGTTATGCCGGATTGCACCATGATGGTATTACCAACATTGTGGTGATTATCACATAGCGTTATCTGGGCTTGGCGATGATAACATCATCTGCGATTTCATCCCGGTCTTAGAGATAACAAGGCGGATGTGAGCAAGATGGTGATAAACACATGGTCGCAGAGATGCTCATTCGCGTGGGGTAATCCGGCATAAGCAGGGGAGTTACTGTAGCGTGAATGAGTGGAACCTAGAATAAAGGCAGGGGCTACCGTTGCGATGATAGCGTCATCAGGACTAAAGACAGCGGTTACCGTAGCGTGAATTTGCCGCAGAAACACTTATTGTGGCGGTACAAGACATAGCGGCAGTGTGACTCACACTGCTGAGGACGATTGGTAGAGCTTTATAAGGAATAAACGACTTAGACTCTTTGAGATGAGTCTGGGCTGTAATCTTTGATATGCGGAGAGGGACTATGAGTGTTGTGGAATACAGAGGATACTCCGTTCTTATGTCAGTTTATCACAAAGAGAAGCCGGAGTATCTGAAGCAGGCAATAGAGAGCATACAAACGCAGACGCTCTCCACAAATGATTTTGTGCTGGTATGTGATGGACCGCTGAACGAACAGCTAGATGGCGTGATTGCTACAAAGCAGCAGGAGATGGGTGACACATTAAATGTTGTCCGACTTGCGAAAAACGGGGGACTTGGCAATGCGCTGAATGAGGGAATCAAGCATTGCAAAAATGAGTTGGTTGCCCGGATGGACAGCGATGACATCGCTTATCCAGATCGATGTGAAAAACAGATTGCTGTGTTTAACACACATTCGGAGGTGAGCATTTGCTCCGGCATCGTGGAGGAGTTTACCACTGATCCGAACACGGTTGATACGAGGCGAGTGCCGCCGGAGACGAATGCGGAAATTATAGAGTTTGCAAAGAAGCGGAATCCGTTCAATCACCCCTGCGTGATGTATAAGAAGTCCGCAGTCAAAGCAGTTGGCTCCTATCAAGATTTCTACCTATTGGAGGACTATTACCTTTGGCTAAGGATGCTGATGGCAGGATATCATGGGTACAACATTCAAGAGCCGCTGCTCCATATGAGAGCTGGCTCGGATATGTATTTAAGAAGAGCCGGTTGGAAATATGCCAAGACGCAGGCCAAGTTGTTCAAATTTATGAAACAGCAAGGCTTTATTGGAAATGGTCAGTACATTAAGAGTTGCGTAATCCGCAGCGGGTCGGCGCTGGCTCCCAACTGGCTGCGGAAGTTTATGTTTGAGAAAGTGTTGAGGGCTTGATGATGAAGGTTGCCTTTTTAATGCAGTGCCATAAGAATCCTGAGCAGATTAATCTACTGCTGAAAGCATTGAAACATCCGCAAGTTGATGTTTATGTCCATGTGGATTCCAAAAGCGAGAGCATCAGAGGAGATATTGGGGAAGGCGATGGTATTTATCTTCTTCCAAAGAAGGACAGTATTGATGTTCAGTGGGGACAGTTTAGCCAGGTACAGGCAACACTGAATTTGTTAAATGCTGCCATTTCTGGGGGGGGGTACAGCCATTATTTCTTAATCAGCGGCCAAGACTTTCCACTTAAATCGATTGGGGAAATTGTGAAGTTCCTTAATGAGCATAAAAATGAGAATTTCATTGACTGTGCTTTGATAAAACAATTCGAAAAAAGAAATGATATTTACTTTCCTAGAATAGTTGTCGGAAGAAGAAAATGGCAGAAGATTTTGAAGAACATTCTGGTGTATGGTACAGGAGGATGGAATCATACATTTTCCTTAGTAAGAAGAGCAGCACCGGGTAATGTTCAGTATTATTTTGGGTCGTCGTGGTGGTGCTTAAATGATGCAATGGTGAAATGGATATATAACTTTCTGGAGAATTATCCGGAATATATAAAATTATTTAAACATTCACTATGTCCGGACGAATGCTTCTTCCAAACATTAGTTATGAATTCTCCCTATGCCAATAACGTAAAGCCGTATCTACATTATATTAGGTGGGAGAAAGGAATGAGCAGCCCCAAAACATTAACGACTATAGATTACGAAGAACTAAAAAAGGCAGAGAAACTTATCGCAAGAAAGTTTGACATAAATGTTGACTCGGAAATAATTGAAAGACTAAGGAAGAGGTAGTACATGGAAAAAGCAGAAAACCGAAATCAATTTGTGGATATCATGCGTGGCATAGCGATGCTTCTGGTTGTTCTGCAACATACAATGAGTGGATGTACGGTCGGAGCAGAAAACACATTTGTGTTTAATATTGCATGGTCCTTGCAGATGCCGTTGTTTATCTTGATTAGCGGATATGTAACGAAATATAGCCGCCCAATCTCTGATGGTAAGGGGCTGTGGAAATATGTGAAGCGTAGAACGGTTGCTTATATGCTACCGTGGGCTGTATGGAGTTTTTTAGTTAGAGGTATCATTTTTGGAGAGGATGGTTTCCTAAACGTTAAGCATCTCCTGTGGAATATGGATTCAGGTTATTGGTTCCTTGCAACGATTTGGACGATTAGCATGATTTTTGGCATTGCCTCTTTCATTGCAGAGCGGGTGAGCAAAGAAAACCTGCTGAAGAAGCAGATTGTACTTCTGGGGTGCTATTTAGTGGGAATGGTTCTGCTGGTGGGAATTGGCGCAATTTTAGGGCTTTCGTTCTTTGCAATCAAATTGACGCTCTATTATATGCCTTTCTACTATGCAGGGTTCTTGTATGGTCAGTTTGATGACAGGATGAAGGAATCTGAGATTGGCAAAAAGATTATTGATAGTGTAGTTGCAATCTGCTTTGTAGTGTGGCTGTTCGTTATTCTTAGATTTCCGCTTTATGAGATGTCGGATGGCGGCTTTGCGATTATCTTACGTGCGGCAACATCGTTGGCTGGGTGTATTGCAGTATGTGGTCTCTGTAGGGGAATCTTCTCCAGTAAAATCGGGGGGGGTACTCTTGCATGGGTCGGAGAGCACTCGTTGGAAGTGTATCTCACGCACTATCTGCTTCTCAGCTTGATCAAGTCGGACAAAGTGCCGATTCTGTACAGTCCGGTGGGGCTGGGCCTGGTTCTGGTCAACTATGTGATTACGGTAGCACTTACTGTGATGGCAATAGTGATGATGAACCCAAATGCCGTGCTGAGCTTTGTATTAACCGGAAAGAAAAAGTAAGGAAGTTTTTCCTTTGGGCAGGAAAACAAAGCTTAGAAATTTACATGATGCACGGTCTGCTTCTCAATATCTTCAAAAGCAGTGTTGCAATCCAATTTAGCAGTATTGAAGGGTATTTACTGGCTGCCGGAAACTTTGCCCTGACAATAGGGCTATGTGCAGTGGTTATCCGCCTGCTCAATCAAAATGTTGTACTCAAGAAAGTATTAAATATTCGATAAATGGTCAAAGGAGAAATGACATGCATCCGAGAGTGCTGATCGTAGGAACAGTTCCATATAACACAAAATCAACGTCACGCGCTTTTGATGCGTACTTTCACTATTGGGAGAAAGAAAATCTTGCACAGATATTCTCCAATACAAAGAAGCCGTGCAAGGGGCATTGCGAGACGCTTTTTCAGGTTACGGATCACCGTGTGTTGCAGCGGTGGATGGGGAAGAAAGTCGATACCGGCGTAATCTACCACTATGATGAGCTTGACACGGAGTGGCTTGACAATGATTTGGAACTCGGCGATGCAAAAGCAGAAGCCGCCTACAAGTTTGGTGGAAAGCATACGCCCCTTACGCATTTGCTCAGAGGAATCCTCTGGCGAAAGAGGTTTTGGTGCACAGAGAAGCTAAATAATTGGCTCGACAACTTCAAACCGGAATGTGTGTTTCTGGCTTTTTCGGATGACTATTTTATCCCGCAGATTGCAATGTATGTCGCCAAGAGGTATAACGTCCCGATTGTCTCCTGCATTGGCGATGACTACTATTTCAATGTGGAGAAAACGCTGAATCCCATCTATCACCTTTATAAATCGACTTATAAAAAATTGATTGATAAGGTTCTGGCATGGCCGGGCAGCGCAATTTACATCAGCGACAAGATTCGGGATAAGTATAATTCGGAATTTGGACTGGACGGCGAAACGGTTTATTTGACTTCTACGGTTCAGCGTAAACCGTTCAGCGTAATTAACAAAGATTGCCCGGTTATTACTTACTTCGGAAATATCGGTATGGGACGCAACAACTCCCTGAACGATATTGGCTACGCCCTTGGAAAAATCAATCCAGAATATATGCTGGAGGTTTATTCCAACGAAAAGGACGAGCAGGTCTATTCTGTATTCAAGGACAATAAAAATGTCAAATATATGGGTTCTGTGCCGTACACGCAGGTTCAAAAGCGCATGGCAGAAAGCGACATAACTGTTATTGTAGAGGGATTTGAGGAAAAGGACATCAACCTTTCACGGTATTCACTCTCTACGAAGGCAGCGGACGCATTGGCGAGTGGTGCATCCATTCTAACATATGGCTCGCTAGAAAGCGGCATCATTGAGTATATGCAGTCAACGGATGCGGCAATGGTTTGTACGGATAAAGCTAAATTGGTGGATTCGATTACACAGCTGATTTCTAATCAGGAAATTCAAAAGAAATACTACGAACAGGCGATTGTGATGACAAGAGAGCATCATAATCTGCAGGCTAGCTGCAAGACCTCAGAAAATGTGGTTGCAAAGGCAATCCAACATATGAAATAAGTGGCAGAGGATACATGGTGATGGAGAATAACTTTTCAATTATTATTTCGACGTGCGACAAGTTTTCGGATTTGTGGGATGCACATGTTTTGCTTTTGAATCAGAATTGGGCAGACCGAAACGTGGAGACGTTTTTAGTAACCGATAAACCCACTGATCGTACTTTTGAAAATGTAACAGTGGTGGCAGCAGGCGAAGGCACGGAAATAACGGAACGTCTGAGAGCAGTGATGCCGCTGATTAAGACAGAGTATGTTCTCTTTACCTTGGATGACTATTTCCTGACGGAAAGGATTTCGACTCAGGCAATTAACGAAGATATTCAGATCATGGAAAAGCATCAGATTGATTATCTGCGCCTGTTTGTTATGACCATGAAGAGCCTGAGAAACAGAAAAGCTGAGGAACTCGAACCGGATATTTTTCTGCTGGACAATTATGCAGGTGACTACATTGTCAGTCTGTATGCAGGCATCTGGCGTAAGGATTTTATGGAAAAAACGCTGACGAAAACGCTGAATGCCTGGCAGTATGAGGTTGCGTTGACGAATATGGCACGACAGCTGAATGCCCGTTGCGCAGATAGCCGACGCGGGGAATTCCCTATTCTTGACGTGATTCGTAAGGGAAAGGTGCTGACGAAGGCACGCAAGTATTTCGATGAGAATCCTATTTATAAAGGTGACCGAGAGGATATGCGAGCTAAAGATGAATGGATGCTTGAATTCCGGACATGGCTGCGTGAGTGGCTTCCGAAGCCGCTGTTCAATCTCTCAAAGGCAATCATGAGGCGTAGAGGATATAAGTTCTTTAGTGATAATCAGTGAGGAGTACGAGTGATGCGTATTGTGCAGATCAATGGTGGAGCGAAAGGTAGCACCGGAAAAATCATGATGGGGATTGCCGATGTAGCAAGAGCGCAGGGACACGAGGTGATGTGCGCATCGCCTATCACCACAACAAATCGTGATGCGGGTGAGGATTGCGGCTATTACCGAATCGGAACATTCAATAGTCGCCGAGTAAATGTCGCTCTTGCTCGAATTACAGGTTTTAATGGTTGCTTCGCATGGTTCGAGACGTATAAGCTTTTGAAGAAGATAGATGAATTTAAGCCCGATATCATTCATTTTCATAATTTGCACGATTCATATATCAATTTACCGATGCTCTTTTCATATATAAAAAAACATAATGTCCCGACAGTATGGACATTGCATGATTGCTGGTCATTCACTGGGCAATGCCCGCACTTTACTATAGTAAGGTGCGACAAGTGGAAGACTGGTTGTCATAATTGCCCACAGTATAAGGAATATCCTGCCTCGTTTTACGATAATACGAAAAGAATGTGGAAGCTGAAGAAAAAATGGTTTACCGGCATTGGGAATATGACAATTGTAACACCGTCAAAGTGGTTGGCGGAACTGGCAAAGGAATCGTATTTGAAAGAGTATCCAATTGAAGTAATAAATAACGGAATCGATTTGGACGTTTTTAAGCCAACTCCGAGCAATTTTAGAGAACGCTATGGGATACCGGCAGAAACACACATTGTTTTGGGAGTTTCTTTTGCATGGGGGTATCGTAAGGGACTGGACTGTTTTGTTGAAATGGCGGAAAAATTAGGTGAGCAATATCAAATTGTCCTTGTCGGTACAGATGATGAGATTGACAAGAATCTGCCGCAAAATATTATTTCAATTCATCGAACACAAAATCAAAAAGAACTTGCCGAGATTTATAGCGCAGCGGATGTGTTTGCAATGCCGACAAGAGAGGAAAACTATCCAACAGTCAATATGGAAGCTATTGCGTGTGGAACTCCGGTTGTGACTTTTGATACAGGTGGAAGTCCGGAGATGTTAAATGAAAAGGTTGGCAGGGTTGTTCCTGTGGATGATGTCAATAAAATGATGAGTGAAATTAGAAAAATATGTGAAAACATGAGGCTGAGCTCGGAGGCGTTTAGAAGCAAGGCGAAAGAGTATATTATGGAAGATAGGTTTCTCGAGTATATAGATCTTTATAAATCAATGCACTCAGAAAATGATGGTAGAGGTTAATAAATGGATATATATTTTGCCCTTATCGGCATGGTTTTAATTCTACCGGTTGCTTGTTGTGGGATAAGAAACCTGGAAAAAAGAAAAAATGCAATTCTAATAATATCTATTCTGTGTCTGTTTCTTCTAACTGCGTTAAAGGCTCCAAGTGTGGGTAAGGATATTGCGGGATATAAACGTGTGTATGATTCCATGAAATATCAGACATGGGATAATTACGATACTACATGGATGGAGTGGGGATACGAGTTTTTGATGATGGCGTTTACGCACATCTTCAAGGCATCGTTTCAAACATTCATGGTCTGCGTTTATGGATTTGTGTATTATTCATATTACAGATTTATTAAGAGATACTCTCAAGATTATACGACATCTGTAATCCTTTATATATGCTTTACTTTTTTGACTTTTGACATGTCGGCTGTTAGGACGGTTATAGGCGTTGCAATATGCTTATATGCTATCCCATATGCAGAGAAACCTGGAATCAAAAACTTCTTGAAGTTCTTTTTGATTGTTATTATTGCAGCACAAATTCATAAGTCTGCATATATTTTTGTTGCTGCTTACTTTATAATTAAAATCCATTTTTCTGTTAAATCATCGGTATTCTATATTGGCGGTTCCATGGCATTGTTACTGCTTAAGAGCCAATTCTATGGGTTCATTAACACCTATCTGAAAAGTGTACAGGAATCAAGAACATCGTTGGGTGGAAATTTGCTCATATACATCATGAGTGTTGTGCTAACAATATATGTTTGGATTTATTATAAAAAAACACATAAAAGTTACTCTGAAATGACAGAAGACGATTCACGCTCCAGTGCAATGGCTACTGATTTTTCGGATAGTGGTTTGGCGATGCGAATGATTTATGTCGGAATTGTCTTACAGCTTTTTGGCGCAGGCACAGTGTTGACACGCATGGCGCAATACTTCCAAGTTTTCATCTTGATTTTGATACCCAATAACATAATGAGATTAGACCAAAAATCAAGAATGATGGTTAGGATGATTCTATACAGCCTGGCAATTGTATATTTCATAAAGTTTACATTAATTCCAGACCCGCTGGATATTGTGCCATATAAGTTGTTTTGGAAAGTGTAACATGCAATGCTAAAGAACTGCACAGTAGTAGAAAAGATATCATAATTTGGTAGGATTGAAAATAAGCTCAGAAGTCAATGAACTGAATTTTATTAGTGATTTGACTCGACTTCAAGTCTAACGATTAAATATATAGATCCATCGAATCTATATGGATGTGTATCATGAAACTGCTGATGTGTTTTTGAACATGAAAAATGAGTTGAAGAGAATTAGTCGAAGAGAACAGACGAAAGCTGTTCTTCAAGTATAAACACTATTTGTTGAAATAACAGGAGGAAAACAAAAATGTCTGCATTTGATAACGCAACCCTTATGATCACTGGTGGTACTGGTTCTTTTGGCTCTACCGTTCTGAAGCACTTCTTGGATTCCGACCTGAAGGAGATCCGTATCTTCTCCCGTGACGAAAAGAAGCAGGATGACATGCGCCATGAGCTTCAGGCCAAGCATCCTGACACTGCCAAGAAAGTCAAGTTCTACATCGGTGATGTCCGCAATCCCCAGTCCATCCGTGACGCTATGCCTGGTGTTGACTACATCTTCCACGCTGCTGCTCTGAAGCAGGTTCCCTCCTGCGAGTTCTTCCCCATGCAGGCCGTTCAGACCAACATCATCGGCACTGATAATGTGCTGCACGCCGCCATCGACGCTGGCGTCAAGCGTGTTGTCTGCCTGTCCACCGATAAGGCGGCTTACCCCATCAACGCCATGGGCATCTCCAAAGCTATGATGGAGCACGTCATCTACGCCAATGCCCGTGTGGCTGCTGAACGTGGCGGTACCACCATCTGCTGCACCCGTTACGGCAACGTTATGTGCAGCCGTGGCTCTGTCATTCCGCTGTTCATTGACCAGATCAAGGCTGGTAACCCCATCACCATTACCGACCCCAACATGACCCGCTTTCTGATGAACCTAGACGAGGCTGTGGATCTGGTCTTGTTCGCTTTCCAACATGCAAATCCCGGTGATTTGTTCATCCAGAAGTCTGATGCTTCCACCATCGGCGATCTGGCTAAGGCCGTCCAGCAGCTGTTCGGTGACACCGGCACCAACATCATCGGAACTCGTCACGGCGAGAAGCTGTTTGAGACCCTGATGACCCGTGAGGAGCGTCTGCGTAGTCAGGATATGGGGCACTACTTCCGTGTTGCTGCGGATAACCGCGATCTGAACTACGATAAGTTCGTGGTGAAGGGCGAAGTACATACCATGGCAGACGAGTCCTACACCAGCCACAACACCGAGCGTCTGGACGTGGAAGGCACTGTGAAGAAGATTCTGACCACCGAGTATGTTCAGAATGCACTGAAGGGCATCCCGAATGTCTAAAGAAAAGCTGTTGCTGGTTGGTGCCGGGGGATTCGGGCGCATGGTAGCAGAGCAGGCAATGCTCCAATATGACTGTGCTTTTGTGGATGATGGACAACTTGTGGGCGTTGAGATCTGTGGCATTTCGGTGGTTGGCGGTCTTGCCGATCTGCCGGAGCTGCGAAAGGAATATAGCTTGCTGGTGGTGGGCATCGGCAACAACAAGTTTCGGGCACAGGTGTATGAGAACGCAAAAGCCCTTGGCTATGGGTTCCCCAATATCGTTGCCCCCAGTGCCTACATCAGTCCATACGCCAAGTTGGGATGTGGTTGTGTGGTGCTGCAAAACGCCTGTGTCCAGAACGGTGCATCTGTTGGTAACGGCGTTCTGTTGAACGCCGGAACAGAAGTCCACTGTGATGCAGCGGTAGGAGACTACGCCCTTATCTACACCAACAGTGTGATCCGCACCGGTGCGACTGTGGGCAGCCTTACCCGCATCGGCAGCAATGTTACCGTCTGCAACCATGCAGTCGTGCCGGACGGTGCAGATATTCCGGACTGCACCGCAGTACATTCAGAGGTGAAACAATGAACATTCTAGTCACAGGCGCCAAGGGCATGGTGGGAACCGCCCTGTGCAACAACCTGAAAAACATCCGGGACGGCAAGAACAAGACCCGCCCGGCATTGCATATTGAAGAAATCTACGAATATGATTTGGATT